>CXWK01026277.1_pt1 | contig 120394 bp, 107 predicted proteins | sample 590851 | NCBI WGS metagenome assembly CXWK01 (sample SAMEA3498364, study PRJEB10139) | wastewater metagenome | biome: wastewater treatment plant; material: activated sludge | place: Denmark | collected 2014-08-01
TCCGAAGAGCCGTACCAACCTTCTCGCAGAATTCCTGCGCCCCCATACCTTTGGGGATAAGAAACCACAAACTTTTCATCGTTTTCTCCTGTTATTGGGTGGCCAAAATCGGCCAGGAACTTTTTTATTAAATTAACAGCAAAAAAGATTTTTGTCAACGATTAGCTTACCTAGTTTGATACTTGAAAGTATTTTGTCGAATTATTCCAGCCTTCAGTCGTAGCCTGTAAAACCCCTGTTCCTCCACCTGCTGTTGGTGTTGAAATACTCAAGGTCACTTTCTCATTTTCATTTTCTAGATTTACATACAGCGCACATTTGCTATTTGTATCTACTGTATACATATAAAGTGAATTTGTGGCAGAAGATGGTAGCGATGGATCTTTAGGTATATTTGACGCGTAACTCGCATACTGAGGTTTGGCAGTAATAAATTCTGTAATTAAATCCGCAATGTCATAAACTCCTGCTCCAGCATCTGGTAAATAACATGAAGCGGTCAACAACCTGCCTATCCCTGAAATTTCTGCCTTTCGTTTTGCATCTCGTGCTTTCTCGCGAACTCCACCTACGGCAGATAAAACAATAGAACCTAAAATACCTATGATGGCAATTACTACCAAAAGTTCTATCAATGTAAAAGCTCGATTGTTGTTTTTAGTCACGTGTGAATTATATCAATATATTTGTTATTATAAAAGTGTATGAAAATATCAAATGGTCTTGTGCATAAAGTACCACTGGATCTAAAAAAAGTTCTTGCTTCTACGCCAAAAGCTCTAGAAACATGGGAGGACATCACCCCACTCGCCCGTAATGAGTGGATATGCTGGGTTATTTCTAATAAAAAATTGGAAACTCGACTTAGCCATTTGAAAAGATTAAAAGAAGACCTTGCAGCCGGAAAACGCCGACCATGCTGTTGGGCAGGATGCATGCATAGATAAAATAGTTGAGTTTCAGATTTCTTCTTTAGTAAATACCACTAATCGATCAGGGTGCTTTTTGTTTGCTTCATCCCAAATTCCGGAGCAAGTAATTAGATTTAAATAAATACCTTGGTCATTTGAGTTGAATGCACTCGAAGAGTCCCCATCTTCTTTATGAGTTTCTTTTTTATATACTACAAAAGTAGTGATAAAACCGTTTTTATCTTCAATAAATATTTTATCTCCTATGCGTAATTTATATAGATAGTCGAACACTGCAGGTTTACCATCTCTCCAGCCAGCATGACCATCTATAACCGCACTTCCCACTTCTCCCGGGCGTGGGCCCAGATTATACCAAGCTGTATTTTCTGGTAAGAAAGGCACCCCCATTGTTCCGTCGACTGCTACGCCTACATGTTCTACCGCAGTATCAATATCTAGCTTCGGGATTTTAATACGCGTAGGTAGTAAAGTTGTGTCTGGGGAAATAACTATGGTTGGTAATGCTGGCGGTCGAATATTAAAGCTAAACACTAGAGATGTTACGAATACCAACGATATAATTACAAGTAGTTTTAGACTAGGAGGTTTGTTTTTTCTGAGCAAAATAAATTAAAATTGAAGTTACAAAAATACTAGCAAGTACAGTAATAGGCACTATAGATTTATTGTCTTCTGGAGGAAATCCAGTGACAGGAAATCCAGGAACAGGAACTGGGGGGACGACTGGAACAATAACCTCTTCATTATTTATTACCTCCTCCACGACCGGCGGAGGTGTTCTGGTTCTTCTACTACCACTACTGCTACTACTCCCACCACCACTTGATGGTGGTACGTATGCCGCACATGAAGGTACGGTAACGTCTGTATTGTTTAATGAAACTGCGCCAGTTTCTGGTACATCGGTTTCGTCCGCATCGGCTAGTAATCTTCCGGTAATTGTAGATCCGCCTGCATCAGTGATTGAAACCGCAGCCATAACTGTTCCTATAAATGTAGTAGCGGTATCGAAAGTTGCTGAGGAGCCAACTTTCCAAAACACATTACAAGCTTGAGTGCCATTAGCAAGAACAACAGAGTTGGCAGCCCCCACCGTATCAAGTGTAGAATCAGTTTGGAATATAAAAACTGCGTCTGGGTTACCACCACCATCAAGCGTCAGCGTTGTTCCGCCACTTATTGTAAATGTACCTGCGGCTGAATGATATACTCCTGGAGTCAAATTTTGTCCCCCCAATTCTGTAGCGATATCTGGAAGTGGAACTTGGACCTCGGCAAAATTGTAAGCTGTACTTAGGTCGTTGTCAGCAGTTGTAAGTAATCCAGCGTTTACTACCTCACATGCGTCAGCATAAGCACCATCAACATCGTAAATTGTTCCTGTAACTTGGGCACAAGTTAGTCCCGTGATAGCGAATCCTGTAGTAGGAGTTAGACCGACATCCCCTATTATGGATCCTGTAGGGGCTGCGTCACTCACTGCATCGTCAGCAAAGATTGCAAAATTACTTACCGTACCGAGCTCTACTCCTCCTGGAGGAACAGCTGCAAGTGAGATGGATCCAGACAAACCGAGTATAACAACCAGTGTCAGTGTAGTTATGAAAGCCTTTCTAATTTTTTTCATTGAATTCTATCAATTTAATATTTATTTTTTTAAATAATCTGAGGTGAACTGACGAAAATCAACTCCGACTTTTTAAAGTATAACATTCCTTAATATATTTTTAATAATGTTATGTGGATAACTTTTAATCATCTTTTAACGTATGTATTCCTGCATATATTAATACTATCTTACCTACCGGTAAGTGGAATATAATGGCTAAAAACTACACAGAATATTTTAAAGATAATTTAATTATTTATGTTCCAAATCTCAGATTACTCTAAAAAGCAGGTGCAAAATAACGATAAATATGATAATCTAGTCTTAAGTATTTAGAGATTGGGATATCGTCTAATGGTAGGACAGAGGCCTTTGAAGCCTTTAATTGTGGTTCGAATCCATATATCCCAGCAAAATAAAATTTGCTATAATATACAAATGAACTTAGAAAAATTTTTTATGGGGCGAGTAGTTGGGTTTATTATACTTTTTTGCATTGTATTTATCGTCGTTACTGGTTTTGAAGCATTGAACAATCGTATATACGAAGAAAAACAAAGTGGTGGATACCCTACCGAACCTTACCGTGGAACCATCAGTGGTGTACATGTTTGTTTGCGACACAAAGATACCTCTGTTCAAACAAAAGAATGCATGAGCGGAATACAAACCTATACTGCAGAATATTATGCGCTGGACTTTAGTCTGATGTCCCAAACTCCACCCGAGATACGAAATGGTCAAAAGTTTACTGCCTCTGGTGTCATCACTCCTATAGAAAGACTTAGTACCGACCAATGGGAAAAATATTATATACACGGAATATTTTCAGTAACTGACACAGTAATAATAGAACGTAACTAAGCTTTTTTTTCCGCTCTTGTGCGAATTTTATACGCTCTAAATCCCCAGAGTTCTAAGAAAATATACAAAATTAAACACTGCCAAAACAGCGGAATAAGTTCGGCATTTAATTGATATTTATCTTGCAGAAAAATAATTAACCAATAAGCTACCACCCCGACAACAACATCTATAATCATGTTAAATTTTGTTTCGTGAATGCTGGCAAATAATTCATATATTTCCCAAGCCACCATCAAAATCAAAGACACAGCGAATCCAAACCATAAATTAATATCGAAAATCAGCGCCAAGCAACCAAGCAAGAACCCAGCTAAAAAATGATTGATGTGCCATAAATCAAAATGCTTCCCCTCTTTCCATATTCCGACTTTCCAGGAGTGTTCCATCTATTTTTCTTGAGCTTCGCCCACAATTCGTATAATAGCTAGCTCGAGTGGTAATTCGGAAATAAAAGCATTATCCATGTTTTGATATTCACCTAGTAGCACAGCGAGTGCGCCAGACCGGAGTACTCCAGCTTTATCTTCTTTTACTAAACTTCTTAAAAATTCCAAATCTTCCTTACTCAAATCTTCTGCCATTTCTTCCTCGAGTTTTGGAGCGTATCGTAGAATTATAGCTACTCGGAATTTTTCGATAATGAGTTTGAAGAAGAGCTTCATGTCTAGGTTTTCAGTAGAGGCTTTTTTAACTGCCTCAATCCCCTTTTCTATATTCTTTTCAGCTAAAGCTAAAATGTAATTATTTACTAGAATTGTTTTCGGCGCGCCAGTTATTTTTTCTACATCCTCACGACTCACCTTTTTACCCTCAGTAAAGTTTAAAACTTTTTGTAGTTCGCCCAGTGCGTTTCGAAAAGATCCATCACCTAAAATAGCTATCAATTCGGCACTGCCAGCATCTATTTCATATTCTTCTTTCTTGGCCACGTTCACTAGCATTTTTCGTAGCACTGCATCAGAAGCCTTTTTGAAAGTAAAAACCTGACATCTGGAAATAATTGTTTCAGGAACTTTTTGTAATTCTGTAGTGGCTAAAATAAAAATGACATGCTTTGGTGGTTCTTCGAGGGTTTTAAGTAATGCACCCCAAGCATCCTTGGACAGCATGTGCACCTCGTCGATAATGTAAACTTTGTATTTAGAATCAAAAGGCAGAACACGCACACCATCCCGTAGTTCTTTGATGTCATCAATTCCTCTGTTCGATGCAGCATCTATTTCATATAAATCATTTACGGATACACCAATTTCATTTGCAAAAATTCTAGCTACAGATGTTTTACCTGTACCGCGAGTACCTACAAATAAATATGCGTGGGAAACTTTCTCGTTCTCCACCGAGCTTTCTAGAACGTCTACAATATGATCCTGCCCAAGGACTTCTTTAAAATTTTTCGGTCGGTATTTTCTATATAGTGCCAAGTCGTGCATACAAGGATTCTATCAGATTTTACTTAAAAAATCATTAGTGATTTCTTCTATTTGCTTAGCGTTTTCGGCTTCCATGAGCTTCACGCGGAGTTCTTTGGCACCATCAAAATTATTTACATAAGCCTTATAATGCTTTTTCATAATAGCGAAATTTTTGTGAGGTGAAAGAACTTTTTCAAAAAGCTTGGTGTGTTCGATCATAACTTTTAATTTTTCTTCGAGTGTCGGAACCTTCCCTGCAAAAAGCCACGGGTTCCCAAAAATTGCTCTTCCTAGCATAATCCCATCGCAACCAGTTTCTTTTGCTTTTTGATGTGCATCATTTATATCTAAAACATCCCCATTTCCAAAAATTAATGTCTCGGGGCTGATTTCATTTCGAAGTTTAATAATCTCTGACATGAGTTCCCAACGCGCTGGCACATCCGACATTTCTTTACGTGTTCGCAGGTGTACAGTCAAAAGTGGTAATTTCATTTCCAGAAGTCCTCGAATCCAAGTATCAATTTCATTTTTGTTGTAACCAATTCTAGTCTTTACTGACACAGGAATATTACCTGCACCTTCGCGGGCAGCCTCGATTACTTTCTTTGCAAGCTCAGGGTCCTTGATCATTCCCGCTCCGGCGCATTGCTTTTCGATAGCTTTATCCGGACAACCCATATTTATATCAACGCCGTCGAAGCCAAGCTCACGACATAGTTTTGCCGCTTCGCGAATATTGTCAGGCTTTCCTCCAAAAATTTGCGCTACTATCGGGTGCTCAGCCTTGTCATATATAAGGTCGATCATGAGCTTCTCGCGAGCAACAGGATGAGCTAAACCATCCGCAGACACGAATTCAGTCCAAAAAACGTCTGGTTTGCCATATTTATTTATTATTTCCCTAAACACACAATCAGTAACATCGGCCATGGGCGCCAATACCATTACTGGTTTCTTCAATTTTCCCCAAAATCCTAAATTACTCATTTGGCTTATTTAAATTTGAAGTAAACCTTATTTCCGAACCGCAAGTCAAGATATAGGAGTGAAGAATATTTCTTTTTAAAGTCCGTTAGTAGTGGTTCAGTAGTCAGCGCAGACTGTAAATTTTCCACAATTTTTTGAAAATCTGAATCTATTTTTATAAGTATCTCAGGTCCGAGCGGTGAGACTGATTTGCTTGATAAATAGATCTTCATATTCTCGTCTTGAGATTTGTATAATGAAGCAGGATCAATATTAATATTTTCCAGCATTTCTTTTAGGGAAATAATCCGATTAAAGTCACTTTTTACAAAATACGAACCTATGGGGTTTGGGTTGTCAGTAACCTTGCCATAGAATTTGAAATAAACATCACCAGAAAAATATGGGGCAACGTCGAAAATATAACCACCTTCATCCATAAAAAAACATTCCTCGGTCGTAGAAATTTCTGCAGTTGGAGTATTTTCACCACACCATACATATACACCTTTTCTTTCCTCGGTGGTCACCTCGAGTGTATTTTCATCTTTGATAGATAGATTTATATTTACTAAACGCTTAAAATTCTCAGCCAACTTTTCTTTGATTTTATTTTTAGGGTAAAAGAATATGTTTGATTTTGGGAAAAGAAAAATATATTTACCAGCAAGCTCTTCCTGTATTACACCCTTGATCAGCTCTGTATCTGTGATTTTATTCCCTACTACTTCTATGTTGTTTATATTTAATTTAGGTAAGCTAGAAATATATGTAAAAATACCAAACACAAATACTAACACTATGCCGAAGAATATCATTTTTCGAAATAATACTTTCTGCCTTCTTTTCTTGATCTCTTGGATGCGAGGAGAACTTAAAATATCTCTTTTCATGCCAACTATTTGATATATTCTTTACCTCCCATGTATTTTTGTAGTGCTTCAGGGATTTTTACAGAACCGTCAGCTTGCTGGTAATTCTCCACTAGAGACACAAGGATACGAGGAGTCGGTATGGCAGTAGAGTTTAAGGAATGAGCAAATTGCATTTTACCATCAGCATCTTTGTAGCGAATACCAAAACGTCGAGTTTGGAAATCGTGGAAATATGAGGCGGAAGATATTTCTCTATATGTGTTTTCTTTTGGCACCCACAGCTCGATATCGTATTTTTTTACTTGCCCTAGACCCAAATCTCCCCCGCAATTTATAACAGTATGGTAAGGAATTCCTAGTGATTCAATAAATTCTTCAGTGTTTCTATTTATTTCTTCGTGAAATTTTACTGATGTTTCGTGATTTGCCTCACATAACACTACTTGCTCCATTTTATAAAATTCATGAACTCGAATAAGACCCCTCACATCTTTCCCATGAGCTCCTGCTTCTCTCCTGTAGCATGGAGAAAATCCCAAATATTTTAATGGCAATACAGATTTGTCTAAAATTTCTCCTGCGTGCATACCGGTCACTGGTACTTCAGCAGTTCCTGCCAGCGCATCACCATCTTGAGTTATATAATAATCTTCAACATCTCCAGGCAAATGTCCCGTACCATACAAATTTGCTTTACGCACAATAGTTGGAGGAATTATTGGTGTGAATCCGCGATTACTAAAGAAGTCCATGGCATAATTCCAAATGGCAAAACATAATCGAGCTCCATCACCAGTCAAGAAATACCCACGGAATCCGTGAACTTTAGTACCCCGTTCAAAATCCACCATCTTTAGCGCAGTCATTATTTCTACATGGTCTTTTGCTTCAAAATTGAAAAAAGTTTTCTCACCCCAAACTTTTACTTCTTGATTCTCTGCATCAGTTTTTCCTTCGGGTACTGTCATATCTGGAACGTTTGGCACTTGGAGCATAAGACCTTGCCACTCTTCCATTATATTTTTCAGTTTGTCTTCGTGAGATTTTATGTCTTCCTTTACCACGCGCATTTCTTCAATCAGTTGCATTTTGGCAGAGCTATCTAGATCGCGAGAAATATTTAGAGATACTTTGTTTACTTCAGCGCGCAAGTCTTCGACTGCTTTTAGAGTTTCAAGGCGAGCATCATCCACTGCGAGAAGCTTTTCAATATCAATGTCCACGTGCTTTTTCTTGGCACCAGCCTGCACGATGTCCTTATTTTCGCGAATGAATTTGATATCTAACATATAAATTTATTCTAGTATTGTACATAAATATTGCTATAATTACAATATGAGTGATTTTGAGTTACACATACTTGAAAAAAATTCTATTCCAAAAGAGCTACGCCAAATCCCCCAGCCACCAATCAAGCTCTACATTGCGGGCGAATTGCCCGATAAAGAAACTGTATACCTAGCAGTGGTTGGTTCCCGCAAATGCACTACTTAGCGCAGGGACACTGTTCGAAAATTAATAAATGGACTAAAAGGCTACCCGATAGCCATAGTTTCTGGGCTCGCTATCGGCATCGATTCACTTTCGCACGAAGCGGCACTCGAAACTGGACTCGTTTGTGTAGCCTTCCCAGGTTCTGGAATTTCAGATAATGCATTTTTCCCGCCGAGTAGTTTAGGATTGGCCAAGAAAATAATAGAACGCGGTGGATGCGTAATTTCAGAATTCCCACCCGAAATGAAATCTACAAATTATATGTTCCCGATGCGAAATAGATTGGTAGCTGGATTATCCCGTGCCGCACTAATAATAGAAGCAGAAGAAAAATCTGGAACACTAATCACTGCCCGTATGGCACTTGATTACAACAAAGATGTGCTCGCCGTTCCGGGAAATATAAATTCGCCAAATTCTGTTGGTGTAAATAAATTAATCCGAAATGGGGCCACACCCATCACCTGCTCGGATGATATTTTAGAAGCGCTGGGTTTTAAAATTGATAATGAAACCAAACAAGCGAGTTTGTTTGACGATGCGACTAAGCAAGAAAAAGAAGTGCTAGAACTTTTGCGCGAACCTGCGGAGCGCGATGAATTGATTCGAATGATGAAAATGGGAACCGGTGAAGCTAACGCGATGCTATCAGTAATGGAAATAAAAGGTTTGATAAAAGAAGAGCTGGGTGAAATCAGAAGAGCTGTATAAAATAAGAACGCCCGAAACTCAGTGTAGGGTTTCGGGCGCTTTTCGGATGTTCTGATTTACGTCTTAGCTGGCTTACGGTGATATTTTTTACGTATACACTGAACCTGCAGCATCTACTATACAGAGAACCAGAAAAACTCTGTACGTGTCTCTATTATATATTATATCACAATTGATATTTAATGTCAAGCGTTTTTGGGTTAGTATTTTACACCTCAAAATACCTTTATTTTGCAAGATAATTTTGGGGTAAAATTTGCAATGCAAAAGTATTTCGTGTAATACTCAAGGTTAGGTGCTAGGGACTAGTCACTAGTTAACTAGCAACTAAAATTTATGAAATTACTAATCGTCGAGTCGCCATCGAAGGCAAAAACAATCGAGAAATATCTCGAAGGTGCTTTTACTGTGCGCGCATCAGTGGGACATGTGCGTGATCTTCCGAAATCAAACAAGGCTGCTATCGACATCGAAGCTGGCTTTGTTCCCCACTATGAAATTTCTAAAGGGAAAGAAAAAGTTGTAGACGAACTTCAAGGCTTAGCAGAAAAAGCTACAGAGATAATGCTAGCTACTGACCCCGACCGCGAAGGCGAAGCAATCGCTTGGCACATCGAAACTCTTTTGAAACAAGATAAAAAAGTAAAAGCTCCTATTGAGCGTGTGACATTCCATGAAATTACAAAAGACGCAGTGGAGGAAGCACTCAAGCATCCAAGAAAAATTGACACAGCTCTACGCAAAGCCCAAGAAGCTCGCCGTGTACTCGATAGACTGGTAGGTTACGACCTTTCTGGAATCATTTGGAAAAAAGTTCGCTACGGACTTTCTGCTGGACGAGTACAATCCCCAGCTCTTCGTATCATCATGGAACGCGAAAGAGAAATCCGCGCATTCATTCCAGAAAAATATTGGAGACTGTTTGGTTTATTTGAAACTATCAAAGGAGACAAGCTGACTTTAGAATGCACTGAAGAACCTCGGGATGAAAAACTTGTCAATAAAATATTAGAAGAAGGAAAAAAGGGCGACTGGGTTATAACTGGCGTAAAAGAATCTGAACAAAAGCGTGTACCTCGCGCACCTTTTACTACTTCTACTTTACAACAAACCGCGAGCTCACGGCTGGGCTACTCACCTTCTAGAACTATGCAGATAGCTCAAAAACTTTACGAGCAAGGACACATCACCTACATGCGTACCGATAGCACGAACCTCGGTGCTGTTGCTCAAGCGCAAATCATTTCATATGTGGAAAAAGAATACGGTAAAAATTATGCTGAGGCACATATATATAAGACAAAATCCAAGAACGCTCAAGAAGCCCATGAAGCTATCCGCCCTACACATATAGAAAAACTTCACACTGGCAATGAAGATCAAGACAAACTTTACCGTTTGATTTGGGAACGCGCTGTGTCTTCTCAAATGACTGATGCTAAATTACTCAAGACAAAAATTACTGCAGTTATCAAAGATCATGAAGACCTTCCTGCATTTTCTGCTGTAGGTTCCCGACTTCTCTTCCCGGGATGGCTCGCCGTAGATACTGGTGCTCGTGGTGAAGACGTAGAGCTTCCACTCGTGACCGAAGGTGAAAAATTAAAATTGCTTGATCTAACAAGTGAAGAAAAATTTACCGAACCACCAGGTAGGTATAGTGAAGCGGGACTGGTGAAAGAACTCGAGAGCCGAGGCATCGGACGCCCTTCTACATATGCATCTATTATGCGTACTATTGAAGACCGTGGTTACGTGCGAAAAGAAGGAAAAACTTTATTCCCTACCGATACTGGTGAAGTAGTATCGGATTTCCTAGAAAAAAACTTTGCTGAATATATTTCGGACACTTTCACAGCTGATATGGAAGACAAACTCGACCTTATATCACTAGGTGAACTAGAATACGAAAAAACTTTGAAAGATTTTTATGGTCCATTTCTAAAAGAAGTGAAAATAAAAGACAAGCTGGAAAAAGCTACAAACCTCGGTGATGCGCCAGAAAATATCAAATGTCCAAAATGCGGTAGTGCGATGATCGTGAAGCTTTCTCGCGGAGGCAAGTTTTATTCTTGTTCAAAATACCCTGATTGTGATGGCGCACTGATGCTCGATGGCACAGAACTCAAAGGCCCAGAAGAAACCGGTGAGATGTGCCCAGACTGCGGAGAAAAGAAAGGAAAATCTGGCGGAGGTAAACTAGTCATACGTCAAAGACGAGATGGTGGCGGAAGCTTCATCTCTTGTTCTCGGTATCCAAAATGTAAATTCATAAAACAAGACGAAGAAGAAATAAAAAGAAAAACAACTGACGTCACTTGCCCAACATGTAAAAAAGCAAAAATAATGGAACGCAAAGGTAGATTTGGAATATTTTATTCTTGTGCTGACTATCCAAATTGTAAATTTGCAATGAAAGCAAAGCCAACCGGAAATGTGTGTAAAGAATGCGGAAGTTTGTATATGCTCGGCACAAAAACCATCCCTGAACGTTGCTCAAATAAAGCCTGCCCAAATTTCCGCCCTGACAAAATCAAAAAAATTGAAGATTAACGTATTTGGCATAAATGCTATTTGGAGTGCTATAATCCATTTATGCCTAGTATTAAGGAAATAAAAGACCTAATAGAGGGAGATTTGGGTAAAAAAGAAGAAGCGCTTCTAATAAAAGCCTATGCTTTTGCTGAAAAAGCCCACTTGGGCCAGAAGCGAATGAGTGGCGAGCCTTATTTTAACCACGTTTTTGAAACTGCCAAAATCATTGCCAAACAAGGTATGGATATAAAAACCATAGTGGCTGGACTCTTGCACGACGTCATAGAAGATACAAAAATAACCGAAGAAGAAATAAGAAAAGAATTTGGAGAAGATATTCTTTTTCTGATAAACGGAGTCACTAAACTGGGAACTTTAAAATATCGCGGGCACGAACGGCATGTAGAAAGTCTACGGAAATTTTTCGTAGCTATGGCGAACGACTTGCGAGTGGTCATCATAAAATTTGCCGACCGTTTGCACAACCTGCGAACTTTACAATATGTGCGGGAAGATAAAAGAGAACGTATTGCCGAAGAATCAATTGCGGTGTATGCGCCACTGGCAAACCGCCTCGGTATGGGTAAACTGAAAGGAGAAATCGAAGACGCAGCTTTTCCATATGCTTACCCAAAGGAATACAAAGAAGTGGAAGAAAAAATAAAATCAGAGCGAGAAAAATATGAAAAATACCTAAAAGAGGTTTCTACTGAGCTCAAAAAAGAACTCAAGAAAAATAAAGTAGAAACCGTAGAGATCAGCTACCGCATGAAGCACAAGTACAGTCTGTACAAGAAACTGAAAAAATACGACATGGATATAGATAAAATCTATGACATCGTGGCCTTGCGTGTAGTGGTGAATACTATAGAGGAATGCTATCGAGTGCTCGGCATTATCCATTCTATTTGGAACCCACTACCTGGCCGTATCAAGGACTACATAGCTATTCCAAAACCAAACGGCTACCGTTCTATTCACACTACTATATTCACCGGTTCAGGAGGAATCGCTGAAATTCAGATTCGCACAAAAGAAATGCATGCCGAAGCAGCGTACGGTATCGCCGCCCACTTTGCCTACAAAGAGCAAGGTACTAAGAAAGTAAGAGACGATAAGTCAAAATTTCAATGGATCGAGGAACTGAAAAATTTGCACTATATTGCTGGAAAACCACAAACTCTACTCGAACATCTCAAGATGGATTTTTTCAACGACCGTATTTTTATATTTACACCAAAAGGCGATGTGATAGACCTGCCAGAAGAATCTTGTACTATAGACTTTGCTTACTCAGTGCACTCTGATGTTGGTGATCATATTTCTGGCGCCAAAGTAAACGGCAAAATGACGCAGATATTTACCCCACTCAAAAATGGTGACATCGTAGAAATCGTAACCAAAGCAGATGCTCACCCATCCAACAAATGGCTCGAGTATGTAAAAACGGCTGTAGCTAAAAAGCACATCAAGTCATACCTAGAAAAACATAGCCTAGTAGCTAAACTAAAATCCTTCGGAAGAAATTAAAGGCTGAAGTTTGAGATGTTATAAAGATTCGCGTCATCTTCTTTGACCTCATCTTTACTCCTATCATCAAGCGGAACCTCCGCCTCAGGTTGTATTTCTAGAGCTTCTTCGTTGGTTTTCGCAATATGTCTTTCCAACATATCTGTCTCTGGTAGGTTATTTTTAATTTCTCCTTTTTGAATTGAGTCTAGTATTGTTCGCAAGTCTTCGGTAGAGAAAAAATCAATTTTAATTTGTCCGCCGAGCTCACGGCGATCGATATGAACTCGAGTGCCGAGCTTCTCTTGAAATTCTTCTTCAAGTTCAGTTATTTCTGGATCAGGCATGAATTCTTTCTTGCGAACCCGATCAAAGGCAATCTTTCGTGCTAATTTTTCTGCCTCACGAACGGTGATTTTTTTATAGACAATTTCTTTAAACAATACTATCTGCTCTTCGGGATGGTCAGCCAACATCAATATCGGTCGAGTGTGACCTTCGGTAATTTTCCCTTGTGAAAGTGCGTCGAGAATTTCATCTGATAAACTCAAAATACGTAGCGAGTTTGAAACATACTCTCGGCTTTTGCCCATTTTCTTGGCGATCTCAGCATGAGTAAATTTAAATTCAGTATACAGACGTAAAAAGGCGCGAGCGCGGTCAACTACATTTAAGTCTTCTCGTTGTAAGTTTTCAAGTATGGCAAGCTCGAGCTTCATTATGGCAGTATCACCTACACGAATTATTACAGGCACTTGAGCCACCCTTGCGAGCTTGGATGCACGTAGTCGGCGCTCACCAGCTATGAGTTCGTATTCAGTAACAAGGCCACCCTCTTCTTTTTCTACCTCCACTCTAGAGACTGTAAGTGGTTGGAGTACTCCGTATTGCTTTATAGAGTTCGCGAGATCTTCGAGTTTAGCCTCGTCAAATTCTCGCCTTGGTTGATAAGGGTTTGGTTTTATTTTATCGGTGTCGATCCAGAAAATTGAATTGGAATATAATTCGGACATGCAACTATTTTAGCACATCCTAGAAAAATAAAAAAATTACAAAAATTTGTGCCCAGGGAGAGAATCGAACTCTCATGATGTTGCCATCGATAGATTTTGAGTCTATTGCGTCTACCAATTCCGCCACCTGGGCAATTTACACAGCATACTAAAAAAATAACACTAAATCAATTTAATTACCTGTATCCCTTGACATTTGATCTTATTTGTGATATACTATTATGTAGAGTTGCCCCATGGTTCGGATTGGCCGAAACAAGACAGCACGTGGAGAATTTCAAAATGAAAAAGAGCAAGAAGTCTGAGCAAATCGTTCCGTTGCAACTTCGAAAGAGGATCAGGAAGTCAGACAAGTTCGCAAAAGTGGATGGTGCCCCGATGCTGATCGGCCCCTTCGCCGGCGACCTCATCGCCAAGAGGGTGAACATCAACGTACAGGGATCGTTTGTCATCAACTGGAACGCGAATGAGCCGATTCCCAGCTGGCTCAAGAAGTTCATCATGGACAAGAAGGATAAGCACTAGGAGAAGCCATCAAGACCCTGCGCGAAACATGGACCACGTACCGTTTCGCCCGGGGTCTTTGTTTTTATACACAAAAAACATTTACTTTAAATAAGTTTTATGATTAAATTTAATACGAACAGACGTAGTAACCGGTAGGCTTCTAGCACTGAGTCTACTAAAGAAGATAATAGGCGGCAAAAATCGAGAGAAGAAGAAATGCCCAATAGCACTAGCACACGTATCTATCTGGATCCCAAAGTACTGAAGGATCCCAGAGTCGGGAATCACAAAGGAGCCCTCGTGATCTGGGGCTCATTCCCGGGCGGAGACATGCACCGACCAATTGGTGTCGATGAGACTGGTAACCCGTACATCAACGGGCACCCACATCAATACCAACCGGAATGCGTGCGCAGGTACATCCGCCGAGAAGCAAGCGTCGCCGCCTAGCCGCATCGAACCCCGTTCGAACGAAGACCCCGTCTTCCGTTTGGGCGGGGTTTTCTATTTACTCTAACTTGCCCGCACACCTACTTTAAAGATATTGAATACAATGCGCCTTTGGCGCGTCTTGAAAGTAGGTGTCCGGGCTTGCATTTATATCACATATGAGATATACTAGTACTTATGAAAAAACCAATAACTGAGCAGAAGAAGATTGGAAATTTAATCAAAGAAGTTCGCGAACACCGTTTTATGACCCAGAAAGATTTCGCCAAGGCCCTAGGTACCTCCCAGAGTTCTGTCCCCCGCATGGAGAAAGGTGAGCAAAATTTTACAACTGAATTACTTTCAAAAATAAGTGGTGTACTAAATCATCAAATAATTTCTACTAGTAACTCCATCGATTTCCAAGTACAAGGTGGAAAAAAATTGAGCGGTTCAATTAAAACAAACTTTTCTAAAAATGGATCCGTGGGGCTTTTGTGCGCAGCATTAGTGAACAGGGGCACCACAACGCTCCATGGTATAGCCCGAATCGAAGAAGTTTATAGAGTTATAGAAATATTAGAGAGTATCGGAGTAGTAGTAAAATGGGTAAGTAACAATACTCTAACCATCAAGCCTCCAAGTGTTTTTAATATTCGCGGTATAAATAGGGATTCGGCCATCAAAACCAGATCCATCATCATGCTCATGGGTCCCCTTGTGCATTTTCTACCCTCTTTTTATCTTCCGCATGCATCAGGATGTCAGCTAGGTAAACGAACTATCGCTGCGCATACATATGCTTTTGATAACCTAGGAATAAAAATAAAAACTACTAACGATGCTTACAAAGTAAGTAGTAAAAAATTGAAGCCATCAAAAATAGTTATGTATGAAGCTGGCGACACGGCTTGTGAAAATGTTTTGACTGCTGCAGCCCTTATACCAGGCGTTACTACTATCAGCTTTGCCAGTGCAAACTTTATGGTGCAAGAAGTATGTTTTTTCCTAGAAAAACTCGGAGTAAAAATCGATGGCGTAGGTACCTCTACCTTAACTGTTCATGGCGTAAAAGAAATCAATCAAAATGTAGAGTATTGGAACAGTGAAGACCCTATCGAATCTATGATGTTTATTTCCGCGGCTATAGTGACTGATTCCCACCTTACTATCACTCGCGCTCCGATAGATTTCCTTGCATTAGAACTCGAAAAGTTAAAGCGGATGAATTTGAAGTTTAAAATTTCAAAAATTTATAAATCGTACAATGACCGGACAAATTTAGTTGATATTGAAATGTTTCCAAGTAAATTGATAGCCTTAGAAGATAAAATCCATGCTAACCCATATCCTGGAATAAACATCGACAACTTACCTTTCTTCGCGCTTATTGCCACTAAAGCCAAAGGTCAAACTATGATTCACGACTGGGTTTATGAAAACCGAGCGATTTACCTAACTGATCTTTCTAGACTCGGTGCGGATATGACTCTAGCCGACCCTCATCGTCTATACATCACAGGTAGAACTCAGTTGAAAGGAGCTCAACTCGCTTGCCCGCCCGCCTTGCGCCCAGCAATGGTGATACTTCTTGGGATGCTTGGAGCGTCAGGAACTTCAATATTGCGTAACATATACATGATCAATCGTGGCTATGAAGAAATCGCTGAACGCCTAAACTCTATCGGCGCAGATATTAAAATTATTTCAGCCTAAAGCTAATTCGCCTCTGGCGGACAAAGAACATGCAAAAACCAAAAGTCATAGTCATTGCAGGTCTTACTGCCACTGGTAAAAGTGACCTCGCTGTAAAGCTCGCCAAAAAAATTAGTGGTGAAGTAATTTCGGCAGATTCTAGACAAGTCTACAAGGGGCTCGATATAGGTAGTGGCAAAATTACTAAAAGTGAAATGAAGGGGGTACCTCATCACCTACTCGATGTAGCTAGTCCTAAAAAAAAATTCACAGTAGCTGAATACCAAAAACTCGTAATATCAGCCATGGCTGATATTGTTAAAAGAGGTAAAATTCCCATAATTTGTGGTGGTACTGGTTTTTATATTGATGCTATTACTCGCGGTATCGTCTTCCCTGAAGTACCACCTAATCTTAAATTACGAAAAATTTTAGAAAAGAAAAGTGCACAAGAACTTTTTAAAGTACTTCAAAAACTTGACGAGACTCGAGCGAAAAGTATTGATGCGAAAAACAAAGTCAGACTTATTCGAGCCATTGAAATAGTAAAAGCTTTAGGTAAAGTTCCCAAAATAAAAGAAACAGAGTCAGAATACGAATTCATAAAAATTGGGTTACACTTACCTGCTGATAAACTAAAAGTAAAAATAGAAACTAGATTAGAAAGTAGAATGAATCCGCCGGCTGGCGGAGGTATGTTGAATGAAGGCAAGAAACTTCATAAACAAGGTTTGTCATGGAAGAGAATGGAAGAACTAGGACTAGAATACAAATTCATGGCTCTTTACCTGCAAAATAAAATAACTAAGCAAGAAATGTTAAAAAAATTAAATTCTGAAATTTATAAATACGCCAAACGGCAAATGACTTGGCTTAAAAGGGATCAGGAAATAAAGTGGTTTTCACCAAGCGAATACAAAAAAATTATTGTGTATCTAAAGAAGAACCTGTAGCCCTTTTTTCCCTAACGTATTCATAGACCATCGGCAAAACAGAAACAGCGATAATCAGCACAATCATAAAAGAAATATAGTCTTTGATCTGTGGAAAAATTCTACCCAAGAAAAATCCTACCAACGTCACACTAGTTGACCACAAAGCTGAACTCATCAGGCTGTATTTTACGAAATCTTTATAGTGCATACGAGCGATACCTGCGACAATAGGCATAAATGTACGAACTAGTGGAACAAAACGAGAAACAATAATCGCGAACTTTCCATATTTATCAAAAAATACATGAGCTTTGATAATATGTTCTTCTTTGAGAAACTTCTTAAAGAAAGAATATCTGCGAAGCTTTTCTAAATTCACTCCCACCTCGTATCCTAAAAGTCCACCTAAAAAGGTAGCCACAAAAATCATAGGTATTAAAAAAAATAAATTTAAATTTAAAACTGCTACCAGTAGTCCCGCAGTAAAAAGCAAACTGTCCCCCGGTAGTGGAAAAAATATACCTGATTCTAAGAAAACAATAATGAAAATACCTAAGTATCCGTAGGTGCCGATAATGTGTGGGATGTCGAAAAGTTCAGCCATGTGTCCTCTATTCTAGCACACACTTGTCTGCCGTAGGTAGAAAAAGAAAGTCGCCCGTTGATGAGTCGGGCGGACTCTCTTTACGGGCGACACGGTCTTGTTTAGACCAAGATCTTGATGAATGGTGGATTGAGGTCTTCTCCTGCCACGATGAACATGACATCGCGACCGATAATGGTTCGAACGAAACCCCTGAGGCCAAACCGAAGAGGTCGACGAAAAACCTGCATACCGAGTAGAGCCCCAGTATCTCTATCAGTCACCCTGACTCGGACTCCTCCAAACTGTTTGTTTAACTTCCCACGTTCATTGAAAAGCTTCCCCATGTTATTCTCCTAAGGTTTTTTGTTATTGGTTCACCCCCTTGGGCGTTACTTTACTGACGATGTGCGAATTTTTGTTTGCCCACATAATAGCTTTATAAAAATTTTAAGTCAATTTGCTAAAGTTTGTAACCGTATTAAACGCCTTGCATTTCTATGTTTTTTGTATTAATATGTACCCATGTCACAAGATAGACTTATAAAACTCGCCTGCGGAACTTGCAAGCGCATAAATTACTGGTCCAGCAAGAACAAGAAACTCGTTACTAAAAAAATCGAGCTCAAGAAATATTGTCGTTGGTGTAAGAAGAGCACTAAGCATAAGGAAATCAAGAAATAGATTTTCCCTGCATTTGTGCTACACTTAAAACGACTCTAAGATTTTCTGGGGTCGTTTTTTCGTAGAAAGGGGTCCATAGTTCAGAGGTAGAATAATCGTCTCCAAAACGATTGACCTAGGTTCGATTCCTAGTGGGCCCGCCAAGTATTTATATAGTAGTTTTTAATTTAGTTTCTTTCTCGAGCCTCTCTAAGGCGAGCTCGATCAACCTATCCATCAAATGAGTCTGTTTTAGACCACTCGCCTCCCAGAGTTTTGGGTACATACTGATATTGGTGAATCCAGGGATGGTATTGATTTCATTTACAAACACTTCTCCTTTTTTTGTTAGAAAAAAATCAACTCGTCCCATGCCTTCACAATTTAACGTTTGGAATACTTTGATAGCTAAGGTTTGAATTTTCTTAGTCACAGCATTTGAAACTTCTGCTGGAATTTTGGTCATAGATTTACTATCAAAATATTTTGCATCGTAAGAATAAAATTCCGCTGTTGGTACTATCTCGCCTAAAACTGAAGCCATAGGTACTTCGTTGCCCAGCACTGAGCATTCTATTTCTCTGCCATCGATAAATTCCTCGATAATTATTTTAGTATCGAATTTAAATGCTTCAGCTATAGCAGTTTTGAATTCTTTTTCATCTCGAACTTTACTAACCCCGATAGATGAACCCATATTCGCTGGCTTTATAAAAAGTGGTAAACCTAATTGCTTTTTAATTAGATTAAAGTTAACAGAATCATTGCTTCGAAGGGTGACAAATTTACCAATAGGAATTCCAGTTTCTCTGAAAAGTCTTTTCATTACATCCTTGTCCATACTAACCGCAGACCCTAAAACTCCTGCGCCAACAAATGGCACTCCTGAAAGTTTTAGCAAACCTTGCATACTACCGTCTTCTCCAAACGGCCCATGGAGAACGGGAAAAACTACATCAACTTTTTTTATTACTGAAAAATCAAACTTACCGTCTTTGGGTATTTTGATTGATGTAACTTCGTATTTTTGGGGATCAAGCGCAGAAATAACATTTTTTGCCGACATTACAGAGACCTCATGCTCGGCAGATTTTCCGCCAAAAAGTACGCCTATTTTTAACTTCCCACGCCTCGGCGGGGTAAATTTCTTTATCATACCGCGTAGTATACCACCTTACTTTAAAATCGCATCCTTGAGGCTTTTAGGCACATTGGTAAGGCATTTGGCTCCTGTTTTGGTAATCAGGTACATGTCTTCGATACGTACCCCACCAAAGCCTGGAAGATAAATTCCGGGCTCAATAATCATCACACATCCCGCGGGCAAAATATCTGGACTATTGGGTTTAAAATTTGGCCATTCGTGAATTACCGTACCTACACCATGACCAAGGCCGTGTTTGAAATTATTTTTAAATTTCTTTGCTAAATATTTTCTAGCCGTACCGTCTATGACACTGGCTTTCTTTTCTCCTGTTTGTAATTTCTTATATGCCAACTCTTGTGCTTTTAAAACATATAAATAAACTTTTTTCTGCTTAGCATTTGGCTCACCCCAAAAATATGTACGAGTCATGTCTGAACAATAATGGTTTATGGTAGTACCAAAATCAAACATTATCGTGTCACCTTTTTTAAGTTTTGATTTTCCGGGTTCGTGATGAATGTTTGCGCTGTTTTTTCCAAATGCCACAATCGGCGGAAATGATAAAATCGGCGCACCGAGCTTTATAAAATATTTTTTAATTAAATTTGCAACAGTAATTTCGGTAATGCCTGTTTGAAGTTCAGCTAGTATGCATTCGAGCACCAGCTCACTTGTTCTTTGCGCAGAAATTATATTTGCCAGCTCCTTCTTTGTCTTCACCGCTCGTACTTCGTGGATTAATTTTGTTTGCATGCTAAAACAATTTACCTATGTCGTTAAAAGTAATAACGATCATAAAAAGTATTAAAATACTGAAACCAATCATATTCGCAGTATTAGCAACTTTTGGATTTATACGAGAACCTTTGATTTTTTCGATTAGTAAAAAGAAAAGTCTTCCCCCGTCGAGAGCTGGGAATGGAAGTAAGTTTATAATTCCCAAATTTACAGAAATGAGTCCCGCAAACGACATGAGGTAAACGATGCCAAATTCATAAGCATCACCTGCTATACCCACCATCCCCACTGGTCCTGAAACTGACTCAAGACTACCTTTGCCCCTGACACCATCCCAAACAAGTGAAAATAGGCCTACAGCGGTACCTTTAGTGACAAAGGCCGTGAGACTTGCCCCCTCCCACAATGAGGTTAAAAAGGGCAATTTAGCCGTTCCAATCATGTCCATAGATATACCTATTTTAGGCTCTCCATCGATGCCCTTAGGAGTTATTTTTACAGTATTTACACTTCCTTCTTTACCTCGAATATATCCTAATTCTATTTCTTCTTCAGAATGTTCTACTATAAATGATTTAAAAGTGGTGGGATTTATTTCTTCTAAAATAGTATGTGGTTCTGAATTATGCATATGCACAGCCGAAACTATCTTGTCGCCAGATTTTAGTCCGGCGAGCTCTGCTGGAGATCCTTTCATTACTGAAACTACCACTAGGTTTACATCAGTCAAAGTACTACCCTGTGCTTCACTACCCACTGATGTTGGGAGTCCTGACATAAAACCTACAGAAAATAAAATCCAAGCTAAAAGAAAATTTGCCACTACCCCCGCCACCAGCACTATGGCTTGTTGCCATTTTGGTTTATGCACAAAACTTCTCTCGCGGTCTGGACCATTTGTATTTTCGTCATCTGGATTCTCGCCAAATATTTTTACGAAGCCTCCGATAGGTAAAAGGTTAAATGTGTATTCTGTATCCCCTTTCTTGATACCAAAAAGTTTTGGTGGGAAACCAAAGCCGAATTCATCTACACGAATGCCAAATTTTTTGGCCATGGAAAAATGCCCAAATTCATGAACAATAACAAGAACCAATAAAACTATAAAAAAAATAATTATATTCATATCGTGACTACCCCATTACTTCCTTCTCTTTCTTCTCAAAAATATTTTCTAGGTTGTTATTGGTTTCGTCGATTAATTTCTGCAAATCTTCTTTAGCACGGAATTTTTCGTCTTCGGTGAGTTTGCCATCTTTTTCTTTTGCTTCGACATCCTTCCAAACATTTTCACGCTCTCGGCGCACAGTGATGCGGGCTTCTTCTAATTTTTCTTTCAAAACTTTTACTAGTGTTGACCTTGTTTCAGTTGTCAGCTGTGGAAAAATCACTCTTATTCCCTGATCATCAGTAGCTACTGAAAGTCCCAAATTTGAAGCTATGATAGCTTTTTCGATTTCTTTTACCTGACTTTTATCCCAAGGTGCTATGCGCAAGGTCTTTGGATCTTCGATGGAAACATTGGCTACATTTTTAAGTGGCATCCGCGCGCCGTAGGACTCTACCGAAACACCGTCGAGCACCATAGGTGAAGCCCGACCGATGTTTAATTGAGTAAATTCCTTATGTAAGAAATCTTCTACCTTTTTTAATTCTGTTTTAAATTGTGAAAAATTGTATTGCATCCTTCTATTGTACCACAGGAATAACTAGAGCCACAGACTCCATCAGAGTCTTGGCGGACGAGCCTGGCATACGTAAAAACTCACGAACTTTAAAAATCTGCGAAAAATAACTTATGTCAAAGGTGCCCTTTGACATTTTGCTGTGTAGGACAGATTCTAAAGCATTTAGAAACTTTAGAGATTTTGCGCGGGTAGAATTTAAATCTACTACATTTTCTTCATCTTCCTCCTCTTCTGGTTTTGCTACTAATTCTTTTATATATTCCAATCTGTTTCGAAGTGGCATAGCTATGAATTTCTCGGCTTCTTTCAATTCCCTACCCATATCCTGCCCAGTGCTTATGAAGTAAAATCTAGAAATAAAAGTTTTTAACAATCCACTAGCTTCAGGTACGACCAAAAAGAAGTGCGTATTCTCTATAGGTTCCTCAAACATCTTGAGCAGACTATTTTGCGCTTCAAGAAGAAAACTATTCGCGGAAATCACAAAAGCTTTTTTATTATCAAATGCCTTAAAAGCTTCGTACGATTTTAAATTCCTAGCGTCTTCTATTTTAAAAGTGTCGAGCTTGATCTGAGTGACTTCCATACCATTTACAAACTGTAGAACCTGAGGCATGACAATATCTACACTACCTTCGATAAGATAGGCATGATGTAAATTATTTTTATCTAAATGTTTCTCCAACATTTCTACTTTTTACTTAATACAGTTTTCTTGTAAACATCCAAATGGTCCAGCGCTACTCCAGTACCTTTTACTACACAGAAAAGTGGGTCTTCTGCTAAAGTCGCCTTCACTCCAGTTTTTCTGTAAACCAAATCTGGTAGATTTCGAAGCATCGAAGAACCACCAGTCATAATAATTCCAAAATCCATAATGTCGGAAGCTAGTTCGGGCGGAGTCTCTTGCAACACATCCTTGATAGCTTTTATTATTTGTTTGAGTTCCCCATCGATAGCTTTCACTATTTCATTTGTACTGACTTGGGCAGAACGAGGTAGGCCTTGAATATAATCACGTCCTTTTATTGTTACTTGTAGTTCTTCTTCGAGTGGTACAGCCGCACCGATTTTTATTTTTACCTCTTCTGCAGTTCTATCACCAATCGCTAGGTTAAAAGTTTTCTTTATGTAGTCCGCAATAGCTTGATCGATTTTATTTCCAGCACATTTTACAGAAGTCGAAGCCACGATTCCACCAAGTGATATCACCGCCACGTCAGTAGTACCACCACCTATGTCGACAATCATGTGTCCTCGTGATTCGTAAATAGGAATTCCAGCGCCTATGGCGGCTAGAATCGGCTCCTTCACCACATATGCGTTTAGTGCGCCAGCTTTTATCGCCGCTTCTACTACTGCACGACGTTCAGTAGAAGTAACTCCCGCCGGAACTGAAACCATCACATCTGGTTTAAAGAAATTAAATTTACCAAGAGCCTTGTTGATGAAGTATTTCAACATTGCCTCGGTTACTCGGTAGTCAGCAATCACTCCGTCCTTCATCGGACAATATGTAATGATAGATTCTGGTGTTTTACCGATCATGTCTTTGGCCTCAAAACCTATAGCTAGAATTTTATTGTCTTGTTCTGAAACTGCCACCACTGAAGGCTCATTTAAAACCACGCCTTTACCAGGTAAATATACTAGAGTATTCGCCGTTCCTAAATCTATTCCCAATTTTCTTACAAATATACTCATAAGTGGAATATATCATATTCGTGTTAAAATAACATCATGAAAACAGTGACGGTAATTCCCTTGAAACGCGGAATCTGGAAGGAGGATTTGACCTATTTTACGGCAAAAGACATCAAAAATGGCAGCATCGTGACTATACCTTTTCGAAAGAAAAATATCCTTGGTTTAGTTATTTCTGTAGAAGATGTCTCCGGTGATAAAATGAACATCAAAGACCTAAACTTTAACCTAAGGAAGGTCATCAATGTAAAAGATAACTCAATTTTTCAAGAAGAGTTTTTGGAGTCTGCTCTACTTACTAGTAAATACTTTGCCGTAAATAAAAATGCTGTAGTGGCCTCCCTAATTCCCGCTGTGTTTATAGAAAATTATGACAAAATAGATTTATCATTAAAGAATTGGTCTACAAAAACTGAAAGTCCTGACACAGTAAAATTGAAAACCGAGAAATTACTTTTACAGCTACCGATCAATGATCGTATCTCTATTTATAAAACTCTAATCCGCGAAAATTTTGCTTTAAAGAAATCTATATTTATAGTTCTACCGACCGAGCGTGATATAGAAACTTTTTTTGAAACACTATCCAAAGGCATCGAGCAGTTTACATTCAAAGTGCATAGCGGGCTGACTACTAAAAAAACTTTAACCCTGATCAAGGAAGCCTCAAACACCACTCACCCCGTGCTCATATTAGGAACTGCACCATTTCTAGTTATGCCTAGGCAAGATGTGGGAGTAATAATTTTAGAACACGAAAGTTCAAATGCATACCGAACAATATCTCGACCCCAAATTGATCTACGAATTTTTATCGAAACATACGCGGTAAAAATAAAAGCCAAGTTTATCATGAGTGATACTCTGCTCCGTTTTGAAACTCTAGCTCGGCGCGAGACGGAAGGCCTTTCATCTATGCACCCACTTTCTTTTCGAATTGATTTTGATGGAGAAATAGATATCGTGGGAGGAAATAAGGAAACAGAAAAAAAATTCAGAGTGATCAGTGAGGAAACACTACAAGAAATTGAGACTAAGATAGCTCAGCAAAAAAATATATTCTTGTTTTCTCTGCGCAAAGGCTTGGCCACTATGACCATATGTCGAGATTGTAGTAGTATGGTGAGCTGTCCGAGGTGTGGAGCGCCGGTAGTGCTTTATCTATCACGTGATGGTAATAAAAGAATTTTGAGCTGTAATAAATGCAAAGTAGAACTAGACCCAGATACAACTTGTGTGACTTGTGGAGGTTGGAACCTGATAGGCCTAGGTATAGGTACAGATACGGTAGTAGAGTATTTAAAAGATAGTGGTATAAAGATAAAAATATTTAAATTAGATAAAGAATCAGCTAAATCAAGTGCGGGGGCGGAGAAAATAATTGAGGAATTTGAAAAAAGTAGTGGCGTAGCCCTTGTCGGTACAGAAATGGCTTTCTTTTATTTAAAAAATAAAGTGTCACTTTCAGTGATAGCTTCTTTCGATTCACTATGGAGTATTCCAAATTTTAAGATGAGTGAAAAGATATTACAAATCGTAATTTCAATTTTAGAAAAAACCGAAGATAAACTAATAATCCAAACAAAAAATGTAAATGATTCAGCGTTACAAGCAGTGAAAAATGGAAACCTACTTTCTTTTGTTCGTGAAGAAATTAATGAAAGACAAAAATTGGAATACCCACCGTTTAAACGCTTTATAAAAATAGTTTACCTAGGTGACAAAATCAAAACTCAAAACACACGGGAATTTCTAGCTGAACTTTTTAAAGAATATAATCCAGAAATTTTCAGTGGCTTCCACGGAAAAATCCAAGATAAATATATCACTAACACACTAATAAAAATTGATCCAAAAAAATGGTCACTCCCAACACTATCTCTCGGTGCGCAAATAGATGAAAATTTACTTAGTAAGCTCACTTCCCTACCACCAGCATTTTTAGTGTCCGTAGATCCAGAAGACCTATTGTAATTAAGTAATGTATTACGTAATTAATTACTTACCAGAACTGTAAATTCCCCTCTTTGTTTTTCTTTATTTTTCACAAGAAATTCTAAAACTTCAGCTGGAGTGCCGGTTTTAAATTCTTCATATATTTTTGTGAGTTCGCGAGCTATGCAGACTTTTTTAGTGGGGCAGAATTTTATTAGGGATTCTAGGGTTTTCAAAATGCGATGTGGGGATTCATAAAAAACCATAGTGCGCTCTGACAGTGCAATTTCTTTAAACAAAGTTTCGCGCCCTTTCTTGTGTGGTAAAAAACCCAAGAAAGTAAATTCGTGGGTTGGTAAACCAGATGCAGACAGTGCAGTGATCAAAGCTGTTGGCCCAGGAATCGGAACCACCTGCACAAGTAAGCCATGGCTTACTTCAAAATGTTCTTTGATTTGAGAAATAAGCATGGCACCAGGGTCAGAAATGCCTGGAGTGCCTGCGTCTGAGACTAGGGCTAAATCTTTACCTTCTTCTAAAAGTGCAAAAATTTTATCTGTTTTGGAAAGTTTACTCTGAGCGTGGTAGCTCATGGTCGGAGTATTTATGGCGTATTTATTTAAAATTTTTTTGGTCTCGCGAGTATCTTCGCATAAAATCAAATCCACACTTTTCAATGTTTCAATTGCCCGGAGGGTAATGTCCCCCATGTTTCCTATCGGCGTCGCCACCACGTAAAATTTAGACATAAAACTAATATACTACTTATTTAATAAAAACAAAAACGGAGCCAACTTTCGTTGACCCCGTCGATCTTCGCCGAGATTCTCTTCGGCGAACTTTACTTCTGCGAATTAGCGCTCTGCATCACCGCGACGATGTCGTCCAACATCTTCTTACGGACATTGAGCGCTTCAAGATGCTGGGTTTTCTTGTCCACAGCCTCTTTCAAGACCCTCTGTAGACCCAAGAAGATGTCTTGGACTACATAAAACTCCCAGCATTTGTCGTCTTGAACATATTCTCGAGTACTAGGCCTGAAATAAAACCACTTTCCTTCCCGCGACAATATGAGATCGCCGGTGACGTGCACTCCTCGAATCGCCCCCCACACCAGAGGTTTATCCACGTAATTGATTACGGGAATCAATGACTCAAGAAGGATTTTGATCGAGTCGAATACTGTCCCGAACAAAGCCATGTCTTCAAGCGAACCGCTTTTGACGAGATCGGATGCACGAAAGTTGAGGTCAGGAGTCATGCTGTTGGTCGTAACCATTGTCAGCACCTTTCTTTCTGAACGGTCCAGAATGGACACGCTGCTTCGCAGTTTTTCCACGATAGCCATAAAAAGACAATTGAATTATCTACTTATAGCTACCGTGGACGCAGTAAAATCAAAGAGCAGTTTACTCTTATAGTATATCACAAAATAGGCTAAATGTCAATGGATGTAAGATGCTGTAAAATATGCTTATTTTCGATACTTCTTTGTTCTCCACTTATCGGCGATTTTTACACGAGTGAGTGAACGTTCGAGTTCAGCTTCGAAGTGTTCGAAGTCAACGTGAGATTTATCTTCCATTTGCTTACGTAGTTCTTCGGATTTTTGTTTAGCTGCTTCAATTTTTTCGTCTGACAATTCTGAAACATGTTCAGCAAAATCTGCGAGAACCGCAACTTCGGTCAATCCTTCTTCATTTGTTTTTACTTCTACAAATCCACCGACTACTGCCATCGGCACATATTCCCCACCCGTCATCGCTACTACATCCCCTGACGCGAGTCCTGTGATGAGTGGTATATGATTTGGCAAAATAGTTATTTCACCAGTAGTTGTAGGCAGGCTAACTTGATCCACGAGTTCTTCGAGAATGAGTCTTTCAGGTGTAACTATTTTAAATTTAATTTGTTTTGACATTGATTTTGCGAAATCATGTCGGCCCAACGTCCATTGAGGGCCGACTCTTAAAGCGCTCCTTTCATGTAAAAATCTCCTTCTGGTTTATCGTCGTGCTTACCTTCTAGGATTTCTTTGAATGATCGAATAGTTTCTTTTAGTGGAACGTATTCGCCTTTGGTACCAGTAAATTGTTCAGCCACGAAGAATGGTTGAGAGAGGAATTTTTGAATTTTACGAGCGCGAACTACGAGCTCCTTGTCGGCATCAGAAAGTTCTTCCATTCCAAGAATCGCGATGATGTCTTGCAAATCCTTGTAACGTTGCAATACGCGCTGAACTTCACGAGATACATCGTAGTGTTCTTGACCGACGATGTTTGGATCAAGAATTGTTGAAGAAGAGTCTAGAGGATCAACCGCTGGGTAAATACCAATTTCAGAAAGTGAACGGTTTAGGGCCACAGTAGAGTCGAGGTGGGCAGATGTTGTCGCTGGTGCTGGATCGGTAAAGTCGTCGGCTGGCACGTACACCGCTTGCACAGATGTAACCGAACCTTTGTCAGTAGAAGTGATGCGTTCTTGCATGTTTCCCATTTCTGATGCGAGAGTTGGCTGGTAACCCACCGCTGATGGAATACGTCCAAGCAAAGCAGACACCTCAGAACCCGCTTGAGTGAAGCGGAAAATGTTGTCGATGAAAAGAAGAACGTCTTTACCTTCAGCATCACGAAAATGTTCAGCCATAGTAAGAGCAGAAAGTGCCACGCGTAGACGAGCACCTGGTGGTTCATTCATTTGTCCGAACACCATGGCTACTTTTGGAAGCACGCCGGACTCTTTCATTTCGTGGTAAAGGTCGTTACCTTCACGAGTTCTCTCTCCCACTCCGGCAAACACCGAGTATCCTCCGTGGTTCGAAGCGATGTTGTGAATCAATTCTTGGATGACCACAGTCTTTCCCACACCGGCACCTCCGAATAGTCCAACCTTTCCTCCTTTTAGCACAGGACAGATAAGGTCGATAACTTTGATTCCAGTTTCAAGAATTTCAACTTTGGTTGCTTGCTTTACATAATCAGGAGCAGAACGGTGAATTGGTAGAGTCTTACTCTTTGAAAGCTTTTCCTCTTTTACGTCATCAATCGGTTCACCAAGCACATTGAAAATTCTTCCGAGTGTAGCTTCACCCACAGGTACAGATATAGGTGCGCCGGTACTGGTGACAGTCATTCCGCGAGCTAGGCCGTCAGTAGAGTCCATAGCCACTGTTCGCACAATTCCACCACCTAAGTGCTGTTCAGTTTCGAGAACTATTTTCTTAGCACCATTCATCACTTCTAGCGCTGTATAAACGTCTGGCAAAGTTTCGCCAAAGTCTACGTCGACGACTGGACCGATTATTCTTTTGATTGTACCTGTGTTTTGCATAATAATTTATTTATAATTTATAATTTTTTAACTGATACTTGCCATTCCCGCACTAATTTCTGATATCTCTCTGGTTATGTTACTTTGTCTCGCTTTGTTAAACATCAGTGTCAGGTCGTCTATCATCTCTCCACTCGCTTCACTCGCATTCTTCATGGCCATCATTCTACTGGATTGTTCCGAAGCATTGGACTCGAGAAGCATTTGGTAGATCTGCATTTTAGTAATTTTTTCTACCAAGGAACTTATGAGTTTATCTTTATCTCCTTCCAATAAGTAATCTATTTTTGAATGTGTCGGTGCTAGAGAATCTTTTTGCTCACCTAATTCCTGAATAAATTCTTTTAGTTCAGCCTTAGATATTGGAAGAATTGGTTTTATCTGAGGTCTTTGCGTTAGAGCTGAAACATAATCAGTATAAGCCACTAATACTTGGTCATATTTTAAATTATTATATTCATCCATTACTAATTGAGAAATGGGAGAAACATCAAGCAGTGAAATCTGGTCTGGCAATTCAGAAAAGCTCGCGACTATATTTTGACCTAACCGACGCATAGCGGTATCACCCTTTTTACCAATTGTAATAAAATCTATATTCCCGTCTTTTTTTAACTCAAGAATAGTTTTTTTAATAACTTGTGCATTATATGCCCCACATAAACCTCGATTAGAAGTAATGAGTATCATTAAAACTTTTTTTACTTCTCTTTTTTCAAAAAGTGGGTGAGTATTTTCTTCTAGACTAGAAGAAATAGAAGTCAAAATATCCCAAGAATATTCGGCATAAAGACGTGAAGCCAAAGTACTGGATACTGCACGCTTCATCTTTGAAGCTGCCACCAGCTCCATAGCCTTGGTGATTTTTTTGGTGCTCTTCACCGACTTTATTCTTCTTTTAATTTCTTTAGTACCTGCCATAAAAATTTTAACTGAAGTTCTTTTTGAAATCTTCGATAGCCTTTTTAAGTTCGGCTTCGCCTTTATCTGTCCACATTTTACTTTCAGTTACTTCTTTGTAAAAAACTTTTGCGTTTCTTTCGGTGTATTCTATTAGTCCCTTCTCGAAAGCCTTAATTTTATCTACTGGCACTTCATCCATATAGCCTTTAGTTAAAGCATAAAATACAACCACTTGGTGCTCAGTCTTTACTGGCGCGTATTGAAGCTGTTTCAAAACTTCCACTGATCTTTTACCACGTTCGAGTTGTTTCTTTGTACTTTCATCAAGATCAGAACCGAATTGAGAGAAAGCTTCGAGTTCTCGGAACTGCGCGAGGTCTAGCTTCAAAGTTCCTGCTACTTTTTTCATAGCTTTTATTTGTGCAGATGAACCCACACGAGAAACAGATGAGCCCACGTTTACCGCAGGACGAATACCTTTGTAGAAAAGATCTGTTTCCAAGAAAATTTGTCCATCAGTGATAGAAATAACGTTCGTAGGGATGTAAGCAGAAATATCTCCAGCCTGAGTTTCGATAATTGGGAAAGCGGTAATAGATCCACCTCCGTATTTTTCATTTCGGCGACATGCGCGTTCAAGAAGTCTTGAGTGCAAATAGAAAACGTCTCCAGGGTACGCTTCACGACCTGGTGGACGACGAAGAAGCAAGGAAATTTCTCGGTAAGCTACAGCGTGCTTTGAAAGATCATCGTAAATAATTAAAACGTCCTTACCTTGATCCATAAAATATTCTGCTACAGATACACCTGTATAAGGAGCGATATAAGAAAGTGCGGCAGCCTCTGATGCACCAGCAGAAACTATGACAGTGTAAGCCATCGCACCTCCAGCCTCTAGACGAGCTTCTAATTTTCGAAGCTTAGAATCCTTTTGGCCGATAGAAACATAAACACAAATCATGTTTTGTCCTTTTTGATTTAAAATAGCATCGATAGCAAGCGCTGTTTTTCCTGTTTGTCTGTCACCAATGATGAGCTCACGCTGACCACGGCCGACTGGAATAATAGCGTCGATTACTTTGATACCTGTAGAAACTGGTTGGTCCACACTTTGACGAGTAACCACGCCTGGAGCAACTTTTTCGATTGGATAAGTTTTATTAGTCTTCAATGGACCCTTGCCATCTATTGGTACACCAAGAGCATTTACCACCCGACCCAAAATACTATCATCCACTGGAACTTCCAAGATGCGTCCTGTGGCTTTTACTTCGTCCCCTTCTTTAATATGAGAAAAATCCCCTAGAATAATGACACCTACTGCATCTTCTTCGAGGTTTAGCGCCACGCCTACTTCACCATTTGGAAAAGTAACCATCTCGGAAGACTTGATCTCACCGAGGCCAGAAACTTTCACGATACCGTCGAAAACCTCCATCACATGTCCGACTTTTTGAACTTCAGTCTTGAGTGAAAAGTTTTCGATTTCCTTTTTTAAGTTTTCTACAATGGTATTGTGGCTCATAGGGCTTTATGCACTTCTCATTAAATATGTTTGTAATTTCAAAATTTTTCCTTTTGTTGTTAGATCCATCACTTCGTCACCTACTTCTACTTTTATTCCTCCTAACAACTTTTCATCCACTACTTCAGTTAATGTGACATCTTTGGCTCCGTAGCGTTTTTTGAGTTGCTGAATCAATTGATATCTTTCAGTCGCACCCAGCCTGACTGATGTAGAAACCTTTCCTTCTATTATTCCCTCCTCTTGATTTACAATTTTTTTAAGCTGTTTAAGGATATCGGTAGCTTTAGACAGTAGCTTTCTTTTAGCTAAAAATTTGACCACGTTCTCATAATACAAAGAATGATTACCTTTTTTCTCCTTAGCGCCTTCATATATTCCGCGAGCTATGTCTTTGGTTGATATGGCCATAGTATTCTTACAAATTAGCCAGCTCCTTCACCGCTTTTTCTTGCAGACCAGAATCTTTAGTTCCAGTTAATTTTTCAGTGGCCAACACCACTAAGCTCACGATTTCCTTGCGAGCTTCGGCAACCATTTTCGCCTTTTCTATTTCAAGTGTTTTCTTTCCGCCTTCCACCATTTTGTCGACTTCGGCTTTCGCTTCTGCCAACATTATTTCTTTCTTGGTTTGAGCTTCTTTTTTCCCTGCGTCAAAAAGAGCTTGCGCTTCTTTTTTTGCACGCACTAGAGTATCTTCATACTCTTTGGAGCTCTTCTCTAAAACTTTCGCATTTTCCTTGGCATCAGTCACACCCTTTGCTATCTTTTCACTGCGCTCTTCCATCAATTTTGATAGAGGCTTCAGTGCATACACATACAAGACTGCGAAAACCACGCCAAAGTTTACTGCTTGGGCAATTATGATTTTCCAGTCTATGTGAAATGTAGCAATAAGTGGTTCCATTTAAACTTCAAACTTAAATTGAAAACGCAATAACCAGAGCGTAAATAGCGATAGCTTCAGCGAACGCACAAGCTAGAAGCATAGGCACAAGGATTTTTCCAGCAGCTTCAGGATTTCGTCCAATAGACTCCATAGCCTTTGAACCGATCATTCCGATAGCAATAGCTGGAGCAATAGAACCCATACCGATAGCAACTGCCTTTGCAATAACATCTAATTCCATATGATTTTAATTAATGTTGTTCTAATAATACTCGACTTTTAATTTCATTATCATGAACTTTCTCATGTTCATGTCCGTGGTCTTCGTGTTCATGCTCGTCGTGATCGCTGGCGGAAATGGTGAAGTAAACTACAAGTAGAATAGAAAATATGAGCGCCTGTATAATTCCAACTATGATTTCAAGAAAAAGAAAAGGAATCGGAATAACGTAAGCCATAATGGCAGCCATAGATACGAGCAATACTTCTCCTGCAAAAACGTTACCAAATAGACGGAAAGACAATGAGGCAACTTTTGCAAATTCACCAACAATTTCGATCAAACCGACAAAGAACGTAATGGGTGCTACGATGATGATCGTAGGATCTTTACGGAAATTCGTAAAAATCCCTCCCAGCGCTTTCAGATTAACATATTTATTAAAAGTTTTCCAGATACCAATCGAGAACACTCCAAATATGTTCGCACCTATTACTGCCATAACAGCGAGAGCGATAGTAGTATTAATATCAGCTGTTCCACCTCGGAGGAACGGTAGAAATGCTAAACCATGGTCCCCTCGTTCAATAATACCAAATCCACCAAAAGGCATAATACCTAACCAGTTGTTTAGTAATATAAAGAAAAATACTGAGATAGCTACGGGAAAGATTCTTACAGAGAGAGCTCGACTGTTTGTCACCTGATCACAAAGGTCTAATGCGCCCTCTATTACTATTTCAAAAACATTTTGGAATTTATCTGGAACTTCTTTTAATTTCTTTCGCAGGGCAACCGACAAAATTATAATTATTCCTACCACTACCCACGCAGTCAGTAGAGCGTTTGTAACAGTAAAACTTCCAAAATGAAAAATGGGTTCAGCAAAAATCGTAACCTCGTGGGCTACTTCTTCTTGACCATTTTCTGCCACCAATTCAGCTGGCTCAGTAACATGTTCATCTTTAATTGCTTTCTGTGTTGCCATTTGTTTCTTTTTTATCTTCTTCGGTTACTTTTTTCATGTATTTACTTACCACTTTCACTATTCCATATGTTGAAACCAAAAATGCAAAACCAGTGAGTCCTAAAAATATCCATGGCTTTGTATCAAACCTGCCATCTAGATATTTACCTAAAATAAGAGCAAAAATCACAGGACCCGCAATCCAGCCAGAAACTTGGCTAAATATTTCTACCGCAGGCTCCCACCATGGCTTCTTATTATTGCTTTCTATCATAAAAACAAAGCCGGAACACGGCTTTAGGTTATAATAATACAAAATATTTGTATAAGCAAACTCGTTTTTTAGATAAAATTGGCAAACGAAAAGCCCCACACGATATACGTACATGTGAGGCTTACCCGAAAACAGATGTTCAGCTCCCAAGTGCCTGTGAGACCAGCTGCCCCATGGTGAGACTCCCCCCACATTCTTCGACGAAAGTGATGGGGAGCCGGTGACTCATGGCGAAGTGCCGTTTCTCATCCCGATGGCATTCGCAGGCGACAAGCTGAGTGTCGGGCGGGAGCAGTTCGCGAATGAGAGCTTTCATCTGATCTTGATACTGCCGCCCGAAATACGCCACGGCTCGCGGAATCGCCGGAAGGTAGAGACCAGTGGTGATCATCTCCCGAACTCTCGGGATTGCCTCCTTGAATTCCTCTGGTTTGGAGTGGTCAGTGAGACCAGTGCAACAGACGATGACAGGCCCGATCTTGTGCAGACCAGGATTGAAACCAGCTATGGCTCTGTAGGACACGAACAAGGTTTGCAACATCGGCAAATCTCCTTAAAGTGGATTGGATGGAACGTAAAAACTTCCAATTATTTTTACCATTTTAAAATGATACAGTCAAGTAAACTTCCTGGCCACAAATATATAGTGAGCGTGGATGGGATCGAACCATCGGCCTCTGTCTTATCAGGACAGCGTTCTACCACTGAACTACACGCTCAAAAAACAGTATTAGAAATATACCACAAATAAAACAAAAAACCACTCTTACGAGTGGCCTTTGTTTTTTTAGAGCTAAGAAATTAGTACTCTCTTCGTCCACCTCCATTTCCACCTCCGTATCCACCATTTCCGCCTGAGCGTGGTGGGCGAGCTTCCATAGGGCGAGCTTCGTTGACTGTAAGTTTTCGTCCTTCGAAATCTTGGTCATTGAACATTGAGATAGCCTTCGCTGCCTCGTCTTGTGATGACATTTCTACGAATCCAAAACCTTTTGAACGACCAGACATTTTGTCCATGATAATCACAGCTGATGTAACTGAACCAGCTTGTGCGAAGAGGTCTCTAAGAGCATCTTCTTGTGTACTGTAAGGTAATCCCCCTACATATAGCTTTGTCGCCATACTTTTACTTCTTCCTTTTTTAATAAAAAGGACAAAAAACTATTTATAAGTGTAGAAAATCCATTTCGCTAAATGAGACCCTACAAAAAGTATAATACCATGTTTAAATTTTATTGCAAAGTAAGTGGGGATTATTCCTCCTCATCAGTACCCACTGCTCCAGAATTCAAGGCTTCGATGACATCCGTTATGTCACCTTCTAAGATTTTAGGTAGATTATGCCAAGATTTTTTGATGCGGTGGTCGGTCAGGCGGTCTTGAGAATAATTGTAAGTGCGGATTTTTTCTGACCTATCCCCTGTACCGATTTGGTCTTTACGTTCGCCGGCGTATTTAGCAGCTTCCTTTTCTTCTTCGAGTTGTTGAAGCTTTGCACTCAAAATTCCCATAGCTTTTTCTTTATTGGCTAGCTGGCTTCTTTCATTTGTCGAACGCACATCGATACCAGTAGGTTTGTGGATGAGGCGCACAGCAGTTTCCACTTTGTTCACGTTCTGCCCTCCTTTACCGCCTGATCTAGAATATTCCATTTCAATATCAGCGGGATTTATTTCAAAATTTACTTTCTTACGAATAGGAAGCACAGCCACAGACGCCGTAGATGTATGCACTCGGCCATTTTTTTCTGTAGCTGGTACTCGTTGCACTCGATGCACTCCAGTTTCATAACGAAGCAATTCATAAACTCCTTTCCCTTTTACTTCAAAGCTCGCTTCTTTGTATCCAGAAGCGTCACTCTTTTGTTCATAGTTTGTTTTCCATTGAAAACCTTTTTCTTCGCAGAATTTTTCGTACATATGGGCGAGCTCCCACGCAAAAAGCGATGCTTCGTCTCCTCCGGCACCGGCCCGCACTTCTATCACTATCTCGTTCGCCATTTCTTCTTCCTCTTCATCTTTAGCTAAAATATCTTCAACTTGTTTTTCAAGTCTTTCCTTTTCTTCCTGTATTGTCGCCAGTTCTTTAGCTGCGAGTTCGTGTAGTGTTTCATCTCCGGCTAGCATTTCCCGAACTTCCGCTTCCTCACGGTAAAGTTTCTCTAGCATGTCTGCTAGATAATTTGTTCGATGATCTTTTTTTAATTCAGATAGATCTAAACTCATAGATTGTAAAAGAGAAGCTATTTACTTCTTTGCTTTTACAGTAGCAGCGCGACGCTTGTTGAAGCGGTCCACACGTCCAGCAGTGTCCATGATCTTTTCATTTCCTGTATAGAAAGGATGGCACTGACTGCAGATTTCCATGTTTATTTCCGGTAGAGTAGAACCCACAACAAAAACCGCTCCGCAAGCGCAGGTAGCCTTTGTTTTTATATCGTATTTTGGATGTATGTCCTTTTGCATAACTTTTCTAGATTATCACGTTTTTATATAGAAAGCAAACCTGCCAGCAGGCAGGCTACTGAAGTAAATCAATATCGGCCTGAACCTTAGCCTTGAAGTTCATCACACTTCGACTATACGAGCATGACGCCCCACCAGTACCATAATATTTACAAGCTGCAATGTTTTGAGCACTAGCACTGTTTCCTATCGCCCCCAGATCGGTCAAGAATATAGCTGAAGCAAAGAAAGCATCTCTTGGAGCCCAAGGGTCCGCATCATGACCTAAAACGCTCTTAAATCGACTCACGTATCCACCCCAAGTAGATGGAATAAACTGCGCAGGCCCCATAGCTCCTCCGTAGCCCGCAACTCCTGCGATAGGACAAGATACGGCAGTTTGAGTCCAGTCACGGCCGAGCTTGGAAGTTATTGAAAGAAAATCTTCAATATCTCCTTTTCTGCCTGGGAGCCCCATAGGTTTCATAACATTTGGAAATGGAGTTCCTGTATTTTTTCCTTTACCTGCACCAGTCGTAAGGTCAGTCAAAAGACATTGACCGACATTTGCTCCGAGATTACTCTCTTGAGTAAGCACAGCAAGCAAAAAAGCTGGATCTACCCCTGTAGCCTTAGCTGCATCATTTGCGTAAACGAGTGCTGTACCGAAATCGATCTTGGTAGAAATACCAGCCAATGGGAATAACGCCGCTCGAATTTTATTGGCTTGAGCCAATTTTTCTGCTGCAAGTTTTTGATATGCAGCTTCTGTTTGTTTTGAAGCTGCTAAAAGTTGTTTTTTCTCTGCCTCCGAAACTGCTACTTTTTTACGAGCAGCTTCGAGCTCAGCTTGAGCATCAGTTTCTGCGTTTCGCTTTTTCTCAAGATCAGATTTAGCCACCTCAGTTTCTGTTTTAACACCACGAATCTTGTTTACAGAATCCTGAACCGCTTTTTTAATAGAAGAATAAGATTCTACATCACTATAAAAATCCGAGATGGTTTGATCCGACAAAATCAGATGAACTAGATTCTCATTATCAAATGCATTTGTGTTGCGTAAAAGTTGGGCTATAGACTCATGCTCGCGAATTATCTTCTTCTCAAGTGAACTGATGGTGGAAACTTTTTCTGTAATAGCTACTTTGAGTTGAGATATAGCCAGCGCTCGCGCTTGTATTTTAGTTTTAAGGGTATTGATTTGGCTAGTCAGATAATTCACATCACCAACCAATGTACCAGTTTGTTTTTGTTGTTGTTTTTGTAATTCTAATAATTTGGCAAGCTCAGCCTCGATATCCGCCAATTCGTTTTTACAGTATTCCTTGTCACTAGCACTAGATGAGGAAGTCAGGGTCAAACAGTTAATAGCCGCCTGTGATTCAGGCACCATAAAAGCACTCCCGAACAAGAGGGATACCAATAAAACAAAAACCACGGATTGCTTACCCATGGTTCTAGTATAACATATTTCGTTTTAGCCTTATTTTGCTTCAGCAGCAGGCGCTTCGGCACCTTCAGCACCCTCTTCTTCTTTCTTACCTTTCTTCTCAGAAACTTCAATAGCAGATAGGTCAACTGGAGCGACCTCCTCTTCTTTTTCTTCAACCTGAGCAACTACAGAAGCTACTACATCAGTACCAGGAGTTATAGCCACTACGCCAGCTGGTAATTTTATATCTGCAACAGTAACGTTATTATCCAATGTTTCTAATTTTGATATATCTACAACCAAGTTATGTGGAAGGTCAGCAGGTAAAGCTTCAATTTCGATTTCGTGAAGAACCTTGACCAAGTTTCCAATACCAGACTTTACAGCACCTGATACACCTTCGAACTCTAGGGGTACATTGACCTTGATTTTCTTCTTCATGTCGATAACTAGGAAATCTACGTGTATAGCATCACTTGAAACAGGGTCGACTTGTACCTCGTGGATCAATACATCTACATCTTTACCATCCATTGATACCTTTACAGCAGAAGATTCTCCAGCAGCACGCCAGACTTTCTTGAATTCACTCTTTGAAACAGAGATAGAAGTACTGGCCTCACCAGCTCCGTAAAAAACAGCAGGTATTTCTCCCGCTTCTCGTAAAGACTTCAACTTTACATCTGCATCTCTTTTTTTAGCTTTAATTGAAAACATAGGGATGATTATACACGAAAAATATCAAAAGGCAAACCTGCTTAAACTTTATGTCCTGCCTTCTGCTCGACGGCAATATGTTTTGAGATATAGTCCTTGGTGCCACCATATTCCGAGCTCGGAACCTTTTTGCCAGGGTTTAAGATATTTTTAGGGTCAAAAATATTCTTGATATCATAAAAAAGCTCTAAAATATGATGTTGGTACATCTTGTATAGATATGGTGTGCGAATCAAACCATCATTGTGTTCGGCAGTGATAGAGCCGTGGTATTTAGCTACCAAATCGTAAACTTTTTCACCGAGTTCCATGATGATTTTTGGTGTATCACTTCGAGAAAAATCCATGAGTGGAATAATGTGAAAATTCCCCTCTCCAGCATGACCAGCGATAGTAAAAGTAATCTTATACTGACTCAAGATAGTTTTTAATTCGGGCAAAAATTTTGGCAGGAATTCTGGGCGAACGATAATGTCGTCGATAAATGGTGCGGTGTGTTTCCCCCTGACGTGTTTACGAAGCAGGGCAAAACTTTCGCGCCTGATGTCCCAATATTTATTTGCTTCAGTGGCATTTTTCGTAGTATGAACTCGGAGTTTAAAATGAGCGATCTTTTTTTCAAGATTCATGCATTGGTTGTGAACATCTTGCTCAGAATCACCAGCAAACTCGACTAACAAAATTAATTTTGGGAAACCATTTGTAAGCATAATAAAAGCTTCTGGTAAAAATGACAACATGAATTTCATCATTCCGATAAATCCTTTGTTTTTCAAAAAATCAAAGAAGAACCGCACTGCGAGCTTCATGGTCTTATCATCATACGATTCAAGTGTTTCTGGCTGTAGCGGAAGTATTTCATCTATCAAACGACCTAGTGGATTGAGATCATTCATAAATACAGCCACCAGTTTGGAATACTTTACATCTGGAATCACTCTAAAAGTAATCTCAGTAACTATGCCGAGAGTCCCCTGTGAACCGACGAGAAGTTTGTTTAAATCAAAATAATTTTCGGCTTGTGAAGGATAGTATGGAGAATTCTCTAGCCGGCCACTGCCGTCTGAAGGGTGAAACAAACTCCAAGAATTTTCTTGGTTTTTAGGTTCCATCACATTCCAGATATAATAACCGGCGGAATTTTTATGTACCTTGGGCTTTGCTTCTTCTAATTCTTTTTTATTTTCTTTTATTAGGTTGTAAACTTTTTTATATACTTCACCTTCAAAGTCCCCTTGAGCAATTTTCTTTTCGAGTCCTGCTTGTGAAAGTGGGCGTACCACATATTCATTCCCATCCGCAAATACTACTTTGGCTTCTAGGACATAGTCCTCGGTCTTTCCATATTTCAAAGTTCTCTCACCAGCCGAATTATTTCCATACATTCCACCCATAGCATTCAAACTCTTTGAAGCTGTATAACATGGCAAGATCAATCCTTTTGCTTTAGTTAGTTTTTCAAAATCTCGATAGAACATTCCAGGCTCTACTGTGATATATGAAGGCACGAGCGGATAAACCACTCCGAGCATTTCTTTTTTTACTGCCGCACCATCGAGCGGTAGTGGGCCACCGACTAAACGATTCATGTATCTGGAAAAATCCATTATGATAGATTCGCCAATAGCTCCGCCAGACATATCTGTACCCGCACATCGCGCGGTTATCGCTAGTCCTCCGTATTTTTCTTTATTATCGCTCACCCACTTCACTAGACTTTTTACATCTTCTTTGTCTTTCGGATACACCACCACCTGTGGACGCACCAAAAGCAAACTCGCATCACGCGAATACTTCGCAAGCGTCGTTTCATCATTTTCCACTTCCCCCTTAAAAAATTGTTGTATTTCGTCTTTCATCAAGTTAACAATTTACATCATTCCATTAAAAAGCTTAAGTCTTGCCTCTACTATTTGCTCTATGGCCTCTACGGCGGGTGTCAGCAATTTTGACGGATTGATTTCTACTTTATTTGCATCTATTGCTCGCTCTACGGCATCTCTATAAGCCAAGCGGATTTCAGAATTTATATGCACCACAGAAATTCCTGCCTTGATGGCATTTGTAAAATCCTCATCCCGAAGTCCTGAACCACCGTGCAGTACTAGCGGGATTCCAACCGCTTGTTTTATTTCCGCTACCAATTCTGCATTTATATGAGGCTTGCCAGTTTTAATAAGTCCATGAATACTGCCGACAGATGGGGCAAACATATCTACGCCTGTTGCCTCTACAAAATTTTTCGCATCTTCTACTTTTGTCAAAACTCCAGCACCTTCTGGAATTTTATCTTTTATATCTGAGCCGGAGCCGATATAGCCAAGCTCGGCCTCTACTATCACATCTCGCCCTACTGTACGTGCATAATCTACGCACTGTTTGGTCACTTTTACATTTTCGGGAAATGTGAGTTTCGCACCATCGATAATCACCGCATCAAAACCAGCATCAATGCATTTTTTCACTGATTCAAAACTTGAGTGATGGTCAGCATTTAAAAAAATTGGGTAGTTTTCTTTTTCTCGCAATGCTTTTACTAGTGCCACACCTTCCTCTGTACCCACAAATTTTTCTTCTCCTTCGGAAAGTCCGATAATAACAGGAACGTTCAATTTCTTGGCCGCATTGTAAATACCGTGCAAAGCTTCCAAGTTTGAAATATTAAAATGCCCTACAGCTACTCCTTTTTCTCCCGCCTCTTTGATACATTCGCGTAGGGTTTTCATATTTTTATTTCAGGGCTTCTTTAAGTAGTTTAATAATAATCTGTGGGTTTGCTGAACCATTTGATTCTTTGATAATTTTACCCACCAGTGACATTATGGCATTTTCTTTGCCCGCTTTATAGGTGGCTACCACCTCAGGATTCTCATTAATTATTTTCTGTACGATTTTTTTCAATGCTCCCTCGTCATTGCTCTGTAGTAAATTCTTATCGGTGGCAATTTTTAATGGCGAAGCATCTTCAACCACTATCATCGCTAAAATATCTTTAGCTGCACGAGATGAAATTTTATTATCACCCACCAAATTTATTAGCTCAGAAAAATGTTCCGCTTGTGGAAGTCGAACTTCTTTAGAATTCTTTTTTAAACCTAAATAATCTGTAGTTATATAGTTTGACGCAGTACTTATTTTACTCTTTTCACCTAAAATATCTGCCACACTTTCAAACCAAGCACCTAACTCTACATCATTTATATAAACTTCTATATCTTCATCTTTGATTCCAAAATCAGCTTTATAGCGAGCACGCTTGGCTTCAGGCAATTCCATCAAATCCGCCTTGATTTTGACTAAATCAAATGCCTCGTGGAGCTTTAATTTTGGTAGGTCTGGATCAGGGAAATATCTATAATCAGCACTAGATTCTTTTTTGCGCTGTGAAAATGTTTTCTGTTTTCCTTCATCCCAACCACGAGTTTCCTGCACTATCTCACTTTCTTTTCCTTCCTCCCACAATTCTATCATTCGATCAGTTTCATACTTGATAGCACGCTCTACACTTCTAAAAGAATTCAAATTTTTCACTTCTACCTTGGTGCCAAGCTTTCCTTTTTCTTTTGAGATAGACATGTTGGCTTCTACGCGCATCTCACCTTTTTCCATGTTGGCATGAGACACTCCTAAATACCAAAGTATTAATTGAAATTCTTTAGCAAATTTTGTGGCCGCTTTGGCCATCTCTTCCGCTGTATCATATGTATGCGCTTCGGTGACGAGCTCCATAAGTGGCACACCAGCACGATTGAAATCGATTAAAGAAAAATCCCCCCTATCATGCTTGTTGTTCGCAGTATCTTCTTCGAGGTGAATACGAGTGATGTCCATACCCGCCAAGTGCCCACCAGAAACAACTGGATATTTATACTGAGAAATCTGATACCCTTTTGGGATATCAGGATAAAAATAATTCTTACGGTCAAATTCTGAGAAGTCTGCAATTTTTCCATCGAGCGCGAGTCCCACTTTTATCACATTCTCCAGTGCTTTTTTATTTATTACCGGCAATGCCCCAGGGTGAGCCATACACACAGGGCAGATGTTTACGTTCGGCTCTGTCTCGTTCGGGTCGTTTTTGCAAGCACAAAACATCTTGGTATTTGTCGCCAATTCCGCATGTATTTCAAGCCCTACTGTGAAATAATATTTTGATGCCATAATTTTAATTGACTTAAATTATTGTATAACTTCTCGAACTATTTTACCATCCTCGAGATATACGATTCGATTACAATATTTTGAATATTCTTCTTCGTGGGTGACCATGATGATGGTCTGCCCTGCTTTGTGTAAATCTTGGAAAAGTTGTATCACTGAATGTCCAGAAGCAGTATCGAGGTTCGCCGTCGGTTCATCGGCGAAAAGTATTTTCGGTTTATGCGCCATAGCCCGAGCGATAGATACCCGCTGTTGTTCACCACCAGAGAGCTGGCTAGGCTTGTTCCCTACCCGATGTAAAAGTTCCATCCGCTCTAGAATTTCTTTTGAAATATTTATAGCTTCTTCATGACTGAGGCCCTTCATGAGTAATGGAATCATCACATTCTCTAGCGCAGTGAGTTCTGGTATCAAGGCGTAATCCTGAAACACATAACCTAGGTCAGACAATCTCATTTGTGTTCGATCTTCAGTTGAAAGATTTTCAGTATTAACCCCACCTATTACAATTTCTCCACCTGTGGGATGATCGAGTAATCCTATCTGATACATCAGAGTTGATTTACCTGCACCAGACTTTCCCATGATCCCTAGGAATTCTCCTTCCTTTACTTCCAGATCAATACCGCGTAGGACTTTTGTCTCTACATCTTTGGTTTGGAAACTCTTTGTTAAATTTTTAATTGAAATGATATTCATAATATTTTATTTATCTTCCCAAAATACTATCTAGCGTATTTTGCTTCACAATTCGACGGGCAGGAATATATCCAGCAATCAGGGTGACAATTAAAAGCAATGCGAATCTAAACATCGTTCCATCTATCGGGGCTACGAGTATTCCGTCAGAAAAAGGAAAGTCTAGTGGGTACGCATTAAAGAACGGCACAAGCACTATATATACTACAAATATACCGAGCCCTCCGCCTAGCGATGCATAAAAAATTGATTGAAGAATGTAAGACACTTCGATGGCGCGCTCCGAAATTCCAATACCTTTCATGATGCCGATATATTTTCGGCGAGTGACTGCATTGATAAATATCACGATAAATATTGTAATCGAAGCCACCACTATGCCCACCAATCCGATCACGTTACCGAGTAATCCAAAAGCTACCTTTATTTGATTTAAAAAGTCGGGTATAGCCTCGATTGCAGTTTGGATCTTGCCGTCTTTTGCGAAACCAGCTTTGACTAAATTTTGTTTTACTTGATCCGCAGTTACGATAGAAGTAGGCTCGATACGCATAGCAAACTCATTTGCATTACCAAGTGGCCTATCTACCAAACGCCAAAAATCCGCCTTGGTCACAAAGGCCCGCAGGGAAACTTGATCCACCTTGGTATCCATTATTCCTTTTACGATAAAAGTTTTAGTATTGTTACCCACAGTTACCTTTACTTCATCCCCCGGATAAACTCCTTCGAGTGTTGCAAAAAAATCTCCAAACCCTGCAGAATATCTGTACAAAAGATTTGCTCCTAGTAAAATATATCCGCTTTCTGATTCATCCAAAAATTCTCCTTCCACCACGAACTTGGAAAGTTCAGAAAGTGCAACTTCATCTTTTAAAGTTATACCTGAAATTTGGGTTCCCGCTGTGTCAGCCAGCACATCAAAGTCACGTCGTGTCCTGTAATTCGCCTCGATTTGCACTGGAGCCAAGTAGCGAACACTCAAGTCTGAAATTTCCGGCATAGAGCGAATAGTGCTCTCGAGCTCGTGTGAATGAGAAATATCTTCTTCACCAGAGAGTGTAGTAATCAGCACATCACCACTATATTGTTCCTTGTTGGCTTGGTTTCCTCCTTCGATAAGTCCAATGAGAATTCCTGAAACAACCACCAAATTTAAAAAGGTCAGCATCATAATAAAAACTATGAGCACTGTAGTTGCTTTGTTAGATCCTTTGATTTGCCTTAAAGCTAAAAACCAACCCACTCGTAATACATTTGTCCATTTATTTTTCATCGGTGTTCGATAATATTTTTTCTCCTTCTTGTAAACCAGAAATTATTTCTACCATGCTGTCGGATCCACGAAGACCGAGTGTTACTACGCGAGTTTCTGCTTTACCATCTAAACCTACTACTTGTACGGTATCTACACCACTAGAACTATCTACTAGATAAGAAGGGATGGCCAGCACATCAGACTTGTTAGCGAAAACTATTTCACCTTTAGCGCTCATGCCTGTTTTTATTCTGACATCAGCTGGTAATTCTACGAAGGCTTCATAAACTGGAACACCTTCTACTTCAGTATCCCGTGAGTTAATAGTTTTCAAAGTGCCCATAAAAGTTTCTCCTGAAAAAGCATCCAGAGTTATTTCAATCGGAGAATTTTCAACAATTCTAGAAACATCGAGCTCGGATACTTGTAAAATAACTTCCAAAGTATTTTCGCCCAATATCGAAACTACTCGCTCGCCGAGGGACGCACTTTCACCTACTTCTTTTTCAATATTTGTAACTCGTCCATTGAAAGGAGCATAGATAGTATTCTTTCTAATTTCAGCATTTATCTTTTGAATTTCAGCAGCAGCTAGAGCTGAGATAGAATCATTTGCTGATTTATCTGCAGATTCCAACCTCTTTTTTGCTTCAGTGTAAGCATTGAAATTTGCTACATAAGAAGCACCACTTTTATTTGGAATATCTATATACCAAACTGTTTCGTCATAACCAGTCAAATCAGAATCATCGAAAGATATATACAAACCCTTCGTACCTAGAGGTGTCGGTGCTGTCTTGTTAAGTTCCCTTTTAGTTTTTTCTAAATCAAAAGTATATAAATCATAATTCGTACGATTTACATCATCACTACGTATAATTACTTTGTATCTACCTTCAGTTCCTGTATATATACCTCCAATACTAGGAGGCTCCACAGTAGAAGTTTCATCTTCTGGAGTGAAAGTCAGGTCATCAGAAAGTAAAGTACGGTATTTACTCTCAACATCAGACTCCAAATCTAGATCTGAAGTTTTGTAATTCGCTTGTTTTATTTTTAAATCAGCCAACAAATCACCTATTTCAAGCTGAGCCAATACTTGGCCCCGAGTAACTTTTTGATTATTAGTCACTGATATTCTGGCCACCCGTCCACCTGCGGCAAAACCTAGGTCCGCCTTGTCAGTTGTAGAAACTGTTCCAGAAAGCACTGCAGATTGAGAGACATCAGCCTTTGCCACCGTATAAGTTCCCACACCATTACTTCCACCACCAAAAATAAAATACAGCACTAAAATTACTAGCACCAAACCCCCTACCACATATTTTTTATTTATTTTACCGTCTTTTTTCATAATTATTTCTTATTAAGAATCTTAATCAACTCGTCGCTAAATTTCTTCACCATTTTATCATCAAACAAAGAAATTACAAAAACTTTTTTATTTATCTTTTTAAACTCGGCCACTTTCTTGGCGACAACTTTTGGATCTTTAGCTACATCAGTTTTTGTCAAAACTATTATTTCATCTTTCTCGGCTAGCCCTTCCTCACCTAGTTTTAATTTTTTGTCATACTTGGCCAGTTCTTTACGTACTTCTTTGTAGCTCGTGATCATGCCTGAATTTTCAAAGGATACGAGGTGAGCTATCATTCGAGTACGTTTGATGTGCTTGAGGAATTTTATTCCTAAACCCTTTCCTTCGGATGCTCCTTCGATGAGTCCTGGAATGTCAGCGATAATATAACCATAAAAATCCCCGAGGTTTGGATCAAGTGTAGTAAAAGGATAATCTCCGACTACAGCTTTAGAGTTTGTCAGAGAATTTAGAAGCGAAGATTTTCCAGCGTTTGGTAAACCTATCAGTCCTATATCGGCAAAAAGTTCTAGTTCTACTTTAAAATTTCCACGCGCTCCTTCTTGGCCCTCGCGAGATTCTTGCGGAGTAGTATTGATAGAGCTTTTAAAATGCTCATTGCCAAATCCTCCGTAGCCTCCTTTGAGCAACATTATTTTTTGTCCCTCCTCGGTTAGTTGCCATTTTTCATCTGTTTCTACACTGGTGATGATAGCGCCAAGTGGTAACTTCAAAAAGAAATCTTCCCCACTTTTTCCATGTAAACTTTTCTTTCCACCGTCTTCCCCTCGTCCGGCAATAAATTCCTTTTTAGCTTTATATTTTGAGAGTATATGAATATCCCGCACGGCTTCCACATAAAAATCCCCGCCACGACCACCGTCGCCTCCCGCAGGTCCGCCTTTAGGGACGAACTTCTCCTGACGCCAGCGAACCACGCCGTTTCCACCGCGCCCTGCCTCGGCGTATATAGTGATTTCATCAATAAATGCCATATATTATGATTCTAGCGCAATTTGAGCCAATTTCATAGCTCCTTCCTTAGTTTTAGCTACAGCCATAAAAAGTGCTCGGTGGCAGAAAACTGCGTCGGGTACTCCAGTAACTTGCTGTAATTCCTCATCTCTTAGCCCTGCCCAAGACTTTGGGAGATCTTTTTTGTTTTTAAAAGTCTTGGGATCTTGCCTAACTGCTCTGACTGACCATTTATCTTTTGCACTTTTACTTGGAACAATAACATAGAGAGGCTCGGGGAAATTATGTAAAGCGTATTCAAAAGGGTAAGCATCATCCAAAGCGATAATTCTTTTATCTTCTGATTGGTTATAAAATGAAACTACAATTTCTTCAGCTTCGATTGCGTCTTTGGCTTGAACTATCTCTCGTATTAAAATTTCTTTTGCAAGAGGCACACATTTCATAAACATCTCGTCATCACTCAAATCTTCTTCTTTCCATGTAGGTCGCATAGAATAAAATGCAGTCTGAATAGAATAAGGTGAAACTTCATATTCATATTTTCCCAATTCAAAACCGTTATCGCCAGCATCTATGGCTGCCACCAATTTTTTCTCAATAATGTCCGCCGCCTTTTTCGTTCCCGATACTTCCTCACCGAATTTTTTCCAAACCAATCCAAAAGCCGCATACTCTACGGCTACACTTTTTTCATTTTCTCCAAAATTTCTTTTTCCTGCTCCGCCTACCTGATGGTGATCAAATCTATTTGTAGCTTCATCGTGAATACCCCCCACATCAAAAACATAATCAGCAGATTCTATAAGTTCAGGCTCGCGAGTTCGAATGATTTCAAATTCTTGACCCTTTCGCTCAAATAAAATAGCTAAAGTTGCCGCCGCGAAAATATCATCCGCATGAAATGATCCATCGTGGGTTACTAATTTTAATTTCTTTTTTCCTATACCAAACATTTTAAAATAGAGCGTCTACTGCAACTTTCACGACCGTACCATCAGCTTTACCTTTCAAATCCTTCATCAGTGCAGACATCAGCATTCCCTTTTTAGTAGCGTCAGTGATTCCTAGTTCTTCTTTCTTTGCACGAGCGATTTTTTCGACTTCGCTTTTATCCATCATCGTCGGTAAATACTTTTCAAGTATCGCGAGCTGTGCTTCTTCTACTTTTACTAGGTCTTCTCTGTTTCCTTTTTTAAATTGTTCAATAGAGTCTTTTCTTTGTTTAGAAAGTTTAGTGATAACAGCCAATGCTTCCTCGTCATTTAGCATGTCTTGAGGTTTTTTGCCCTTAGCCACGAGCTCATTCATAAACGCAGCCACCATAGCTCGAAGAGTTTCGAGTTTTACAGTATCCTTGGCCATCATGGCCTCCTTTATTCCACCTTTTATTTGTTCATGTAACATATCAATATCATAACAAATTATGCTAAAATATGAAACATGAAAAAGATTATTTTCTTTGATACCGAAACCACAGGCATCGGTGCCGAAGACTTTCTGTGCCAGATAGCATATAAAAGTGGTGACGAAGTTTTTAATGAAATCTATAAACCATCTATCCCTATTCCACCCGGCGCCTCTGCGGTGCACCACATCACAAATGAAATGGTGAAAGACAAGCCTGCTTTTACAGCTTCGCCGGACTTTCAAAAAATAAAAACACTTTTTGAGGATGAGAATTCTATAGTGGTGGCTCACAATATGACCTTTGATGATGCCATGATAAAAAAAGAAGGCATCAATCTAAAAAATACCATCTGCACTTTGCGCGTCGCCAGATATTTAGATAAAGATGCCAAGCTCGCCAAGCACAACCTGCAATTCCTCCGTTATGCCCTGGGTATAGAAATAGATGCCAAGGCTCATGATGCTCTGGGTGATGTACTGGTATTGGAACAATTATTTTACCGACTCGTAAAAAAAATAATGAGCGATGAAAATATTTCTGAAGATATGGCGATGGAGCGAATGAAGAAAATTTCTTCCGAACCTTCCATGATGCGAATGTTTAGCTTTGGAAAACACAACGGAAAAAAAGTAGAGGAAGTAGCCACCACCGACCGCCCATACTTGGAATGGCTACTGGAACAAAAATTAAATGGTGAGGTTCCAGATGAGGACTGGATATACACTCTGAGGCACTTTTTGGGCAAATAAGGCTTTGTGGTAGTATGAGGGTATGGATAATAATATACTAATAGTAATACTAATGTTTGTGGTGGTGGGCGTGCTGGTGTACGTAGTTACTAGTGGCCGAAGGACTGACGTGATAAAAACCGACGATGTGGGCTTAAATTTGATTTTAACTCAGTTAAATGAACTTTCGCGTACTGTAGATGCTAAACTCGGCCAGTCGCAACGTGAAGTCAGTGAAAGTCTAAAATTTCATTCTAGTCAGTCGAACGAAATCATTCGTGATGTGACCGAAAGACTAACTAGACTAGACGAGACAAACAAGCAAGTCATTTCTTTTGCCGACCAACTGCAAAGCCTAGAAAACATTTTAAAGAATCCAAAGCAACGTGGAATCCTCGGTGAATATTATTTGGAAACCCTTTTGAAAAATGTCATGCCACCAGGAAGTTTTGAAATGCAGTACAAGCTGGGTAAAACTGATGATGGCGAGGAACTCATTCCCGATGCTGTAGTATTTGTTCGAGAAAAGATTATACCTATAGATTCAAAATTCTCACTAGAAAATTACAACCGCATTGTCGAAGAACGCGACCCACTAGAAAAAGAAAGGTTGGAAAAAGTTTTTGAGAATGATTTGAAAAATAGAATCATGGAAACTTCTAAATACATCCGTCCCGAGCTCGGCACTATGGAGTTTGCTTTTATGTTCATTCCCCACGAGGCCATCTACTACGACCTGCTGATAGGCCGAGTGGGTAAAGGTGAAGATGAAAACTTGATCCAGCGCGCAGCAAATAAATATAAAGTCATCATCGTGTCCCCCACTTCTTTCCTGGCATATTTGCAAACAGTACTTCAAGGACTGAACGCTTTGAAAATTGAAAAAGATGCTGTAGAGATAAGAAAAAGAGTTGGTGAGCTGGGTACACATCTGAAAGCTTATGAGGAATACCACAACAAACTCGGCAACTCACTGACCACTGTGGTAAACCATTACACTGCATCTAGTAAAGAATTAAAAAAGGTAGACAAAGACGTCATGCGCATCAATGGCGCTTCACCACAAATCGAACTCATCGAAGTCGACAAGCCAGTTATTGGGGAATAATAAAAGATGGGCGTGCGGGTCCGAAGACCCGCACGCCCGATACGACCAACTTGGACCCTTAAACTTATGGTTCATCTATCTTGTCCTTCAGGGGCGGTTGGCGCGCCCGTGCTTTCTAACACACCTGTTGTTTACTATCCTTAGTGACCTTAGATAGGGCTGGCTTCCTCTCTTTCCGGGGAACAACAGCTATTCCCGAAAGAAAACAAACTCCTTTGGCGCTCTACGCTACGCACCACTCGTTTGAGGCTCCACGCCAGAAGTTCATTCTCGAAAGAGATTTCCACCATGATCGCGGTGCCGTGCTCTCTTTGTTTTGCCTGTGAGAGTCGGTTTTGGTGGTCTGCCGAGTCGGCAAGCGAGATTTGTTCAGGCGTGCTTGTGATTCTTCTTCATCTCCTACCCTCCTTTCTAGAGGTTCCCATGTCCAAAATTATCTTAGCATAGTTTGGATTTTAAATAAAAAGGTAATTGACTAATTTTAAATAAATATGTAGTCTAAACATAAGCAATTTCGCCGTTCTTCAAATTTAAACTCTCGAAAGGAGACCCCGCGCCATGATGACCCAAAAAGCTTTCGGCTCGACTCGCAACTTCTTCGCCGTGAACACGAACTCTTGGCACTATGATCTGCTCGACAGCATCGCCGAGTACGACATCCCTACCAATCCACTCGTCTACTGGACGTTCTTCTTTCCGATTGCGCTCGCCTTGGCGGTCGCCATCAAGTCTTTCTTCGCCCTCGCGTGGTTCTGTGGTTACAAGCAGAAAAAGGGGCGTTGGGAAATGGGGATCTTCCTCCCCTACAAGACCAATAGCCGTGGGGAACACATTCTGTTTGCCCCGTGGGAAATCACGATACTGAGTGTGGCGGTTTACCTGGTATCGCTTCGGATAAATCCAGAAGCATCTCCAGTATTAATTTTTGGACTCGCGTTCATCGGACTGCTCGATCGAACAGCGGAAGAGTCATAGCTCAATCCCGAGCCAAGCCACGGGTCTTATACCCTACTAGCCAGCGACACCGAAAGGAGAAAATGTTCGCTGGCTTTTTAAATTTATACGTATTCGTATACGTATATAGTTAGAATAAAAAGTTTGGATTTTATAGAAAAAATGCTATATTTTTTCTATTGGCCTTATCGTCTAACGGTTAGGACGGAGCCTTCTCAAGGCTTAAATCCGGGTTCGATTCCCGGTAAGGTCACGCGTACAAAAAAGAGTCTGCAACAGCAGGCCTTTTTTGATGCGTGACCTTAAGCAAGCAAATTGCTTTGCTAGTGTCCGGGAAGCGAAAAGCTTTTCAGTATTTATGAAAAATTTATTTTGAATAAATTTGAAAAGGTATACTGTTCCTGTAAGGAAAGATTACCCCGGTAAGTGCTGGAAAATTTACAAGCGACGGCGAGTAAATTATTGTGGCTCACCCGTGATATAATATTGTAATGCCAAAGAATACAAAAGATGAACTCAAGAGAACCATTAGTATGGTTTTGATTTTTGTTGTTTTTATCTTACTAAATAATATTTTCCTTTTAAAGAAAATAGAGAGAGAAAGAATAGATAGAATAAGTGAATTGCAGCAACAGATGAAAAATCTACAGACTAGAATAAACTTGAATACCTCAGAAATTAAAAGTACTGGTAATTAATTTATGGAAAACGAAAAGACAAATGAACGGGTGCGGAGGATGATATTTGGTAGTGTGTATCCTTTGTATGTGGCTAAGGCGGAGAAAAAGGGGCGCACAAAAAAGGAGGTGGATGAAATCATTCGATGGCTCACTGGATACACCGATGTAAAATTGAAAGCTCAAATAAAAAAGAAAACTGACTTTGAAACTTTTTTTTAAAAAAGCTCCAAAATTAAATCCCCTGCGAAAATTAATCAAAGGTGTAGTCTGCGGTGTCCGAGTGGAAGATATCAAAGACCCTACTATGCGTGAAGTACGCTATTTAGATAAACTAGTCGACGAACTTGCCAAAGGCCGCCCGATGGAAAAAATCCTCCGAAAATAATACTTGACTTATACATACAAAATGATATAATATATATAGTAACTCTTCTGCGACATTTCGTCGTAGATTTTCAAAACGAGGTTCTTTGTGATCTATAGAAACTGGCCGCAAATTTGTAAGGTGGATTTTCCTCCGCTCAGAATCACCCTGAGCACCATCGACCTGACATCATCCGCGGGAAGACGTCTCACTGACATCTTCACCGAATGCTTCTCGACCGAGCCAGTTCGAGGGCCGTTCCCGCTTTCGGTCCTCCGAGAACAGTCTCGGCAGCTGGCCCTGGAACATGGGCAACGGAGTGTGGATCATCTTTCGAGCTACAACGTACTCGCACCGAACAACATTCCGTACATTGACTTCGATGTCAACGGGAACAACGTGGTCGGCATCGGAGATCTTCCTCTTCTCCCGCCACACATCCCTGCGGACTCGAAGTTCGGCGACATCGTCGAACACGAGGGCGCGAAGTGGATCGTCGTCGAAAATAACAAGGGCATCGAAGAAATCTGCATCGCGCTCTTGGAATGCATCGACCCCGCCGCGTGAATCACACGCAATCGCCCGCCACGTCTTCCAAGACCTCTGGCGGGTTTCGTATTTTTATATAGAAATTTAAAATCCCCCAGAATTAGTAAAACCCTGTAGGATTTTACTCCTCACAGGGTTCTGATACGACGAACACATAGAGGTCCGTACGAAAACTTCTAGCCGAGACCGGCGGTGACGCCACAGTTCGCGCAACGCCAGATGTTGTCACCACGAACCATGAGCGACCCGCAGTTGTCGCACGGCGGGCAATCGTTGGTGGCGATGCGAACTTCTTGGTGAGCTGGCTGAACGCCCTCTCTCGTCGCTTTCAACGGCATGAGTTCAGGAAACTCGAGCTCGAGCCACTGGGCGAGGTAGTCGAGCACCGAATTCGCCATTACGATTTTCGGGTGTTTGGTCCAACCCGAAGGCCCAAACGCGAGACCCTTGAACTGAATCATGATGTCGTGGATCGGCACCCCGTACTGCAGAGCCAGAGAAAGCGTGACCCCCAAACCATGGAGCAACCCTTGGAGAGTTGCTCCATCACGAAACATGGTGATCATGATCCGACCCGGGGTTCCATCGCCATACATGCTGACGACAATCACCCCCTCATGGCCGGCGATCGTGAATGCGTGCGAACGGGCACGCAGGGTTTCGGGAAGTTCTCGACGTACGGCTTTTTGTGTTGTCATTCTTTGGCCTCCTTTCAAGGCACATTCAAAATTGTTTATATCATATATTTCAAAAAAATCAATACCAACAAAAAATGTGTGCAATGTTATAATGCCTCACCATGGAAGCACAGACCAGTTTGATTATAGTTTTCTCTGTAGTAGTCATAGGATTCCTGATAGCCGACCTTGGATTCTTTAACAAAAAAAGCCACAAGATAGAATTCAAACCAGCCCTGTACCAATCCCTCTTTTGGATTGGAATATCTTTTGTTTTTGGAACTCTGATTTACTTCTTGATGGGCAAGGAAACAGCCGTAGAATTTTTCAGCGCATATATTACTGAGAAGATGCTTTCGGTAGATAACCTGTTTGTCATACTGCTCATATTTAGCTATTTCAATTTAGAAGAAAAATACCACCACAAAGCACTGTTTTGGGGCATATTGGGGGCGATAGTTTTCCGTGGCATCTTTATCGGCGCAGGGTCTATCATCATCGACCAATTCCACTGGGTGCTATATATTTTTGGCGCCGTGCTACTCTACACTGGGGTAAAGCTATTGAATGACAAAAAGGAAGAGCATATAGATTTTAAACACAGCAAGATAATAAAATTCGCCCACAAAGTACTACCCTTTACCGACAGCCACCATGGCGGAAAATTCTTTGTACGCGAAAATGGTAAGTTTTATTTTACTTCCCTATTTATGGTGGTCATCATGGTGGAAGCCACTGACCTCATATTTGCCGTCGACTCCATACCTGCGGTGTTTGCCATATCCCAAAACTTGTTCGTAGTCTACACTTCAAATATTTTTGCCATCATGGGCTTACGAGCACTATTCTTCCTCATCGAAAATATTTTGCACAGGTTTCATTACTTGCAAAAAGGTTTGGCTATCATCCTAATATTTATCGGGTTTAAAATGTTGCTCGGCATACTTGGGTTCCATTTGTCGTCTATAGTTTCCTTTAGTGTGATCTTGTTAGCCTTTGTTTCCTCTATGGTTTTATCAACTATCTTCCCAAAGAAAATTTAAACGCTATGTTAGAATTAATGTATATGGAAGTAATAGGATTTTTTCAAGACGTCAAAACCCCGATGACCTTGGTGCATGTGATAGCTGTGGTTTTCGGTATGGGTGGTGCACTGATGTCGGACATTTTGTTTTCTTTTTTTGCCAAAGATAAAAATTTAAATAAAACAGAGTTGCTAACTCTGACTATTTTACGAAACGTAGTTTTCTACAGCTTAATACTCATCAGTTTGTCAGGACTAGCGATATTTTTATCAAACATCGAGCGGTACATGGATTCCGCAAAATTCCTCGCCAAGATGAGCATTTTATTTATACTGATTTTAAATGGATACTTACTAAATAAATACATCTGGCCTCATTTAATAAATCGAAATTTCTTTACATTAAAAAAAGAACGCAATATCCGCAGGCTAGCCTTTGTTTGTGGAGCAATATCTGTCATCTCATGGCTAGCGGTATGTGCACTAGGAGTTCTAAACAGCCTGCCTATGAGCTACAGCTTGATCATGCTCGGTTACTTTGTAGTCATCTTCTTTGGTATCATCGTTTCCCTGATCATCGAGAGAAAAGAATTTAATTAGATGCGCAAAGCTACCAAATTTTTATACATCTATCTACTCAAACCAATACTTTTTTTATTCCCTGCTGACAGTGTGCATACTTTTTTTCTCCGCACTGGGCACATATTGGGTAAATATTCTTTTTTTAAAAAAATATTAAGAAGCTTGTGGGCATACGAAGACAAAAGCTTGGAGCAAAATATCTGCGGGCTCGATTTTAAAAACCCTATCGGCCTTTCGGCTGGATTTGATTACGATGGAGACCTAGTGGAAATACTGCCAAGTATCGGCTTTGGCATGAATACGGTAGGCACAGTGACCTACGAGCCTTACGGGGGCAATCCTGCGCCTATGCTAGCGAGACTGCCAAAATCCCGCGCACTTTTGGTGAATAAGGGTTTTAAAAACAGTGGTATCAAAAATGTGCTTTCTGGATTTGCTGAAAATAAAAGTTCTGCACCTAGGGGTGTCAGTATCGGCTCTACGAATAAACCTTATGCGGACTTCGAGGAGATGCTTCAAGATATAGAAAATGGTTTTCGTGAGGCAGAAAATTTTAATAATTTTGATTATTATGAATTAAATATCAGTTGTCCGAATTTATTGAACTTACAAAATTTGAAGGAACAATTGGCTTCACCGACCGGACTAAAAAAAGTATTAGATATTTTAGCAGGGTTAAATTTAAAACGTGCAGTTTTTATAAAAATGCCACTGGAGCGAAGTGAGTCAGAAATAAAAGAGATGCTCGATGTGGTAAATGACTTCCCTTTTATTCGTGGATTGATTTTTTCCAACCTCGCCAAAGACCGCACCAATAAAGCTTTTGATTCGGCAGAGGTACAAAAGGCAGGCAAAGGAAATTTTAGTGGTAAACCAGTTTCCGAAAAATCCAATGCCCTGCTTCGCTATGTATACAAAACATATGGAAAAAGATTTGTGCTCATCGGTGTGGGTGGAGTTTTTAACGCAGAAGATGCATATGAGAAAATTCGACTCGGAGCAACACTAATACAAATGATAACCGGAATGGTTTTTATGGGACCACAACAAATCGGAATAATAAACAAAGGACTAGTAGAACTTTTAAAAAGAGATGGGTATAAAAATATAAGTGAAGCTATCGGAACAATAAATTAAATTGCAAACTAAAAGACCCCGTGAAGAGCGAGTCTTCTAGCGGGGTCTTGATACCCTAACTACCTTTTTGCTACGGGCGCCAAAGCGATAGGCACTTCCCTCGTGCCTTCCGGAAAATCGCAGTGGCTCCATCCACCACAGTTATCTCCAGTAAAAAATACGACCCGATAACAAGCGCGACAATGAAGTACGGTGAAAGCCAATAAGGCGCTTTCATTTTCTTTTCCCTGCAGCCGAGATGCCGACAATGGAATCCGCTCCATCCGTTGTGCATCCACACACCTTGGGATCGTCATCCGTAAAGAATCCTACGACGACGTGCTTGTCGTGAGTATCCAAACTGGACGACCGAACAAAGATGCGTTCAAACAACCTGACCCCGCGAACCTTGAAATACGTGTTCACGTACCAGACGAGCTCGGCAGCGTTTGGCACCCTCTCGTTGCTTGAGAGCAACTTGAATTGTTCATGCCAAGGTTTTCCAGCTGATTTGGGCACAGCCTCCTTCTTGATGGCGAGCCACCCAAAAGAAGTCTTGTCGCCCTCGTCCGAGTCAGAGTGAACTCCACGCACCGCAGACAATGACATCGCCTCCGGTGGCGCCGGCATGAGAATGTAGTGACCTCTCTTCAGCCAGCCGACATCGATACGTGACGACGGTATGGTCTTGGCCAGCTCTTCCAGCTGGCTTTCAGTGTAGATGAAACCGTTGACTCGTGTGACATCCTCTGGAGAAACGAAATCGACACCGAGAGTCTTTGCGGCGTGCGTAGATGCCCAATCAAACTTGGTCTGCGCCTCCGAAAGAGAAGCAAACGCAAGTACAATCACGGCCACGACAAATCTTGTTGTGTGCATGTGGTTCTCTTTCAAAAAGTGAGACGGAGGGGGTTAATTTCGAAGATCAAACTACTATATATAATAACATATTTTATACAAAATGTACAGGGCTATTTTTTCGCCAACCATTCTTTGTCTTGTCGAACTAGTAAAGTACTTTTATTTTCTTGATCTAAAAGAATAGTTTCTACTACCCGCTCCATGCGCATACCTTGTGAACCTTTTACTAAAATAACATCTCCACTTTTAACATATGTTTTTATAAATTCCCCTGCTGTATGTGCATCCAAAAATGAAAAGATATTTTCCGCATTCATACCAGCCTCGAATGCGCCTTCTTTGATAGCGAGGGCTCTCTGCCCCACCACCAAAAGTACATCAGCGTTTTCTTTGGTAATTTTTCCGATATTTTTATGCGCTTCTACAGTGTGTTTACCAAGTTCGAGCATATCACCCAAAATTGCAATTTTTCTTCCGTTACTTTTTACTTCTTTTAAAGTTTTTAGTGCAGACTCGCAAGCATACGGGGAAGAATTGTAAGTATCATCGATAATCATCGTACCCTCTATTCCTTTTAACAATCGCATTCGTCCAGGTGGAACATCGTAAGTCTTTAGGGAGTTCACAGCATCTAAAATATTCAGTTTCAATCCAAGCGTTAGCGCTAGCGTAGCCATGGCCGCAAAGACATGATTCTTGCCAAATACTCCGTCGATAACTACTGGCAAACTTTTTCCTTCCACATCCACTCGAAAAACTACTCCTTCCGGCTGTCCATTTGCATCATAAGAAATAGCGTCAGTGGAGCCGATAATATCCGCTTCAGTATTAAACCCATAAGTCACGATACGGTTTTTAGTTTTTTCCCGCATTTCAAAAACAGTTTCATCGTCTCTATTTAGCACCAACAATCCGTCTTTCTTTAAAGTTTTTATGAGCCCCGACTTTTCTTCGACTAGGTGTTTGCGCGAATCGAAAAATTCTATATGCGCTGGAGTCTCGCCTATAGCCGTGATAATCACCGCATCAGTTTTTAACCACGAGGCTGTGCGTTTCATATCACCCGGCTTGCCGACACCCACTTCGAGTATCAACCACTTTGGATATTTATGTGGGGCGATTATCAACCACAAACCTTTTACAATATCTTTGAGCCAAATTTTTGGATCATTCCAACCATTTGGCACACCTAAAATAGTGAGCGGTAGCCCGAGCTCGCTGTTATAACTCTTGTCGCTTTTGCGGACATAAGAAACTTTCGAAAGCATAGCGTAAACAGCATCCTTAGTAGAAGTCTTGCCCACACTCCCGGTGATAGCGATAATCTTTGGTTTATATTTCAAAAGCACGAGCTTGGACTCGGCTTGGAGGACACTTATTAAAACGTTTCGGACTGCTGTTCTCATATTATCTGTCTACCTATCAGGTGGAACTTCGTAATAATTTAATAAAAATTTTGTAATTTCCAAAAATGGATCCGCCCAAGTCACCGCCGCATACTCAACACCTTTGGGATTTATAGCATACAGGAAAACTATAAAATCGGCATCATAAGCTGGAAAATATCCGAAAAAGGAATGATTGTGCCTGTCCTCATAATAGCCTCCACCGGAAGTATTGGCAACTTGGGCCGTACCTGTCTTTACTGCTACTGAGAAGTGCTCCATCTTTGCCTTGCCGTCTTTTAGGGACTGATCCATGACGTTCACCAACATACGACTTATTTCTTCTGCTGTTTCTTTGGTGATTTTAGTTGGAGTAGTTTCGTATTCCATTTTTTTTGAAGTACCGTCATTATATTTAATACTACTCACTATATGAGGCACCACTAGGTTCCCACCGTTTGCTAGCGAGGCCAGTGCCCGCACCATCTCGATAGGTGTCAGCGCAATACCTTGTCCGAAAGAAGCGTTTGCATACTCGAGTTCACGATTTACATTCAAATTTGACACCAACCCACTCGTTTCATTTGGTAAATCAATTCCAGTTTTATCTTTTATTCCAAAAGCCATCAAATAATCTCTCAATCTTTGTCGGCCGAGCTTTTGTTCCACGAAAACCATTCCAGTGTTTAGGGATTGATTGAGAACTTCTTGCATAGTTACATTTGCTCCACGCGCCTTTTTGTCAAAGTTATAAATTTCTTTTTTCTCTACGGTCACCATACCTTTATCCGTATAAGTAGTATTGGCGGTCACCACCTTAGCATCCAGCGCCCCCGCCATAACTAATGGCTTTACCACAGATCCAAATTCTAAAACGTTTTCGACAAGTGGATTCGAAAATACTTTCGGGTCTTCCACATTCGACAAATCATTTGGGTCAAACCCTGGCTGGCTGACCATGGCGTATATCGAGCCATCTTTTGGATTCATGATGATGCCACCCATGGCATCTATCCTGTACTTGGTTTTTACTTCAGCTAATTTTTTTTCTAAAAAACCCTGCACTTGTGGTTCGATAGTGGTAACCAGGTCACCTTCACGGACGTCATCACTAAACAAAGTTTTATTTACATTAGAAAAAACTTCAGCGAAAAAATTCACATAAGGATTATTATCATTTCGGGAAAGCTCGGTATTATATTCCCGCTCAAGCCCATAACGTCCGCCAAGCTCATCACCTTTGTAACCCACGAGCCCTAAAACATGAGAAGCCAAATTCCCTCCTGGATAAAAGCGCCACTTTTCTTTATAAATACTAACGCCCGGAATTTTTAAAGCCGATATTTCATCCGCTTGCGCCTTGGTTAATTTATTTAATACTTCTTCATATGGATCATTTTTTTTGGTGGCCTTGGTTATAAAAGAATCATGGTCAAGTGAAACGATTGTGGAAATCTTTTCATACGCAGATTCACCATCAGTTATTTTACTAGGATTGATGGCCACTTTGTATCCAGAAATTTGCGTAGCTGCACTCACCAGCTCACCATCTTTTCGAGTGAAATAAATAGTTCCACGTTCGTAAATATCCCCCGAAGGTGTAGCGTACTGATGGTCGGCCTTATCAGAATAAAATTCGCTGTGCACTACCTGCACATAAAAAAGTTTAGCTATCAGTACGAAGCCAAAGAGTATGATGCAGGCTATGATTATACGAGTTCTAAAAATAAAACTAGATTTCATTCTAAATTTCACCTTTGGCTAAATTTACACTTAGTACTCCCGCTTCCGAATTCATGCCGATAGCATCCAAAGATTTTCGGGTGGCGAACTTGGCACTGATTTCCTTGAAGCCCATAGAATATGAAAAATTCAGATCGATATTGTTTGATATAGCTAGATATTCTAGCTCTAGGTCACTAACTTCACCAGATAGTGCCCTAGTTTTTGCATCCACTGTTTTCCTCTCGGCGATATTGAAAACTATTGTGCCTAAAATAAGTACGTACGCTACGGCCAGTGCTGTGAATGAAAAAAGTATCGCCCTTAGCATTATCTTTTCCATATCACCAATAGCCTGTATATGGGTGGCGTATCTTTTAAATTTTAAACTCATTTGTCTCATTTGGTTTTTTCTATTATTCGGAGCTTGGCACTTCTTGATCTACTATTATTTTTAATCTCCTCACTTCCTGCTGTTATTACTTTCTTATTTATTAAAATTCCTTCCCCCGCATCTACTTTTGCTTTGAAAAATTTCTTGACTACCCGATCTTCTAAACTATGAAAACTAATCACCGCCATCCTGCCTCCTACTTTTAAAACTTCAAAACCTTTATTTATACCAGCTGAAAGTGAACCCAACTCGTCATTCACTGATATACGTATGGCTTGAAAAGTTCTAGTGGCTGAATGGATACGTTGCCTTTTGTAAGCACCACCCACTGCATCCTCGATAATCGCTACTAATTCAAATGTGGTTTCGATCGGTTTTTTCTCCCTCGCGTCCACAATCGCCCTTGCGATTCTTCGACTAAGCTTTTCCTCACCATAACCGAAAATAATATCGGCTAAATTTTTCTCTTCCCAAGTATTTACCACGTCGTACGCGGTAACATCATCTCCCGAAGGATTTTCCTTCATGGTCATGAGCAATGGCTCATTCTTCAAAAAAGAAAATCCTCGTCCGGAATTATCTAGCTGGTCGGAACTCAAGCCTATATCGAATAAAATTGCATCTGCCTCTAGATCTCCGAGCTCCCGGAAATTTCGATTAAGAAAAGTTACATTGCAACCCTTCATCGATTCGCGTCCTCGCTCTATTGCACCAGCATCAGCATCTATGGCAATGATTTTTATTCCCTCGTATTTTTTGCAAATCTCTCGGGAATGTCCGCCCCCACCAAAAGTTGCATCTATTACAACTTTGGAAGAATCCAAGTTCAAACCTTCTATTGCTTCATTTAAAAGAACTGTTTTGTGAATGCTTGTCATTTACTGTGCGCCTAACTTTTCTGCTAAACTCTCGGCCTCACGCGCCACCTTTTCTTTCTGCTCGCCCCAAGCCTTCTCGTTCCAAACTTCCACTCGATCCTGCACTCCGATAATGGCTGCTTTATCACGAAGCTTAATTCCCTCCTGTAAAAATTCTGGAATCAACATTCGTCCGATGGAATCTATTTCCACTTCGGCTGCACGGCCAAACATATACCGATTAAAACTTCGCTGATCTGCTTTTAAAAACGACAAATCATTTTCAGAATCAGAAAGTTTTTTCGAAACCTTGGACCATTCGGCTACTGTGAAAATAAATAGGCACTGCCCTAGTCCAGGAGTAATAATAATTTTCTTGCCCAGTTCCTTTCGAAACTTGAACGGCATAGAGACTCGGTTTTTTTCATCAATTGTGTGTATATATTCGCCGATCAACATATTTTTACAAAATTATTATTTCCCACTTTTTCCCACTTAATATACATTATATTCCACATAATAAAATAACACCAAGCCCGAGGGTGTGGATAACCCGAAAAATGGGTTAATTTGACAAAAAAACTACTTCTTGTAAAGTATTAATAGTTCGTACCTGTGCTTAGTTGTCGGGCGGTTTCAAGCACCGCCACCCGCACCTCAAGCTTCCCCAGCGACAATTAAAAGCTTATAGCAACGAAGTGGCACAGTGTAGTTGGGGAATTCCCCAGATCGCAGACGCCTCGGATTCTTCAGGATCCGAGGCGTTATTTTTTTATATATAATTGACAAAAATTTTACGCGTGTTAAGGTTTTTAAAACGTGTCCAAGACAAAATGGTCCTCCTCCGATGGGGAGAACTTATTGCTCTAATATAATGCGTAGAGTTAGAGAATTTGTCACATCCGTGTGTGGGTAAATACCACACTGCACACCCCCGGTCCACGTCGGACCGGGGTTTTTTATTTACTTATCCCGAGTACTTGACTTTATTTTTTAAATATGTAATATCTCCTCTGAACGTTCCGAGGCTTCCGTGCTGGCTTACTTCAGTGCTACACGGAAACCTCACCAAAAAGAAAGAACAAAAACACAAAATGAAGAATCGCATCACTGCCCTGCTTGGCATCATTGCCCTAGCTTCGACCACCGCTCTCGCCGGCGACAAGCCGATCAACAACGGCCTCAAGGACGTCACCTTCAAGATCGAAGTCACAACCACGGGCAACCCGGGCGACAACTCGATCCAGAACGCGATGACGGCCGAGCTCACCAAGCGCGGCGCCCTGCCGGACAACGACGGCATCCGGCTCACCGGTGCGGTCGCCCTCAACAGCACGAACGCGGCCAATCCTCGCATCGATCTCACGATCGCTTCGCCGGAAGTCGGGCTAGTCTACAACGAGGGCGCCAACTACAGCGACATCGATTCGACGAAGATGAAGATGACCGGCAACAAGAACGTCGACCTGACGAACTACGCCATGGTCAAGTTCGCAAACGTGCTCGAGCGCCAGGTTGCCAAGCGCGGCAACACCGGAACCAGCGCGACGCGGACCGGAGCCGGCGGCAGTCCGAAGCAGTAATCCGCACCGGGTGTGCAAATCATCGCACATCCAAAAGCCCCAACCGAAAGGTTGGGGCTTTCTTTTTTATATTTATTCCTCTTGTCTCGGCTTCATTAGTGGAAACATTTGTAGCTCACGCAGTGGTTTGTCTACAAGTATGGCAAACATTCTTTCTCCAAATCCGAATCCGCAAGTAGGTGGCATACCGTGCTCGAGCATTTCTACGAATTCATCGTCGGGCATCATGGCCTCGGTGTCTCCTTTATCAATCAGCTTTTGTTGTACTTCAAATCGCTCCCCTTGATCGATAGGGTCGTTCAATTCTGAATATCCATTTCCTACTTCACTTCCTGCAAAAATCGGCTGGAACCTCTGCACTGTTTTACCATCGTCATTACTCTTTGCTAGTGGCGCCACTATCTTTGGATGATTTATTAAAAACGCCGGACCGGCAATATTTTTTCGGCAGAATTTCCAAAGTGTATCCATGAGGCGCTCTTTGTTTGTACCGTCATGAGCTACACCGAGCTCTTTGAGTTTGGCTTCCATTTCCTCCTCACTCGCACTATATATGTCTACCCCAGTTTGTTTTTTAATTTCTTCTGCATAATCAATCTTTACCCATTCGTCCGCCAAATCAAAAGTGTAGCCTTTGGAAGTAAATTTTGTAGTACCAAAAACTTTTTGCACTATATCTATATACATCTCCCGCACCAGCGCCATACCGTCATTGTAGTTGGCATAGCCCCAGTAAAATTCCATATTCGTAAATTCTTGCGCATGCTCTGGACTGGTGCCTTCATTTCTATACGCCCGGCCTATTTCAAAAGTTTTTGGAAAACCTGCCGCCATCAGCCTCTTCTGCCAAAGCTCGCCGATAGATATACGCAGGTAAACATCTAAATCATAATCATTGTGATGAGTTTTGAATGGTGTAGCTTCTGCTCCGCCGGTAGTGGTTTCCAGTGTTGGAGTTTCTACTTCTAGGAATCCACGACTTTTCATAAACTCGCGAGTGGCGTCCCAGAATTTGGATTTCTTTTCGAGAAGATCTTTTAATTCCGGATTCATTAATATATCTAAATATCTCTTGCGGAATCTTTCTTCCACATCTACTAGTCCATGCCATTTTTCAGGCAGTGGGCGTAGACTTTTGGAAAGCATTCGCCAGTCGGTAGCCTCCTGTGTTTTTTCTCCTCTTTTAGTCGTGAAAAATTTACCTTGAATTTCTACAAAGTCACCGATATCGGCAACCTGACTAAAAAAATCTAACTTTTCTTCCCCTAATACATCTTTTTTAAGTAGTCCTTGGAAAAGTCCTGTGCCGTCATTTAAAGTTATGAAAACTATCGCCCCTTGCCCGCGGATGGACATGATGCGTCCAGAAATCCATTTCACATCACCATTTTTTTCTAAATTTTCAAAGCTATCTACCGCTTCTTTTAATGATAGCTCACGTTTAGCCTCGGCTGGGTACGGGTTTATACCTTTTGATTTCAAAAGTTCTAGTTTGGCTATTCTCGCGTCCCGAATCTCATCAATTGAAGACATCGATTTATTCTACCACTTTTTGGTTAGCTAACGCTAATGATTTTATAATTTACTTTACCTTTTGGAGTCTGTAGAGAAATCTCATCACCTTTTTTCTTACCATACAGAGCTACTCCGATCGGCGAATGGTTGGAGATCTTTCCTTCGGCCATGTTTGCTTCCTCGGAACCGACAACGATATAAGAAATATTTTCCTTACTACCTTCTTTTTGAACAACAACATTTGAACCGACCTCTATTTTATCACCACGCTGGTGAGATACAGTTTCTGACGACTGCAAAATTTGCTCCACTTTTACTATGCGGGCTTCGAGTTTGCCCTGCTCTTCACGAGCTTGATGATATTCAGCATTTTCAGACAAATCACCAAGACTCTTTGCATACTGCAAAGCTTCTAGTATTTCTTTTCTTTTTGGTCCTCTTAGATCGGCGAGCTCTGTCTCTAAAGCTTTTCGTTTTTCTAAAGTAATATAATCTCCACCCTGTTTCTGTGACATATAATGTATAATATTATCTTTTTCTTGCAAAAAGTCAATTTGCATGCTAATCTACCTCTCATGGCAAAAGCGATAATAGAAATCAAGAAAAATCCAAACGAGAACAACTCGAGCGTTTTGCGTCGTTTTTCACGCAAGATCCAAGAGTCCGGAATCATCCGAAAAGTAAAGGGTGCTCGCTATAACGAACGAAAAGAATCAAAACTAAAAGTTAAGAAAAGTACTCTAAAGAGAATGGCTCGACGCAAGGAAGTAGAACACTTGAAGAAACTCGGTAAAATGGTTACCAAGACCAGATAATATTTCTGCAGTCTTACTTAATGCTCTCAAACGCTAAAATAGAAAAGATAAAGTGTGATATTTTAGGAAAAAAGTATTCCCTATCCGTGGCATTTGTAACTGCGGAGGTATCACACGAAATAAATAAAAAATATAGAAAGAAAGACAAGCCGACAAACGTCTTGTCTTTTGCGTTACGTAGAGATGAAGGCGAACTCGTGCTATGTAAAGCTGTTATCAAAAAAGAAGCAAAGGAATTAGTGAGAAAGGAAGATGATTGGCTAATATTTTTAGTTATCCACGGAATGCTTCATTTGAAAGGAATGGCACATGGGAGTATAATGGAGAAAGCAGAAAAAAAATATGGCCAAAAATATATCGGCAGCAATAGACATTGGCTCGAAGACGACGAGAGTCGTGGTGGGAGAATTCGAAAAAGGAGAAAAAAATCCTAAGATTATTGGCGTGGGCGAATGCGAAACTCGCGGACTACGCCACGGATATATTGTAGACTCGGCTCTCGCTGTCACTTCACTAAAAAAAGCTCTAGATATGGCAGAAAAATCTGCCGGCATAACTATACGGCGCGCCTTTGTGGCCATCAGCGGAACAACACTAAGAAGCAATATAAGCTCTGGTATGGTGGTAGTTTCCAAAGCTGATGGTGAAGTAACCAGTCTAGACGTAGCGAAAGTGTTGGAAGACTGTGAAGAAAATTTAAATACGAGTAATAGTAAAATTATTCAGGTTTCTCCGCTATCTTACCGCCTAGACGGCAAAGAAGTACTAGGTAGAGTCGAAGGCATGCACGGCACCAAGCTCGAGGCTAAAGCCCTATTTGTAACCTATTCTATCCAGCATTTGGAAGACCTACTGGAGGTCATCGAGGAAGCCGGAGTAAAGACACTGGATGTGATTCCCTCACCTGTGGCGCTCGCAAATGTAGTACTCACTGAGCGCCAAAAAATCGTCGGCGTTGCCTTGGTATCTATCGGTGACCAAACTACATCAGTTGCTGTATTTGAAAATGGATTATTGATTTCGATGCAAACATTTTCTATCGGTTCATCTGATATTACAAACGACATCGCGCTCGGATTAAAAATCCCACTAGAAACTGCAGAAAGATTAAAACAAGGAATCACTGACGAAAATATTCCCAATAAAAAATTGATAGAAATTATCGAAGCTAGGCTGGAAGATATTTTTGAATCGCTCGACAATCATTTTAAGAAAATAAAAAGAAACGGGCTCTTACCAGCCGGGGTAATATTTGTAGGTGGTGGCTCAAACATCAAAGGCTTAGAAGAATCCGCAAAATCCGCCCTAAGGCTCCCCGCCTCTATCGGCAGTACCGAGCTTTTTAACAACTCTAAAACCAAACTCCGAGACTCGGCTTGGTTTACAGCGCTAGGACTACTCATGACCGCAAGAGATAACGACAGCTATTCGGACTCTTCTATGGGCGGACTGTTTAAAGATTTAAAAAATGTAGTCAAATCAAGCCTCAAACAGCTAATGCCATAACAGGACACGTTTTAGAAAAAAAGCAAAACTTGCCCCGTACTAAAGTTTTTAGTACGGGGTTTGCTTTTTTTTGCTTCAGTGATAATATGCTTGGTATGCCTAAAATCAACCAAGAAATAGAAAGCTTCGCTCGAATCATGGTTATCGGAATCGGAGGTTCTGGAAAAAATGCGGTAAACCACATGATCAACTCTAAGGTCAAGGGTGTCACCTTTATCAGTATGAATACTGATACTCAAGACTTGCATCACTCACTAGCAGAAAAGAAAATTCATATTGGTAAGAATCTAACAAAAGGTTTAGGGGCTGGAATGAATCCTGATGTCGGAAGAAAAGCAGCCGAAGAAACGAAAGCAGAAATCCAAGATGTAATAAAAGGTGCAGACATGATTTTCATCGCCTGCGGAATGGGTGGGGGTACTGGTACAGGTGCCGCACCTATCGTTGCTCGTGCAGCAAAAGAACAAGGCATACTGACTGTGGCTGTCACTACCAAGCCATTCTTTTTTGAAGGAAATCACCGTATGAAATTGGCGGAAAAAGGAATCGAGGAATTAGCCAAGGAAGTGGATGCTATCATCGTCATTCCAAACGACAAACTTCTGCAATTAGCTGACAAAAACACCAATTTTAAGGACGCTTTTGCTAGTTGCGACAACGTTCTAAGGCAGGCTGTAGAAGGTATTTCTGACCTTATTACCACTCCCGGCGTGATCAACGTGGACTTTGCGGACATCCGTGCGGTTATGTCAGACGCGGGCTCTGCTCTTATGGGTATAGGGCTAGCTTCTGGTGAAAAGCGTGCAGAAAATGCAGCTATCGCCGCTATCAATTCTCCTCTACTTGAAGTTTCAGTTCATGGTGCTAAAGGAGTTCTGTTCGCTATTTCTGGTGGTGATGATCTTACAATCCAAGAAATCCAAGAAGCTGCAAAAATAATCACTGAATCAATCGACAAGGATGCTAAAGTTATTTTCGGTACTATTCGAGATGAAAATCTAAAGAAGGGCGAAATCAAAGTTACAGTTATTGCTACCAGCTTCCCTGCTGACATGCCGAGAAAAAGTCTTTTCACTCCAAATCTAGAAGGTCAAACTCTAGTAAAAGACGAGGCTCCAGTAGTAGTTAAAAAAGAAATCCATAACGCAATCCAAAGTACCACTACTCCTGCAAACGATGCGTTTATAAAAAGAACCGAAAAAAAGATAGAGGTAGAAGATATCATCGATGACGATGGTGATGACTGGAGCGCTGTTCCAGCATTTCTAAGACGAAAAAAATAAAAACTAGGGGGCTTGACTCGTATGTTATACTTATAGAATATGATATACGATTTAATAATTATCGGGGGTGGACCGGCTGGAGTATCGGCTTCTGTTTACGCTGCCCGCAAGAAAATGAAGACTCTTTTGATCGCACCAGAATGGGGTGGTCAATCCATCGTGTCTGAAAAAATCTACAACTGGATAGGTACCGAATCCATCTCTGGAGCAGAACTAGCGGAGAATTTTAAAAAACATGCTTCTGCGAATGTAGGTGAAGACTTGCAATTAAAGGAAGGTCAAAAAGTTACTGACATAGTAAAAAAAGAAAATAACTTTATAGTAAAAACAGATGCTGGTGAAGAATTGGAAACTAAAACTGTACTTATTGCTTCTGGATCAGGACGCCGAAAATTACAAGCCGTAGGTGCTGATAGATTAGAACACAAGGGCCTCACCTACTGTGCTTCCTGTGATGGACCAATATTCGCTGGTGCTGACGTAGTAGTCATAGGTGGAGGCAATGCTGGCTTTGAAAGTGCAGCGCAACTACTCGCCTACTGCAAATCCGTAACACTTCTAAATAGAAGTGAAGTTTTTCGTGCCGATGAAATAACTGTAGAAAAATTACTCAAGAATCCAAAACTTACTGTACTAAAAAATGTAGAAACTGTAGAAGTACTCGGAGAAAAATTTGTGGAAGGTTTGGTTTATAAAAATGTAAAAACTGGAGAACAAAAGACACTAAATGTGACTGGTGTCTTCGTAGAAATAGGTCAAATTCCAAATACTGACTTTGCTAAAGGTATATTAGAACTCGACCCTATCGGCCGAGTAAAAATAAACCCTACAACCCAAAAAACTGCCGTCCCCGGCATCTGGGCAGCTGGTGATTGTACGGATGTTCTGTATCACCAAAACAACATCGCTGCCGGTGATGCGGTACGGGCACTCGAAGATATATACCTAGCAATACATACGAAATAAAATATTACAATGCCAGAACCAAAAGAACCAAGTTTAGCGCAACCAGAAAATATAGAAGCTGAAAGAATTTACAGGGAAATGTTGAGAATTGCTAAAACATTACCACCATCAGAGGCAGACCCAGAAGAAAAAATCTTTCCGTTTGGTAATAATTTTTCTTTATTATTTGAAGCAATATATAGAAGGAATAAAAATACTAGTTCTGCCTTGATACCAACCTATTTAGAATTAGCAGAAAATTTGTATGGTGAAAAGTGGAAAAAATTTCTTGAAGATAATAATGATCTAGTAAACGAGATTTTGAAAATAATCGAAGAAATGGAACCATATAAACAATTGGCTTCTTTATATAGAGATCTTATATTTAAAGCAAAGGCGTCAAAAGAGCTCATCGATCGTGCAGGAGAAGATACGAACTTTAGTACCATGGACGTTGATGCTTGGAAAAGACTCAATCCTTTACTTAAACAAGCAAGTGAAGCTATGGCTAAATACGGCATAGACCCTAAGAAATTTTATAAATATGGTGAGTAAGCAAAACTGAGTTAAAAACGAAAGTCGCCTTGGAAGTATTACTTCTTCGGCGACGTTTGATGGCTCGACTCCCTCCCTTCTTCCTCATTTTGTTATGGACCTTGGTTTGGTCTTTTCCACTCGCCTGAGTAGGTCGGCGAATGAGCTAGGTCCTCCGTGTTCTTTGACCCAGAACACCTTTACGTTCGCAAGTGGCAACGTACCCAGAAACTTTACAGTCTCTGTGGGTTTACACTTCTCGCAGGCGACGATGTAGAAGTCCCCCTTGTAGACTTCTCGAAAGGATACTGCAACAGACAACATTCCTTCCATGTCCGCACCGCAGACAAAAAGATACAGTGCTTTTACCTTGAGTGGTTCGAGCATTTTGCCAAAAGCTATTGGGCCAATGGCAAAGAAGGTTTCGTCCTGTTCGTGGTATCCGGGCGACAAACCACATACAGGATGACGACTCACGACCAATGTTTTCATATGTCTCCTCAATTCTATTCAGTGGGTACGAGTTTATATTCAACTTAACATGCAAAAGCAAAAAGCACCAGAAATTCTGGTGCTTTTTGTAGTGTGACCCCACAGAGAATCGAACTCTGATTATCGGATTGAAAACCCGGTGTCCTAACCGTTAGACGATGGGGCCAATGCAGGATATAATAACATTTTATGAACAAATTACAAGAACTTCAAGCACTACACAAAAGCTGGGGCAAAAAGTGTAAGTGCGAGCTAAAGAAAACTGCCACTCGGGCGGTGTTTGGAGTTTGGAATGCAGATGCAGATATTGTTTTTATCGGCGAAGCGCCGGGGAAAAAGGAGGACGAAACTGGGGTGCCGTTTGTCGGATCAGCTGGAAAATTCTTGGATGAAATGCTCGGCGCCATAAAACTTAAACGTGAAGATATTTATATTACGAATATTGTAAAATACAGGCCTCCAAACAATCGTGATCCCAAACCTCTCGAAAAAATTGCGTGTCGAGATTGGTTGCTAGATGAATTAAAACTTATAAAACCAACACTGATTGTTTTTTTAGGTAGACACGCCATGAGCAACTTTTTTCCAACCGAACAAATCGGCAAAGTACATGGAAAATTGTTAACCAAGGTTTTCAAAGGTATGCCAACCAAATATTTCTACGCCCTCTACCACCCCGCAGCAGCACTATATAACGGCTCGATGCGTAAAATTTTAATGACAGACTTTAAAAAAATTCCAAAAATCTTGGAAAAAATTGGAAAAGATACGGTATAAAGTGTATACTCTCCGAACATGGCAAATTTAAACGACATAAATATCATTATTCTGGCGGCAGGACACGGCAAAAGAATGCAATCCGAATTGCCGAAGGTATTGGTTCCACTACATGGTAAACCCCTTATAACCCATGTCCTCACAGAAATAAAAAATACAGGTTTAACCTCTACCCCTGTAATAGTAGTTGGACAACAACGTGAATTAGTAATGCAAACACTTGGAAGTGATTATAAATACGCAATCCAAGAAGAACAGCTCGGCACTGGCCATGCAGTCATGTCGGCAAAAAATATGCTTCCCGTAAGTGCTAAACACGTAATGGTGCTATACGGTGACCACCCATTCATCAGCGCTAAAACTATAAAAATGCTAATGGAAAAACATTTAAACTCTAGTAGCCAAATCACTATGGCCACCGTAAAATTACCCGACTTCGAAGAATGGAGGAATGTTTTCTATAGTAATTTTGGTAGAATTATTAGAGACGAGCATGGAGAAATTTCAAAAATAGTAGAATTCAAAGACACAAAAACCGATGAAGAAAAAAACACAAAGGAAGTAAACCCTTCATATTTTTGCTTTGACGCGCAATGGCTTTGGGAAAATCTAAAAAAAATAAATAGAGAAAACGCCCAAAAAGAATACTATCTGACTGATCTAGTAAAAATTGCCATGCAAGAAAAAATAAAAATAGAATCTATCAGTATAGACCCGCGGGAAGCACTAGGGGCAAATTCTAAAGAAGAACTAGAGACACTTGAAAGACTAAAGGAAAAAATGTAACATCAAACCATGCGCAATTAGCTCAGTGGTAGAGCGACCCCTTGACGTGGGGTAGGCCGGGGGTTCAATCCCCTCATTGCGCACAAGGTACCAACGTACCATGTGCGAGCCGGAGTGCGGCGGCACGAGGCGGGGTCGCGAAATTTTTCAGCAGAAAAATATTTGTGACCACAAAGTAGAAATTTTATGAGAATATTAAGTATTGAATCATCCTGTGACGACACAGGCATAACAATTTTTGAAGCCAAGGGTGGCGTGACAAATGCTAATTTTAAAATTTTGTCCGACAACCTAGCATCTCAAACAATCCATGCAGAATATGGTGGAGTCTTTCCTGTGCTAGCAAAACGCGAGCACGCAAAAAATTTACCGCTACTTCTTGAACATGCTTTAAAGAAAACGAAGCTAGATAAAAAGAAAAAACCTGTGGATGCCATAGCGGTGACCTATGGACCAGGTCTCGAGATGTGCTTGTGGGAAGGAATTACTTTCGCTCGAGATTTAGCAAAAAAGTGGGGCGTGCCATTAATACCTACAAACCATATGGAAGGACATATACTTTCAATTTTTGGAAAACACAAGGGTTCATTTAAAGTAGAAAAATTAAAATTACCGATTCTAGCCATGCTAGTGTCCGGCGGGCACACTCAGCTCGTACTCATGAAAAAGTGGATGCAGTACGAAATCATCGGCGAGACAGTGGATGATGCTGTGGGTGAAGCTTTTGATAAAGTAGCTCGCATGCTCGGACTACCTTACCCAGGTGGACCACATATTTCAAAACTAGCGGAAAAAGAAAGACTCTTGCACAAGCGAAGCTCTGGTAGCGCGTCGTCTGTCTTACGACAGACCCCCACACAAGCTATCGAGAAAATTATGCGTGCTGAGTCTGGGCAAGAGTCTGGTTTTTCATTACCCCGCCCAATGATGTATACCAAAGATTTTAATTTTTCTTATTCTGGACTCAAAACTTCCGTGCTTTACTTGATTCGCGACCTTGAAAAAGGAGGGAAAAAAATAGACGATAAAATAAAATCTCAAATCGCTCTCGAATTTGAAAACGCAGCTATCGAATGCATCACCCATAAAGTAAAAAAAGTAATCGAGAAATATGGTATCAAGACTGTGATCATCGGTGGAGGAGTGGCGGCAAATAAACACCTCCGAAACGAGATGAAAAAAATAGTAGGCAAGAAAATCAAACTCTTACTTCCTACTCTCGAACTCTCCCGCGACAATTCGGTGATGATCGGCATCGCTGGATATTTAAATTACATAAAAAATAAGGGCAAAACTCCAAAACCAGAGACAATAAAAGCTACTGGTAATTTAAGGGTTTAATTGATATTATTGAGTGATGGACGAAAGACTGCTCAAGCCATACGACCCTAAAAATACAGAAAGTAGAATCTACAAGCTCTGGGAAGAGAGCGGTTTTTTTAATCCCGACAATCTACCTGGTAACCCTGAAAAACCCTTCACGATAGTGATGCCTCCTCCAAATGCAAATGGTGACCTTCACGCGGGCCATGCACTTTTCATAACTCTCGAAGACATAATTACAAGATATAAAAGAATGCAGGGATACAAAGCTCTATGGATTCCCGGGGCCGATCACGCAGGATTTGAAACTCAAGTTGTTTACGAAAAGAAATTAGAAAAAGAAGGTAGATCTAGATTTGGAATGGATCCAAAAGAACTGTATGCAGAAATTCTAGATTTTACTTTAATGAACAAGAAAAATATGGAAGCCCAAGTACGCTCTATGGGTGCTTCTTGTGATTGGTCTCGAGAAAAATTTACACTAGATAATGACGTGGTAGAAAAAACCCAAGACACATTTGTAAAAATGTGGAATGACAAGCTAGTATACCGTGGGAAAAGAACCGTGAACTGGTGTTTCAAACATCAAACTTCCCTGTCTGAAGTAGAAACAGAATCAACCGAAGAAGAATCCCCTTTCTATTATTTTAAATATGGACCTTTTGAAATAGGTACAGTAAGACCAGAAACAAAATTTAGCGACAAATATATCGTAATGCATCCAGAGGACAAAAGGTATGCAAAGTATGAACACGGACAAAAACTACAAGTAGAGTGGATCAATGGCGAAGTAGAAGCCACTATCATTAAGGACGAAGTGGTAGATATGGAATTTGGTACCGGGGTCATGACTATTACCCCATGGCACTCACAAGTGGATTTTGAATTGGCTCAAAAATACAACCTTGATATAGAGCAAATTATCGGCTGGGATGGAAAGCTTTTACCTGTAGCTGGTGAATTTGCAGGAATAAAAATAAAAGAAGCTAGACCAAAGATAGTAGAGAAACTAAAAGAAAAAGGACTATTAATAAAAATAGATGAAAAGTACAAGAATGTTATAAAGAAATGTTATAAGTGTAGTACTGTAATCGAACCACAAATCAAAGATCAGTGGTTTGTAAAAATGGCACCTCTCGCCAAGATGGCGCTCGATGCAGTAGACCGCGGTGAATTAAAATTCATCCCTGATAATTACGAAAAAATATTTAGATACTGGATGGAGAATAATATCGATTGGAATATTTCTAGACAAATAGTCTGGGGTATTCCTATTCCTGCTTGGTTTAGGGGTAAGGAAGCCGTAGCAAGCAAGGAAAAACCAGAAGGCGAAGGTTGGGTCAAAGATATAGATACTTTCGATACTTGGTTTTCTTCCGGACAATGGCCATTGATGGTGACGGACTTCCCAAATGGGGGTGATTTTAATTCTTATTACCCTACCGATGTCATGGAAACAGGTCACGACCTGATATTCAAATGGATTCCGCGCATGGTTATATTTGGATTGTACCTTACTGGTAAGTCACCTTTTCACACTGTGTATCTGCATGGATTAGTAAATGATGCCAAAGGAAACAAGATGAGTAAATCCAAAGGTAATGTTGTGAACCCGCTCACTCTGACCGATAAATATGGAACAGACGCACTGCGAATGGCGCTAATAGTTGGAAATACTCCCGGCACAAACCTCGCACTTCAAGAAGAAAAAGTAAAAGCCTACAAAAATTTTGCAAACAAAATTTGGAACATCGCTCGTTATGTTTTTTCAAATGAAAAAACCGGTGAGTTAATACCAGAATTAATGAACGAATTTGAATCTATTTCTAAAGATGTAACCCTCGATATGGAAAACTTCCGTTTTTATCTAGCCGCTGAAAAGCTCTATCATTACTTGTGGCATCGCTTGGCAGATGAGATAATTGAAGAAAGTAAAAACAAAAAAGAATATAGTGCCACCCTATACTATATTCTTGAAAATTCACTGAAGCTCCTACACCCCTTTATGCCTTTTGTTACCGAAGAAATATGGAGCATGCTTCCAACTAAAGACAAAAAATTATTAATAGTAGAAAAATGGCCAACATAAAAAAATAATGGCAAGTGATCCAAAAATTTTAGGTTTATCTTTCCTCTTTGGATTAATCCCCTCTCTTTTTTGGTTGTGGTTCTGGCTTCAAGAAGACAAGAAAAACCCTGAACCGGAAGCAGTGCTGTCTGTTGTATTTTTGATGGGCTTCATCGCGGTTATTTTTGTTTTACCAATCCAAAAATTTATAGAAGCGAGTATCGGCTCTAAAGAACTAGAGCTAGTTTTATGGGCCACCGCTGAGGAACTCATAAAATATTTGGCCGTAGTGGTAGTTATTAACAGAACAAATTTAGCAGACGAGCCGATAGATTGGCCGATATACATGATCACCTCCGCCTTAGGCTTTGCAGCGCTTGAGAACGCATTGTTTTTGATCAAGCCACTCGGAGCGGGTGCAACAGCTGTAGGGCTACTCACTGGTCAGCTACGCTTCCTAGGAGCCACACTGCTTCACACAGTGACTAGTGGAATCATAGGTATTGCCCTTGGAGCTTCTACTCATTTGAGTGGATTTAAAAGACATTTACACTTACTTTTCGGTCTAGGGCTGGCTATCTCCTTGCATAGTGTCTTTAATTTTTTTATAATAAAGAATAACGGAAGTGACTTTTTAAAAGTATTCGCTTTCTTGTGGGTCGTCACCATTATAGTAATGCTACTTTTTGAAAAAATAAGGAGAATGAATTAAAAATTATGGAAAATAGAAAAAGAAGTTTTTTTGAGAGGTTGACTGGCAGTGTGAGTATGAGCGATGAAGAATTTGAAGATCCAAAGAAAAAGACCACTGCCGTAAATGGGAATAAAAAAGGAGGAAATTGGATCGAAGAAGAAGCTGAAGAAGCCGAGCTGGCTGTCGATGTGTACCAAACCCCTACTGAAATAGTAATTCAAACTATGGTAGCCGGAGTACGACCTGAGGATTTGGAAATATCTATCACCCGCGACATGGCTACTATTTCTGGAAAGCGTGAAGAATCCAGAATTATTGATGAAAATAATTATTTTGCCAAAGAGCTCTACTGGGGTAGATTTTCTCGAACCATATCGCTCCCTCAAGAAGTAGAACCCGAAGAAGTAGACGCCACCGAACGCCATGGACTACTAACCATCAAACTCCAAAAAGTAGACAAAGAAAAGAAGAACAACGTAAAAGTAAAATCCCTCTAATTGGTGTCCTCGGCTGGAATCGAACCGACAATTACTCCTTAGGACGGAGTCGTTATATCCATTTAACTACGAGGACTATAATTGTAATTTAGCACAGAAACGCATAATTCCCAATTGCGTTTTACGTTTTTTATGATAAAATATTGCTATGGATCCTGAATCCAAAGAGTTACTTAAGGCCAATCTAGAGTTAGCACAAGAGAACAACAAAATGCTTCATAGTATTCGTCGTTCCATGCAGACTTCACGAATCATGAGCTATGTTTACTGGGTGTTCATTATAGGTTCAGCTTTAGGAGCTTATTATTATATTCAGCCATATGTTGATCAGGTTCTAGACGTATATAGTGGAGCAAATGACACGCTAAATACTATAAGGAACTTTGGACAATAAATTTAAAAATATTTTGCTTGGATAGCTCAGTTAGTAGAGCGCTCCCCTGAAGAGGGATAGGTCGGCAGTGCAAATCTGCCTCCAAGCACAAAAAATCTATGCGAGTCCGAGTAGACTTGCTACAACGGGCTTGTTGAAGCCAACGACTAGGTCGTTGTCGATCTGGATTACAGGCACGCCCATTTGACCGCTTTTATCTATCATTATTTTTCTTTGCTCCATATCCGCAGCAACATCGTGCTCGGTATAAGCAATATTGTTTTCCTTGAAGTATTCTTTGGCCATGTGGCAGAAGTGACAAGATGGGGTTGAGTAAATTGTTACGTTTTTCATAATTATTGCTTCGTTTATCTTCTAATAGTTCTATTGTACCATACCTGTCAAGCATTCCAAAAAGAAAACCCTGAGCAGAGTTTGCGCAGGGTTGATGAGTCCCCCGCGCAAACTCTGCGTAGGGGTTTCTAACGCGAACGAATCGAATCCGGAGGGAGCCTGTCCCACCAAAACCACAACAATCCGGCTTCGATCAGCAGAACGAGCACTCCAACGGATTTGAGAAAGGTCCCAAACCCGCCTCCCAGCATGTACCCCAAACAAATGGGGACAACGACCGGGATAGCGTACGCAAGGAGAATCGGCCAATCATTCCTCAAAATTCTCATTGTATGTCTCCTAAGTTTAAAACGTCGATTGAGTTATTCCGCTTCGCGCGGACAGAAAAATCGGTACACCTAAATACTATTATACCTAAATTGTATAGAAAGTCAAACGAGCTATTTAAATAAATTCGTGAGCCACGCTGGTAGCCAGCTCTTTTCTTCCTCTACCACCTCTACTTTATTTTTATCATCCACCACTACTATAAGTCCCTCGCCTTCTTTACCTAATCCAAATTTTTCACGAATATTTTCTTCCACACCCCCTTCGGTTTCTAATTTAGCTATTTCAGTAGTCAGCCTTTCTTTCTTGGTCTCCAGCTCCAGCAATTTATTCTCGGCGATTTCCCTATTTTCGGATGTAGCCGACATCTTACCCATAAACCCCACAACCCCCCAAGCAAAAAACAGTAACAGTACGCCGAGAAAAATAATCACCGGCCATGATTCTATGATATCTCGCCAGCCCTTCTTTTGTTGAAAATTTCGCATCTTAGTGATATATTGATTATATGCTTTTCAACAAAAAACACCAAAAAAGAATCCAGTTCGCTTGGGCAGTACTCAGTATTCTGATCATCATCAGTATGATATTGCTGTACTCTCCTTTTATACAGCCTCAATAGACTAATTGTCACCAGAACGCATCATTTTCAAGAATACATCTTGAGGAATGTTCACTTTTCCGCGCTCCTTCATCTTTTTCTTTCCTTTTTTCTGTTTCTCTCGTAGCTTCATCTTTCGAGTGATATCCCCTCCGTACATGTGCTGAGTGACGTCCTTCTTCATGCCCGACATAGAGGCAGAGGAAATAATTCGGCCGAGTGCCCTACCTTGAATTTTTAAACTAAACATTTGTCGTGGCAATATTTGCTCCAGTTTTTCTACAGCTTTTTCGGCTTCTATCTCTACCCTCTTTTTTGAAACCACTTTGGAAAATGCCGGCACCACCTCATCAGCCACTAGTATATCTAGCCTAGTCACATTTGCCTCCCGTAGTTCACCTATCTGAAAAGAGATAGATCCGTAGCCCGAAGAAACACTTTTTAGCTCATCAAAGAAATTACGCATAAGTTCCCGCAATGGCATTTTTACGGAAATAGAGGACCTATTGTCTCCAAAGTTTTCTGTCTCGCCTATTTCCCCTTCGTGGTCAAAAAGCATTTGCATAATGCCACCGAGGTATTCCGCTGGCGCAATTATTTTTACATTTACCCATGGTTCATATACTTGCTCGATATCAGAATCGTCAGGGAAAAAATATGGAGAATACACTTTGAGCCTCTTGCCACCTTTACCTTCCGCTGCGCCCTCTCTAAATAAAACTTCGTAAGTAATAGACGGTGTGGTGATGATAAGCTCTAAATCAAATTCTCTACGAAGTCTTTCGGTGATAATTTCAAGGTGAAGCATTCCGAGGAACCCGCAACGGAAACCACGCCCTAGTGAACCGCTAGATTCTTCTTCGAAAGAAAAAGCCGAGTCGGATAATTTTAATTTTCCAAGCGCCAATTTTAATTCAGCGAAATCATCCGCATCTTCTGGAAACACACTGGCCCACACTACAGGAAGTGGTTGCATGTATCCTGAAAGTGCCTCGAGTGGGTTTGAGAATTTTGTAATAGTATCTCCCACTGATGCGATGCCCGGCTTCTTTATACCGGTGACTATGTACCCCGTGTCTCCGCTTGCCAAAAATTCTCTTGGAGTTTCTTCGGGCGAAAAAGTTCCGACTTCGAGCGAAGTAAATTTTTCTTTAGACACGGCAAAAAGTAAACTGTCACCTTTACGAACTTTGCCCGAAAGTATTCGCACGAAAACTATTACTCCGCGGTGATTGTCATATTTAAAATCGAATACTAACGCTCGTAAACTATTGTCGTCGTGTACCAATTCTTTCGGTTCCGGAACTCTTTTTATGATCTCTGCCAGTAAAGCCTCCACTCCTTCACCCGTCCGGCCAGACACCATCAAAACCTCCTCTGGAGCGCAATCCAAAAGCTTAATTACCTCTTCTTTTACTTCATCTACTCTAGAAAGCGGAGAATCTATTTTAGAGAGCACAGGGATGATTTTTAGGCCTCCCTCACGCGCCATATTGAGCGTAGTAAGGGTTTGAGCCTGCACTCCCTGTGTTGAGTCTACTAGTAAAATAGAGCCTTCTACGGCCTTTAGGGCGCGAGAAACCTCGTAGGAAAAGTCGATGTGTCCTGGGGTATCAATCAGGTTCAAAATGTACTTTTCGGCGCCCAAAGTGTACTCCATGCGCACGGGTTGCATCTTGATAGTGATGCCTCTTTCACGCTCGAGTTCCATAGAATCCAGCACTTGATCCCGCATTTTTCTGGTCTCAACAGTGTGAGTAATTTCAAGCATTCTATCAGCCAAGGTACTTTTACCATGGTCAATGTGCGCAATAATTGAAAAATTTCTGATGTGTTTTAGGTCCATAATTTTATTCGAGGAAGCCTCCAGTCTGATGATCCCAAAGCTCTTTGTATAAGCCATCTTTTCCTAACAATTCTTGGTGTGTTCCTTCCTCCACAATCTTTCCACCATCCAGCACTATGATTCTATCCATTTTTTGGATGGTCGACAACCGGTGAGCGATAACGATAGTGGTCTTACCTTTCATGAGTTCATTGAATGCGTCTTGAATATATGATTCGCTAATACTGTCGAGTGAACTTGTCGCTTCATCGAGCACTAATATCGGAGAATCTTTTAACATTGCACGGGCGATAGCTACACGTTGTCTTTCACCACCAGAAAGTTTTACTCCCCGCTCGCCTACTAATGTATCATAACCATGACTTAATTTTGAAATGAACTCATGAGCGTGAGCTTTCTTCGCTACTTCTATAATTTCATCTTGGGTTGCATCTGCCTTACCATAACTTATATTTTCTTTTATTGGACGGTGAAAAAGAATAGGCTCTTGTGGTACGTATGAAATTACATTATGTAAATCATCTTGTGTTACATTTCGTATATCTTGTCCATCTATGGTGATTCGTCCCTCAGTAATATCATTAAATCGCAATATGAGTTTGGTCAAAGTAGATTTACCAGCTCCTGAATGTCCTACTATACCTATTCGTTCACCGGGCTTAACAATTAAATTAAAATTTGTCAGAATATCACCCCCTACCTGATATTTAAAAACCACATCTTCAAACCTAATAAGCCCCTTTTGCATATTTAATTTTTCTGGAGTCTTAGGATCTTGTATGTCTGGAACAATTTCAAAAATATCTACCATCTCTTTCATGTCTGTAACCGACTTCATAAACCTGACCATCGATCCACTTAACTCCCACAATTTACCTGAGATAAATCCCATATAAGATTCAACCAATACAATTGTTCCCACAGAAATAGAATCGCGTAACCATAATGTTATCAATATATAATTGACCGTCATAATAATAAGAACTATTAATCCGTGCTGAATCAAATCCATTTTCCCGCCCAGAAACCAAGACTTAATACTTCTTTTCTCTCCTTCTTTGGTATATTCGCCAAAAGACTTAATTTCTTTTTGATTAGCGGAGAAAAATTTCACTGCCAAAATATTACCAAATACATCGGCAATTCTTCCGCTTATTCTAGAGTCTTGTTCAGCTTCAAGAATATCAAGTTTAATTTTTCTTCTTAAAATAAGGAGCATTATACTAACATTGAGAACGCTCCAAACTCCAAAAATAATAGCTATAAGAGGGGCTTGAAAGGCTAAGACAGTCAGTGAACCCAAGATAATTACGAAAACTTGCAAAAAACTAAAAAGGAAAACATCCATTGCGCCATCAAATCCATAAACAAATCTTCTAGATTTTGTTACCAGACTTCCCGAAAAAATATTAGAAAAAAATGTATAAGAATTTGAGCTAAGCTTCTTGAATGAAAAATCTCGCAAATTTCTCATTACTCTTGCCAAAAATCTATAGTAAGTAAACTTTATAAGCCTAGCAATACAGAAAACAAAGACATGTAGTCCAGCAATTATAAAAAACAATTTAAATGCTTGATTGTGCAGTGTAGACTTATCGACAACCGGACTGGAAAATAAATCTATGAGTTTTGTAAAAAATAAGGGTACTATAACAAAGTCCAAAACAATTCTCGCACTATAAACAAACACGATAAAGTAAAAAACCCACCTCTGCTCTCGCATTTGTGGCCAGACATACTTATATATCTTTGAAAATAAAGACATTTATTGATTCTAGCAGAAAACAGTTGATTTTTAAAGCTCTTCTTGGGCAGGAGGCAGAACTTTAACTTTCCAGAATTTGGTGTGCAGAGTTTTGGTGATGTCTTTGAGTTCTTCGCTGCCAAGTAAGTAAAGCACACAGATAGCTGCGATAATGCCGAAAATTCCAGAAATAAATCCTTGCAGGAAGACACCCCAGAAAGTAGTGGTGCCGAAAATCGGTGAAAGAATGTTAAGAAATATGTAAGCTACTAACCCAAGGAAAAAAGATGCGCCGAGGCTTTGGAAAAAAGTCTTGGTGATAAACGATTCGTTTTGCATAAAATCTTTACGGACAAAGTACCACTGTAATCCTGCATTAATAATCGTACCGACAGAATATGCCAGTGGAAGCATCAGCACCTCTGTCCCCGCGATGTCAGACACTTTAAAGAGTGATTCAATAAAATATCTAAACACCAAGGCGTGTTCAAAAAGATACATAAATCCGTATGATAAAAGAATTATCAAAATAGAACACGATAAATTTATAAGGAGTGGACGCCGTGTATTACCATTTGCATAATATGCACGAGACAAAAGCGTTATGATACCCTGTGCCACCACTGAAACCGAGAATATGGCGAGACACGCCGCTACCAGACGGGTATTTTCCCAAGAAAAAGCTCCGGAACCCAAAATGACACGAACTATCTGCGCGCGAACGACTATGAAAAGAAAAATCACCGGCAACGACCAAAAAACAATTGCACGCGCCGCTTCTTTTAGATGAGCTCTAAATTCATCCATCTTCCCGAGCGATACTGATTTTGCCAAAGTAGGAAAAGCCGCTACTGCGTAGGAGATGCCGATAATATTGAGTGGCACGGATTGTAGATTGAAAGAAAAATTAAATACGGAAATAGAACCTTCTTTTAGAAATGAAGCTAAGGCGATGATGGCAATCAAAGAAATATTATTGAAGGCAAGGCCAAGTGTCCGAGGAAGCGAAGTAAGTGCAACCTTTTTAATATCCTTAAAATCAATATCGAACGATATTCGTGGTGCAAACCCGCATTGAATAGACGAAACCACCTGCACGGCAAGGTGTAAGAACGCACCGATCACTACCCCAAAAGCCAAACCGTATATACCCCACATTGGATATAGAAAAACTATACCTACAATGATTCCAACGTTATAGAAAATAGGGCTCAGAGCATAAATAAAAAATTTACGGAAAAGCTGGGTAACTGTACCGAAAAGGTTTGATAGCCCAAGAAGAATCGGCGACAACAGTAAAATACGTGAAAGCCAAATCAATTTCTCTGTAAGCTTACCTGAAAACCCCGGCGCAATCACCTGGGCGAGCTGAGGCATAAAAATAAAAGCGAGAACTGAAACCACAATCATGAGGAGCAGGAAGGCAGTAAAAACATCGTTCAAATATTTTCGCGCCTCGGCTGTCACCTTTTCTTCGTTCATTTTCGCTATGATAAAAGGTACGAGCACGGTGATAGAAGCGAGTGATCCAATACAAATAAAAATAAGGTCAGGCACCCGAAAGGCAGCATAATACACATCCAGAGTACTGGATGGTCCGATAAAGTGGGCCATGGCGCGATCCCTGAAAAGCGCCAAAACCTGTGAAAGAAAAGCAAAAAAACCAAGTAGCAGTGCAGCTTGGTTTACATTGCCATATTCTTTATTAAAAATTCTAAAAATTTTCTCCATTCTTTAAATTACAATATTTATCAGTCTGCCTTTGACGTAAATAATTTTCTTTGGTTCCCCTCCCGCCAAGTATTTTACCACAGTTTCATCTGCGAGGGCTTTTTCTTTTACTGATTCTTCACTCGCATCCACACTCACCATCATCTCCGCACGAACTTTTCCGTTTACTTGGATTATTATTTTTACTTCTGTATCAACGATTAGGCTTTCCTCCCACTTTGACCAGTCTGAAATATGAATAGATTTTTTCTCACCTAGATTTGCCCAAAGTTCTTCTGTGATATGTGGTGCAAAGGGTGCCAGAATTTGTAAGAATTTTTTGTAATCTTCTTTAGTGAAATTTACTTTCTCCATATCACTAGAAAGTATCATCATCGAAGAAATCGCAGTATTAAAACGCATAGCTTCGATGTCTTCGGTCACTTTTTTGATTGTCTTGTTTAGACTTTTTACAACAGAGAAATGCGAAGACTTGGAAATTTTTTCACTGAGCTTCCACACTCTCTCTAAAAATCTATATGGTCCCACAATACCATTCGTATCCCAAGCCACTGCTTGATCAAAAGGCCCCATAAACATCTCATACAGCCGTACCGCATCAGCACCGTATATTTTTATAACATCATTCGGGTCAACGCCATTGCCTTTTGATTTAGAGAACTTTGTACCATCGTCTGCCAATATCAGCCCATGTGAGGTGCGCTTGGCATATGGCTCACTTGTCGGCACTAGTTTTAAATCGTACAAAAATTTATGCCAAAAACGTGAATATAAAAGGTGCAAAGTAGTGTGTTCCATACCTCCGTTGTACCAATTTACCCCGCCCATTCCAGTGGTGGGGTCTACTCCCAACCAATAATCCAAGTTTTTCTTGGAAGCAAATTCTTTATTATTTTTCGTATCAGCATAACGCAAATAATACCAGCTGGATCCAGCCCAGTTTGGCATAGTGTCCGTTTCCCTCTTTGCCTTACCCTTACACTGAGGACACTTCACATTTACCCAAGTTTTAATATCAGCCAGAGGACTTTCACCATTGTCGGTAGGTTTGTATTTCGCTACATTTGGAAGCTTTACTGGTAAGTCTTTATCTGGCACGGCTACGAAGCCACATTTTTCACAATTTATAAGTGGTATCGGTTCACCCCAGTAACGCTGTCTAGAAAAAATCCAATCACGAAGTTTGTAAGTGGTTTTTCTTTCTGCTAATTTATTTTTTTCTAAGTATTCAATAATTCCCCTTCGAGCTTTATTCACTTCTTGTCCTTTAAATTCTGCAGGTTCAGTTAGTAATCCGTCTACAATAACTTCTTTCAATTTGATATTGTATTTTTTAGCAAAAGTGAGATCTCGTTCATCATGGGCTGAGCATTTTATTATTCCTGTTCCATAATCCGCCAAAGCATAGCTAGCCACCCAAATAGGTAAATCTCCATTACCAACAGGATCCACTATGTATCTTCCTGTAAATATTCCTTTTGCTTCCTTGTTCTCATATCCAGCATTTAATCTTTCTTTTACTAAGTCATTAGAAAATTCTAGAACTTTTTGCTCATCTGGGGTACCCTTAACTAATTCTTTTAAAAATGTATGGTCCGGAGCTATAACTACAAAAGTGTCCGCACGAAAAGCTTCAAAATGCGCAGAAAATGTTTGTAACTTTAAATTCGTATCTTTAACTGGTGAAGTAAAAAGCATTCCCTCGCTCTTCCCTATCCAATTTCTCTGTTGGATTTTTATTTTCTCAAGAAAATCTACATCATCGAGGTCTTTATCTAGTCTATCTGCATATTTAGTTATAGCCAGCATCCATTGCTCCTTCTCCCTTTTTTCAGTCGGTCCGCCACAACGTTCACACATACCACCCACCACCTCTTCATTGGCTAAACCTATTTTATCTTTCGGGCACCAGTTTATCTCCGTTCGCTTTTTGTACGCTAAACCCTTTTTGAAAAATTGTAAAAAAATCCACTGAGTCCATTTGTAATATTTTGGATCAGTAGTATTCACTTCACGTGACCAATCGAAAGAAAAACCCAGACTTTTTAATTGTTTTCTAAATGTATCAGTATTTTGTTTAGTAACTTTTATCGGATGGATTCCTGTCTTGATAGCATAGTTCTCAGTCGGCAAGCCAAACGCATCCCAACCTATGGGATACAGCACATTAAAATCTTGCATTCTCTTTTTACGAGAAATCACGTCCATAGCGGTATTGGAACGAATGTGCCCCACATGAAGTCCCGCACCGGACGGATAAGGAAACTCTATCAACCCATAAAATTTTGGCTTTTTAGACTTATCTTGTGCTTGATAAATTTTACTTTTATCCCAAGTAGCTTGCCATTTCTTCTCTATCTTTTTATGGTCATATTCCTTCATATCCTTATATAATAAACAAAAAACCGGCTTTTTGCAAAGACGGTTTTTTGAGTTCTTAATATTTAGCGAAGTGGTTTTGGGTACGGTGGGTACATGTCTTTATCTATAGTTCGAGAAAAACAAGTTCGTCCCGCTTCATGATCCCAAGATTCATTCACGCCACCACCTGGGTATGGATACGATACAGCATCCTTTTCATAGTAAACCGGCATCATTGTAGGATATATTCCACCACCGTCACTATACTCTCTCCAGCCTTTTGGTATAGGTTGCGCAAATGTCGCACACAGTTCAAAAGTCATCTTACCCTTTACAGCATATTCGTATGACATTCCTTTCTCAAATTCAGGATCGACAGGTAGGGAAAATCCAGAAAGTGGATTGGCCAGTTCTTTCAAGTCTGCTGGTAACTTTTCTTTTTGTTGCCAGTGATTGATGATTTGATATTGCAGGGTTTGCAAATCATTTACTCTTCGGTCATCCATACGAAGCTGTCTTTGTTTGGTGGGGCTTCCGATAATCATAAAGCTGTACACTATGGCTGATACTACTAGAAGAATTCCTGCTAGCGCAAAAAGCTTGTCCTTGCTAGTTGTGCCTTCGTACTTGAGTTTAGATACATAGTAGAAGCCTACCACTCCGGAGACGACTAATATAGTCAAAACTTTTAAGATAAATCTAGATGTTATCTCTCCCGAAATAAAGTATCGAACCAAAGTTACCAAGTCTACGATAGCGATCAAAGAAGAAAGGAATAAAATAATGTATATCACCCACTTTCGGACTACTTCATCAATTTGACCAAGCCCTGCTTTTCCAAATTTATTCCAAAAACGAGAAATCAATAAAAATACTGGGAAAAATATGATCAGTGTCGCGAGCGCCATCCGGATGCCTTCGTATTCATAGGTAGAATACCCGTATTGATAAACTGCGTTCAAAACATCAGGAAAGCGTTTATCCAATGTTCCGAAAACAAGATTAATAAAAGACGTAACTGAAGTTACGAGCGTAATTAAAACCCCTAATGATAAGAAAAAATACCCTACACTAAACCTTGATTTTGTTTCCATCCTTATATTGTATCACGAATTAAGAGTTTTGCCAGACAGCAGTGTGGGCAAGTGAAATAAGGCGATTATTGGATTTTTCTAGCACACAAAGCTCCCCTGTTTCTATTTCGCCTTTTAAATCCTTAAGAGTCTCACCTAGTGCATAACCAAGTGTGAGCGCTGAAGCATCTGTAGAATAAGAAGTGAGTATTACAAAAAGTGGTTTATCGCTCAAAACTTTTTTTACTGACCCTAGTAGTGTCGGCAACATTTCTTCTATTTTCCAAGTTTCTCCTTTTGGTCCGCGTCCAAACTTTGGCGGGTCCATGATCACTGCATCATATTTATTTCCTCTTTTTATTTCTCGTTCTAAGAATTTCATCACATCATCTTCAATCACTCGCATCGGTCCATCCGCCAGATCCGCATTTAAATTTTGATTCTCCTTAGCCCAGTTCAGGGTTTGCTTAGAAGCATCCACGTGAGTAACTTCCGCACCAGCTCGAAGTGCGAAAAGGCTGGCCAACCCAGTGTAGCCAAACAAGTTTAAAAATTTCACTTGCCCGCCTCTGGTGGGTAGGGCGTCCTTAATCTTCTTTTCAATAAAATCCCAATGGCTAGCCTGCTCTGGGAAAAAACCCAAGTGCCGAAATGGTGTCGGGCTCGCTAAAAACCTGACTCCGTTATACTGCATCTCCCATTTGTCGGTGATTTTATTTTCAAACTTCCAACCCGGATTGGCGCCGACTTTGGAAGACCAGAATTTTGCATCAATAGTTTCCCATTCTTTTTTACTTAAAGTTTTTGACCATATTTCACTTTCGGATGGACGCACAAAAGTATACAGCCCCACATGCTCGAGTTTCTCCCGATCCCCTGTATCTAGGAGTTCGTAGTCTTTCCAGTCTTTCGAATAAAAAATTTTTATCTCGTTATTCATATTTATACTAAGAATTCTATCACGTCACCGTCTTTTACTATGTACTCCTTACCCTCAGTTCTCACAAGACCCTTTGACCGAGCTACAGCATACGATCCAGCTTCGAGTAAATCCTTCCAATATATAACTTCAGCACGGATGAATTTTTCTTTAAAGTCTGTATGGATAGCCATGCCTGCTATTGGTGCAGTGCTACCAATAGGTGTGGTCCACGCCCTAGTTTCATCTTCACCTGTAGTTAAAAATGTTTCTAGTCCAAGTAATTCGTAACTTTTTGTAATCAAATCATTGAAGCCTTTTTCAAATACAGTGTCTATCTTTACTGACATTCCCGGTGCTTTGAAATCTATATTTTCATTTGCTTCTGAAGTGTTTAGTACATACAGCATGGGTTTTAAAGTAAGAAGAGATAAAGATTTGATCAAGAATTTTTCTTCTTCAGAAAGCCCGGCATCACTCGCAAGCTTCCCCGCTTCTAAGACTTTTTCTACTTTTTTCAAAACTAATTCTTCGGCTATAGCTACTTTGTCTCCCCGCTTTACATCCCGCACTACGGTGGAAAGTCTTTTGGATACTACTTCCATATCTGCTAATACTAGTTCTAGATTGATTACTCCTACATCTTGTATAGGATCTACTTTGTTTGATACGTGTATCACTGATGGATCTTCAAAAACTCGCACCATATGCGCTATTGCATCTACCTCACGAATATTAGTAAGGAATTTATTTCCGAGGCCTTCCCCCTTGGAAGCTCCTGCTACAAGGCCGGCAATGTCTACGAATTCTATAACTGCGGGAATAGTTTTTTTAGATTTGGAAAGTGCACTCAATTTATCTACTCGTTCATCCGGCACAGGAACAATACCTACCGATGGATCAATAGTACAAAAAGGGTAATTTTCGGCGGGAACACTCTTTTTAGTAAGCGCATTAAAAAGCGTGGACTTCCCCACGTTTGGCAAACCAACAATGCCGATCTTTAATGACATAGGAACAATATAGCAAATTAAGCCAAATTAGCCAAAATTAATTTATACGATCAATATAATTATTGTGATTATCAGGTTCTACTTTTGGTTCTTCTTTTTCGTTGTTTATCATCTGGCGGGCACGGCGTAAAACTCGGATAACGTGGTGACCGAACATATAGTGGAGGATTAGCATAACAAAACCTAGGAGAATTATTCCGCCTAGTATATAAACCAAGTAGTCTTGGATAAATTTGCTTATAACCCAAGGCGCTTCTACAGAAACGGATTCGTCGCGAACATTGCCGGCATTGTCGATAGCACGCACGATGACTTCGAGCTTACCATCACCCGAGAGTGGTACTTGGAAAGGACTCTGAGCTTCTACGAACACTGGTGACTCGGTGAGTGGCTGGCTCTTGTCGATGATTCCCACTTCATAATGATTTACGCCAGACAAATTGTCAGTGGTGAAAAATGAAACCAGAGTACGATCAGAGGCGATGACTGCTGCCATCAAATAATCCGCCACTGGCGTAAACCCTGCCGGTGGTGCAGTGTCTATACGTACCAGAAAATGCCCCGTCGCTCCCCACACATTGCCCTTGATAGCTTTGATGTGGAAATACCAAAGACCATCTGCCAAATCATTGAAAGCGGTAGTACTTTCTACTGTATCTACCACGCTATCTGGAACAGTGTTTGGTTTGTTGTCTAACTCAAAACTAAATCCACTGACTCCAGCATCCTTGACCCAAGAAATTATCGGACTATTATTGGTATACCAATTTGTCTGTGCAGGATGAGTTTCCGAAAAAACCTGAACACCTTCAGGCGCCTTGGCTAGTATAGTGTAGCTAGCCCGCCCGTATTCAGCTATAGTTTCTGTGCCTAGTCCATCATTTAATAAAATTTTGGAGTTTGAAGCTATAGAAACGTTCGCCACTCCAGTGGATTTGGCTTTGAAAGTGATGGTACCCACGAGTCCAGCGCCAGTGGTGATGCCTCCCGGAATAACTCCTACATAGCTAGCTGTCCCCTTGGTATTGTCATACTTTGGCGGTTCTACCCACACACCGATGATGGACACCCCGCCAGTTTGATTGATGATGGAAAGTTTACTGCTATCAAAGTTGACCCGAATTTCTAGGCCGTTGATACTGCGATTTTTTGTATTTACCAAAATAGGTACCGCAAAAGTCGAACCTTCTCCAAAACTTCCAGAGCGTGGAGAAAAATTAATTTCCGCTTTGGCCAAGAGTTTACTAGCATCCACATTTACAGTTTGAGCCGAAACGACACTAGCGAAAGCTAAAGAGAAAATCAGAGTATACACGCAGTTTAGTATTATTTTTTTAAGTAGGTATTTCATTTTTTATACTTTCCAAATCTTTTTCCAAAACTTGTATCTGTTCTCGCTCTTCCTTGCTTTGTCTATCTCTTTCTTTTTTCCTCTCGATATAGGTATTTATACTGTGTTCAAGCTCGCTAAAGTTACCACTATTTTCTCGTGACCTTATTATCCCATACTTTTTGAAATAATTAATAGCCAAAAATAGAAGCAGGAGCGATAGTAATAAGGCGATAAAATTATTTTTTATAAAACTCACTATTTTTATCGGCGGATCAACTTCTATATAGCCTTCCTGCACATTACCAGCACGATCTATGGCCCGAACTATGACTTTGAGTGTAGCTTCCTTGAGGACTGGTACTTGGAAAGGGCTACTGGCTTCGATAAATACTGGAGCGTCAGATATGGGCTGACTGTTGTCGATAGTGCCCACTTCGTAATGATCTACACCGGAGAGATTGTCAGTAGTAAAAAAAGAAACGAAACTTCGATCATGTAAAATGGCACTGGCACTAAAACTATTTACTTTGGGTATAAAAGTAGCCGGCGGAGCGGTATCAATTTTCACCATAAAGTGGCCAGTATTCCCCCAAGCGCCATTCTTTATAGCTTTAACGTGGAAATACCACAACCCATCACTCATATTTTCGTAGTACGTAGTATTTTCATTTGAGTCGGCCACATTGTCGGGAATGGTAAATGGTTTATTGTCCAGAATAAAACTAAAACCACTTGCCTTATCCACCTGCGCCCATGAAAGCACTGGGTTATTATTGTTATACCACTTATTTTCGGACGGATGCGTTTCAGAAAAAATCGGCACACCTTCGGAGACTTTGGTTAAAATATTGTATTCTACTCTACCTAGGTCGAGAAGCGCTTTGGTATCCAAGTCGTCATCTAAAATAACTTGGGAGCTAGGATTTATACTGATCACTGCACTCCCTACAGATAAAGCCTTGAAAGTAATCATAGCAATCAGTCCGCTCTCAGTGACTAAGCCTTCATTTATTGTGCCCACATAGCTCACTGTACCCTGTAAATTATTATACTTTGCAGACTCAGTCCAAAAACTCACAACGGATTTGCCACCAGAAGGCTCGACTACGGAGAGCTTGGTATGATCAAAATTTACTTTTATATCTACAGCATTAATACTGAGATTGTTTGTATTTATAAGCACAGGCACCTCAAATGTAGTTCCAGCCACAAAACTACCAGCGCGTGGTGAAAGCGAAATTTCTACTTTTGTTTTTGCATCTTCGCTAACTTCATTTTGCGCAAAAACAGTAACGCCAAAAATAGTGGCGACTAAAAGCAGTATAGAAATAATATTTTTTTTGAAGTTCATTATTTAGCGAACATCATCCAGCTCCTTGGTAATAACCTTTTCAGCAGAGTCGATATCTTTTCTAAATTCAGCCATACGCTTGTGCTCGGTGGGAGTTAATTTTTTATTGTCATAGTCGATGACATCTTCCCTTAAAATATCAAAGGACTTATGCAAAACATCTTCCGCCTCAACGATTTCTTTCTTTATAACTTGATGAATATTTTTTTCTTTTTTGAAGTGGAAATAGGTACGAACCAAAAGGTACAAAATAGCAGCGACTAAAAGGCCTATTAGACCCCAAACTTCCTTGGTTATATCAGAAAAAATACTTCCCACCTGAATCAATATAGTATTTGAAGTTTCGCTATTGGTCTTGTCGGGTTTTACTATCACCGCGCTCACACTATAAGCACCACGCTTGAGTGAGCTAGGTATTAGTACACTAAACTCACCACTGGAATCCGTAGCGTCAACAATGAAAACCTTGCTCCCATCGACAGCCATAAATGTAACTAAGGCTTGGGTATTTGGATAATCAGACTTTCCGAGTATAACCTCATCACCAAATTTCGATTTGAAAACTATTTCTGGTGCATTTAGAGTAGGTTTTGGTTGTGGAATTTCTTCATCAACTTCTTCTACTGGCACAGTTATGGAAGGCTTGGTCGGAGGTGGAGTGGTGCCTTCTATTACCGACAAGGTAGCCCCTATCAAGTTGCCAGTGATATCTGTACCTTCACCGTCGTTTGCTAAAATTTGTCCAGACTGGAAAGAAAAAGTTCCAGAGCCTGCCTTCACTGCTCGTAGATTCATAGTGATAACTGTTCCAGAAGATTGCATATAACCCCCGAGCGCCACACCTTCGAATTTTATAGTACTACTATTCTTTAGAACAATAGGTTCAGTCACCCAAAAATTTAGAGCAGAACCTATTTTAGAAACTGAGTCCACTGAAAAAATAGATGGGTACGATATCACTCCAGACACTGCATTGAAAGGCGCGTTTGATGATATGACTATCCTTAGTGTCAGCCTATCACCCACCTCAAAGCTACCTGTGGCGGGACTGACCGACATACTGGCAGCATTCGCTACTATGGGCGATAAAATTAAAAGCAGAAAAAATATTGTTATTTTAAAAACTTGCGTAACTTTTTTCGGTAGTACCAAATACATATAATTAAAATTATACCAATAATAATGCCGAACTGGAAGAGGAGATTTAGATTTTGTGCATCTATTACAACTTTTCGCTCATTGCCGTTTTTATCAAAAGCAACTACGTATATATTTTTACTCAAAGACTGATCAGTCAACAGATACGGGCTCTCGGACCGCACATAGTCACCCCAAAAGCCTTCGCGAATTTCAAAGTGATCCACACCCACCCCCTTGTCCACCGTACTAAACACCACAAAATACTGGCCATCATATATAGAAGGGTCATTAGCAACATATGGGGTAAAGCTCTCGGGAGGCACGGTGTCTTCGATTTTTAGATTGACCTTCGTGCCACTACCCTCTTTGGAAATTAAAAATTTGAATGGATTAGTTTTGGTTGATATTTTTGTACCCAAACCATCGTTTTGTAAAACTTGCACGCCACTTAAAGAAACAGTTCCCTGACCTATTTTTTTTGTTTCCATCACCATACCAAACAAAAACCTGTCCGAGCCAGAAATTCCCGAAGTAATGATGCCAGAAAAAGAAACTTGTCCTTCGGTATTGGTGTTTGGTTTTTCTACCCAAAAATTAATCAGAGAATTACCATCCCGAATTTCTTTTAGGGTCAGAAGCTCGGTGGAAAACTTTAACACTCCTTCCACAGCATTCACTGAGGCATCTTCAGTGTCTAAAAAAACTTCTACTAAAAATTCTTCGTTCTCAGTAAAATTGTCTTTATCTCCCGTTAACGACAAAGAAGCAGCCAAAGATACTGTCGGTGCAAGAAGTAATAAGAATAAAGTTGTGATAAATATTTTTTTCATTGATTTAGCGCGTCTACCCGGTCCAATAAAAGGCCATTATACTAAAGTCGATCAGGTCTATCTTACCATCACCATTTAGATGATCGATTTCTTTTTGAATAAAACTAGAACTCAAAACCTTTTTGTACCAAAAAGCAGCGATGGAAAAATCTATCAGGTTACACCTATTGTCATCATTTAGGTCGCATTTAGTAGATTTTATAGTAGGATCGATAAATACATTTTTATCACCCACTTTGAAAGCCACAGTTTCACTAAAGGAACTAATTTCCCCGCTCTTTAAGGCTTTTGATTTTGTAGAGTGCGCGCCGAGCTCTAGGACTGATGTATCAAAATTGTGTAGATATATTCCATCTGCGTCCGAAGGAGCATTTACAAAAAATTCCTGTGGCGAATTGACACTGAGCACGATATCCGCAGATGGAGAACTTTGTCCAAAGATAGCGATGTTGTCACCTTTTTTAACTTCTTTTTTATCGACAGCAATAGTCGGTGCGATAAATATACCAGTGATATTGGTTGTCACCCCGGAAGTTATGAAAATAGGGAAAGTAAACGGACTAGAACGACGACCTTCACTGTCTTCTCCATACACTGAAAAAGTGTAGTCGCCAGAAGAAAGATCATCCAAGGTTGCACTAAAATTACTGTCGGGTCCGGCAATAGTGGTCAGAACTAACTGCCCGTCTTTTAATATGCTTACTCTAGAAAGTGGGTACGCGCGACCAGAGAAAAAAACTGCACCATCCCCTGTAGTGGTTTTACCGCCACTACCTCCGCCTCCGCCGCCTCCACCACCACCACCCGCTCCAACTGGTGTCGCACTAACTTGCGCAGATTCACTGAGTAATAACCCAGCCGCGTAGGAACGAACTTTAAAATAATACGGTGTACTGTTAGTCAGGCCGGTGTAAGTATAAGTGAGCACATTGCCACGATCAACATATGTGTACGGACCTCCTGATACTGTACTGATACCAGTCTGTAAGCTAGTAATATTAGCTAAAATACCTGTAGCAGAAGTCCAGTTTAAAATTACCTGAGTATTGCCTGGAGTGGCTGACAAAACGGGTGAAGTGGCCGTAGGAAAATACAAAAAACCAGCATTTTGGGCAAAACTAACGCTAGTACTTTGCCCTTGCGCAGTTTGAGCGTTAGTGGAAATATACTGAAAACTAGAAGAAGTCGATTGACCCCCACTAATGATATTGATAGGGTTTTCTAGAACGTAGCTTGTACTAGAAAAATCAGCTGAAACAATAGAGGAAAAAACTAATCCCAAAAAAAATAAAACAAATATTCGCCAATATTTTCTAGCCAAGGAATTCATCCGTACAAATAATTATACCCCGCAAAGAACTTTTTTCAAAGTTCAAATACGGGGTATAAGTTACCTAAATTAATAGAGAATATAATTTAGTTTCCTGCTGGTGGAGTGACCTTGTCAGCAGCACCGATATTTAGAGGAGCTACGTCGATAACTTTATTCATAGTTACGCTGTAGAGTATCGCTCTTTTAGCTTCGGCATAAATCAGCACCTTGTCTCCTGCTTGAGCCTTTGAGAAGAAAGGCTGATCCTTCAAAGCCTCTGGGTCAGACACAGTGGCTACTGTTGGAGTCTCTCCTTCTGGTAGGACTACTAGTTTGCCAACTTTAGCTACGAGTGCAGCCGCTTCTTGTACAGCTACTGCTTGTGGATCTTGTTTTAGAACTCGTAGTTCATTATAAAAATATCCGGCTACTAACAATGCAGCTAGGGCAACTAATGGCATTACTACCTTATAAAATCTTCCTCCTGATACATTTGTTCCTTCTTCCATAAAATTTTTTAAATTAATTAATAATTAAACTAATAATATTCCACTATTATACTCCAACCACTTTTAGCTTGCAACCAACCTAAGGCTTTTCATGATGAATTGAAGCAAGAATAGAACGAAATATTTCAAAGACCTCAGGCACAGAAGCTAGCATCAGGTGAGGCTTAAATAAAAATCCACTATCCCCTCCACCAGCACCACCCCCCTCACCACCGCCAACTGGTTCATCTGGGGTACCAGAACCTTCAGAGCCACCGCCACCATCGACCCCACCGCCACCCACTTGTCCATCTGGAGTGGCCGAACCTTCAGAACTACTACCACCGCCACGACTAGTTACTATAAATACCCAGCAATCTTTGTTGTTATTACTACCATCTACAGAACCAGAATCCATAGTAATGTCCGCACTAGATGCATCACAACCAGAATTCTTAAGATCGACATATGCAATCGATTCTGTGCCTTGATGGTTTATGTACCATTGATCATTATGCCCGGTACTAGAATCAATACGAATTCTCGCAGTATACGCAGAAGCAGTCAAAGTTAAAGCTCCGTTGACAGTAAAGGTGTCTCCTGATCCAAACAAAACTTCTTTATTATCAGTAGTCACAGTTAGATTATTAAAAGTCGAATTTCCAGCTACAATCGACGTTCCTGTAGTGTTTAAAACGATAGTACCAGAATTATGCACAAAACTAGAAGTTGTCGCAGGTGTATTTGTAAAATCTTCACCGATAGTCAGCGTCGTCGAAGGCGCCGTAACAGCTCCAGCTACTACTGAAAAGTTACTACCAATTTCAGCAGAATGACTTCCAAAGCTCCAAGCACCATCTATATTATTAAAGGTTATATTATTAAACTTACTTCCTCCTGTCAGAGTTCCAGTTATAGTATTACCAGTATCGCCGGCATCAAAAATCACAGTTCCATCTCCAGCAGAAAAGACTCCACTGTTAGTGTAATTTCCACCTATAGTTATATCGTAATCGCCAGTCGACAACGTTCCAGCACTTATGAGTAAATTATTATTTACATCGATAACTCCGTCCAATGTTTTAGTACTACTTCCGGATATGGTCAAATCGTGATATGTTCCATTCTTTACGGTTTGTGAAGCACCGGTATATTGCACAATATTTGTACTTATACTCGCATCCAATGTCCCTATAGTTGGTACTACACCAGAAAAAGTTAAGATGGCGCTACCACCTTGAGTTAGAGTCGTCACTGTAGGTTCCGCACCAGAAAATGTCAGTCCAGTGGAAGAAGTTATGTTATTGGTTAAATTTGCAATAGTAAAAGCTTGAGATCCAGAAATAGTTTGCACATTAGTATCAAAAGTATAAATTCCAGATCCAGAAGTAAATCCGGAAGAACTATCGTTTGTAAACCCTCCACGAAAAGTAAATGAGTCGTTACCGCTATTATTCCAAATTCCTCCAGAATTAATTGTGACAGTACCAGTAAATAAATTTGTACCAGTTGCAGATGAATCTGTCAAAGTTCCGGTAATAGATGAAGTTCCGGTAGTGGTAAAGTCTAATGTAGAGATATCGAGCACTCCTGCAGAAATAGTTAGATTACCATTTAATACAGTTGCCCCTCCTAGAGTAGCAGTCCCCGCACCAGATTTGCTTAAATGATGATATGTAGTTCCTTTAACGGTCTGGGCCGAACCGCTCGTGTACTGTACAGTGTTTGGACTCGCGGTTGCAGTAAGGGTTGTAATAGTAGGTACTGTTCCAGAAAAAGTAAGAATGCTATTAGTGCTTTGCAATAAAGTACCGACTGTCGGCTGAGCACTAGATATAGTTAGCCCGTTACCGCTTGTAATACTATTGGTTAAGTTCGTAATTGAACAGGTACCTCCTCCAGAACTAGAAATAGTTTGCGCGTTTGTACTAAATGTATATATGCCCGCACCGGAAGTAAACCCAGCTACACTATCACATGCCAATCCTCCACGAAATTCAAAAGCTGGATCATTACTAACTGTCCAAATACCACCAGAGTTAATCGTGACAGCCCCAGTAAACAAATTTGTTCCTGTGGCTGATGCATCATTGAGTGTCCCTGTTATGGACGAAGTGCCAGTAACAGAAAAATTAAAAGTTGAGAGAGCAAGTGTGTTTGCAGTACCAATAGTAAGATTCCCCGCGACAACAGTATTCGCACCCAAGGTCTTGGTCGGAGTTCCAGAAGGAGAAGTGATTTCTAAGTTTCCATAAGTTGGTACACCAGACACTGTCTGGTTAACTGTTGCATTATAAGCAACAGTGGAGGCAGAGTTTAAGGTAATTTGACCTGCAGTATAATTTATTGGAAAAGTTGTAGCAGTTCCACCTCCTAAAATTAAAGTTGTACCAGCGGCCATTTCCATGGTCGCACCGCCAGTAGATGTGCCAACTATTTGAATCCCACTACCGTAAAACGAACCGTTTTGAATATACAATCTACTTGTGGCCGTACTTGCCATAGTAACAGCTGCACCGCCAGAAACTGTTGAGCTAGGGGCATTGATAGTCAGCTTATCAAATGTTTGAGCATTAGAAAGAAGTGTCATCGTACCGGAAGAACCAATAACGTTTACCGTGCTTGTGGCTTCTGTAAAAGTACCAGTATTATCTAAAAGTATTCCCGATATTCCTGCTAAATTAAAAACCGGACTCCCTGTTGCTGAAATAGTTCCAGCATTTAATATTTTTTCTGTGGTAACTGTTTCTGCGGTGGCTACTGTCATAATATTAGAAGCAGGCACTGAAAGTATTTCTCCAGAATAAGAATTATTCACACTCCCTGCACAAGTTTGTCCTTCTACATTTAAGACATTACTTAGCACACTATACATTACGTCTTCATCATCAGCACAACTATATATATCAATATCAGCCAGAGACACACTTGTATTTTGGTTACTACCTATTGTTAAAATATTAGTATTTAAAACCATCCCTGAAATATTTCCAGAATTATATTTTGTAACTGCTGAAGTTTCATTTGGATCTGTGACTCCATCCACCCAAACAGTAATTATATTATCTGCTGCTGCAGGTACACCAGAAATATTCCAAACACCTCCACTGATTGTTCCGGTTTGTCCGTGCACTACTCCATTCACCGCAACTTTTACAGTCGCAGTATCGTTGCCGTTGGCTGTTCCAGAAATAGATATGTCATTAGAAACATATCTATTAAATCCAAACCCAACTGGATTAAACCCAACAACAGAAGCATTAGTTTCTATCGCGGCGGATATTCCAGCAGGAGTGAACCAAGACACAGTAGTACCGCTCAACCTAGCAACCTTTACCCAGATATCGGAGTTGTTATCTTCAAAAATAAATAAAGCTTTTTCAGGACTACCTGGGTACGCTTTAGAAAATCCAGCACGTTCAGCCACTGCTCCCATGATCGGAGAAACGTTGTTATCAGTTTGTACAGCAGGAGTTGCACCGTTTACTGATGTATACCAATCGATACCAGCAGCAGCGGCATCAGCATATGTCATTATGGCAACCTCGTCTGAACCGTCTACAAGCCATTCGGTATTGTTACTACTTTCACCGGAGATTACTGTTCCCGAAGAAGTATCACTAGCCACTGTTCCCCAAGCGGATCCACTCCAAATAATAAAGTTACAGTCAGAGCCTGTATCGAGAGAACAAGTTGTCAAAGCAATTCTGTCTGAAATAGAACTTGAAGATATGTCGAGCATCTCACCATCTTCTGTTAGGTTAGTTATTGCTGTTCCAGCTGCTGCTCCCCAAGCGCCACCAGCTGTTTTTATAATATATCGTGGGTCAGTTTGGGTAGTACTCAAACTATCATTACCCCAGACAACCATCAAGTCGCCGGACTGTGATTCGAAAGCGAGATCGTAAGCTCTTTGGGTTGGCACTCCGGAAGGCGAACTTCCACCAGTACGAGCGATAGTACAAAGTGCTGCTGAACACAAACTTGCAGTTGGTTCACCATACCAAGCACTGCCTGTCCAAAGGTTAGTCGACATATTGTTGTTTGTATCCACCCAAACAATACCGATTTCATTTGAACCATCTCGCTCTGCTCCCTTGATTCCATATACTGTTCCTGATGTTCGTATCGGATCTAAATTCTGTGCACCGGACCAATTAGCACCATCCCATGTTTGGTACAATATTTCATTGGTTGTTCCCACGTTCGCAGAATATACTACTAGTGCATCTCCAGAAGTTTGTTCGTATGAAATATCAAAACGTTTCAAATTTCCATCTCCGACTGTGGCGGACCATTGTGAGGTCCAGTTTTCTCCATCCGTAGATTTATATATTGTTAAAAGTCCTGCTGAATCTTGAATACCAGAAAGAAATTCTGATCTAGAGTTAGCACCTTTAGTTTGTATATGTTTAGAAGTTCCACTGCCAGCAAATGGACTCTCGGTTCCACCAATAGAATTAAAAACTCCATTGAAAGATGTTATTTGAGCATCTGTAGTTGGTGTAGTTTCATCATACATAAATACACCATCACCCATAGAACTAGGTGGGATAAATGCACACGGGCCATCAGTAGTAAACGACTCTATAGACCCATATCCAGTTTCAACCGCGTTAGTCGCGTACGCTCTGGCATAAATAGTAGAATTGCATGATAGGTCGGTAATATTAGCAGTAAAAGCTCCAGTACCGAAAGATCCGCTTTCGACTGTAGTTAACTTTTCAAATGTTAAAAAAGGGTCTATGCTATATTCAAATCCTCTGACTGTCGGAGAACCTCCAGTGAGGTTGGCTATATTTCCATTCAGTGTGGCTGTACTATCTGTAATAGAAGTAGCTACTGGCTCACTAGTAGAAACACTAAGTCCATACCTAGAAAACCCAAATCCGATTGGATTGAATCCAACAACAGAAGCATTGGCTTCTAGTGCCGCAGCAACACCATTGGGTGTACTCCAAGCAACCGTGGTTCCAGTCAGAGTGGCGATCTTCACCCAAATATCAGAGTTGGCATCTTCAAAAATGAAAAAGGCACGACCTGGATTAGTCGGAAATGCTTTAGAAAATCCAGCACGTTCAGCCACCGCTCCCATGATCGGAGAAACGTTGTTATCAGTTTGTACAGTAGGGGTTGCACCATTTACTGATGTATACCAATCGATACCAGCAGCCGCAACATCACCGTATGTCATGACCGCAACTTCATTTGCTCCATCAACCAACCATTCGGTATTATTACTACTTTCACCAGCTATCATGGCCCCAGAAGTTGTATCACTAGCTACTGTTCCCCATGCACTTCCACTCCAAATGATAAAGTTACAGTCCGCACCAGAATCCACAGCACAAGTGGTCAAAGCTATTCTATCTGAAATAGAACTAGGAGACATATCGAGCATCTCTCCGTCTTCAGTCAAGTTTGTTATAGCTGTTCCGGCGGCGGCTCCCCAAGCACCTCCAGCTGTTTTCATAATATATCTTGGGTCTGATTGACTTCCCCCTGCATCATTACCCCAAGCAACCATCAGATCACCAGATTGTGATTCAAAAGCAAGGTCGTAAGCTCTTGTAGTAGGTACAGCAGAAGGAGATGCTCCGCCAGATCTCGCTGTGGTTGTGGAAAGGGCTGCCGATGGTTCTCCGTACCAAGCACTACCTGTCCAAAGATTTGCCGATACATCCAGATTCGTATCCACCCACACTATACCGATTTCATTTGAAACATCTCGCTCTGCTCCCTTGATTCCATATACAGTTCCTGATGTTCGTATCGGATCTAAATTCTGTGCACCGGACCAATTAGCACCATCCCATGTTTGGTACAATATTTCATTTGTTGTTCCAACGTTCGCAGAATACACCACCAGCGCATCTCCAGAGGTTTGTTCGTATGAAATATCAAAACGTTTCAAATTTCCATCTCCGACTGTGGCGGACCATTGTGAGGTCCAGTTAGCGCCTTCGTCCGTGGATTTGTATACAGTAAAAGTACCAGCAGAATCTTGAATACCTACCAACAATTCTTTTCTAGTAGTAGCACCTTTAGTTTGTATATGTTTAGAAGTACCACTACCAGCAAAAGGGCTACTCGAAGCTCCAACCGTAGAATCTGCTTTACTCCATAAATTTTGCTGAACATTTGTAGTTGGTGTAGTTTCATCGTAAATAAATACTGCATCACCAATCGAAGCATAGACAAAATTTATTTGACCAGAGAAAATAAAACCAAAAACAATAAGTATGGTTAAAAAATTTATAAGTTTTATGAATTGTTGTTTTTTCATAACTTATCTACTATCTTCAGCTCCCCCACCCAAACCACTTTTTGCTTGCAACAAGCCTTAAGGATTATTGCGACCAATTGAAGCAAAGATAGAACGCAATATTTCAAAGACCTCAGGCACAGAGGCTAGCATCAAGCGAGGCTTGAATAAAAATCCACTGTCTCCTCCACCAGAACCACCACTACCACCGCCAGAGCCACCGCCAGTAGGACAACTACTATTAAATACAATAGTTGGAGTAGTAGTATAATTTGATCCGCCATTATTTACAGTAACACTGGATACTGCATCACCAGTCAAAACTGCTGTACCTAAAGCACCGCTACCGCCACCTCCACAAAAGAGTACTGAAGGAGGGGCTACATATCCGCTACCACCAGAATTAATAGTTACGCTTTGTACAACATTGGCAGACGTCACCACTGTACCAATTGCCGTACTTGCTCCGCCACCACCCGAACCTCCTCCACCTCCGCCACCAACTGGGGCATCTGGAGTAGCGGAAGCTTCAGAGTCAGAACCACCTTGTTTTAATATAGGAGAAAGAAAATTCCAACAAGCGCCGTTGTTTCCATAATTATATATAGTGGCACTTGCAGAAACAGAATTTCCACCGACACAACCGCTGTCTTGTACTTTCACGTATGATACTGATGCTGAGCCAGATAAAGTCATTTCCCATTGCACGCCTGGTGTGTCAGAGCTTAAAGATATTGGGTTACCGTCAGCACCAGTTAAGGTTAGTGTGTTTGCAAAAGTATAAGTATTGTCATCTTTAAACTTTAGAGTTGAACCCGGTGTAGTGTTTGTAAAATTATAAAAAGTAGTATCAGAACTACCTAGAACATTTGCAGTCTTAGTAGAATTTGTAGGTACCAAAGTTACAGTTCCGTTGCTATGTGTGTATGTACCACTATTACTAAAATCTCCATTGATGGTCATCATACTTGCTGGCGCAACAAAAGTACCAGCTGAAATATTTAAATCATCACCGATGGTGGTTAAGCCAGTTATAGTGAGGGTTCCAGCGCCAGACTTTGTGAGTCCTCCTAGTCCGCTAACAGTTCCATTAATATAGACATCGTTTCCATTTGTATTGATTGTGCCGGTAACACCAGAGGTGAGAACGATTGCGCGGTTTACACTAAAGGAGATAGTGCCCGCTGCTTGTAAAGTACCGCCTCGGAAAATCAAAGAGGTCGCAGCATCTTGGTTACCAAGTGAAAGCTCAGAATTCGCTACAATTGTGCCCGAAATCAAATTAGTAGACCCAGTAAAAGTGTTTAGCCCAAGCCCAAATGTCAGTATTCCAGCACCATCTTTGGTCAGGCCTCCGCTAGTAGTGGCAATCGCACCATTTGTAAGAGTAGTGTTACCAGCACCACCAAAAATCGAAGTAAAAGTATTACCAGATATAATAGTAGTATGACTAAATGCCAGCGTACCACTGTCCGAATTTATACGCACATTATTTGAACCTAGAGTTATAGTGGCTTGAATAGTATTTGAACCATTTACATTTCTAATAGCTCCAGTATTTCCTACACCTAACCCGTGGATAGTGAAAATCTTAGGAGTTGGCACTGTAATACCATTCTCCAATTCCAAAGTTGCTCCCGCTAAAATAGTAGTGGTTAGTCCAGTACCTGCCGCACCGAGAGCATTATTATGGCGAAGATTTAGATACCCCGCATTTAAAGCAATAGAAGTACTAGTAAAAGTATTATCAGCGGAAAGAATAACTCGGCCCGATGTATTTTTAGCAATTCCCGCGGCTACTGCACTACCCATCACGGCACTAATTGTTCCTTTTTCGAGAACGTATGTCGCCGTTGATGTTAGAGTCGCTGCACCACCACTATTTACAATAGAACCATCGATGAGCGTAATCGCTCCGATATTTGTTTCATTAAATCCATTCAAGTCTAAAGTTCCACCAGCTACGGTTACAAGGCCTGTAGCTAGTGCATCAGCTACACCATATTTAAAAGTACCGCCGTTGATACGAGTCAACCCAGTCGAAGGACTTGCTCCGCTTGAAGTTAAAATTCCTGCATCCCATTTAGTCAAAGTGGCTGAGGTGGCACTTGCTCCCATCAGCGTTATGTTTGTCGGACCACTACCACCAATTCCAAGATTGATGCTGTTTGCAGCAGTTATGGTACCAATAAAATTAAGATTACCTGCTCCATTGTTTACTACTCGAGAATTGGCCGTCACTGTCATCGCACCAAAGTTGGTGTTGCCTGAGGCATTGCTCGTCAGTGCACCACCATTTTTTATACCCGTACCACTTAAGTTTAGAGTTTCATAAGTCGAAGCTCCACCTAAAGTAAATGTACTTAAATCAAGTGCCGCCCCAGCTGAGACTGTAGTACCTGCCGCGCTTGTACCAAGCGGTGTGTTCGCAGCCCCACCGGAAGCGCCTAGCTGGAGAACCCCCGTGCTTACTGTAACAGTTCCAGTAGTAAAACTATTTTGCCCAGCTAAAATTAAAATACCCGACCCTTCTTTTATTAAACTAGTTGAAGTACCAGACCAGACACTAGCCGAAGATTGAGTCATATTACCCACAGTTACAAATGTTATAGCACGAGTCGAACCTACGATATTACCAGTTAGAGTGAATAATCCAGTTCCATGATTAGCAAGGCGAGATGTAGCGCCAGGAGTAATAACGCCACTATATGATATCGAATTATTGGAACTATTTATAAATGCCCCTAGGTTTGCAATACCAGTTCCGTTAATAGCTAAGGCTTCTGCCGTAGCTAAAGTAAAACCATTTAAATCAAATATTGCTCCACTAGTGATAGACACACCTCCTGCACTTGTACCGAGTGGTGTGTTTGATCCACTACCAGCATGACCCAATTTCAAGGTACCAGCACTGATAGTAGTAGCACCAGTGTATGTACTCGCCCCACCAGATATGGTCCAAGTACCCACACCATTTTTAGTCAGGGTTCCTGTGGTGGTATTTAAATCACTTGATAGTGTTCCATTACCAGCACCACCGATTGTAAGACTAAGAGTATTTCCTGTTATATCTCCAGTAGCAGTAAGATTTATGTCACCATAGTTAGACATGATAGTACTTGATCCAGTAAGAACTACCTGACCACTATAACTGACATCAGTACTAGAAGTATTTTGCAGTGCACCAGTAGCCAAGGCTCCGTTTAAAGTCAGCGCTTCAACAGTACTAAGAGTAAAACCATTTAAATCCAAAGCTGAAGTTCCACCAGTCACTAGTACACCTCCAGCACTAGTACCGAGTGGTGTGTTGGTACCATCACCCGCAGCCCCGAGTCTTAGAGTGCCACCCACAGTAGTCAAACCAGTGTAAGTATTATTACCTGATAATAATAACGTACCTGCATTACCTTTAGTGAAAGTAAAACCTCCACTTATCACCGCCGAAACAACTAAATCATTGTCCATAAGACCATCATTCGCAGCAAGAGTGAAATTTTCTCCCATGGCTATGTTGCCACTTACAGTTGAGGCAAAGTTTGCGTTAGCGACAGATACTATGTTTGTACCGACAGTTAGCGTACCAGCACCAGTAGTAATATTAGCAGCATTCATAGTAATGGAATTTGATGCACCTATAGTCTCAGAAAAACCATTCAAATTGTATGTACCCCCAATTATTGACATTGCCAAAGTGTTAACAAGAATATTACTAGCTCCATGAGTCAGTGTAGCGCCATTAATAGCAGCAGCGCCTGTAAAAGGAGCGGCACTTACGGTGACGTTACCTGTGCCACTCAACGTTAACGAGCCAGCTACAGCTGTTCCGATATTAGCAGAAATAGTTGAATTCGCTGTGGCTAAAATGGGAAGTTCATTAGTAGTTATGCCAAGTGTTGTATTAGTCCCCGCGATATTGTTAGCGGAATTTATTAAAATATTTCCAGCAAGAACTGCGCCATTAGCCATCGGCATAGTGATAGCGCCACCTGGATTTGTAATAGCAAAACCATTTAAAATAAGTGAGTTTGTATTTACAGCTGCCGCCGCTCTGTCCGCGGTCAACTTCACATTGGCATTTGCAGTCTGCAAATCACCCGAATATTCTCCGGCAAATCCAGCACCGTTTAATAAACGCAAACCAGTTCCACCTTGGTAAGTCACCATATCACTACCAGTACCAGACAAAGATGTATCACCAAAGGCACCCTTGATGACACTGACTGTTGTGGAATTACTTGCACCACCTGCGCCAGTTAGTGTGGGTGCAGTAGTAAACACGAGAGTAGACACATTGGCTGCAGCGTTTGAACCGAGGCTAGTACCACGGAATAAAACTGTAGCGCCTGCGGTTCTACTAAAACCAGGATTACTTGCTACAGTGAGAGTGGTTGACCCTCCTGCCCCCGGCGTCACAGTAACAACATTGTGCCCAGTCGCAAATGTAAATCGGCCTATCGTTTCAGAAGATGCACCAGCAGCATTACCAATAAAATTAAAATTACCGCCGTTCATAGTGACCACAATAGCGTCACCGATACGACTTGCTACAGCAGTCGCACTGTTATCAAGTGTGAGCGTTCCACCTAAGTTGATTGTAGGTGTAGTGCTTACTGCCGAACCTGAGCCACTTATGGTAAGTGTCCCGGCATTTATATTTGTAGCTCCAGAAAAAGAATTCACCCCAGTTAGTGTGACTGTATTATTTGTATTTTTTGTAAATGGAATCGCACCAGCCAAAATACCACTGACAGTTCCAGCCTCCATAGTATAGCTGGTCGCTGCAGTCAAGGCTGCTGAGTTAGTAATAGTTCCCCCAACAAGTGTAACTGTACCAATAGTGTCCGCATTTGCACCACTATTAAAAATACCCCCGAGAACTGTCAGTGGTGTGGCTGCCATAGTTGTGGTGCCAGCATAAGCGAGTGTTCCAGCTTCAACTCTGGTAGCCCCAGTGTGTGTATTCGTACCAGTTATAGTGAGTGTACCCGCACCTTGTTTTGTCAGAGAAAGACCCGCCGTACCAGTAGCAGCACTAAATGTAGTATTGCCCGCTCCGCCAACGATAAGGTTAAAAGCACCACTAACTGCTCCAGTCACTGTTAGTGTTGATCCAGTAGATGTGATGCGGGAATCTGTGGCCTGAGCAATAGTACCACCCCAAGTTTCGTTACTATTAACACTATTTATAAATGCGCCCCCGTCATTTATTCCACGTCCGTTGATGATCATGGCTTCAGTTGTGGTCATTGCAAAACCATTCAAATCTAGCACTGCCCCATTTAATATAGTCGTACCAGCAGCATTAGTACCGAGTGGGGTGTTTGTAGCACCAGCATTGGCGCCAAGTTTAATCGTACCCATGTTAATAGTAGTAAGCCCCGCATAAGAACTACTAGCACTAGATAGTGTCAGTATACCCGTATTAATTTTTGTAACCGTAGTAACTGTAGTGATAGCGCCGGATATTATTGTATCTCCAGTTCCTCCGACAGTTAGAGGAAATGCTCCGGCTATACCACCGCTGAAAGTTATTTGACCAGAATCTGCTTTGATAGTAGCACCAGGTGTAGCAAGAGTAATTGGACCAGTGAATGTTACCGCAGAACCAGAACTATTAATTACTGCACCACTCGCAAAGTCCCCCAATCCATAACCAACACCGGTTATAGTATTGAGTGGCTCAGCTATTCCAAGATTAAACCCATTTAAATCGAGCCGAGCGCCCAAGGCTACAGTAGTAGCACCAGCAGTTGTACCAAGTGGAGAGTTTGTACCACCCACTGAAGCTGCGCCGAGTTTTACTGTACCAGCACTGATAGTGGTTACACCTGTATATGAAGAACTACCATTTGAAAGAGTGAGTGTACCTATTCCGTCTTTGACTATTGTACTAGTACCAGACCTGATCCCTGAAAAAGTAATATTACTAAATCCACCAAAAGTTAATGCAAAATTTCCAGAAATAGTGGCACTAATTGTAATAGGTCCAAAATCTGCGTTTATTCTAGAGGCAGCTGCAAGAACAATTGACTGCGGAAAACTAGCTGGTGTTGCACTACTATTTATAATAGCTCCGAAACCACCATATCCCTGACCACTTAGCGATGAAATAGTTTCAGGTATTGAAAGATCAAAACCATTTAAATCCAAAGTGGCACCACTAGCAATTGTTGTTTGACCTCCAATAGTCCCGAGCGGAGAGTTTGTGCCATTACCGGCTGAACCAAGTTTTAAAATACCAGTAGAAATAACAGTATTTACACTATAAGTACTATCTCGAGTTAGAGTGACGACACTGTCAACAGCTGCATTTGTGGCGATACGGGTAACAGCAGATGTATTACCAGCTAGGATAGCACTCACCATTCCTTCTCTTAAACTAAACGACGTGCCTGTGAGAACCCCAGATGTTCCAGTTATAGTTCCATTTTGCAAAATCACCGCACCGACTGTATCACTACGGCTATCTATATCTAAAGTTCCACCATTCACTGTAACTCCACCACTAGAGAGAACATTGTTCGCTCCATAAAAAAGTGTTGCGCCATTTATAGAAGTAAGCCCCGTAAAAGGATTAGCCGAACTCACCGTAACATTTCCAGTCCCACTTAAAGTCAGTGAGCCTGCCACAGCAGTTCCAATAGTGGCGGAAATAGTAGAATTTGCTGTAGCTAAAATAGGAAGTTCAAAGGTGGTGATACCGAGAGTTGTATTTGCGCCCGCAATATTGTTTGCCGAATTTATTAAAATATTTCCGGCTTGAACTCCAGATGCCATACTTAAAGTGACAGCACCTCCGGGATTTGTAATATCGAAACCATTTAAAATAAGTGAATTTGGGCTTGAGGCTACAGCCGTCCTATTCGCCGTCAATTTTACATTTGCACTTGTTGTTAGGTCACCTGCATACTCACCACCAAATCCAGCACCGTCTAAAAGTCGTAGACCATTGGTATTTCCAAGGTTATAGGTGACCATGTCACTACCTGCACCAGAAAGAGAACTATCTCCAAAGGCACCTTTGATGATACTTGCATTTATAGTACCTGCTGTGCCTATTGTTTGCATATAGATATCACTACCATTGACAGCTGCGTAAACATTGCCGTTTGAGGTAGTGGTCATGCCAGACCAGTTTCTGACCGTCTGGCCAAGTGCATTGAATGTACCTGAGCCTGCTGTTTGCATATAGATATCGGTATTACCGACAGATGCGTAAACATTGCCGTTTGGAGTAGCGGTTATACCCCACCAGAGTCTGCTCGTCTGGCTAAGTGGATTGAATGTACCTGAGCCTGCTGTTTGCATATAGATATCGCCACCATTGACAACTGCGTAAACATTGCCGTTTGGAGCAGTGGTCATGCCATACCACTGTCTGCTCGTCTGTCCAAGTGCATTGAATGTACCTGTGCCGTTCGTTTGCATGTAAATATCTCCATTAGCGACAGCTGCGTAAACATTGCCGTTTGAGGTAGTGGTCATGCCAGCCCAGCCTCTGCTCGTTTGGCCAAGTGCATTGAATGCACCTATGCCATTCGTTTGCATATAGATATCGCCACCATTGACAGCTGCGTAAACATTGCCGTTTGAGGTAGTGGTCATGCCAAACCAGAGTCTGCTCGTTTGGCCAAGTGCATTGAATGCACCTGAGCCTGCTGTTTGCATGTAAATATCTCCATTAGCGACAGCTGCGTAAACATTGCCGTTTGGAGCAGTGGTCATTACATACCAGGATCCGTTCGTCTGGCTGAGTGGATTGAATGTACTTCCTGGTCCAGTCAATGTCGGAGCAGTTGTAAACATTATTGTAGAAACATCTGGGCCAGGAGGAGCTCCGAGGTCCGTACCACGGAAAAGAGCTGTAGCTCCAGCTGAACGAGCCAAGCTTGCCGAAGTCAGCGTCGTAGAACCACCCGACCCAGGGGTTACAGTAACAGTATTGTGTCCCTCAGTGGGAGTAAGCGCACCAATCGTTTCAGATGCCATATCAGAAGAGCTACCAATAAAATTCAATGCCCCTCCACGCATAGTCAGAGCTGATGTATCACTAATACGATCAAGAAGAGCAGTAGTGCTATTGTCTAGAGTAAGTGTTCCGCCACTATTTATAGAAACAGCAGAACGGGACATTGCTCCAGTACCACGAAGCATTACTTCCCCACGGTTTATATTTGTAGCTCCAGTAAAATTATTTACTCCTTCAATAGTAAGTACTCCAGTATCATTTTTTATTAACGCCGCAGTAGTACCATATATAGGAGCATCATCAGTAAAAATAGTATTTCCCTCCCCAGCGATAGTGAGTCCTAAAGCTAGAGCGGAAAGACCTTTGTCATCTATGGTGAGTGTTGTACTAACGTCGGGTTTGATCATAGCCGCAGCACCCATAGTAAGTAGCCCAGTCAAAGTATTATTACCAGTTCTATTTCTGATGGCCCCAGTATAAAAGTGCCCAGTTCCAGAAAAAGTAATATATTCTGGAATCGAAAGACCACTACCATTTATCTGAAGAGTGGCTCCGGCTGAAACTGTGGTGATACCGTCAATCAAACCTAGAGAATAATCATCTTGAACTTCAAGTATTCCCGCGGTTACAGTAGTCGCACCTGTGTACTGATTGTCTCTGGTCAAGATCACAGTACCAGGAGTACTCTTTGCTAAAGTTCCCCCGTCACCAGCGATGATGGCACTGATAGTGCCTTGGTAAACCACAAAGCTCGCACTAGAGAGCATTCCAGTAGAACCCGTGATAGTACCGGAGGCTAGATCGAGAGTACCGAGAGTAACAACTCCCACCATGTCAGAATATGTAGCGATGTCGAGTGTTCCGCCTGTTACTGTGACAGTACCAGTAAGAATGGCATTATCAACACCATATAAAAGTGTACCCGCATTTATTGTAGTAGCTCCTGTGTAAGTATTTGGAAAATTATAAGTTAGTGTACCTGCACCATTTTTTGTAACTGTTCCACCAGCGATACCGATAGGTGATCTAGTAAATGTGACGTCCCCCGCACCATCTATGACCAGCGGAAAAGCTCCAGCCATACCGCCAGCGAGAGTTAGTGTTCCAGAGTCAGATGCAATTTCCGCACCACCAGCGATCATAGTAATAGTTCCACCATATGTATTATTTCCACTTATATTACGCAGTGCTCCACCAGTGCTCGAAACACCCCAACCGCGTAAATATAATTCTTCATAACCAATATTTATATCTCCCTCTAGTTCAAGTGCTGCCCCACCGACAACTTCTGTTCTTCCTAGGGCCGTAGTGGTTGTACCGATTGCACCGAGCGCTCTATTGTGTTGAGCACTTACTACACCAACATTTATTTTAAAAATACCACCAAAAGTATTTCCGCCAGTAAGTATTAATTTTCCAGTTCCTTCTTTGTTGATACCACCAGTACCTGCGATACGTCCACTGATGGTCAAAGTTTCGGCAGTATTGGTGACATAAATTTCTCGAAATAAAGTTGTGTCCAAACGAATATCGAAAGCAATTTCATTTCCACCTGAAGCAGCGCTGTCAGTAATTCCGGCGAGACCTTGCCCTAGGATGATAGGGTTTCCAGACAAAGTATAACCACTAGCACCAAAAGTAATGGAATTAAAAATCGTATTTGGAGTCAGATCATTATTGTTCGACAAGTTCGATGCTCCACCATTGAACACCAGATCGTCCCCTGTAACAGGTGCAGTATTTCCTGACCAGTTTGTGCCTACTGACCAATTTCCATTTGTACTACCATCCCAAGTCTTCACCGCGGCTTGCGCCGAACCAGTATTGCCAAAAAATAAAAAACCAAAGAGAAAAATAGCAGAAGTAATCTTTAATATTTTTCCAACAGATATGCTCTGCGAGTCCATTACTATAATTATATCGTACACATATACTATATGTATATAGAAAATATGAAGTTTATGAAGAATAGTAAATATCATAAAAAGCTTTGATTAAAGTTCGGAAGCCGAGTATAATAATCTAGTACATGGCAAAAATTCTAAAAATAGAAAACGGTCAAATTCGAAGTGTTTTTGACGAGGAAAGTAAAAAAACTTTCTACTCTATAGTAGATTCAGTTGGTATAGCCTCCGGAAGCCGTGATCCGCGCAATTATTGGAAGGTTTTAAAAAACCGTTTAAAGAAAACACAGAACAAGTTGGTTACAGAGTGTAACCAACTCAAGATGAAGTCAGGTGATGGTAAATTTTACTTGACGGACTGTGCAGAGGCTAGCACTATCATAAAAATTCTTGAACTCATTTCTCCTGACGATATTCCCTCTTTTTGGAGATACTTTGACAACGATTCTGAAATAATGTCAAAAAACACCTCTCCTACCTTTCCTACTTCCGTAGAAGAGAAGAAACTTACTTTTGAAAAAGAGCTGAGTTATCCACAACTAAATAATAAAGAATTGAAAAATCCTTCGGTGGACTCAGGACAAGTAGTAGAGGAATTTTCTTTGTTGGTGGATGCTTATACTACAAATAATTTTATAATTATCAAAGCTTTCATCGCCGGAGTAGATGTAAAAAATATTTCTATCCAGGTCACAAAGAATTCTATTAGAATTTCCGGTTCGCGTATTTCTCCCCTCCCTAGTACTCTGGAGAGGGGCAGGGGTGAGGCAGTTGAAAGTGAAAAAATTAATTGCGAGGTCAGAGAATTATCTTGGGGCAAATTTTCTCGCACACTGGCGCTTCCTCAAGAAATAAAAGAAAGTGGAATGGAAATAGAAGAAAGAGAAGATGGAATGCTCATCATCAAGCTTCCCCTCCTGAAACAAAATCCAAATAAAAAAATAGTGCGAATGCGAACTATATAATTAGTTACTCACCATATAAGCAAATGTAGAAATTTCTTTCATGAGGCCCTCTGCCCACGCCCTAGTTTCCTCACTAAAATCTTTTCCTTTTATCATCACAGTTATCATGTAAGGCCTGCCAGGCACATAAACTATTCCAGAATCAGCGAAAATAAATTGTTCTAAATTCTCACCATATTTGTGAGCAAATACTACATCACTAGGTACCCCTTGGGACAAGTAGCTATGAAAAGTAGACTGCGACATGTATTTTAATATTTTCTCAGAATGCTCTGGGTCTAAGTAGCTAGAAGTATAAAGCACCCGCAGAATCCTCGTATATTCTTTTGCCGAAATAAAACCTTTTTCGTTGTATAAATCTAGCAGTCCAGTTTGATCTTGAAACTTTAAGTAATCTTCTACATCTAAGTTACGTCTAAAAATATTCTGAGCAGTATTGTCAGAATTCACTAAAAGCTCTTTAAGTAACTCCTCTACTGTTAAACTTTTGCTCCCTATGGTTTTATAAAGTTCACCCGAGTCAGACGAGAGGTCTTCTGGTTTAGTCGCTAGTCTTTTATCCCAAGAGAGTGTTCCTTCCTCTATTTTTTTAACAATAATAATCGCCTGCACTAGCTTACTGAGTGAAGCTGGAAACAAACGTAAATCCCTATTTACTGATATGTTGGAACCAGAGTTTATCTGTTCATAATAAACAGAAAGAGAATCTGGATACTTAGCCTCTAATTCATGCAGATAAGTTCGGAGCTCTTGGATGTTTAAAAGGTAGTTGTCCTGACCAAAAAACACCCGAGCAGGGTCAAGTAATGGAAATTCACCAACTGAAAATTTAGCCTGACCTCCCCGCATACCAAATATTACTACTAAAGTGATGATACCTAAAATAATCAGCCCAAATTTGTAATATTTAAGTCTCTCTGACAATTTGTTTATTGTATTTTGGGTATTATTATTACTCATACTATCAAATTAATTATAATGTTGGTTCCGGCACGCTCTCTGGTGCTGGTTCTGGCTCAGGTGTTGGTTCTTGTTCTACCACAGGCTCTCCTGCCCCATCACCTGAACCCTCTCCATCCCCTGAATTTATTATAATATCACCAATTATTTCCTCGTCCAGTCCCGTATCAACAGTAGGTTCTGGAGTCGACTCTGGTTCAGGCGTTGGTTCTGGGCTTGGCTCTGGGGTTGGAGTTGGCTCAGTATTTGTATCCTCATCTGGTGCCGGTTCATCACCACCTTCTATTACTAATCCCGGAATCACTCCTTCGAATACCTTGGCATCTTTTACAGCAAGTGCGGTCCATGAGAATCGAATATTTCGGGGTGCATTTTTATTTAGAATTATAGTGAAACCTTTTGTAGACTTGTTGATTACTAGACTTTGAACATCTGCAGTGAACAATTCTTCCGCCGCTGTATCATCTACCTCGTCTTCTTCTTCAAAAGATATTGTAGTATTTACTACTGGAGTGGCAGCGTATTCTGTATCAAACACTACTTCTACTTTGTTTGCACCTTCATGAATCAAAGCAAATCCCGCTGTATCCGCATTGAATAGTGGAGGTACATTGAATTCGGTAGCACCATCAAATACTACTTTTTGGGCAAAGGTTACATCTGCATTCAAGAACACTAGTCCATTGAATACTGTTTCGCCTTCAAAGGTTGCGTCACCTGTTACTAGAAGTTTGTCGAGTGTTACCAATCCATTTTCATCTTTAAATATTCCAGTGGTTATAGCATTTTCTATGTTGGCAATTCGGGTTTCAAATTCGGCATCATTTGCTTCTAGTACTAGTATGCCGTCAGAAATAACATTGAGTGAATTTGAAAGTGCTTGTACAGAAGATGCTGTCATAGTCATAGCTTGCTGACCATTAGCCAAAAGCGTTATCTGATCAGTGAGGGACTCCATACCTTCTACGTCGTGTAGATTTATCTCATCTACATTTAATTTTGTAGCTGTTATCTCGCCATCAAATGTAGCGTTTCCATTTTCATCAAAAGTAAGTCCTGCAAATAGTGATGAAGGGCCATTGTAGTATCCTTGTTCTACGAAGACCATCACTGTATCTTTGCCTGAATCTGGTGCCCATGCTTCGAGGGCTTTACCGATGACAGTTCCCGCACTTGTTGCCTTCATAGCCTTACCTTCCTCCAGAGATGTAGTAATATAATCCCCCGCAGAGATTGCATCTGAGAAATTGGAAACCTTCACCGGCACGCGACCGTTGAGGGCGACAGGCATAGGGTTGTCTTCATCCTTGATATTGTGTCCAGCAGAAGTAAAGTCACCGTAGTTGTCTACCACGATACCGATAACATTGCTCTGATAATCCTCATCTGATTTTACTAATTGTGTAACCACGCCCTTGACCTTTGTCCAGTCTACATTTCCATCAGTAATGTCATAAGTATTTACCAACTCTGTACCAGTGACCACTATGTCTCCAAATTCTACCCCAGCTTCTACTGGGTACATTTCAGCATAGTCAGCGGCTGGAGCTGCGTTACAATCCCTGATTTCGTATGCTGTACCTGCTGTAGGTCCAGTAGCATTCGCCAAACTAGAACATACAGCGTTTGTAGAAGCAGTTCCAGACAGACCCATACTGGTTACGCCTGCACTAGTAACTTTAAACTTTGAAACACTTGCATTTCTAAAATCAAGAAAGTCTCCAGTGAAAGAAGTTGAACCTCCACTCACCGCCATATCCATGAGCAGTGCATCACCAGTAAATGCTGATGTATCGTGATAAACTTGAAGCATCGCTGGTGCAGAAGTCATAGAGCCTGTGTAAAATCTAGCTACATCTCCTTGAGTTGTTCCTGTATTTTCAGCATACAAACCGGCTGGCAATGATACCCCACCCGCTGTTCCAGTAGTTATAGCCTGTACTCCAAATGTTGCACCTGTAGAACGAACACCTGTGTTTGTACCAGCAGTGTTTGATCCAGCGCTAGAAACTATTTCAATACCACGGACTGTGTTTGCTAGTGATGTATTGTCTATAGTTCTGATGATTTGATTAATGGCAGTGTTTGCACTACTGGTCGGTGCATTGTTCATCACAAAACGATTTCCAACTTGGGTACCTCCACCAGTTGGATTCATAGTATATTCACCGTGAATTCCAGCTATAGCTGTAGTAGAACCGTTTGAAGCCATTGAGCTCACGATATTTACTTTTGCTTCAGTGCTAGTAGACAAAGTTGTACCACCTATGAGTACCTGACCGGCATCCACATTTAAGCCTAGGTTTGTGGTTCCACCACTCGCTGTAGTATACAGTCCGACATTCCTTGTAGCAGTACCAGTGTTTGAGAAAAAGCCAGCGTAGTCAGTGCCTGCTGTCGCTCCAGTTTGAGTACCACTGATAGCTGAATTAGAAGCTACTGTAGATGATGTAGCTACTCCTAGAGTAGTGCCATCATAAGTAAAGTTTGCGTTTGAACCCAAATCATTTGAACCGTCTTCAAACAAAACACGGTTTGCGCCACCACCAGTAATAGCATCACCTATGGTTAAGCCCCCACCTCCGCCACTGACATCCGCTGCACAGTCCCATGTGTCGGTAGTTTCTTCCCATTTCAATATTTCTCCATCTGCACAACCTTGTAGAAGTGTAAGCCCATCGGATTCTGTTTCGAGTCCGGTAGCAGAAGTTGTAATACCCACACCATCACCACCAGCAAACAAAGTTATCGCATCAGCATCGATCATGCCAGTTCCCAAAGTTATAACTGTATTACCTGAACCCGCAGTGATAGTGCCTCCGATGTCTGTGTTTCCATTTGAACCAGTGACATCAAAGTTTGTGTAGTCGATATTTCCTGTAGAACCTGTTAGGTTTTGAGTACCTATAGATATTCCACCGTTAGCGGTGAGAACTCCAGCAAGGTTTAACGCACCAGTGGTAGCTACGAAATCAGTACCAGTATTTCCGATATTTGTAAGAATATTTGTAGCCATATCGATAGTACCTCCTGCAGTAAATGCTCCTACGGTATCAGTAGATGCATCAAAAGTAATTCCACCATTTGCGGCGATAGCCGAAGAAGCAGTAACTGTAGTTGTAGAAACCCCTGTTGCTCCTGTGATAGCACCTGCACCGGTGATGTCTAGTGCTGCGGTATCCAATATATTGTCAAAATTTGCTCCGACATTGATAGCTGTTTGTGTAGAAGCATCTGCAGCATCCATAGTAAGGTTGATACCATTGATAACATCACCGGCTGCAGTTCCACCTGAAGCAAGATCAATTTGTAATCCAGATTGAGTAACACTAGCTCCATCTCCTGTAGTGAAATCAATTTCAAGAGCATTAGCATCAGCAGTGACACTTGCTCCATTAGAGACGATAGATAGAGTATCTGTAGTAGGAGTAGCTCCGTCAGTGATTTCTACATTTTCGTTTCCTGTGAGAGCGACTGTAAAGTCGTCGTTTACGGTAGTTAAACCATTAAAGGTTGCTGTACCAGAAGTGGTTAAGATTGTGGTGCCGAGTGTACCGTTTGAGGCATCATACAATAGTCCTCCATCAGTCCTCGTATCAAGATTTCCAGTTGCAGAATCATACATTGCAATGAAAGATGTAGCGTCTGTAGAATCAGTTACTGTGACAGTGGTGGCCAGTGTAGCTAGATCAATTGTGATGTTGTTAGCAACTTCTGCATCTCCGATAGAGTCAGCTGGTAAGACTACTTCACCATTTCCTGTTCCGTCTGTGGTTACAGTAAAGGAAGTATTTCCTGCTGAACCAATAACTAAAGCTCCAGCATCAGCCAGAGAAAGGAGGTCATTACCAGCATCATCTTCGAAAACAATAGTACCGCCATTTAATATTTGAACGAATGAAGAAGTATCGTCTAGGAAAATGTTTGCATCCCAAGCGTTACCGATAGATAGGGCACGAGTGATAGGTGCAGCGTCTCCTGCTCCAGCTAGGTTTGCGATGTTGATACCATATAATGTATCTGCATCTCCTGCTGAATCACCTGTTACTGTTAGATTAATACCTGCATTTGTATCTGTAGCGTCTGCATCATTGCCTTGTGTAAATGATATTTGAAGACCGTCTATTCCAGAAGTTACTGTGGCACCGGTAGAAGTGAATTGGACAAGATCAGTGGTTAGAGCTGATGTTGCTTCTGTGTCAAAGAGGGCGTCGGGAGTAGAATCACCTACGCCGACTCTACCTGTTGTGAAAAGTGCGGCGTAGTTGTTAGTTCCACCAGAAGCACTAGCAGAAATTCCAGTGTTTGTCGCACCAGCCCCAGTAGCACTGAAAATTCCTGCTGTATTAGAACTTGAACTAGATGAAACATCCACATCAATTCCAGAACTCGTAAATCCACCGGTAACATTTAAATCAATTCCTCTGGCACCTGTACCTGCATCATTGTTGGTAACCGTAATCCATTCACCGAAAACCTGATGGTCAGACCCTGCGTCTGAATCTACGGTAATATCTGTTCTGTTACCAAAAGCTTCAATACCTCCCGCCGCATCCCTAACAGTTCCAATTAACCTTAATCCTAAGGTTGCACTAGTTGTCACCGTATCCGAAGTAATCTGTATCACTCCATTCGTAGAGGTAGTGTCAGCCGAAGCATCAATAACTAAACCTTGAGAATCTCCAGCCGCAGTTGTGATAGTAATAGCATCACCTGCAGTGTCAGGGCCTAGAGTGATTTTTCCATCTGCATCTACATCAAAGTCAGTGTAATCAATAATACCTGTGGTACCAGTAAGGGCTTGGGTACCTAGTGAGATACCACCGTTCGCTGTGATTAATCCACCTACCGTTAGAGCTGCTGTAGTTGCATCAAAAGTAAGTCCTGCATTTGTCTTAGGTTGTAGGTCACCAGTAGCTGCAGTGAAGAATCCAATGAAAGAAGTAGAGTCAGCTGCTTCGTTGGCTACAGTGATTGTGGTTGGAACTCCTCCTCCACAAGCTTGCCATTCAAAGTCTCCTCCACCGGAAGTTTCAAAAGTTAGACATTCTTCATCAGATGGAGAACCGTCTGCTGTGGCTTGATCTAAATCATCGGCGTCGAGGGTGCCATCCAATATTTCTGCTGTGGCTATGGAACCGGTTGGTAAGACTACTTCGGCATCTCCTGTTCCATCTGTGGTAACAGTAAGTGCAGTGACTGCTGCTCCACCTAGTGTAATAGAAGTTGCATTAGTTGCTCCAAAGGTTAGAGCACCAGCACTTGTTCTAGTAAAAGCATTACCTGATACTGTGCCAGTGGTAGTGATGTTGTCTGCTCCTGTATCAATACTTCCAAAACCTGAGGTGATACTACCTGCGATGATGGCACCAGAAGAATTAACTTGGAATTCAGATGCTTCACCCACAGTAAATAATTCATCTGGAGAAGAATCTCCTACACCTACACGACCCGCGTCAAATACAGCGGCATAGTTATTGGTAGCACCAGAAGAAGTTACAAGAAGTCCAGTATTCGTTACAGTAGCGCTAGAAGTATCAATCCGAATTCCAGTATTAATAGAAGCTCCTTCTGCAATCACATCAATGCCGTAAGTAAAAGAGGCGCCGTTATTTGCAGCAGATATGACTTCAAGTCCGTATCCAAATGAGTTTCCGTCGTTATTCTGAACTTCAAATCGTCCTCCCCAGGCTTGATGCTGAGACCCTGCATCATCATCTATTGTAACTACTGTTCTGTTGCCCCAGACATTACGATCCCCTGCCGCATCCCGAACATTTCCAATTAAGTTTAATCCAAGTACTGCATTGTTAGTTACCGTATCTGAAGTAATTTGTATCACTCCACCAGTAGAAGTAATATCAGCCGAAGCATCAATCACCAATCCTTGCGAATCTCCAGCAGCAGTGGTGATAGTAATAGCATCACCTGCAGAATCAGGTGCGATAGTGGTGAATCCTTCTGCTATGACATCAAAGTCATCAAAGTTAATCACTGCATCAGTACCAATAATATCAAAGGTGGTACCAGTGATGTTGTTGTCAGCGATAGAGAGAGCGTTGGTGTAGTCAGTATCAGTGACAGTCATAGCTGTAGTACCGGCTACAGTTCCAAAGGTAACTTGACCGTCTTCATCGAGTCCGAATAGAGTAGCTGCTGCATCATCTTGAACGAGTATTGCATTACCTGTGTTTTGAGATTGATCGATGACTAATCTTAGACCATTACCTGTTAGACCATTGGCATCTGCTGCATCCATAGTTAGTTGCAATAGGTCACCAGTGTTGGTAAATCCTGTAGCAGTGTTTGAAGTGATTTGTAATATATCTGTAGTATGGTTTTCACCTGTGGTTTCGGTAAAGAGTATTGGGTTTGTTGAATCTGTTTCAATTAGACCGATAGTAGCTGTGTTGTAAGCGACTTGTAGAGAACTTGCACCACCAGAACATGCTTGCCATTCTAGTAGTGCACCACCACCTGTTTCTGAAGTTAAACAGAATTCATCTGTAGCTGTACCTTGAGTTAGTAAGTCACCTAGAGCTACTGTATTGTCTAAGATTTCTGTTCCAGAGATAGATCCTGTTGGTAATACTACTTCTGCATCTCCTGTACCATCAGTGGTAATTGTAAGTGCAGTGACACCTGCACTACCTAATGTGATCGAAGTTGCGTTTGTTGCTCCGAAAGTTAGAGAACCGGCAGAGGATCTAGTGTGAGCATTACCAAATACTGTACCTGTGGTACTAATATTGTCAGCTCCAACATCGATTGATCCAAAGTTAGAAGTGATACTTCCAGCATCTAGTGCGCCAGTACCTGTGATACCAGTATACGAACCAGTAACTACTGAAGTAGAAGTGGAAAGTACTCCAGCACCAGAAAATACTGGAAGAGAGTTAATGGTGATCGCGTTATCAAAGTTTGCACCTATTACGATACCGTTTTGAGTGGAAGCATCGGCAGCGTCCATAGTTAAATTGATTCCATTAATTACGTCACCTGCTGCAGTGCCCCCTGAAGCTAGGTCGATTTGCAAACCAGAGTTAGTAGGATTTGCACCATCACCAGTAGTGAAATCAATTTCAATAGCATTAGTTCCAGAGACTGTAGTTCCCACATCTGCAACTATCCTTAGAGTATCTACAGTACCAGTAGAATCGTCAATTAGTACTTGAGTGTATATATTAACAGCATTTGT
>CXWK01000076.1_pt5 | contig 119234 bp, 99 predicted proteins | sample 590851 | NCBI WGS metagenome assembly CXWK01 (sample SAMEA3498364, study PRJEB10139) | wastewater metagenome | biome: wastewater treatment plant; material: activated sludge | place: Denmark | collected 2014-08-01
TGCCAGGTGCCCGCCCCCCCGGGAACGTGACCACGATCGCTGCGGCGCGTGCCCTCACCCCGGCGGGCTGGACCGGTCCGTGCGAGGTCGTCGTCGAGAGCTCGATGATCGGCTCGATCCGCCCGACGTCCACGGTTGTGAACGACCGGACGCTGCTGCCGGGGTTCATCGACCTGCAGGCGAACGGCCACGAAGACACCGATGTGGCCAGGGCCACGCCGACGGGCTGGGACCGCCTCGACGACCTGCTCGTGCGTCAGGGGGTCACCACCTGGTGCCCCACACTCGTCACCGCCCCCCTCGGGGCGTACGCGGCACCGCTCGGGCGCATCGCCGACGCCGCGGCGCGGTCCGGTCCCCGGCCGGCGATCGCCGGGGCCCACCTGGAGGGCCCGTTCCTGGGCGGACGCCCGGGCGCCCATCCTCCGCAGTTGATCCGGGAGGTCGATCCCGGCTGGATCGAGGACCTCGATCCGATCGTGCAGGTGGTGACGCTGGCACCCGAGGCGGGTGACACCGCGCCGGCGATCGCGGCNNGCGGCAGTCGACGCCGGGGCCACGCTGGTCACCCACTGCTTCAACGCCATGGCCGCGCTCCATCACCGCGCGCCCGGACTCGTCGGCGCCGCCCTCACCGACGACCGCCTCACCGTCTCGCTGATCGCCGACCTGGCCCACACCCATCCGGCCCTCGTCCGCCTCGCGTTCCGGGCCAAGGGCGCCGAGCGGGTCGCCCTCGTGACCGACGCGGTGGCGTGGCGCTCGGGTCACCTCGGCGAGATCGACGTTGCCGCGCCGGACGGGCTGCCGCGCCTTCCCGACGGCACCATCGCCGGGAGCAGCCTCACCATGGTCCGCGCCGTGCGGAATGCGGTGGGATCGTGCGGGGTGCCCTTGGCGGACGCGGCCGCCGCTGCGGCCACCACACCGGCGCGGCTCCTCGGGTTGGCCGACCGCGGGTGCATCGAGGTCGGCCGCCGAGCCGATCTCGTGGCCCTGGGCCCCGACCTCGGGCTCACCGGCACCTGGATCGGCGGTCACCGGGTGTTCGGACCTCCTCGATAGCCTCGCCGGGTGGACATCGTCGCGGCCCTCTTCATCGACAGCATCGACATGCGGCCGGCACCCGGGCCGTCGACCCGGATCGACCTGACCGGCGTGCAGTTCTCCGCCGTCGCCCCGGGGCCGCTCCCGTTGACCTGGGCACCCCATCTCTGCGTGCTCATCCGGTGCGCCGCCGACGAGGCCGGCACTGGTGCCCTCGAGGTCGTCTACCGCCGCGACGGCGAGCAGGTCGCCCGCAACGTCTCCCCCCTCCAGATCGAGCCGGGCAAGTTCGGCCAGCGGCTCGTACGAGGCGAGATCGACTTCGACGACTACGGCACGGTCGAAGCCCATTGCCGCATCGACCAGGGCCACGTCACCATCGTGCCGTACACCCTCCTGCCCCCCGAGGAATGACCCGCCTCGCGGGCGACAGGTTCGTCCCCAACGACGTCGCCGCGTCGATGGCCCGTCGCACCGACAGCCGCGGGTAGGGTCGGGCCACTCGCCCAACGCAGGAGGAAGCGTGTCCGATCCCGACCTCGAGCAGCGGGCCGTCAACGTCATCCGTGGTCTGGCCATGGACATGCCCCAGCGGGCCAACTGCGGCCACCCCGGCACGGCGATGGCCCTGGCTCCCCTCGCCCACGTCCTGTGGGACCGGGTCATGCGCTACGACGCGGCCGAGCCCGACTGGCCTGATCGCGACCGCTTCGTGCTCTCCTGCGGGCACGCGTCCGTGCTGCTCTACTCGATGCTCCACCTCACGGGCTTCGGCCTCACCCTCGACGATCTCCGCGAGTTCCGCCAGTGGGGCAGTGCCACGCCGGGCCACCCCGAGGTCCGCCACACCGCCGGGGTGGAGGTCACCACCGGCCCCCTCGGTCAGGGAATGGCCAACGGCGTCGGCATGGGCATCGCCGAGCGCTGGCTGCGCACCCGCTTCGGGGGCGACCTCTGCAACCACCACACCTTCGTGCTCTGCAGCGACGGCGATCTCGAGGAGGGCATCAGCCACGAGGCCGCCTCGCTCGCCGGCCACCTGGGGCTCGGTCGCCTCGTCTACATCTACGACGACAACCACATCACCATCGACGGCCCCACCGAACTGGCCCTGAGCGACGATGCCCCCAAGCGCTTCGAGGCCTACGGCTGGCACGTTGACGAGATCGGCGAATCGGCGAACGATCTCGACGCGCTCGAGGCCGCCCTCCGCCGCGCCATGGCCGCGGACGACGCCCCGTCGCTCATCGTGGTCCGCAGCCACATCGGCTTCCCCTCACCCACGTTCACCGACAGCCCCAAGGCGCACGGCTCGCCGCTCGGCGAGGACGAGGTCCGCGCCACCAAGGAACTGCTGGGGCTCCCCCCCGACCAGACGTTCTGGGTGCCCGACGACGTGCTCGACCTCTACCGCAGGGCCGGCCGCCGTGGCGGCGAGGAGCGCCTGGCGTGGCAGGACCGGCTCGATGCCTGGGAGGGCGACCGCGCCGACTACGAGGCCTGCCTCGCCGGCAGGGGGCTCGACGGTTGGGAGTCGACCCTGCCCACCTGGCCGGCGGGCGAGAAGGTGGCCACCCGTGTCGCCAGCGCCAACTGCCTCACCGCGGCTGCCGAGGGCGTGCCCGGGCTGATCTCGGGAAGCGCGGACCTCACCGGCAACACCGGCACCCAGATCAAGGACGGCGCATCGATGAGCGCCGAGGTGCCCGACGGGCGGGTCATCCACTACGGCATCCGCGAGCACGCCATGGGTGGCGTCATGAACGGCATGGCCCTGCACGGCGGGACCCTCCCCGTCGGCGGCACGTTCCTCAACTTCGCCGACTACATGCGCGGCGCCGTGCGGCTCTCGGCCATCTCGCAGGCGCACGTCATCTTCTCCTGGAGCCACGACTCGGTCGGCCTGGGTGAGGACGGTCCCACCCACCAACCCATCGAGCACCTGGCGTCGCTGCGGGCCATGCCCGGCCTGCGCGTCATCCGCCCCGCCGACGCCAACGAGACCGCACAGGCCTGGAAGGTCGCGATCGATGCCGACGGGCCGACCGCGCTCATCCTGAGCCGCCAGAGCCTGCCGACGCTCGTTGGCGTCGCGCCCGATGGTGTCTCCCGCGGTGCGTACGCGGTGCGCCCGGTCGAGTCCCCGCAGGTGGTGCTCATCGGCACCGGGAGCGAAGTGACCGTGTGCCTCGACGCCGCCGACGCGCTGACCGCGCAAGGCATCGCCTGCGCCGTGGTCTCGATGCCCTGCTGGGAGCTCTTCGACGAGCAGGCACCCACCTACCAGCAGTCGGTGCTGCCTGCGGGCATCCCCCGCGTCTCGGTCGAGGCGGCCGCCACGTTCGGCTGGGCGCGTTGGGCCGATGTGTCGGTGGGAATCGACCGGTTCGGCGCCTCGGCACCGGGCGACGTCGCCCTGCGGCACCTCGGCATGACCGCCGAGAATGTGGTCGCACACGCGAAGGCGCTCGTCGCCCAACCCAAACACTGATCCGGTCGCACTGGAGCCAAGATGACCCGACTGCAACAACTCTTCGACGAGCAGGGCCAGAGCCCGTGGCTCGACAACCTCAAGCGGGGCTGGATCACGAGCGGGGAGCTCCACCAGTGGGTCGAGCGGGGCGTGCGGGGCATCACCTCCAACCCGACGATCTTCCAGAAGGCCATGGCCACCGGCGACGCCTACGACGCGCAGCTCTCCGAGCTCGCGGCCGCGGGTGCGTCGATCGACGAGTCGTACTGGGCGGCCGTCACCAAGGACATCGGCGACGCGCTCGCCATCCTCCGCCCGGTCCACGACGCAAGTGACGGCCTCGACGGCTATGTGTCCCTCGAGCTCGCGCCCGCGCTCGCGCGCGAGACCGAGGCCAGCATCGAGGCCGCCCGGCACCTGCACACCACGATCGGTGAGCCCAACCTGTACGTGAAGATCCCCGGCACGGCCGAGGGCATCCCCGCCGTACGCCAGATGATCAGCGAGGGACGCTCGATCAACGTCACCCTGATCTTCTCGCTCGAGCGCTACGGCGAGGTCATCGAGGCCTACCTGTCCGGGCTCGAAGCCCACGAGGGCGACCTCCGTCCGGTGAGCAGCGTGGCCTCGTTCTTCGTCAGTCGCATCGACACCGAGGTCGACCGCAGGCTCGAGGCCATCGGCACCCCCGAGGCGCTCGCGTTGCGCGGCAGGTGCGCCGTGGCCCAGGCCCAGTCGGCCTACCAGCTGTTCGCCCGGTGCTTCTCCGGCCCGAGGTGGGAGGCGTTGGTGGCACGCGGCGCACGCGTTCAGCGTGCGCTGTGGGCGTCGACCTCGACCAAGAACCCGTCGCTGCCCGACACCCTGTACGTCGACGAGCTCGTCGGCCCCGATTCGGTGAACACCATGCCTGACGCCACGCTGGACGCGTTCGAGGACCACGGCAGCGTGGAACGCCGGGTCGACGCCGACCCCGACGCCGCCCGCAGGACGCTCGACGCCATCGCCGAGGTGGGCGTCGACCTCGGCGACGTCACCCGTGTCCTCGAGGATGAGGGGGTCGCGTCGTTCTCGAAGTCGTTCGACGACCTCCTCGAGGTGTTGGGCGCCAAGGCGGAGAAGCTCGCACGGGGCTGACGCCTCGGCCCCGGCCGCCGGCTCGCCGGTCTACTGTCAGGCCATGAACGGTGACCTCGTGGTGGTCGATGACGTCCCCGGCGAGTTCGCAGAGCGGGTCATCGAGTCGTTCCACACCAGGCCGAACGACAACTTCTCGCTGGCACTCTCGGGCGGCGGGACGGCCCGCTCGTGCTACGAGCGGCTCGCCGACGTCGGCGGCACCCAGATCGACTGGTGGAAGGTGAACGTCTACTGGGGGGACGAGCGCTGCGTGCCCCACGACCACGAGGACTCCAACTACCGCCTCGGCCGGGAGTCGCTTCTCGAGCGGGTGGGTGCGGTCGACGCGAACTTCCCGATGCGCTGCGAGGAGGGCGCCGACCCGTACCAGCTTCGCATCGGTGAGTTGGGGCGGTTCGACCTCGTGCACCTGGGTCTCGGCGCGGACGGTCACACCGCATCGCTCTTTCCCGGCTCGGCCGCCCTCGACGCCGACCCGGGTCGCCTCGTCGTCATGAACGAGGACCCACTCGGCACCCACGCGCACCCCCGGATGACGCTGACCTTCGCGGGCATCGCGCGCGCCCGGTTCGCGGTGGTCACCGTGGTCGGCGAGGAGAAGGCCGAGGCGCTGGCAGGTCTGGCCCGCGACGAAGACCTCCCCGCCACGAGGCTGAGGGCCGAGCGCCTCGTCTGGCTGGTCGACCCCGCCGCCGCCTCGAAGCTCCCCTGAAGGACCCGCAGCAGCGGCGTCCCACCCGCGCGCCGGCATGCCCGACCCCCGACTGATCGGACCGCTACGCCGATCGGGAGGAGAACGGTGGGTCGAGGGCGACCAGCAACGAGGCCTTCAACGCCACGAATTCAGGGTTCGTCACGAGCCCTGGCCGGCGCGGGCGGGTGAACGGGCTCTCGATGACGGTCACGAGTCGGGCGGGTCGGGGCGACAGGACCATGACCCGGTCCGACAGCACCAGCGCCTCCTCGACGTCGTGGGTCACGAGGAGCACGGTGCGACGATCGACCATCCAGACCTCTTCCAGCCAGCCCTGGAAGTGTCGCCGGGTGATGGCGTCGAGCGCCCCGAAGGGCTCGTCGAGCAGCAGGATCGACGCCGGGGTCAGGAAGGTGCGGAGCAGGGCGAGCCGCTGGCGCATGCCCCCGCTCAGCTGCGCCGGCCAGGCTCGCTCGAACCCGGCCAGCCCGAACGGCTCGAACAGGGCGGCGGCCGACCGCCGGGCTTCCGCAGGGGCCACGCCCCGGACCTCGGCCCCGAGCACCGCGTTGCCCAGGGCGCGGCGCCAGGGAAGCAGGGCGTCGCGCTGGGGCATGTACGCCGTGCGACCGGCCAGCCGGGTGGCTCCCCCCTCGGGGGCGGCCAGGCCCGCCAGCAGGTGCAGCAGGGTGCTCTTGCCGCAGCCGCTCGGGCCCACCACCGACACGAACTCGCCCTCGGCGACCGACAGCGTGAGGTCATCGAGCACCTCGACCCGATCGCCGCCCCGACCGAAGGCGTGCGACACGCCGACGACCTCGACCGCAGTCACGCTCCCGGCGCGCCGCGGGGAGCCGCGGGCACGAAGTCGTCCGTGAACGACGCTGACGTGTCGATCGGCTCGTCCAGGAGGCCCGAGTCGACCAGGAAGTCGCCGAAGTCCGACCAGACCTGCTCCTCCTGGTGCCCCCATGGCTGGCCGCGGTCGACGAAGCGGGACGAGTGGTAGATCGTGCTCGCCTCGACCAGGTCGCGGTCGAGCTCGGGTACCGCTGCGAGCAGCAACGGCGCCGCTCGATCCGGATCGTCGACGGCCACCCAGTAGCCGCGTGCGGTCGCCGCGAGGAAGTCCCTCACCAGCCCGGGGTCGTCCTCGATCAAGGACTCGCTGGTCAGCACGAGGGGCGTGTACCAGTCGGGGATGCAATCGGTGTGATCGACGAACGCGATGGTGTCGACGTCCACGCCGTCGACCTCCTCGGCCCGCAGGGCGTCCCAGCCGTTGAACACCCAGGCGAAGTCGAAGCGCCCGCGCTGCATGCCGGTCAGGTAGTCCACGTTGCCGACCTCGACGAAGTCGACCCGCGACGGGTCGCCGCCGTCGCACTCGACCAACCGGTTGATCAGCTCGGTCTCGAGGGCGCCGCCGTAGCCCCCGTAGGTGTGGTCTTCGAGGTCGCGGGGCCGGCTGATGCCGGAGTCGGCGAGGGCCATCAGCGACGAGTCGTTGTGGGCCATGAGCGTGGCGATCGACACCACGGGCACGCCGGCGGCCCGGGCGGGCAACAGCGACTCGGCCTGGGCGAGGCCGAAGTCGGCCCGGCCCGACGCCACCACCGCCTCGACGCCGGACTCGGCCGGCTCGACGATCTCGAGGTCGATGCCGGCGTCCTCGTAGTAGCCGAGCTGCTGTGCGACGTAGATGCCCACGTGCTGGGCGTTGGGTGTCCAGTTGAGCATCAGGGTGACGTGTCGAGGGCGGTCCCCCTGTGCATCGGTCGACGTCCCCTCGGAGGAGCAGGCCACCGCGGTGGCGACAAGGACCGTCATGGCGGTCAGCCCGCGGACGAGGCGGGTCGAGCGAGAGGATCGCGACATGTCAGTGCTCCGGTCCGGGATGCAGCCAGGGCGTGGCCAGACGGGCGATGAGCCGGACGAGCAGGAAGAGGCCCACGCTGACCAGGGCGATCGCGGCAATTCCCACGAACACCCGGTCGAGGCGGAACGAGGTCTGGGACCTGGTGAGGAAGATGCCGAGGCCCTGCGAGGCACCCATCCACTCGGCGATGACCGCGCCGAGCATGGCGTAGGCAGCCGAGACCTGCAGGCCGGCGAAGAAGGCCGGGACTGCTGCCGGCACCTGCACCTGCCGGAGAAGCTGCCGGCGGCCGGCCCCCATGCTGCGCACCAGGTCGAGCAGGTCGCGGTCGGTGCCGTCGATGCCGGCCACGGTCGACACCACCACCGGGAAGAACACGATCAGGGCCACGACGATCACCTTGGGGGCCATGCCGAACCCCAACCACACGATGAGCAGAGGAGCGAGGACGATCATCGGGATCGACTGGCTCACCACGAGCAGTGGCATCAGCACCCGTCGCACCAGCGGGACCGACGCGATGACCACGGCCAGGGCCACCGCCACCAGCGCGCCCAGCAGCAGGCCGAGCACCGCCGCGCTCACGGTGGCGATGACGTGTCCGGGCAAGGTGCCCCTGATCTCGAGAAAGGCACCCCACACGTCACTCGGCGCGGGCAACAGGTAGGGGGCGATGTCGAACCCGCGCACGGCGAGCTGCCATGCCGCGACGGTGAAGGCCAGCAACAGCGTCACGAGCAGCCCGTCGACGACACGTCGCCGACCGGCGCTCGGCCTCGTTGGGCGATCGATCTCGACAATCACGCTGGCTCTCCTCCGTCCACCGGCTGAGAGAGCGGATCGGAGTCGATCCCGAACATCCCTGCGCCGGCATGACCCGGATCAAGTTGTGACGGTCGGGGGCTTGCCAGCCCACCCTCTCAGCCCGGTACACCGGACTCCCGTGTTCGGTGACGACGCTACCAGCGACCTGCGGCGCCGCCGCGTTCGCCCGCGGGGTGACCGCACGGCTACGGCCGGTCGGTAGATTGCCGCGTCATGGCCTCTGCGCTGCTCAACCGTCCGCTCGGCGACCTCCAGGGCGAGGCGCGTGCGGTCCGCGATCTCGCGCACGGCAACCGGGTCACGTACTCGCCGAAGGTGTTCATCCCCCTCACGATGCTGTGCCGCGACAAGTGCGGCTACTGCACGTTCGCGCAGCCGCCTGCCCGGCTCGCGCACCCCTACCTGAGCCCGGACCAGGTGCTCGCCCTCGCGGCCGCGGGTGCCGAGGCGGGCTGCCATGAGGCCCTCTTCACCCTCGGCGAGCGGCCGGAGGACCGCTACCCGGCAGCTCGCGAGTGGCTGGCCGGACACGGCCACGCCAGCACCATCGACTACCTGGTCGCCATGTGTCGCCTGGTGCTCGACGAAACCGGCCTGCTCCCCCACGCCAACGCCGGTGCGCTGCACGCCGACGAGTTGGCCGCCCTCCGGGCGGTGGCCCCCTCGCAGGGGATGATGCTCGAGACGGTCAACCCCGAGCTCGAGGCCCACCGCGGCTCGCCCGACAAGACGCCCGAGCGTCGTCTGGCCACGCTCCACGCTGCCGGCGAACTGGCCATTCCCTTCACCACGGGCATCCTCGCCGGCCTCGGCGAGTCGCGCGAAGACCGGGTGGCGGCACTCGAGGCCATCGCCGACGCCCACCGCCGGTGGGGCCACGTGCAGGAGGTGATCGTCCAGAACTTCCTGCCGAAGCCGGGTACCGCCATGCACGCCCACCCGCCGTGCCCCGCCGACGAGTACCTCGAGGCCGTCGCGTTGGCCCGGATCATCCTGCCGCCCGACGTTCACCTGCAGGCCCCGCCCAACCTGTCCGACGACTTCGGCCCGCTGCTCGACTCGGGCATCGACGACTGGGGCGGCGTCTCGCCCGTCAGCGCCGACCACGTGAACCCCGAACGCCCCTGGCCTGCCATCGACCGGCTCCGAGCCGTCACCGAGGCCCGGGGCCACACCCTTGCGCCACGGCTCACGGTCTACCCCGAGTTCGCGCACGACCCCGACCGCTGGCTCGACGAAGCCACCCGGTTCCCTGTGATGGACCGCAGCGATGCAGAGGGACTCGCACGCGACGACCGCTGGTGTTCCGGCGCCGAAGCGGAACCACCGCTCCTGGTGCCCGGGCCCACCCCCAATCCCACTCCCACCCAAGGCACCACCGATGGCGGCGGTGCCGTCGCCGAGGTGCTCGCCGGCGTCGAGCGCGGGGAGCAGGTGGGCGAGGACGAGATCGTCACCCTCTTCGGCGCACGCGGCCCCGAGGTGGTCGCGGTCGCCGCGGTCGCCGACCGGCTTCGCGCCGACGTGGTCGGCGACGTCGTCACCTGGGTGTCCAACCGGAACATCAACTACACGAACGTCTGCACGTTCAAGTGCCGCTTCTGCGGGTTCTCCAAAGGGCCGTTGTCCCTCAACCTCCGGGGCAGCCCCTACCTGCTCACCTTGGCCGACATCCAGGAGCGCGTGGTCGAGGCCTGGGACCTCGGCGCCACCGAGGTCTGCCTCCAAGGCGGCATCCACCCCGACTTCGACGGCGACTACTACATCGACGTCACCCGGGCGGTGAAGGAAGCCGCCCCGGACATCCACATCCACGGCTTCACCGCGCTCGAGGTCACCGAGGGCGCCAAACGCCTCGGTGAGCCCCTCGCGGTCTACCTGCAGCGTCTGATGGACGCCGGGCTCCGCACCCTTCCCGGGACCGCCGCCGAGATCCTCGACGACGAGGTTCGCAAGATCCTCTGTAGCGACAAGATCGACACCGAGGAGTGGCTCGACGCGCACCGCACCGCACACGGCATCGGCCTGCGATCAAATGTCACCATCATGTTCGGCTCGATCGAGCACCCTCGCAGTTGGGCACGCCACCTGCTGCGCACCCGGGACCTCCAGCAGGAGACCGGCGGGTTCACCGAGTTCGTGCCGCTCCCGTTCGTGCACATGGCCGCCCCCATCTACCTCCAGCGCAAGGCCCGGCGGGGCCCGACCTTTCGCGAGACCCTGCTCATGCACGCGGTCGGCCGCATCGCCTATCGGGGCGCGATCGACAACATCCAGACATCGTGGGTCAAGCTCGGATTCGCCGGGGCGCGCCAGTTGCTCCAGGCGGGGGTGAACGACCTGGGTGGCACCCTGATGGACGAGAACATCTCGCGGGCGGCCGGTGCCAGCCACGGCCAGATGGCCGAGGAGGCCGATTTCCGCGCACTCGTCGAGCCCCTCGGTCGCCGTCTCGAGCAACGCACCACCCTGTACGGGCGCGTCGCTCCCGCCGGCACATGAGCGGCCCCGCTCGAGACGCGGCACCGCTGCCTCGCTACCGCAGCGGCGACGCCGAGATCGATGACGCCATCGCCGACATCCTCGACATGGCGGGGGCGGTCGACGATCGGGACCAGCTCTTCGAGATCATGGCCACGGCGGTTCGCTTGGCCGGCGACGGCGCCGACCGACTCGACCTGAAGATCGCGAACGCCGCCCTGAGGGAGATGCGCCTGGCCTTCCGGGCGTTCGCTCCCTACCGCTCCTTTCCCAAGATCACGATCTTCGGGTCGGCCCGCACCGCGCGCGACGACCCGCTCTACGTCCAGGCTCGCGACCTGGCCGCAGCGATGGCCGCCGACGGGTGGATGGTGATCACGGGCGCGGGCCCGGGGATCATGGCCGCCGGCCTCGAGGGCGCCGGCCGCGAGCGGGCCTTCGGGGTCAACATCCGCCTGCCCCACGAGCAGGCCGCGAACGAGTACATCGCCGGCGACTCGAAGCTCGTTTCGATGAAGTACTTCTTCACCCGCAAGCTCGAGCTCATCAAGGAGTCGGACGGCTTCGTGGTGCTCCCGGGAGGCTTCGGCACCCTCGACGAGTCCTTCGAGCTCCTCACGCTGCTGCAGAACGGGAAGTCGCTCCCGGCCCCGATCGTGTTCCTCGAGACCCCCGGCGGCACCTACTGGGACCGATGGCAGGCGTTCCTCGCCGACGAGATCGTGCCTCGCGGCTTCATCCACGACCACGACCTCGACCTGTTCCTGGTCACCGAGGACGTGGCCGAGGCGGTCGCGGAGATCCGCGGCTTCTACCGCAACTACCACTCGATCCGCTGGACCGGGAAGACGCTCGTCATCCGGCTCCGCGCCCGACCGACCGATACCGAGCTCGAGGCGCTGAACGAGGAGTTCGCCGACCTGGTGGTGTCGGGCCAGATCGAGCACGCCACGCCGACGGCCGACGAGGTGGCCCAGAACGACCACCTCGACCTGCCCCGCCTGGGCCTCGTCTTCGACTTCAACCGCTATGGGCGCCTGCGGACCCTGATCGACGTGTTGAACCGGCTCGGCTCCGCCCCCGTTCAGCTGGCCGCTCCCCCCGGCCACTCCTTCGAGACCTGAGGTAGCCCGACACCGCACGTCGAGCGGACGGGGCTAGCGGTCGTCGGGCTCCTGGAGGAGGTACGCGGCCTTCTCCACCGCCCGGCGGGCCCGGGTGAGGCGGCGCTCGTCGACCGGGAACTCGGTGCCGCCGGCGTCGATCGACTCCTGGAGGCGCTGGATGGCCAGGTCGGCCAACTCCTCGGCGATGCCCTCGAGGCGGCGGCGAATCTCGTCGAACTCGCCTGGCATCAGCCGAGACCCCCGTTCTGGCACCGGATTTCGGTGCGGGGGCACCGAGATCCGGCGCCAGTTGGGTCGAGGTGGAGGTAGGTCATCGTCACTCCTTGTGCGTCGCTGCGAGGCAGTCGGCCAGGATCTCCATCGGGTGACGCACCTCGGCGCCGGCGGCGGCGAGGTACAGGGCACACCCAGGGTTGGCGCTGGCCACCACGTCGGCGCCGGCGCGAGCGATGCTGTCCATCTTGCGGTCGCGAATGGCTCCTGCCAACTCGGGATGGGTGATCGAGTAGGCGCCGCCGGCCCCGCAGCACAGGCCTTCGTCGTCGAGGTCGACGAGAGTCACGAACGGTGAGAGGACCGTGCGCACCGCACGGTGGCATCCCTGCACGTGGCGCAGGTGGCAGGGGTCGGCCACGGCCACCGAGGTCGATTCCGGGCCCGGCGGCTCCGGTGACGCCGGGAGTGCATCCATCCGCTCGGCCAGCCACTCGTGCACATCGAAGACCCTTGCGGCGAACGCCCGGGCCTCGGGGGTGTCGAGCCGCGATCCGTAGCCCTTGAGCATGGCCCCGCAGCCGGCGGCGTTCACCAGCACCGGCGCGGTGCCGGGCAGCGCTGACATCACCTGCCGGGCCCGCCGACCGGCCTCGGCCTCGAGGCCGGCGTGCTCGGCCAACGCGCCGCAGCAGCCCGCGGCGGTCCCCGAGGGCCGAGCACCCACGCCCGCCAGCGCGAGCACCCGCATGGTGGCGGCATGGACCGGCCGCTGCCAGGCGTCCATCACGCACCCCGTGAACAGCCACACGTCGTTGCCGGACCGTGTGAGTCGCCGGCGACGCACCGGGAGCCGAGGGATCCCCAACCGGCGAGAGGGAACGACACGAAGTCGCTGACCGACGCCGGCGAGCGACGAGCCGAGGAGCACCAGCCGCTGGTGCCCGAGCGCTCGGTAGCCCAGCCTGCGCCACCACGGCTGGTAGCGGGTCTCGGCCACCAGGGCCGCGCGCGCACCCTCCATCAGCGCGCCGAACGGCACGGCCGACGGGCACACCGGCTCACAGCCACGGCACTGGACGCAGCTGTCCATCACCCGCTCGAAGTCGGCGTCGAGAGGCAGACCCTGCCACTGCACCAGCCGCATGGCTGCGATGCGTCCCCGCGGCGACGCGGCCTCGTCACCGGTCACGCGGAACGTCGGGCAGTGCGGCAGGCACAACCCGCACGAGACGCAGGACGCCAGCGCGCGGTCGTCCAACGACAGCGGCCCGCTCATGCGACGGCCAGGGGGTCGCGGCCCGGGTTCAGCCGACCGCCGGGGTCGAACTCGCGCTTGACCCGGCGACACAGCTCGGCGACCGCAGGGGCCACCGAGGGCACCTCGGAGCCGGGAACCGGTCCGGGTCGGTGGACCGTGCCGACCCCCACCTCGGCCACGAAGGACCCCTCGAGGGCGGCGACCTGAGCCGGCGTCACCGATCCCCGATGTGGCGGGAGCGCGGGGGGGCCGTCGGCGGCACCGAGCCCGTGGTCGGCCAGGACGGCGGCCTCTGCCTCGACGTCCACCGTATGGCCCTCGAGCAGCACCCAGGTCGTCCGACCATCCCACAGGATCGCCGATGGTCGGTACAGCCGGTCGCGCAGGAAGAACGGATCGGCCGAGCCGGTGAACCAGCGCGAGCAGGGCGGGAGCGGCCGGGTGCGCAGCACCACCTCGCCGAGCAGGCCCAGGGTGCCGAGCGAGCCGACGAGAAGCCGGCACAGGTCATAGCCGCTCACGTTCTTGACCGTCGGACCGCCCGCCTTCACCAGCCGGCCCTCGGCCGACACATAGCGTGCCTCGAGCAACGTGTCGCGCACAGGCCCCCAGCCGAGGCGGCGTAGGCCGCTGCGGCCCACCGCCAGGACACCCCCGACGGTCGCGCCCGGCCACGCGGGGAGGGCCACCGTCTGGCCCGCCGCGGCCAGCGCCTCGCCGAGGGCCTCGACGGCGGTGCCCGCGCCGACCCGAACCGTCATCTCTGCAGGAACGTGCTCGACCACGCCGATCGGGGCGACGACCGCCCGTGCCCCGTCGGCCGACGCGCCGCCGACGTCCCACTGCGTCCGACCGCCCACGACGGTGACGGCCCCATCGACACCCACCGCTTCGGCGAAGGCCTCGAGCGCGCCGTTGCGGGGCGCGTTCACGCCCACACGCCCTCGGGCACGTCTTGCAGGTCGAGGCACCGCGAGCCCGCGGGGAGCACCTTGGTGGGATTGGCCAGGCCCCCTGGATCGAAGGCGGACCGCAGGCGCGCCTGGGCGTCGAGGTCGTCGACCGAGAACATCAGTGCCATGAGATCCCGCTTCTCGAGGCCGATGCCGTGCTCACCCGACAGCACGCCACCCGCCGCCAGCGACGCCGCGACGATCTCGTCCCCGGCTGCGTGCACCCGGTCGAGGGTGCCGGGCACGCGCGCGTCGAAGACGAGAAGGGGGTGCAGGTTGCCGTCACCGGCGTGGAACACGTTCATCACGAGCAGGTCGTGGCGGTCGGCGATGGCGTAGATCTCGGACAAGACCTCCACGAGCCGCGAGCGGGGAACCACCGTGTCGTGCAGGTAGTAGTTGGGCAGGATGCGGGCCACGGCGCCGAACGCCGTCTTGCGGCCCTTCCACAACAGCGCCCGCTCGGTCGCGTCCGCGGCCACCCGCACGCTCCGTGCTCCGTTCGCCAGCACGAGATCGGTGATCGACGCGACATCGGCGGCCACGCCGCCCGGTAGGCCGTCGACCTCGACCAGGAGCACCGCCGCGGCATCGGTGGGGAAGCCGGCGTGGACGAACTCCTCCACCGCCTGGGTGATCCGGGCATCCATCATCTCGAGCGCGGCCGGCACGATGCCGGCGGCGATGATCGCGCTCACCGCACCGGCGGCATCGTCGACCCGGGCGAAGTCGACCAGCATGGTCTCGACCGCCGGTGGGTTGGGCGTGAGGCGCACGCCGATCAGTGTGGCGATCCCGAACGTGCCCTCGGAGCCGACGAAGGAGCCGCGCAGGTCGAAACCCGGCGTGTCTGGCCGCTCGCCGCCGAGTCGGGTGACCGTGCCATCGGCGAGCACGACCTCGAGGGCCACCACGTGGGCGCTGGTGACCCCGTAGGCGAGGCAGTGCGGGCCACCGGCGTTGTTCGCGACATTGCCGCCGAGGGAGCAGGCCTGCTGGCTCGAGGGATCGGGGGCGAAGTGGAAGCCGTGAGGCGTCAGGGCCCGGGTCAGGTCGAGGTTGACCACGCCCGGCTCGACCCACGCGATGCGTCCTTCGAGGTCCACCGAACGGATGCGGTTCATCCGGGTGGTCACGATGACGATCGCGCCGTCCACCGGCACGGCGCCCCCGGCCAGGCCGGTGCCCGACCCCCTGGCCACGAACGGGCGACCGTGCCCCGAGGCGATGCCGACGCAGGCAGCCACCCCTGCCGTGTCCGCGGGGAAGCAGACCGCCGCCGCTGCTCCGGCGTCGACCATCGAGGCGTCGCGGCCGAACAGGGCCAGATCGAGCGCCGACGAGTGCACCCGATCCGCACCAACCGCGCCACGGAGCGCCGCGACCACCTCGGCGTCACTCGTCTCGTTCACGGGGCCAGTGTGCCCCAGCGCCCGGGTGGGCCGGTACGGTCCGTGGCCATGGCCACGCCGGAGGACCTGCACGAATGGCTCTCGTTCGAGGCCGAGGACGAGCACCGGACCTGGCTCTTCGACATCACCTTCCTCGCCAGCAACTGGACGTGCATCTTCGGCCGGGGCTGCCCAGGGGTGCTGACCGGACCAGTGGAGGAACAGGAGGAGGGGTGCTGCTCGTACGGGGCGCACTTCACGGGAACCGCCGACCGCGATCGCGTCGAGGCGCGCATCGCGCAGTTGGGCGACGACGAATGGCAGTTCCGAGGCAGGGCAGCCGACCTCGGCGGCGCCGTGCACGCGAACGACGAGGGGGAGACGGTGACCCGGCTGGCCGACGATGCCTGCATCATGTTGAACCGTCCGGGCCACCCCGCCGGTGCCGGCTGCGCGCTTCACCAGGCCGCGATCGTCCGCGGCGAGCGCCCACTCGACTGGAAGCCCGACGTGTGCTGGCAGCTTCCCCTTCGCCTGGTCGACCACACCGACGAGCAGGGCCACGTCACGTCCACCCTCCGCGAGTGGAAGCGACGGGACTGGGGCGAAGGCGGCGCGGAGTTCCACTGGTGGTGCACCGAGGACGAGGCGGCGTTCGTGGGCGGCCGCCCCGTCTACCGGGCCCTGCGTGACGAGATCGCCGCCCTCGTGGGCGAGCCCGCCTACGAGCACCTGACCGCGACCATCGAGCAACGGCGCCGGTCGACGATTCTCCCCCACCCCGCCCTAAGAAAGAAGGACTGATCGGCCGACGGGGAGTACGTGCGTTCATTCACCGCAGAAGAGCTCAAGAACGCGGCGGACCGCGCCGGCATGTACTTCCCGACCCACGTGCTCGACCAGTTGGTCGCCGCCATCGATGCCGGCAAGCACGTCATCCTCACCGGCCCGCCCGGCACCGGGAAGACCACGCTCGCCTACATGGCCGCCGAGGTGGCCCAACAGGCGATGCTCTGCACCGGCTACCTCCCGACCACCGCCACCACCGAGTGGACCACCTTCGAGACGATCGGTGGCCTCCAGCCGACCGCCGAGGGGCTCATCTACCGCGCCGGGCTCTTCGTCGAGGCCATCGAGACAGGACGCTGGCTCGTGATCGACGAGCTGAACCGGTCGAACTTCGATCGCGCCTTCGGGCAGCTCTTCACCGTGCTGTCGGGACAGCCCGTCGTCTTGCCCTTCAAGCGCAAGGGCCAGTCGAGCCCGCTGTCGCTCGTGCCCACCGGCGTCGAGGCACCGCGGGACACCGACGTGATTCGGCTCCCGAGCCGCTGGCGCATCATCGCCACCATGAACGTCTTCGACAAGAACCTGCTCTTCGAGATGTCGTACGCCCTGATGCGTCGGTTCGCCTTCATCGAGGTGGGCACCCCCGACGAGGCCTCCTACCAACGCCTGCTCCAGGGCCCCGGCCAGATCGTGAGCAGCCTGCTGCCACTCCGGACCTTCAGCGATCTCGGCCCGGCCGTCTACCTGGACGCGGCCCGCTACGCCGCACGGCGCAAGCAGGACGGGCCGACGGACTCCCGCCTGCTGTACGAGGTGTTCTATGCCTACTTCCTGCCGCAGTTCGAAGGTTTCGACGACCTGCGGGCGACCAAGCTCTACCGGACCGTCGAGGGCCTCTTCGACCCGGAGGAGCAGGCCGAGGCGCAGCGCACCATCCAAGGGGTGCTGGGCGTCGAACTCACCCTCTGACATGGTCCACACCAACGCCGGCGGGCACCCGGATGCCACCCGTGCGCTCTGGGAGCGACTCCGACGGCCCTTCGATGTGGTCGCCATGGTGGACGCGGTCCTCGGCCTGTCGCCGAACGTCGTCCGCCAGCTCTCCGGCACCATGCTCGCGACCAGCGCGGAGGCCGAGGCGCTGCTGTCCGGAATGCCCCACACGATCCGGTCCCTCGCCATGTCGACCACCAGCGCGCCGGAGCGGTGCCGAGGCGAGCTCCGCGGGCCCGTGCTGTGGAGCGAGACGATGTCGGCCCGCTCCTCGAGCGCCGGGCTCCAGGACCTCTACATCTGCTCGTCCCCCCAGCGCGCCTACGACATCCCCGAGAACCAGATCCTCGCGGCCGCCCTCGTGTGCATCCGTGACGCAGGACGGGGGGTCGACTCCATGTCCGCCCAGGCCTACGACGACGAGACACTCCGACATGCCCGGCACAACGGGATGCGCGCCATCCGGTTCCTCGAGCACCGGACCCTGGCAGCCGTGTCGCGAGAGCGGCCGAGCAGCCGAGCGCTCAAGCGCACCCGGAACGGCAGCCGTCGCATGACCTACGAACCGGCGCTCGCGATGCTCAAACGGGCAGCCGACCCGCTGACGGCAGACGACATCCTCCCGTTCTGCGATCGGCGGACCCGGGCCCAGCACGGCCTGGTGATCTCACTCGCCGAGCGCCTCGAGGCCCGAGGGGTGGTGCTCGAACCCTTCCGGGCCTTCGGCGGCATCCTCTACAGCGGGCCCATCCGCTACAACCACCCGCGACGGCTGGGGGACCGCAGCCGTCCACACGGGGTGATGCTGGGCGGCGTGCTGGTCGATGTTCCCGAGCGGGTGCGGGAAGACAACCGCGAGCGGGCCCAGTACGCGCTCGCCGAGCGGTCCGGGGGCCTCCCGACCGTGATCGTGCTCGACTCGTCCGACATCGACCACGCCATCGCCCTGGCCGTCGAGGTGGCCCGCTCGACCCCGCGCCCCGCGTAGCACGGTCGCTTCGGGGACGAGCGGGACTGCGGCTCCGGTCGTCGTCTGGGCTCGTGGCGCGAGGGTCAGCGGTTGGCGCGCCTGCGGTCCGATTCGAGGAGCAGGCGCTTTCGCAACCGGATGTTCTGGGGGGTGACCTCGACCAGCTCGTCGTCCTTGATGAGCTCGATCCCGGTCTCGAGCGTGATCTCACGCGGCGGCGGCAGCTTGACGGCCTCGTCGGCGGCGTGGGTGCGGATGTTCGTCTTCTGCTTCTGACGGGTGACGTCGCCCGACATGTCATCGACCCGTGAGCTCTCGCCCACGACCATGCCCTCGTAGACGGCGTCGCCCGGCTTCACGAACAACTCACCACGCGCCTGGAGCTTGTCGAGCGCATAGGCCGTGGCCACGCCGGCGCGATCGGCGAGGATGGCGCCGCCGCGACGCCCGGGGAGGTCGCCGACCCACCGGACCCATCCGGCATGGTGCTGGTGGAGCAGCGCCGTCCCGCGGGTGGCGGTCAGCAGCATCGAGCGGAAGCCCAGCAGTCCACGCGAGGGCGCCTCGAAGGTGAGGATGCTGCGCCCCGTGTCGCCAGGACGGAGGTCCGAGACGATGCCGCGCCGAGGGGCGAGGGCCTGGGTGACGGTGCCGACGTACTCCTCGGGCACGTCGACCACGCCCCGTTCGAGGGGCTCGTGCACCTGTCCGTCGATCTCCTTGGTCACCACGACCGGTCGACTCACCTGCATCTCGAAGCCCTCACGGCGCATGGCCTCGATGAGGACCGCCAGCTGGAGCTCGCCTCGACCCGCCACGTCGATCTGGTCGGGGGACTCGGTGGGCGCCAGCTTGATCGAGACGTTGCCCAGCACCTCCTTCTCGAGGCGGTCGACGAGGTGACGAGACGTCAGGTACCTGCCGTCCTGCCCGGCCAGGGGCGAGGTGTTGACACCGAAGGTCATCCGCAGAACCGGCTCGTCCACCTCGAGGCGCGGCAGCGCGACCGGGCTGGAGGTGTCGGCGAGCGTGTCGCCGATCTCGACCTCGGGGAACCCGGCGACCACGAACAGGTCGCCGGCGACACGCTCGGTCACGTCGACCCGGCTCACGCCCTCGAACCCCATGAGCTGCGAGAGCTTGCGGGTGATCGGCGGGTCGTCGACGTCGCCCAGCAACGTCACCGGGCGCCCGGCCTCGATGGTGCCCTCGATGACCCGGCCGATGGCGAGACGGCCGAGGTAGTCGGAGGCGTCGAGCGTCGTGACGAGCGCCTGCAACGGCGCCGCCGGGTCACCGGTGGCCGCCGGCACGGTCGCGACGATCGCCTCGAACAGTGCGGTGAGGTCGGCATCGTCGGACGGGTGGCCCACGCCCACCATCGAACGTCCCTCGCGGGCGATGGTCGAGACGATGGGGAACTCGATGTGGTGGTCGGCGGCCTCGAGGTCGAAGAAGAGCTGGTAGATCTCGTCGAGCACCTCGGCGGTGCGGGCATCCGAGCGATCGACCTTGTTGAGCACGACGACCGCAGGCAGGTGGGCGGCCAGCGCCTTCGACAGGACGTAGCGCGTCTGGGGCAGGGGGCCCTCGGCCGCGTCGACGAGAAGCAGCACACCGTCGACGAGGGCGAGGGCCCGCTCGACCTCGCCGCCGAAGTCGGCGTGACCCGGGGTGTCCACCAGGTTGATCCGGGTGCCGTTCCACTCGACAGACGCCGCCTTGGCGAGGATCGTGATGCCCCGTTCGCGCTCCTGGTCTCCCGAGTCCATGACCCGCTCGGTCAATTTCGCGTGCGACGAGAAGACGCCGGTGGCGCGCAGCATGGCGTCGACCAAGGTGGTCTTGCCGTGATCGACATGGGCGACGAGCGCGACGTTTCGAAAGGTGGCAGTCATTTTTGTGTGCGGGCGCGACAGCTGGAAGTCAGGGTCCGGCCATGGCCGGGGTGCTTCAACTCACTGGACCCAGAGCTCTCCGTCGTCGTCTTCGCGGTTTTCTTCAGCCAGGCACCACGAGGCGTGGTCATGGCCCGGTTCGGCCGCGCATTCCGCGCAGGGTTGCTCGTCCTTGAGATCGAGAAGCCGATCGAAATCGAGCTCTGTTCGCTTTAGTGCTCGCGCTTCTTCGAAGCGACGGTGTCGACCCTTTTTCACGGGCCAGCTCCCCATTGAGGCCGCTGTTCGGTCCGACTACTCTAACGCCTCGGCTGCCAGGGACCACGCATCCCATCGTCGGCGTCGCGCCCCGTCACCCCCTAGAGTCCGGACGTGTCCAGGGTTGCGCGGTGCTGGGGAATACCGGTGGTGGCCCAGATACACGCAGAATTCAGGAAAGACCTGCTGGGGGCGGGCGGATCCTGACGTGCCTCAACAGACGGTCCTGGTGCTCCTCAGCTTCCTCACCGCCGGCATCGGCGCGCTCGGTGGGCTGGGTGGCGCCATCCTCCTCGTCCCCACCCTGGTGCTCCTCGGCGCGGACCCGGCGGTGGCGGCCCCACTGGGCCTGTTGTCCGCCGGCGCCGGCTCCCTTGCCGCATCCGTGCCGCAACTCGGAGCAGGGCTGGTGCACCACCGGTTGGGGGTCACCATGGAGACGACCGCCAGCCTGGGCGTCCTCGCCGGGGCGCTGCTCTCCGATGCCCTCTCGGCGACCTCGCTGAGTCGCATCCTGGCCCTGGTGGCCCTGGCGTCGGCCGTGTCCGGCGGACTGCGCAAGGGGATGCGCAACCTCCCCCAGGGTGCGTTCGACGCCGAGGTCGCCGGGGAATGGCCAGGGACGCTGTCGGGCGCCTACCGGGCCGACGGCGGCGTGGTGCCCTACGCCGCCAGGCGGGTGCCGGCCGGGCTGAGCGCCATGGTGGTGGCCGGCCTGGTGTCCGGCCTGTCGGGGGTCGGCGGCGGGTTCATCAAGACACCGATCATGAGCGAGGTGATGCACGTGCCCGTCAAGGTGTCGGCCGCCACGTCCACCTTCACGACCGGCCTCACTGCCGCGACGGGACTGGTGATCTTCACCGCGCAGGGCCGGATCGACGTGGTGGCGGGGGCCGCAGTGGTCGTCGGCGGGATGGTGGGTGGCGCAGTCGGCGTCTCGGCCCAGTCCCGCCTCTCGCCCCCCCGGGTGCGACTCGCGATCAGCCTCGTACTGGCCGTCATCGCCGTCGCCCTGCTGGCGCGCGGGTGAGCAGCCCCGCGGACCCCCGGGCCACCCGCCAGGCCCGCCTGTCCACGTTCCTGTTGATGGGGGCGGTGGCCACCTTCGCCGTCGGCGTCGCCGCGCTCCTTCTGCCCGACCGTGCGGGCACGATCTGCGGCGCCGCCATGGTCGGGCTGCTGGTGGCCGTCCCCCTCCTCCGCCTTGGATGGCTCGGCACCCGGTGGCTGCGCAAGGGCGACCGGCGATTCGCCCTGGTTGCGGTGACACTGGGCGTGATCGTGATGGCCGGGGCCGCGTTGGGGCGTTGACCGGAAGCCCGCCTCAGAGTGGCTGGTTCGACCGCTTCTCGAGCAGGAGGCCCCCGCTGCCGTCGAAGGCGAGCGCAGCGCGTCCCTCGACCAGTCGGCGGATGGGGCCCCCTACCAACTCGGCGCGCCAGCCGTGGGCCAGGCGGGCGTCGGCATCTCCGCGCAGGAGGGCCTCGAGGTCGGCCCGGGTGGCCAGGAGCGCGGTGTCGATCCTCGCGTCCCGTGCGAGCTGGCTCACCCACGCCGACACCAGGCCGACGGCCGGCCGCAACTCGCGGGACAGCTCGGCGGGGACATCGGCTCGAGGCGGGGGCACTGGCCGTTCGACTCCCTCGGCCACCGCGGCCAGGATGCCCTCGACGGCCGCACCCCTCGTGTGGCGGTCGTCGATCCCACGGATCTTCTTCAGCTCCGAGGCGGTCCTGGGCGCCCGCTGGGCGACACCCACGATGCCGAGGTCGGGCATCACGAATCGCACCGGCTGGTCGATCGTGGCGGCGCGGCGCTCCCGCCACGCCGCCACCGACTGGGCCACGCCCAGCGTCCTGCCGCGGAGCTGGCGCACCTCCTTGATCCGGCGCCACGCCTCCTCGGGATCACGGTCCCACGGGTTGCTGCACCGGAGCCGCTCGCACTCGGCCGCGGCCCACTCGACACGTCCGTCGACTTCCAGTTGCTCGAGCAGCCGGTCGTGGAGCTCGAACAGGTAGGCCACGTCGAGGGCGGCGTACCGGCGTTGGTCCTCCGAGAGCGGGCGCCGGAGCCAGTCGGTGAGCCGGTCGCCCTTCTCGAGCTTCTCGCCGATCTCACGCTCGACGAGCGACGCGAGCGAAGGCGAGGACATGCCCACGAACCCAGCCGCGAGTTGCGTGTCGAAGAGGGTGGTGGGCACCGCTCCACAGGCCTGGTGGAGCACCTCGAGGTCTTGGCCCGCGGCGTGCATGACGGCGGTTCCGGGTCCCTCGAGGACCCCGGCGAACCGCTCGAGGTCGACCGCCAGCGGGTCGATCAGCACCGCGCCACCGCTCCATGAGATCTGGACCAGAGCGAGCTTGGGGAAGTAGGTGCGCTCCCGATGGAACTCGGTGTCGACGCCATAGCGGGGCTCGTCCGCCAGCTGTTCGAGCACCTCGCCCCACGCGACCTCGTCGTCGACGAGGCCCAGGGCCGGCGTGTCCGCAGATGTGGGGCGACTCAACCCGGCTCGATGCCCGACACCACGGGTCGGCCGGCGTCGAGCCAGGCCTGGCTTCCGCCCGCCACGTTCACGGCGTCCACCCCCCGGCTGCGCAGGAGCTCAGCAACCCGGAGGCTGCGTCCTCCGCTCCGACAGATGACGAACACCCGGCCGTCGGTGGGGACCTCGTCGACGCGCTCCGCGAACACGCTCAGCGGGATCAGCTGCGCTCCCGGCACGTGGAACTCGGTGTACTCGACGACCTCGCGGACGTCGATGAGCGGGACCTCTCGTTGCTGCGCCAGCGTGTCGACGTCGATTTCCGGTACGGCCAGGTCCACGTCGCGGTCTCCTCGATGATCGGCGGGCTCGGGGCGAGCGTACCGTTCGCCCGGCGCCGGCGGGCAGTCCTCGGGCGTGTCGACGTCGCGGAGCCATGCCGGGTCGAGGCCCACCACCTCGACGCCCGTGAGCGCCATGGCCGCCCTGTGGACGGAGCGCTCCCCGGCGGCGAAGGCGGCTTCCCAGTGCGGCAACGACCGGCGACGGTAGGCGCCGTGGAGGAACTGGTGACGGCCGTCCGCAAGCGGCACCGCAAGTTCGGCCGAGGGCTCGTCTGCGAGCGCGTCGAGCACCGCCGTGACCCCAGCGGCGGCCACCGTCGCCAGATCGCAGGACAGGACCACCACGACCTCGTCGGTGGACGCAGCCAGGGCGGTGATCAGGCCGCCCAGCGGGCCCTCGCCGGGGTACCGGTCGGGGCGGGTGTCGAGACCCAGTGCGGCCAGCGCCGGGGCATCACCGCCGACGCAGTAGACCGTGCCGGCCCCGGCCTCGTCGAGCGCGGACGCCGCGATCACCGCCAGCGGCCGGCCGCCCACGGGGAGCAGGGACTTGTCGCGACCCATCCGCCGACTGGCGCCCCCGGTGAGAACGGCGCCCGTGAAGCTCACGCGATTCCCCCGTAGACGGCATCGGTGCCGCGCGAATCGCCGTGGCCCGCGACCGAGGCCGCGAGGTCGTCCAGGAACCGGTCGACCACGAGGGCGTGATACGGCGACACCATCACGTGGAGTCCGCCCTGCTGGCGGTCGAGCTTCCAGCCGCGGTCGTCCATGGCGTCGCCGATGGCCGCGATGTCGTGGACATCCGAGGAGAACTCGAACACCGACAGATCGGGGTCTCCCGTGACCGAGAGGCCGTCGAGCTCACCGATCCCCGCCCGGAAGGCCCTGGTGGCATCCCGCACCTCGCGGGCCAGGCGGAGGTAGCCCTCTTCGCCCAGGTACCTGATGGCCGCCCACGCCCCGGCGATCGGCGCTGCCGGCCGGGTGCCGGCGGCGGTGGCCGAGCCGTAGAGCCCGCCCGGCCAGTCGTCGAAGAGGAAGAACTGGCGCTGGAGCAGCTCACGCGACCGGTACAGGAGCACGGACGCTCCCTTGAACGTGTAGCCGTACTTGTGCACGTCGGCCGAGAGCGAGGTGACGCCCGGAACCGTGAGGTCCCATGGGGGCACCGGCTCACCGAGCCGCTCCCAGAACGGCAGGAGCCAACCGCCGAGGCAGGCGTCGACGTGGCAGAGCAACCCGTGCTTCTCGGCGAGGGCGCCCAGCCCCCTGATCGGGTCGATGACGCCGTAGGGGTAGCAGGGCGCCGACCCCACGACGAGCGCAGTGCGGTCGGTGATCGCGGCGGCCACCGCGTCGGGGGCGAGCCGGAGGTCGGCGCCCACGGGGACGACCACACGCTCGACGTCGAGGTAGTGACACGCCTTGGCGAAGGCCGGATGCGCGGTGTTCGCAGTGATGATCTGCGGCTCGGCGATCCCCCGTTCGAGCCTGGCGTGCTCACGCGCGGTCTGCACGGCCAGGAAGATGCTCTCGGTGCCACCCGAGGTCAGCGCGCCGGCCCGCGGCGGACCGCCGAGCAGGTCGGCCGCCATGGCCACGATCTCCTGCTCCATCTGGAGCAGGCTGGGGAACGCGAACGGGTTGAGGGCGTTCTCGTCGACGAACATGGCCGCCACCGCGTGCAACACCGCCTCCAGCCCCGCGTCGCCGTGGTTGTACACGAGGCTGAACGCCCTGCCGCCCCGCCAGTCCAGATCGTCACCCCGCATGGACCGCACCCGTGCGAGCAGTTCGTCGCCGAATGTGCCCCGCTCGGGGAACGGAGTGCCTTCGCCAGCCATCCCGTGATGGTACGACCATGGCCCACCGAGTGAGCAAGGTCCGTCCACCGCGACGACGGGGTGCCGGTCCACCTGCCCGGGGGCGCGGCCGTGCACAATGGTTCCCGTGATCTCGCTTCGTGTCGCCCACGGGTCAGGCTCCACGCGTCGGAGATGCTCCGCCCTCCTGTTGACCGTGGCGCTCACCGTCTCGCTCACGGCCTGCCACAAGCCCCCACCCCTTTCGGGCGCGCCGATCCACGGTTGGACACAGGCCAGCGTCCAGCAGGCCGAGCAGTGGGCACGGGCACGGGGCGGGACCGAGACCTTCATCGACCTCGCCGCCACCTACTGGCACGAGGCCCCTCGTCGAGGGGGCACCCGCCCGGACGTGGCGTACGCACAGTCGGCCAAGGAGACGGCGTTCGGGCGCTTCGGGGGCTCGGTCACCCCCGACTACCACAACCCGTGCGGGCTCAAGCGGCCCGAGGGTGGCCCCGACCACATGCGCTTCCCTGACTGGACCACCGGGGTGCGAGCCTGCGTCGACCACCTCGCGCTCTACGCCGGCGCACCCGGGTATCCCTTGGCCGCCACCCCCGATCCGCGCCACTTCCCCAATCTGTTGGGCACGGCCGAGATCGTCGAGGCCCTGGGCGGGAGGTGGGCACCGTCGCCCACCTACGGCCAATCGATACTCACCGACTACCTCGCCCCGATGAAGAGCACCTGACGCCAGTGGCGTAGCGGTCGCCCGTCAGTCGAGGGCGACGCCTTGGTCCGGATGAGGCGGCCACGACGGGTCGAGCTGGCGCAGGAAGAGGGCGCAGCGCTCCTCCTCGTCGGTCTCGCCGATCGACCCGGCCACTCGTCGCAAGCCGTCCAACGCCCGGAGGAACCCCTGGTTCTCGGGATGCTGCCACCGCACGTAGCCCGAGCCCCGCCATCCGTTCTGGCGCAGGCGATCGAGCCCGCGGTGGTAGCCGACCCGGTAGGCCGCGTACGACTCGACGGGGTCGCGGCCGAGGTCGCCGAGACGGGCCCAGCCGTCGAGGAAACGGGGATGGGCGGCGACGAGGGCGGCCACGGCATCGCGCCGCTCGGTGGCCGGGCGACCCAGCGCCGCGTGCAACGCGGACCTCACACGGTCGGGCTCCGCGTCGAGGATGGTCTCGGGCGGGCCGCTGGAAAAGGACACGTTGTCGGGCACCGGCCCAACCTATCCGTCGTCCGGCCCGCCGTCGTCGACCAGCCGCAACGTGGGCATGGGTGGCTCCTCCCGGGACTGGCGGCCACCGAGCGCATCGAGGTGGGCAGTGGTGGCGGCATAGGCCTGGGTGATCAACTCCCGGCCGTGGCTGAAGTCGTTGTACTTCAGCCGGGGCGGCGCACCGACGGGCAGCACCACCACGCGCACCCGTCGGGGCAGCGCCGCCAGATCCTCGTGGTACCGGTGCCGGCGGGCGATCCAGTACGCCTGCACGATCACGTCGAGTGGGCGCTTGGGATCGAGCCAGGGGCGGTCGAGGGTGCCCACGTGCAGCACGTAGATCGTCTTCGCTCCCAGTTCGACCGCACGGGTGACGGGCACGTCGTTCACCACCGCTCCGTCCAGGTAGCGCAGTGCGCCGATCTGCACGAGCGGGAAGATCCCCGGCAGGGCGGCCGACGCCAGGATCGGGTCGATGAGCGGTCCGGCGCTGAACCACGCCTCCTCCGCGGGCTCGACCGCGGTGGCCACGCAGTGGAAGGGCACCTCGAGGTCCTCGAAGCGGTCGACGCCCAGCACGCGCACCACCAGGCTGCGGAGGCCCGCGTTGCCGTGCACCGCGGCACCCCTCCGGGCCAACATCACCGAGGGCGGCAGCCAACCGCTCGGCATGACCTCGTCGTCGTCGATCCCGAGCCACAGCTCCTCCAGCCGCGCCACGCCCGCCAGGGTCGGGTCAGCGGCATATGCCGCGCCGTTCATCGCCCCCACCGAGCATCCGAGCACCAGGTCGGCACGGATGCCGCTCTCGACGAGGGCCCGCAGCATGCCCACCTGGATCGCCCCCAGGTTGCCACCGCCGCTGAGCACGAACGCCACCTTCCCCCGGCGGAGACGATCGAAGACGGCCATCTGACGGTCAGCGCACCCGGACCAGGCGGAGCGTGTCGGTCGCGCTCGATCGGTCATCGGCACCGGCGAGTACCGCCACGGTGTCCCCCGAGCGGACGTGGCCGAGGGCCCGAGCGGCTTCGATGGCCGCGTCCACCATGGCGTCCTGGTCGCCGCGGTGCTCCAGATGGATGGGCGTGGCCCCCCAGCTCAGCGTGAGTTGGCGCACCGTGCGCTCGTCGCCCGAGAAGCCGAGGATCTTGGCCTGGGGCCGGAACCGGGCGATGGCCCGGACCGTGAACCCGCTGCGGGAGAGACAGAGGATGGCGGCGGCCCGCATCTCGGTGGCGGCACGCCACGTGGCCATCGTCATGGTGTCCGTGACCTGCGCGTCGCTGCGACCCTCACCGGCGGCGTTGAGCTGGGACAGCTGCGGGGCCCAGCCGTCGTAGTCGAACTCCTGGTCGGCGCGGCCGGCGATGCGCGCCATCGTGCGAACGGTCCCCACGGGATCACGACCGATCGCCGTCTCGCCGGACAACATCACCGCGCTAGAACCGTCGAACACGGCGTTGGCGACATCGGACGCCTCGGCCCGTGTGGGCGTGGCGGCGTGGATCATCGACTCGAGCATCTGGGTCGCGGTGATGACCGGCCGTCCGAGGGCGATGCACTGGCGGATGATCTTCTTCTGGAGGTGCGGCAGCTCCTCGATGGGGAACTCGGCGCCGAGGTCGCCGCGGGCCACCATGATGGCCCCCGACTCCGCCACGATGCCCTCGAGGTTGTCGACGGCGGCACGCGTCTCGATCTTGGCCACGACCAGCGGGCCGCGGGGGTGGGGCTCGGTTCCCACCCGCCGTACGTCATGGGCCGAACGCACGAACGACACGGCCACGATGTCGACGCCCACCTCGATGAACGCGTCGAGCATCCGCAGGTCGGACGCGGTGGGCGTGGGGGTCTGCAGGCGATCGGACGGCACGTGCACGCCCGGTCGCCCGTCGAGGTGCCCACCGTGGTCGACCGTGACGGACAGGCCCGACCCGTCCCGGTCACGCACGGCCATCACCACCGAACCGTCGCCGAACACCAGCGAGTCGCCGACCTCGACGTGGTCGAGCAGGCCGTCGTAGTCGACCTCGATCACCTCGGCGGTGCTGCGCCCGGAACCAGGTGTGAGCCGCAGCCCCTGACCGTCGGCAAGGTCGATCCCGCCCTCGGGGAACTGCCCGGCGCGGACCTTGGGTCCCGGGAGGTCGACCAGGATTCCCAGAGGTCGCCCCACCGCGGCGGCCGCATCGCGCAATCGGAAGTAGCGCTCGATCTGCAGGTCGAGCGTGTCGTGGGCGAGCCCGAGCCGGGCCACGTCCATCCCCACCTCGACCAGCTGTTGCAGGATGGCCGGCGAGTCGGAGGCCGGGCCGATGGTGGCGACGATCTTGGTCCGGCGAGCCATGGCCCACCACGCTAGGGCGTTGGTGGTCACCGACCGGCCATGATTCATCCCAGAGACCCGAAAGGACCCCGCTCCGTGCAGCTCCGGTTGATCCGCCACGCCCTGCCGGTCCGGATCGAGAACGCGTCCGGCGCGGCCGACCCCGGTCTCAGCGCCGAAGGGGCCGCCCAGGCCGAGCGCCTGGCCGAATGGCTGCGTCACGAGCACCTGGACGCCATCTGGTCCAGCCCGCTCCGGCGCGCCCGCGAGACCGCCGCGCCGTTGGCCCGGGCGATCGGCCTCGAGCCGGTCATCGACGAGGACCTGGCCGAGTTCGACCGTCACGCCGACTCGTACGTCCCGATCGAGGAGCTGAAGGCCGAGGGCGATCCGCGCTGGCGGGAGCTCGTCGACGGCACCTGGGCGGCCGACGACCGGGGCCGGGACTTCGAGGAGCGGCTCATCGAGGCCATGGACCGGGTCATCACCGCCCACCCGGGAGGCGACGTGGCCGTCGTCTGCCACGGCGGCGTCATCAACGTCTACCTCGCCCACGTCCTCGGGTTGGCCGAGCCCATGTTCTTCCACCCCGACTACACGGGGATCAGCCGGGTGATCGCCTCGCGCGCAGGCATGCGGTCGATCGCCAGCATCAACGAGTGCGCGCATCTCCGCGGACTACGAAGTGCGTCGCCAGCAGACGGTTCGTGACGGCGGGGGCCGCTCCATGGCCTCGACGAGCGCACGCGTGTCGAATCCCGGCAGGTTGCTCAGGCGCCCGATCAGGCCTTCTTGGGCGGCGAGGCGGCTCGGGACGAGACAGCCTCGGGCTTCGTCGGCCGCCAGCACCAGCAGGACCCCGTCATCACGGTGCACGCCGATCTTGGTGGTGATCACCTCGACCTCGATGATCTCGTCCCATCCCACCGACTCGACGCGCCCATCGGCCAGCAGGCGTCGCACCTGACGGCCGTCGACTTCGAGGGCCGTCGTTCGGGCGGCTGCCGCACGCCGCTCGCGCTCGAGGCGACGGAAGGCGCTGAGCACGACGAGGCCGATCACGACCACCGCTCCCATCAGGGCCCAGGCCATCAGCCACCCCCTCCGGCCGCGGCGGCCAGGATCGGCTCGCCGGACGACACCCGGCACACCCACCACGGGCGGTGGGACCGTACGACGGCGTCGAGCGCGGCGCCCACGCCCTGGCCGTCCTTTGTCATCCGGCCGGGCGACCGCTCGGGGTCCGAGGCGATCACGTCAGTTCAGCCGCGCCCGCATCCGGGTGGCCGAAGCGAGGTCGTCCTCGGCCGTGTCGCCCCCCGACTGGGCGGCGAGGTGCTCGAGCTCACGAGCCGCCGCCGCGAACTGCCCATCGGCTGCCAGCACCGAGGCCAGCTGGCGACGCTCGTCGTCGGGCACTCCCGGTATGGCAGCCCGCATGCGGAGCACCCAGGCCAACGACGGGCGGTCACCCCGATCCAGGTAGATCGCCTTGAGATTGGCCAGGACCCGACCGAGGATGGCAAGGGACCCCACCGGGTCGAGGAAGCTGGGGTCGAACGGGGCCGCCGGCCCGTGCACGACGCGGAAGGCCCGTTCGCACCCGACTCGGTCGAGCAGTGCGCCCCGAGCAAAGGGATCGACGAAGACGTCGGGATCCACGCGGTCGCGGAGCAGGAAGTGCCCAGGCATGCCGACCCCGGCGAGAGGGACGCCGATGCGCCGCCCGACCACGATCGCCAGCACGGACAAGGAGATCGGGATCCCCCGGCGCCGGTCGAGCACGTGGTTCAGGAACGAGTTCCGCGGGTCGTAGTAGTCCTCGCGGTTGCCGGCGAAGCCGAGGTCGACGAACAGGTATCGGACGAGGGCCTGGAGGGTCGGGGCGAAGCAACCGTCCGCCAACGCGTCCAGCCGTTCCAGGGCGGTGGTCACGTCGAGGTCGGGCTCGGCCCCGGCGGCGATGAGCAGCATCGCCTCGTCGAGGGCAACCTGATCCTCGGGGCCACCGACGAGCTCGACGAAGCGGGCCGGGGCGTCCACAGGGTCACGGTACCGCTCAGGTGGCTGCGGCCCGGCGTCTCAGCAGGCGACGTCCGACCACCATGACGGCCGCGGCCACGCCGGTCCAGGCTGCGGTCATCAACCAGGCAGGGGCGTAGGAGCCGTGTTGCACCGCGACCCCGAAGAGCAGGGGCCCGAGCAGCGCGCCCACGTAGACCCCGGTCTGGGTGATGCCCGTCGCCACGCCGGGAATGTCGGGGTTGTCGCGCACCACCGCCAGGTTGAACAGCCCGGGCCAGGCCCAACCCGCGCCGAACGCCACGGGGGTCAACGCGACGTAGGCCCACGGTCGGCCCGTGGCAAAGGCCAGGTAGGCGACGCTCCCGCCGGCCAACATCAGGGCCACCACCCGGAGGTGACCACGGCCTCGCCGGTCGGCTCGCGCGCCCGCCAGCATCCGCACCGTGATGCCGCAGGCGCTGCCCAGGGTGAGGAGCAGTCCGGCGGCGCCCTCGCCGATGCCCGCCTCAACGCTGCCGCTCACCAGGAAGGCGGCGAGGGCCCCGGCGGCCGCGGCACCGAACCCGGCCCCGATGCTCAGTACCACGAGCGGAAGCATCGGCCGGTCGCCGATCCGGGGGCGGTGGGCGGTCACGGCCCGCACCTGGGCTGTGGAGGGCAGCAGGACCAGGGCGAGCGCCGCCAGGCCGGCCCCCGCGACGAACGCCCACCGCCAGCCGACGGTCAGCGCGATGACGGGGACGGCGAGACCGGCCAGCAGCGTGCCCATGGGTATGGCCGACTGCTTGGCGCCGAGCGCCAGCCCGAGCCGATGCGTCGGCATCTCCTGGGTCAAGAGCACGTTCACCGCCAACTGGATCAACGCGTTGACCACTCCCCCCACCGCCATGACCAGGACCAGGAGCCCCCATGTCCGGGCTGCCGTCGCCACGGTGAGTTGGACGACCACGTTGGCGGTGAGGCCGATCCGCAGGGCCCGGCGGGCGCCGAGGTGCTCGGCCAGCCGTCCGAGCACAGCGGAGAACAGGGCCGACGAGAGCCAGTAGGCACTCACCGCGAGACCCAGGCCGACGGCCTCGAAGCGGAGGTCCGCGCGGATCTGCACCGCGAGGCCACCGACGAGGAACGGAGGGAGCGCGGCGGCTGTCGCTGCGCTCATGGCCGCGGCGAGCACGCGGAACCGGCCCCGCCGGGTGGGTGACGCACCGACGATCGCCGGACCGGACCTCGTCGGTACGTCCACGTCGCCAGGATCGCACAGCCGACCCGGAACGGGGCGCGAGGTCACCAACGGGTAGCGTCGGCTCCGTGCCCGCTCGCTGGCCGTTCCTCGAACATCCGGGGCCGCTGGCCTTCGCACACCGGGGTGGGGCCAGTGACGCACCCGAGAACACGCTGCCGGCGTTCGCCCGGGCCGTCGACCTGGGGTACCGCTACGTGGAGACCGACGTCCACGTCACCTCGGACGGGGTGCTGCTCGCCTTCCACGACTCGGTGCTCGACCGGGTCACCGACCGCACCGGCACGGTGGCCGAGCTGCCGTGGTCCGAAGTGGGCCGGGCCCGGGTCGCCGGCCGCGAGCCCATCCCCCTGCTCGAGGACCTGCTCGGCACCTGGCCCGACCTGCGGGTGAACATCGACCCCAAGCACGACGGGGCGGTCGACGCGTTGGCCCGCACGATCGAGCGCACCGGTGCCATCGACCGGGTGTGCGTGGGATCGTTCTCGGATCGTCGGATCCGCAGACTGCGGCAACGTCTCGGGCCACGCCTGTGCTGGTCACCCGGGCCGGTCGGGGTCGCTCGGGCGAAGCTCGCGTGCTACGGGCTCCCGACGGGCCGACTGGGCGCCGGCTGCCTCCAGGTACCGGTGCGACAGGGGCGCGTGACGGTGGTCGACCGGCGCTTCGTCCGATCGGCGCACCGCCACGGCCTCCAGGTCCACGTCTGGACGATCGACGATCCCGCCGAGATGGCCCGCCTGCTCGACCTCGGCGTGGACGGCATCATGACCGACCGCCCCGGCGTGCTCCGGACCGTCCTGGAGCGCCGCGGCGAGTGGGTCCCCTGATGGAGCTGCCGCTCACACCGCTCGACTTCCTGGCCAGGGCCCGGTCCCTCTTCCCCGAACGGGTCGGCGTGGTGCAGGGACCCGATCGCTTCACCTACGCCGAGTTCGCCGAGCGAGCCGACCGCCTCGCCCACGGCCTCGTCCGCGAGCTCGGCGTGCGACCAGGCGACCGCGTGGCCTGGATCGGCGGGAACACCCACGAGCTGCTCGAGGGCTACTACGGCGTCCTGCTGGCCGGCGCCGTTCTCGTCCCGCTGAACATCCGCCTGGCCCCCGCCGAGCTGCGCGTACTGCTCGACGACTGCGCCCCGGCCGTGATGGTGCGACACCCCGACCAGGCTGATCCGGGGCATGGCACACCGCAGCTGGTGCTGGGGGCACCGTACGAGGCGCTGCTGTCGAGCCAACCCCCCGGACCACCGGCCACACCGCCGATCGACGAACGCGCCCCGGCCGAGATCTTCTACACCAGCGGCACCACGGGGTCGCCCAGGGGCGCGGTGCTCACGCACCGCAACCTCTACCTGCACGCCGTTCACTCGGCGTTGACGAACGGGATCACCGGTGATGACGTCGTGCTGCACACCATCCCGCTGTTCCACGTCAACGGATGGGGCACCCCGCACTACCTCACGGGACTCGGCGGGGTGCACGTCATGCTCCCCCGCTTCGACGCCGGCGAAGTGCTTCGCCTGATCGAGGACGAAGACGTGACCCGCCTCTTCCTGGTGCCGACCATGGCCACCGCCCTGCTCGAGCACCCCGACCTGGACCGGACGCGCCGCCCCTCACTCCGCCAGATCTCGGTCGGGGGCGCACCACTCGGCCGTGAGCTCCTCGCCGAACTGGAAGACCGACTCGGCTGCCCGTGCATCTGCGGCTACGGGATGACCGAATCCTCGCCCACCCTCACCCGCGCCCTCGACAAGCCGGGCGAGCCCTCGGACGCCAACCGCCGGGCCACCACGGGCCTGCCCATCATGGGGGTCGAGCTCTCGGTCACCGGCGCCGACGGCGCGGAGGTCGCCCACGACGGCACGCAACGGGGCGAGGTACGGGCCCGATCGAACCACGTGATGGACCGGTACTGGAACGCACCCGCGGCGACCGCCGAGGTGCTGCGTGACGGCTGGCTGCACACGGGGGACATCGCCACCGTCGACCCCGACGGCTACCTGACGTTGGTCGACCGCACCAAGGACGTGATCATCTCCGGTGGCGAGAACATCTCGAGCGTGGAGGTCGAAAGGGCGCTGACCGCGCACCCGGCGGTGCTCGAGGCCGCGGTGATCGGAGTGCCCGACCATCGCTGGGGCGAGGTCCCCAAGGGGTTCGTCACACTGCGCTCGGGCGCCACGGTCTCGCCGGCGGAGCTCCGCACCTTCGTGCGCGGGCGGCTGGCCCACTTCAAGGCGCCACGTGAGGTCGAGATCCGCGACGAGCTGCCGAAGAGCGGCACCGGCAAGATCCGAAAGCAGGACCTGCGTCAATCGCCCTGACCAGCGGGAGGCAGCGTCCGCGGCACGACAAAACGCCTGAGGGCCGCCCCGGAAAGGGCGGCCCTCAGTCGTCGGTGCTTGGAGGATCAGTCGGCGGAAGCGAAGCGTCGGCGGGCGCCGAAGACGGCGGCGGAGCCCAGCACCAGCAGTGCCGCTCCCAGGCCGACCAGGGTGCCGGTGTTGTTGGAGCCGGTGCGGGCGAGCGCGGCGGTCGCCGCCCCTCCTGCCTCGTTACCGACCACTTGGAGGCTGAGGACCCGGCAGAGATCAGCGCCGCCGGTGTCGGTGCCGCAGACCTCGACGCCACAGTCGCCGACCGGCACGTCGGGGACCACGTAGGAGAAGGTGAAGGTCGTCCCGGTGGACGGGCCGTCGAAGACGACCGTGGGGCCACAGGTCAGGGTGGCCGTCACCGTCTCACCAGCGGCATAGCCCTTCACCGTGCACGTCACCGTGTCGCCCACCGATGCACTCGCCGGCGAGCAGCCGTCCTCGGAGCCGGTGGAGGCCGCGAGGTAGGCGTCGATGTCGAAGTTGCCGGCATCGTCGGTGAAGGCACCAGGGTCCTGGTCCTCGGGCTGGGCCTGAGCCGCCGCCGGACCGAGCGCCGCTACGAGCACCAGCCCGCCGAGGAACAATCCCCCTATCGCCGCCCGAAGAATCGTTCGCATTGCACCCGTCACAGTTTTCCTCCCGAGATCAGAACAGGACGAAGTTATAGCACGTCACTCGACGCGAGTGTGCAATCCTCGCCGTTCGCCCGCGACCGCCACGGCAACGGCTCCGAGGTAGAGGGCGTCGCCGAGGACCACGACGAGTGCCGGCCAGTACCAGAGCACGCCCGCGCCGGCGGGAAGGCGAACCTGGCCGTCGGCTGCGATCCCCGCAGACTCCCAGCCACGCAGCCATCCCCTGGCACCCGGCCGGGCCCAGGTCGCCGGCCCTGATGCCGGCAGTGCGGCCACCGGCGCCAGAGGCCCGGAGGGTGCGAGTGCCCGCCCGGCGTCGGTGACCACCGGGCCCTGCCAGCCGGTCACCTCGAAGAGCTCGAGCGTGGGCCCGTCGACCACCCGCCGCAGCCCGGGGTCGTCGCGGAGCGAGAGGTAGGTCTGCCAGTCGATGTCGTGCTGGAAGACCACCCACCGCACACCGAGATCTGCGAGCGCGGTCGACACCGGCTGGCCGGCCCGCACGCGCCGGGCGAGCAGGTCCATCGTGGGCTCGCGAGGATCAGCACGCTCCCGCGCCGGTCGTGCGAAGTGCGGGTCGGAGGCCACGAGCACGTCTCCACCCAGGAAGAGCGGCATCACGTTGTTCACCCTGCGGCCCCCGGCCACGTTGAGGTTGAAGTACTGCGCCCACGGGAGCGAAACGACCGTTCCCGGCTCGGCGACCACCACCGACCGCGCCTGCGACCACTCCCGAGGGACCTGCACCGGCTCGAGCTGACCGCCGATCCCCCACAGGCCCGGCGCCGCCAGCCAGAGGGAGACGACGACCGGAAGCGCCAGCAGCGCCGGTCGCCCTGGTCCGTGGGCCGCCAGGGCCAACCGCCTCGCTCCGAGCGCGGCGGCCGGAGCCATCCACACGAGGTAGAGGGCCAGGAGCCGATGGCCCTCGCGAAGCGGCGCGCCCGCGGGCGAGCTCGCCGCGCTCGCGTAGACGGCGTCGAGGCCCGGCACGACGCTCGCCAGGGCGAGGACTGCGCCGGTCACCGCGAGCCATGCGGCGGGACGCCGCCACCGGTCGGGCAGATCCTGGTGGCCGTGCACGGCCAGGGCCAGGAGCACCGCACCGAGCAGCGGGACGCCCGGCGCTCCGTGACCGACCTGGAACGAGTCCTGCCAGAAGCCGTGGCCGGCCAGCAGACGTAGCGGCCCTCCGACGCCGGTGGCTCGGGTGGCGAAGTCACCGGCATCGGCCGGGGTCACCCCCTGCGCGTACACGACCACCCCCGGCACCAGCCAAGGCAGTTGACCGATCAGCACCGCAAGGGCAACGACCCCGGGGCGACGCCTCGACTCCGACAACAGCCCGGCGGCGGCCACCACGACGGCGACCATGCCGCCCGTGACACCGCACGCGCCGAGGGCGGCGGCGGCGAGCAGCGTCCGCCGGATCGACCCGGACGGTGCCGAGAGTCGGGGAAGCACCCAGGGCAGCACCGCCATCATCAGCGCCACGCCGAGGTAGCCCGTGGCCACGCGCGTGAGCAGGAACGGGCTGGCGGCGTACAGGAGACCCGAGGCGACACGTGTCGGCACCGCTCGGTCGGCCACCAGGCGTTGGGCGCCCACGAACGCGACGGCGAAGACCGCCACGAGGAGCGCCTTGGCGACCACCGTGCCGTCGACCACCGACGAGAGCCACGCGAGCGGCACCATGAAGGGCAGCCGTCGTGGCAACTCCGGGCCGAGCCCCCACACTCCCTGGGGCACGGGCACCACCGAGGTCAGGACGAGATCGAGGTTGAAGAGCGCCCCCGGACCGAGGGCCGGGCCCAGCACCGCACCGCCCAGCGCGGTGCCGACCGCCCAGGGCCACCACGACGAGCGCCGCGTCGCCGGACGGGGCCGCGCCGTCGGGTCAGTGCGGATTGATCGCACTCGCCGCAGGCGGCCCGTCCGTCTCGGGGGCCCCGAGCCATGCCGCATCAGCGACCAGAGCGCCTCGACGCACCCGGGCGCCCCCCGAGACCACCGCCGCGACCACCGCGGCGATGCCGTTGCCGATGAGCCAGGCCTCGGCGGCCCCGTCGATCCCCCGGTCCGCCGTGAGAACGACCGCAGGGACCAGGATCGCGACCGCCAGGGTCATCGAGATGGTGACGATGGCGTGCACGTTCTCCTGCACGCGCGCCTTCGTCAGGCAGATGGACGTGACCGCCCAGCCGAGGCCCGCCGCGACGAGCGTCGGCAGGATCCGGGCCGCAGCTGCGTAGTTCTCGCCGTAGATCACCGTGACGAGCCCGCTCGCCACCCGTCCGAGCAGGGCGACCACCACCATGAACCCGACGGCGAGCGCCAGCGCGAGGCGCACCTGGTGGGAGAGGTCGGCCCCGCCCTTGCCACCCTCCACGAGAAGCACCTGACCCAGGGTGTGGGGAACGAGGAAGAGGACGCTCGTGATGCTGAAGGCCACGTAGAAGGCGGCGTTCTCCGAGGGGCTGACCTGCACCAGCACGATGAGCGGGAGGGCGAACGTCGAAGCCTGGACGGCGAGCACACCCAGGTAGTTCACCGACGAGTACCGCAGGCCGGGGCGCCAGGAGGCGGGAACCGGTCGAAGCGGGTGCCGCGGTCGGCCGCGGGCACCCAGAAAGACCACGCCGGCGAAGCCGGACAGTGCGGGGATGCCGGCGACGACGAGGAACAACCACACGGCGTCGTCGTCGACGGGATGGAAGAGGACGAGGGCGAACCGCACGAGCGCGACGAGCGCGACCCGGGCGAACACCCACCCCCAGCGCCGCAGGGCCATCAGACGAACCTCGACCAGCACCGCACACGACATGCCGAACACCAGCGCGGTGAAGAGGACCGCACCGGCAGGGCGTCCCCAGGCCCAGAGCGTGTCGGCCACCGAATCGGGAAGGAAGACAAGGAACAGGACCGTGCCGACGACCGACGAGGCGCCGGTGTAGAGGATGGCCCAGTTGAACAGCCGGGCCGACGACGGCGAGTCGTCCGGCGTATAGCGGGCCACGGCCACGGGCAGGCCCATGTTGGTGGCGTAGTTGACGAAGAGCACCGACGTGAAGAGCGCCGCCGCACGTCCGACCTCGTCGGTGGAGTCGAGGCGCGCGGCGATCAGCCAGAACGCGAAGCCGCCGACGGCGTTGGCGGCCACGCTGCTCATGAGCCAGGCGGACCCGCGCAGGAGATGGCCGTGGTCGTCGACCAGAGATCGGGGGCCGGTTCGGGTAGCCCGCCCCCCGGGTGCGATCACCGCCGCAGGCTCAATGGGGCCAGACCTGGTCATGGTGGCCGAGCAGCCTCGCCACCGACCCGAGCTTGGCCAGGATCAGCGCCTTCACCACCACGTTCCGGAGGAACCACGGCAGCTGCGCGGCCTGGGCAGCGGCATTGCGCGCCCGGTCGCCGAAGCCGAGTCGCTCGCAGCGGTAGGCCGTCATCGAGGTGGTACGACCCAGATACCGGAATCGAGCGCCGAAGAACAGGCAGGTGATGATCGCCAGCGTCACGCCGACCGAACTGAACGAGTCGTGGATCAACAGCGTGCCGCCGTCGGCCACCCGGGCGCCCCAACGTCGGATGTCGTCGCGGGCGGGCCGGTAGCGGTGCGCACCGTCGATGTAGAGCAGGTCGACGGGGCCCGGGACGGCATCGAGCGCGTCCTGGCTGGGACGACGCACATGACGGACGCGGTCGGCGACCCCTGCGGCCCCGAGGTTGGCGTTGAAGGCCTCGTTGTCGTGCCGGCCGGCCTCGGGGACCGCCTTGATCTGCTGTGGGCCCCGGTCGTAGCCGCCATGGGGATCGATGGCCACGACCTCGACACCGGGCGCCGCCGCGCTGGCGAGGACGATGGCCGAGCGGCCCCGGTAGCTCCCGATCTCGACGACCACCGCGGGGGGGCGCAGGACGCTGGCCCGATCCCAGAGCCAGCGCGCCTGGCTGGGCGTCATCCAGCCCTCGACATGGGCCACCGAGGCGAGGACGTCGGAGAACCGGCGCGCCGAAGCGTTGCTGGGCCCGGCGGTGGTGGCGGCGTCATTGGTCATGATGGGTCCCGGGGTAGCAGAAACGGACGGGGCGGACGCGGGCGAACCGGACCCCGCGCCGGGCACTTCGTGCCCGCGGCCATTCAGGGCACCCGGGTCAATCTAGGATAGTTCCACTGTGACTTCGAACCATGCCAACCTCGCCGCCCCGCTCCCGGGGCCATCCGCCTGCCGATCGGCCGCACACCGATGACCGACGACGAAGACGACCAGGAGCGCCCGGAAGGCGCACTGGACGCGACCGACGAGGCCGGACCGGGCGAAGGCGAGGCCGTCGCCGAACCCGACGAGACCGACCTCGATGCCGGCGACTCGCAAGCCGGGTGGCTCGATGACGGAGACCTCGACGAGGAAGGCACCGACGAGGAAGGCACCGACGAGGAAGGCACCGACGAGGAAGGCACCGACGAGGGGGCCGAAGGGGGCGATGACGATGACGAGGAAGGGCCCAGCCGCGTCATGTTGCTGGTGGGCGCTGCCGTGGCCTTCGTCGCCATCGCCATCGTCGGCATCCTGATCGCGAGCAGCGGGGGGAACAGCGACGACGGGAGCGGCGGCGACGGTGGTGGCGCCACCGCCGGCGATGCCCGCACCGACGTCGGCATCTACGGCACGATCGACCAGTTCGACCAGGCCGACTCCGCCACGTCGTTGGGCAACTTCGCCCCGGGTCGTCCGTGGACGGCCGACGCCGGCACCTGGGGCATCGACCGGAACGAGGCCTACGTGGCCGAATCGTCCGAGTTCCGCAACCACGCCGTGGTCGGCGCCGGCCAGGGCGACGGCGGTGTGCAGGTCCGACTCGACAAGGTCACGAGCGGTGCGGGCATCGTGTTCCGTTACGTGGGGCCCTACAACTACTGGGCCATCGTGGCCGTCCCGGACGTGGTCACGTGGAACATCGTCAAGGTCACCAACGGCGACCAGGAGGTGGTCGGAAACACCGGCCAGTCACCCGTCGGCGACGGCACCACCATCGGGGTGCGACTCCGGGGGGACACCATCGAGGTGATCGTCAACGGCCGTATCCGCAAGACCATCGTCGACGACTTCCAGGCCAGGGCGGGCAAGGTGGGCATGACCGCGAAGGGAGAGGATGCGGGCGACACCCGGTTCGACGACTTCGTCGTGGGCCTGCCGGGTGGCCTGCCGCTACCCGAGCCGGGCCGCGATGGCGGGCCCGGGGGCTCATCGACGACGACCGCGGCGCCATGACCCCATCGGGCGCCGCCCCTCCGCGGCCGGGGCCCGATCGGCACTTCCCCTGCATCGACGGGCTCCGGGCCGGTGCCGCCGTCATGGTGATGGCAGGCCACGTCGCCGGGGCGGCAGGGATGAACCGGGGCAACGGTGGGCTCGCCGACTACACGGGCCAACTGGGCCGCCTGGGCGTGTCGATCTTCTTCGCGATCTCGGGCTTCCTGCTCTACCGCCCCTTCGCGGCCGCACACGAGGAGGGGCGCCCCGCGCCCGCCGTGGGGCCCTATCTCACCCGCCGCTTCCTGCGGATCTTCCCCGCGTACTGGTTGGCCCTGGTCGGCTTCCTCGTGATGGGCGCCCCTTCGGTCCGCGACGCGACGTTCGGCCATCTCGTGCTCTGGTTCGGGCTGCTCCAGGGCTATTCCCGCTCGTTGGCCCTCTCGGGCATCCCCGTGGCCTGGACGCTGACCGTCGAGCTCGCCTTCTACCTCGTGCTCCCCCTGTACGCCTGGCTCGTGCGCCGACTCGGCCGTACGCTCGGCCCCGGCCGGATGGCCACCGCCGAGTGGGTGGGCCTCGGCGGGCTCTACCTCCTCGGCATGGGCGGCCGGACACTCGCCAACCATGCCCTGATCGGTCCCGGCCTGCTCATCGCGTCGACCGACCTCTTCGCGATGGGGATGGTCATAGCCGTGGTCCGGGCGCGCCAACGCTCCGGCGGGCCGACGCCCGCGGTCTTCCGGTACCTGGGGCGCTACCCCGTGGTCGGCCTCGCACTCGCGGCCGAGCTGGTGTGGATCGTCGCGCTGCTCAACCTCCCCCTCGGCTTCGCCCGCCAGACCCTCGCCGACACCCTGTTCCGCCAGGTCTGCTACGGACTGGTGGGCTTCCTGCTCGTGGCCCCACTCGTGTTCGGGAACCAGCAACGCGGCATCTACCGTCGACTGCTCCGCTCACCGCCTGTTCGGTGGAGCGGCGAGGTCTCCTATGGCCTCTACCTCTGGCAGCTCCTGGTGATCTACCTGCTCGCCGAGAACGTGGCGCCCGCCGACGTGGCGTTCTGGCCGCTGTTCGGCGCCACGTTCGCCATCACCCTCGTCATCGCGTCGGCGAGCTGGGTCCTGCTCGAGCGCCCGATACTGCGCCTGCGGCCCCGCAAGGCGACCTGGGCAACCGGTCGCGTGGCCCCCAGAACGGCCGTCGTGCCCGCCAGCGACGGCCGCACGCCGTGAGGGCCATCAACCCGCTCGGCCCGGGCGCGGCCAACCGGTTCGCCCCCCTCGACGGTTACCGGGCCATGGCCTGCCTCATCGTGGTCGTGGCCCACACGGCCGAGGGCCTCGGGGTCGTGGAGGACCATCCCGTGCTCGGGGCCAATTTCATCGGCTACTTCGCCGTCGTCGTGCTGTTCACGATGTCGGGATTCCTCGTGTACCGCCCCTTCGTGGCCCGCCATCTCGACGACCGGCCGGCGCCCTCAACCGGGCGGTTCTTCTGGCAGCGCCTCCTGCGGATCTACCCGCTCTACTGGGTGGTCGTCACCGTCTACCTGCTGCAGGGCCACCAGGACGTTCCCGGGCTCTGGGGCTACATACGGGTGTACGGCCTCTTCCAGATCTACACCCCCGGCACGTTCGGGCGGGGCATCCTGGCCGCCTGGACACTGGCCGTGGACATCAGCTTCTACCTCGTCGTGCCCTTGTTGGCGTTCGCCGCGCAGGCCGCCGGTAGGCGCCTCGGCCACGGACGTCGGGCCCGGCTCAAGGGCGAGATCCTCGTCGTCGCGTCGTTCACGCTGATCGGGCCGCTCTGGCGCTGCTTCTGGCTCCTGAGGGGACCGACCCGCCTCGTGGACATCTGGCTCCCCTCGCAGACCGACTTCTTCGGGCTCGGCATGGGCTTCGCCGTCGCCAGTGCCTGGGCCGCCCAGGGCGGCACCATCCCCCGACCGGTGTCCTGGCTGGCGCGGCGCCCGGCGGTCTGCTTCCTGTTCGCCCTCGAGCTCTTCTGGCTCCTCGGCCAACTGCACCTTCCGCTGGCCAGGATCAACCCCATCGGTGACTTCCGGGTCACTCCCTCCGACCAGATGGCCCGCTACGCCCTCTACGCGGGCGCCGCGTTCCTCGTGTTCACGCCGGCGCTCTTCGGCCGACAGACCGCGGCCTCCAACCGCGTGATGGGTAGTAGACCTCTGCGGGTCATGAGTGAGCTGAGCTTCGGGATCTACCTCTGGCACGTGCTCTTCCTGTCCCGGGCGGCCGACTGGCTCGGCGGAAGGGCCGAGGCGGGCTTCTGGCCGACCCTGTACATCGGCCTGGTGCTCTCGTCGGCCGCCGCTGGGGTGACCTACCTGGCTGTCGAGAAGCCGTCCTCCCGCCTGCGCGACCTGGGCCATCGGTCCTCCCGTCCGCACGCGGGGTCCCGGCCCGTCCCCACCACCCCGAAACACGCCGTCCGGCCGACGGCATGAGCCCCACCGGCAGTACCGGCGGGCGGAACGACGCGCCCCCCCGGCCCCCACGGAACGCCGCCTGGCGTCTGCCCGAGGTCACCCGCCGGCGGCTCTGGCCCACGGCCCTGCTCTATTCGGCGCTCGCCACCCTGGCCACGCTGACCAACGACGCCCACGACTACGTGGGCGACAATCGCTTCGAGCAGTTCTGGGCCCCAGCGGGCCGCCTGCTCCGGGAGACGACGCTCTGGGATGCCACCCGCGGCATCGGGAGGGTGGGCGAGGAATTCTGGCCCGTCACCTACCCCATCGCCCTGCTGCGCTGGATCGGGCTCTCCCCCGCGTTGACCGAGCGCTTCTGGCACGCCGGCGTGCTGGTGGTGGCCGGGCTCGGCATGGCGTACCTGCTGCGCGTCTTCCTGGGACGCATCGGGCCGGCCGCCGTGCTGGGCGGCCTCGTGTACATGTTCAATCCCTTCACGGCGACCTTCCTCCTGCCGTCGGTCCTCTTCTGGAACTACGCCATCGCCCCCTGGCTCCTCGTCATGTTCCTCCGGGGCGTCGGTGACTCCCGCCCCTGGCGTTGGGCGGCAGGCTTCGCCCTCCTGGTCTTCTCCGCCGGCAACGCCGACCTCCCGGGCACCTTCTTCGCGGCGCTGTGGGTGCTGCCCGCCGCCGCCTGGCTCGTGCTCGTCGACCGGGGCGCCACCTGGCGACAGGTCTTCGGCTGGCTGGCGCGGGCCGCCGCGCTGACCGCGCTCACGTGCGCCGCCGCCCTGGCCAAGACGATGCTCGGCGCCGAGCCCCTGGCCCAGCGGCTCCAGTTCACCGAACTGCCCGAGCGGGTCAACACCACCTCGTCATGGTCGGAGACGTGGCGCGGCCTCGGCTTCTGGCTCAGCTACATCGGCGACACGAGCGGCGCCGAGCGATTGCCGGGCGGCACGTACTACTACGAGTCGGCCGCCGGGGTGATCGTCACCTTCGTGGCACCGATCATCGCCGCGGTCGTGCTCTGGAAGAGCCGCTGGCGGGGCCGGGCGCTGTTCGGCGGCATCGCTGTCCTCAGCCTCGTCCTGATGGTGGGCTCGTACCCGCCGTCCGACCCGCCACCGACGGGTTTCCTGCTCCTGCGGTCCTACGAGGCGTTTTCGGGCCTGGCATCGCTGCGCAACACCTACAAGGCGGGGTCCGGCCTGCTGATGGCGGTGGCCGGACTCGTGGCGATCGGGTTCGCCATCGCCACGCTGCGCCTCGAGCGCTTTCGGCCGGCGTACCGCGCCCTGCTCGGCGCAACGGCGGTCCTGTTGGTGTTCATCACCTCGCTCCCCTTCTGGAACGGCGGCCTCTATCCCGAGCGGTACCGGGTGCGCGAGGTGCCCGGCTACTGGCAGGAGGCGTTCGCGTTCCTCGATCAACAGCCAGGCGACGGCCGGGTGCTGGTGCTGCCGGGGACGACGAAGACCGAGTATCGCTGGGGGGGTGAGCCGGGCCACGAGGACGACCTGCTCGATGCATTCCTGCGCCGGCACCCGGGCGTCAAGTCCACGGCCTTCCCGCTCAGCGGAGCCGAGTCCGCCAACCTGATCGACGCCCTCGAAGCCCGTATCGCGGACCAGACGCTCGCTCCCGGCGAGATCGGGCCCATCGCCCGGGCGCTCGGCATCGAACGGGTGGTGATCCGCAACGACCTCGACTGGGAACGGTCACAGGTGGCCAGGCCGGCGTACCTCGCGGCAGTGCGATCCGATCCGGACCTCGCGATCGAACGGACCTTCGGCGAGGTGGGTGAGCAGGTCGTCGACGCCGATGACCGGACCTTCTCCGCCAGGTCGGAGCGGTCGCTCACCCCGGTGGAGGTCTACCGCGTCCAGGGCACCTCCGGGGGAGGTGGGGCACGGCGCCTGGCCCGCGCCGACGTCGCGCCGCTCCTCGTCTCGGGGGACGGGTCGGCCTGGCCGGAGGCCGCCGCCGCCGGCCTGCTCACCGGCGACCGGGCGGTCGAGTACACCGGCGACCTCGGCCCGTCGGCGCTCCGTGCGCGACTCCGGAGGGGGTCGCCGCTCCTCATCACCGACACCAACCGGCGCCGGCTCACCCGCATCCGGGGGGCGGTCCCCACCAGGTCCCAGACGCTCAGCACCGGCCAGGACCTCGACCAGCCGGCCCAGAGCCTCTTCCCTCGACCGGGGAGTCAAACGGTCGCCGAGTTCCCCGCCGCCCGTGAGATCGAGGCGTCATCTTCGGGAACCCGGATCACCGGCTTCCAGCCCTGGTTGCGGCCCGCCAATGCGTTCGACGGGAACTACACCACAAGTTGGCTCACCGGCGGGCTCGAGGAGGCCGAGGGCGCGTACGTCCGGGTGAACTTCCGCCAGCCGATCACGATCGACCAGGTCAACCTGCTGCCGTTCATCCCCGACGACGCCGGCCGACAGGTCACCGCCGTGACCCTGAGGTTCTCGGGCGGCGGGTCGAAGCAGGTGCAGCTCGATGCCAGCGGTCCGACCGAGGTCGACGTCCCGGCCCGGCAGACGAGCTTCCTCGAGGTCCGCATCGACGAGGTGAACCGCCCCGGCACGGCCGCCGTGGGCTTCCGGGAGATCACCATCCCCGGCGTCGACCTGAACGAGGTGATCGCCCTGCCCGACGATGTTGCCCGCGCCGCCGAATCCGACGACGCCCTGCGCGCGGCAATCGCCGCCGCGCCGCTTCGCTACCTCTTCGAACGGGTGCGAGGCGTGGGGGCCCAGAACGAGGAGGTGGCCCTGCGCCGGAGCTTCCGCGTGCCCGGTCGCCGGGCCTTCTCCCTGTCGGGCAACCTGGGCGTGGACATCGCCACCACCGACCAGGAGCTCGACCGACTGCTGTCGAGCCTCCGCAACGACGGCGTCTCCGCCTTCGGCACGAGTCGCGCCAACGGATCGCTGGCCAATCGCGGCCTCAACGCGGTGGACGGCGATCCCGAGACGGCATGGGGGGCCATCCCCCGGGACGGCGAGGCGCTCACGGTCAGATTCCCCAGCCGGACGGTCACCCGGATAAGGGTGACCACGCCCGGCGACACCGAAAGCTCGCCGGTGAACCGCGTGACCGTCCTGGTGGGAGGGCGCGAGGAGTCCGTCGACCTCGAAGCCGAGCCCGGCTGTGCGGGAAGCCCCTGCCCACAGTCCGGAACCGTGGAGGTCCCACCGACGCAGACGAACAAGGTGGAGGTGCAGCTGGCCGCCACCGTCGCCGGCCAGTCCCGCCTTCCCGCACGTCTGAGCGAGGTCGCCATCACTGACGATGAGGGCGACCCGGTGAGGACCACGGGGGCGACGTCCGCCGCCGAGGCGCCCTGCGGCGACACCAGCCTCACCGTCGACGGACGCCCCATCCCGATCCGCCTCGCGGACAGCGACCCCACCCGGTTGCTCGACGGTGAGCCAGTCACGTTCACGGCGTGTGACGAGCTCGTGTTGTCCCAGGGTCGCCACGCCCTGCGAACGGCGGACCCGATCATCCAGGACCTCGTGCTGGCGTCAGGCGAGGTGCCGTCCTCGCCGGTGACCGAGGACCCCCGCGTCGAGGTGCTCTCCAGTGGCTCCGGTCACCTGCGCCTCCGTATCGACAGCCCGGGCGACACGCTGGTATCGACGGGCCAGTCCTTCGATCCGGGGTGGCGAGCCACGGTGCGCGGAGAGAGCCTGGGCAGCCCCCGGGCGGTCGACACCCTCTCCACCTGGTCGCTGGGCGCGGGTGACCACGTCGTCGACCTCGCCTACGCTCCCGACCGGACCTTCCGAGGAGCACTGCTGGCAACCCTCGCCGGGCTGGGCCTCTGCCTGGCCATCCTGCTCCGCCCCTCACCCAGACCGCGCGACCGAGACCTCAGAGGCAGCAGACGTGAGCCCCAACAGGTGCCCGATCACCCGGCCGCCCAGGCACCCTGAGCCGAGAAGATGAGCACCGCGCCCCGAAGCGATCTCGACCCGCCCACGCGCAACGCGGGCGCCGCACCACCGGGCCCGGTCACGGTCGGGCTCGTCCTGATCGGCGGCTTCCTCATCGGTGGCCCGTTCGGGACGGTGGTGGCCGTGCTCACCCTTCTGGTCTGGTTGCAGTACCCGGAGCTGCTCGGCGGGCTCACCGCCGGCCTGTTGGCGTTCGCGGCGCTGACATCGGTGCTCGGCCACTGGCCGAACCAGGACAGCCTCCGACAGAGCTTCGCCGACGACCGGGCGCTGGCCGCCGCCGCGGGCCTCGCCGCCGGTGTCGCCCTGCTGACGACCGTGGCGAGCGCCGCACGTGCGGATCGGGCGCCCCGCCGTCGGCCGGCCGCGACCGCCGCGCCGACTCCTTCGACCACCCGGCTGCTGAGCCGGGCCCGGTGGTGGCTCCCGTTCGGCGCGGTGCTGCTGGTGGCCATCGCGCTGTCGGTGTTGCTCGCGCCCGACGCCCTGACCGCGGGCCAGCTCGCGGCCACAGACGCCCTCCGTGCAGGTCGGGGATTCGTGCGTCCGACCGAAGGCCGCTCGAGCTACTTCGCCCCGGTACCGCTGGTCTTGGCCTCGCTCTTCGCGACGTCGACCGCGGCGTTGCTCACCACGCTCACCACGCTCACGGCGGCGGCGGCGATGGCCACGGGCTTCCGCCTGGGTGGGCGTCGCATGGCGCTGATCGCCGGGGTGGTGGCCGCCGCACTTCCCTCGGTCTGGGGCCAGGGTCTCGCCGGGGCACTGGCGGCGCTGGCGGTCACGACCGCCCTGCTCCTGTCCTGGCCCGACCGGGTCACCGTGGCCCGGGCGGTCGCGGCGGGCGCTGCGCTTGCCGTCGCCTGCCTGTCCCGACCGGAATCCCTGCTGATCGTGCCGGTCGTCGCGGGGTGGCCGCTCCTCTGGCGGTCGCCGGACGTGTCCCGTACCACGGCGTTCGGTTCATCGGCCGCGATCCTGATGGTCCCCGTCGCGGCCGTTGCCCCATGGGCCCTGCACGTCCGGCCCGCCACGGCGCCGCTGTGGCCGGTCACCACGTCAGGGCCGTCACTCGGCGTCTGGTCGCTCGGCCTCGCGGTCGAAGCGGCCACGTACGCCCTCGCGCTCTCCGAGGCGTGGAGGAGACGGCTCACGCTCCCCCAAACCTGGCATCGCCATCTCCCCTGGGTCGCGCTGCCGGCCCTGGCCGTCGCCACCTTCCTCTTCACCGTCGGCAACCGCGACCTCTTCTTCGCCGTCGCTCCGATGGCGGCCGTCGGCGCCGCCGCGGCGATCGGTCACCGGTTCGACGCCGTGCCACGGGAAGACGCCGTGCCACGGGAATCGGTGCGCTCCCGATGAGTACGCCCCTCGCGGACGACGACCGCCCAGGACCACGGGTGCGTGCCCGACGGGCGGTGCGGCGCGCCCATGAGCTCCTGGGGGATGCCCCTGCCCTGTTGCCTCTGCAGCGCCTGCTCACCCCCGAGAGCGCCCGCGATCGGGCCATCACGACGCGGACGCAACTCGTGATCGAGGGGTTCCCGCGGTCCGGCAACACCTTCGCGGCCAAGGCCTTCTCGCTCAGCCAGCACCAGCCTGTCGTCGTGGCCAGCCACGTGCACCTTCCCGCCCAGGTGAAGATGGCGGTCCGCCGCGGGGTTCCCACGATGGTGCTGGTTCGTGACCCCGGGGACGCGGCCGTGTCGATGGCCATCGCCGACACCCACCACCGCGTCGAGCACCTGGTGCGGTACTGGCTGCACTACCACACCGAGATAGAGCCGCTGCGGGACGAGATCCTGCTCGTGGACTTCCGCCACGCCACCACCGACTTCGGGGCGGTAACCGATCGCCTGAACGCCCGGTTCGGGACCGCCTTCGACCGCTTCGCGCACACCCCGGCCAACGTGGCCGAGGTGTTCACCGCCATCGACGACAAGCAGTTGGCCGTCCACGGGCGGTCCCGCTACCGGGAAGCCGTGGCCCGGCCGGAGCCGAGCCGCGACGACGCCCGCGCCGTGCTCGTGGGGCGGTTGGCCGACCCGCGGAACCAGGCCCTCCTGCAGGGCGCACGCGAGCTGCACGCCCGCCTGCTGGAGCCACGGTGACCGCCACGCCCGCGGTGTGGGCCCGGCGGCGCGCCCAGCCCCTGGCCATCTCGATCGTGGTCCTGGTGGGCTGCTTCCTCCAGGCCCCCGGGCGCCTGGTGCGCGACACGAAGCTCGACCTGGTGATCAATCCGGTGGGCTTCCTGAGCCGCACGCTGCACCTGTGGGACCCGTCCGCGTCCTTCGGGCAGCTCCAGAACCAGGCCGTCGGCTACCTGTTCCCCATCGGGCCGGTCTTCGCGGTGGGCCACGCCATCGGCATGCCCGCCTGGATCATCCAACGACTGTGGTTCGCCGGCATCCTCCTCGTCGCTATGTGGGGCGCGCTCCGGGTGGCGGAGGCACTCGAGGTCGGCCGTCCCGGGCCTCGCGTCCTCGGCGCGGCCGTCTACGGCCTCAGCCCCTCGATCCTCACCCTCGTCGGCTTCCAGTCGGGGGCCGAGCTTCCCCATGCGTTCCTCCCCTGGGCGATGCTCCCCCTGATCATCGGCGCCCAGCGGGGATCGCCACGCCGGGCCGCCGCGCTCTCGGGCCTCGCCGTCGTGGCCATGGGCGGCGTGAACGCGGCCGCCACCATCGCGGTGCTCCTCCTCCCCGCCACCTGGCTCCTCACCCGTGCGCCCGGCCCCCGGCGACGGGCCCTGATGGGCTGGTGGGCGCTGGCGGTGGTGCTGGCCACGACCTGGTGGGTGATCCCCCTCGTCCTCCAGGGCCGGTACGGGCTCCCCTTCTCGTCGTACACCGAGACGTCCTCGATCACCACCTCCACGGCATCCACGGTCGAGGTCCTCCGAGGCACCAGCAACTGGGTGGGCTATCTGGTGGTCGGGGGCCGGCCCTGGCTGCAGGGCGCCTGGTCGCTGGTCACCCTTCCGGCCGCAGTGGTCGCGACGGCGACGGTGACCGCCCTCGGGCTCGGGGGGCTCGCCCGCCGCGACATGCCCGAGCGCACGACGATGGCCCTCGGCCTCGGCGTGGCCGTGGCGGTCATGGCCTCGGGCTACGCCGGTTCCTTCGGCGGGCCGCTCGCCGACGTCACGCGGAGCCTGCTCGACGGCCCGCTCGCGCCGTTCCGGAACGCCCACAAGTTCAGCCCGGTCGTCGCCCTCCCGCTCGCCATGGGCGTCGCCCACGGGGCCACGGCGATCGGCGCCTGGGCCCGCCGCACCTGGCGGCGGACGGGCAGAGAGCGCCCGGTCTGGTCCCGACCGCTCGCCGCCGGCCTGGCCATGGCCCTCCTCGCCGTCGCCGCCTTCCCGGTGATCTCGGGTCGCGTGGCCACGCTGGGCTCCTTCGCCGACCTACCCGGCTACTGGCACGACACCGCCGACTGGCTCGGCGAGCACGAGGACGGGCGCCGCACGCTGATCCTCCCGGCGGCCTCCTTCGGCGAGTACGAGTGGGGACGCACCTTCAACGAGCCCCTCCAACCGCTCGCCCAGGGCCCGTGGGCGGTGCGCGACCTGATCCCGCTCGGCTCCGTGGGGGCGACCCGGCTGCTCGACGGCATCGAAGGCCTGATCACGTCGGGCACGGCCTCGCCGGCACTTGCCTCATCGCTGGCCCGGGCCGGGGTGGGCTACCTCGTGGTCCGCAACGACCTCGACGTGCGCCGGGTCACCTCACCACGACCCCAGATCGTGCGGGCGGTGCTCGCGTCCACGCCTGGTATCGAACGGGTCGCCCGGTTCGGCCCGCGGGTCGATCCCCTGGCGGTCACCACCCGGCTCGTGCCCGAGGTCACCGCCGCGGTGGTCCAGCCGCTCCAGGCGGTCGAGATCTACGAGGTCACCCCGGCCCATTCCCGCCTCGTCACCTACCCCACCGCCGGGACACAGGTACTGAGTGGTGGCCCCGAAACGCTGCTCGACCTGCAGGAGGCCGAGGATCTCGACGGGCGGGCGGTCGTGCTGTCGGGCGACGAGCGGTCGCGCCTCGGCCCCGACGACCGCTGGGTGGTCACCGACGGCCTCGGGCACCGCGACGTGAACTTCGGCCGGGTCCACACGAACGCGTCCTACGTCCTCACTCCGGACGAGTTGTCCCCGAACACGGGGCGGGCACCGCACGACCGGCTGGTCGTCGAGGGCATCGAGCATCAGACCACCGCCCGCAACAGGGGCGTGGCCGAGATCTCCTCCTCGTCGTACGCGCTGGGGCTCGCGCGGCTCCCCGAGGCCCAGCCCTACGCCGCCTTCGACGGCGATCCCTCCACCGTCTGGCGGCCATCGCGTTCCGGCACCGCCGCCGGCCAATGGGTGGAACTGCGCCTCGACGAGCCGATGGCGATCGACCGGATCGGCGTCGAGATCCCCGCCGCCCGGGTCGGTCGGGGGCGGGTGGCCCAGGTTCGGCTCACCACCGACAACGGTTCGACCGAGGGCCGGGTCGCCGCCAGTGCCGGCGCGGACGGCCTGTCGTTGCCGCCGGGCGAGACCTCGTTCATCCGGCTGACCATCACCGGCGTGCGCGGCGGTGCGTTCGCCCTCGAAGGACCGGGCATCAGCGACATCACGGTGCCGGGTCTCGAGGTGAGGCGACCACTGGCGACTCCGGCCGATCGGCCCGACGGCCTCGAGGGGTCATCCGACCCCCTCGTCCTGTTGAACCGCCCCCGGGCCGACCCCTTCGACCTCACGCGACACGACGAAGAGGTGGGCATGCACCGGGTGGTCAGGCTCCCCGAACGCACCGCGCTCGCGATGCGGGGCGAAGCGGCGCCGGTGGTGGGAGACAGCCTGATCTCGCTCGTCGACACGCTCGGCGACGCGGGCGAGGTCGAGGTCGAGGCGACCTCGACCTGGGGGGGCCTGCCCACCTTCGGGCCACGCCGTCTGCTCGACGGCGACCCCTCCACCTCATGGATCTCGGACCCGTCCAACCCCGTGCCGCTGGTGACCATGCGATGGGGCGAGCCCCGGTCCATCGAGGAGATCCGTCTCACCCGGACCGGGCCGCCCACCGAGCGCCCGACGAGCCTCCGCCTCGAGAGCCCTGCGGGCACGCGAGAGGTCGAGATCGGGCGCTCCGGTCGGGGCACCTTCGCTCCGCTCCTCACCGACCAGGTGACGGTGTCGTTCCCGACGGAATTGGATCCCCTGGCCAACGCGGCCCGTGCAGTGGGCGTCGCCGAGTTGACCCTCCCCGCCCTCGCCGACCTGGCCGTCCCCTCACTCGATCCCAGCGCCCCGTTCGCACTGGCCTGCGGCGAGGGCCCGCCCGTCACCGTCGACGGGCAGGTCATCTTGACCTCGCTGTCAGGCACGGTCGGCGACCTCCTGAACGCCCGCCCGATCGCGCTCGCCGGTTGTGGTGACCCCATCGCCCTCGAAGCCGGCCGTCACGACATCGACGCACCTGCGGTCGCCCTCTTCGACCCGTCGAGCCTGGTCTTCGACGACCCCGTCGCCGACTCGGCCACCCCGACCGGTCGGCCCGTCGAGGTCGGTTCGTGGGGCCCGGTCCGGAGGGACGCGCAGGTGGGTCCCGGCGACCAGTCCTTCCTCGCCGTGTCGGAGAACTTCAACCCAGGCTGGGTGGCGTCGATGGGCGGGAAGCGCCTCAAGGCGGTCCGCCTCGACGGCTGGCGTCAAGGCTGGGTGGTGCCCGCCGGAGCGGGCGGCACCGTGTCGATGTCCTTCGCGCCCGACCGCACCTACCGTGCCGCCGTGCTCGCGGGCGCCCTTCTCGTGCTCCTCCTCTTCGCCCTGGCCCTCTCGCGGGAACGGCGGGCGGTGCCGGCACCGGCACCGGCACGTGTCCTCGGGCCTGTCGTGCTCGTCGCCGCGGCAGCGGCCATCTGCTTCGTGGTCGGCGGGCCGCTCGTGCTGTTCGTGCCCCTCCTCCTGGTCCTGCCCGGCCGGGAGGACTCGCTGCCCCTCCTGGCGGGCGGCGCCTATCTCCTCGCCGGCGGCCTCGTCGCGCTCAACGCCGGACCGGGCGGCAATGCCTTCGGCTCGGCCACCCAGATCCTGGCCGCGGAGGCGATCGCCGCGGTGCTGGTCAGCCTGGTGCCCGGCTCGTGGCCGGCGCTGGGTCGCCCACAACGGCGACGGCGGGCCGGCGGGCCACGAGCAGGATCGACAGCCCGAACGGCACCCGCCAGACCCGGATGACGACCCGCTCGAACGCGGTGAGCCACCCGAACAGCCGATTCACCGCCGGGCTGACATAGCTGGCCTCCTCCTGGTCGTCCCGCACGAGCCGTCGGAGCGGCGTGCGCCGGAGCAGGAACGCGAGTGGCACGAGCCACGAGTGGAAGTAGGTGACCCGCAGGCAGTCGAGCCCGACCTCTTCGGCCAGACCCCGCAATCGACCGGCGGTGTAACGCCGACGGTGCCCGAGGGCGACGTCGTGGTCGCTCCAGGCCCACTGGTACGCCGGGACCGCGAGCAGGAGGAGACCACCCGGGCGAGCCACGCGTGCGAGCTCGCGCAGCGCGGCAGCGTCGTCGTCGATGTGCTCGAGGACGTCGAGGCTCGTCACCATCGCCGCGCACGCCGTGGGAAAGGGGAGCTGCGCAGCCTCCGCCAATACCGGCCCGGCACCCGGCCCGATTGCATCGACCGCGAGGCGGGCCGCCCGCGCGCTCAGGTCGGTGCCCGCGACCTGCCGGAATCGGGGAGTGAGCGCAGACAGCAGGGCACCCGTGCCACAGCCGACGTCGATCGCCAGTCCCCGCTCGTCGACACCGGCACGAGCGGCCTCCTGGAGCACGAGCGCCCGCTTCGCCCGGAACCACCAGTGATGCCGCTCGGCGGCAGCCATGACGTCGTACTTCCGATCGGTCATCGCCGTCCCGCCGGCAGGCGGTCGCGCCGGGCCGAGTGCCCGCCGTATCCGCACCGAATCCGAGAACGACCGCATCCCGCCGAGCGCACCGACCCGGCTCCCGTCGACATGGCCCCACGCGATGGGCATCTCGCCGATCGACAGCCCCGCCTGGCGGGCCCTCGCCAGGATCTCCACGTCGAAGGCGAACCCGGTGGTGCGCAGCGGCGTGAACAGCAGCCGGGCGGCATCAGCGCTGAACCCCTTCAGGCCGCATTGGGTGTCGAGGCTGTCCGTGAGCCCGAGGCGGCGGAGGAACCAGTTGTAGGTCCGCCCCATGGCCACGCGGTGCCGGGGAGCAGCGACCGTGATGGTGGAGTCCGGGTGCGACCGGGTGGCGACGACGACATCGTCGGGCCCGGCCTCGACACGGCGGAAGCACGCTTCGATGTCGGCGGCCCCCCCGAGGAGGTCCGCGTCGGCGAAGGCCACGGTCCGGCCCTCTGCGGCCAGCACGCCGGCACGCACTGCCGCCCCTTTGCCCTCGTTCACGGGCCGCCGGATCACCGTGACCGAAAGGCCCAGACCGGCCGCGGCGGTCTCCGCGATGGTCGGGGTGCCATCGTCGCTTCCGTCGTCCACGAGCAGGATCTCGGTGTTCTCGCCGTTGAGGGGCGACGCCGCCAGCGCCTCGAGCGTGCCCTCGATGCGCGATGCCTCCCGGAACATGGGGATGACGAGAGTCCGGACCGCGGCCATGGGGAGGCGATAGTAGGAGAGTGACCGCAGAAGACGCGCCTTGCCCCGCGAAGTCCTCCCCGTCCGCGTTGGCCCGCCTGGCCGAGGAGGGGGGCATGCACCGCATACACCTCGTGGCGTGGCGCGACCGGGAGGACCCCGAGGCGGGCGGCTCCGAAGAGCATGCCTCGCAACTCGCCCGGCACTGGGCCGAGGCCGGCATCGAGGTCACCATCCACACCGCGTCGGCAGACGGCCTGCCCGCCACCACCCGCAGGGACGGCTACTCGGTGGTGCGCCACGGCGGGCGCTTCACCGTGTTCCCCCGTACCGTGCTCCGGGAGATCAGCGGTCGGGCCGGGCCCCGCGACGGTCTCGTCGACGTCTTCCACGGTGTGGCCTTCTTCTCGCCCCTGTGGACGCGGGGGCCCAGGGTCGGCTTCGTCCACCACGTGCACCTCGGCGCCTGGCACCTGCTCATGCCGCCGGGCCTCGCACAGGTCGGGCACGTGCTCGAGCGCTTCGCGATCCCGCTGGTGTACCACCGGGCCACGCTGGTGACACCGTCGGAATCCACGCGGACCGAGGTCATCGAGCGCCTCGGGCTCACCCATGCCGACATCCGGGTGGCGCCCAACGGCGTCGACCACCGCTTCCGGCCCGGGGGCGAACGATCGGCCTCACCGCTCGTGCTCGCGGTCGGGCGCCTGATGCCCCAGAAGGGCTTCGCCACCGTCCTGCGGGCCCTTGCCCTGGCCCACGAGGGCCACCCCGACCTTCGGGCCGTGGTGGTCGGCGACGGGCCCTCACGGCGCGATCTCGAAGCCCTTGCACGCGAGCTGGGCATGGGCGACTGGCTCGAGTTCCGGGGCAAGGTCACCGACGCCGCGTTGGTCGAGGCCTACCAGCAGGCATGGTTCGTGGCCAACGCCTCGCTGCTCGAGGGCTGGGGCATGACCCTCACCGAAGCGGGCGCCTGCGGGACGCCCGCCGTGGCGAGTCGGATACCGGGTCACACCGAGGCGGTCGACGACGGCGTCAGCGGGCTGCTCGTCGACGGCGAGACCGAGATGGCCGCGGCCATCGGCCGCCTGCTCGACGATCCGTCCCTCCGCGAGCGTCTCGCCGCGGGGGCCCGTCGCCACGCTGCCAATTTCACCTGGGCGGCGAGTGCAGAGATCGTGCTTCGCGCCCTGATCGACGACGGCGCCCGCCGCCGCTGAGGGGCGCGCCTCAAGGATCGCCCTGGTCGACCGACGGGAACAGGCACGTCCGCCCCATAACCCGTCGAAGAGCCCGTCCTGCCTCCCCACCACACCCGCCTGTCACGCCTGGTCGGCTCCGCCCTCGTCCTCCTCACCGCGCTCACCGGTCCCGTCGCGGTCGCCGAAGGGGCAGGACCCGATGCTTCGCCGCCCGACGCGGCGAGGATCTCGGCGGAGCTCGCCGACGTGGCGGTCGACAGCACCGCGTTCCGTGACCTGGACGCGGCGTTGCGGTCCGCCCGCGAGACCCGCGCCCGCACGACGGCCGACCTCGAGGAGCTCGTCCCGGCACGGGCACAGCTCGAGCGCCGGGTGCGACGTGCCGCTGCGAGCCTCCACCGAGCGCGCAAGCGCCTGGGCTACATCGAGAACGCGATCGACGCCCTGGCCGTGGCGAGCTACACGGAGAGCGGCCAGCCGCCGATACCGCTCCTCGACCCGGACTCGGCGAACACGAACCAGCGGCGCGAGGTGCTGGCCTCCAGCGTGAACGACGCCCAGACGGTCGACCGGGCCGCCGCCGCCGAGGGCCGGGACGATGCCGTCCGCGAGCACCAGCTCAGCCGCGGCCTGCTCGAGAACGTCACGCGGAGGATCCGGGCCGCCAGGCGCGACCAGCGGGACGCGGCGCTCGACGAGCTCGAGCTCGCCCCACGCGTGGAGCGGGCGCGCGTGCTCGCACCCGTGCGGGGCGTCGACTTCCCGCTCGTCGCCCTCGATGCCTACCACCGGGCCGCGGCCGCCCTTGCCGTCGAAGACCCGGGATGTGGCGTCCGATGGTGGGCGCTGGCCGGCATCTCACGGGTCGAGGGACAGCACGGGACGTTCGGCGGGTCCCGACTCGAGGCCACCGGCCAGGTGAGTCGACCGATCATCGGCATCCCGCTCCCCGCCGTCGGCGAGACCGACGGCGGTCTCCTCGACGGCGACCCGAGCGTGGATCACGCCGTCGGGCCCATGCAGTTCATCCCGTCGACGTGGGCCCGCCACGGACGTGACGGCAACGGAGACGAGATCGCCGACCCGCAGAACCTCTACGACGCCGCCCTCAGTGCCGCCGCCTACCTCTGCGTCTCGAGCCGCGGGCTCGACGGCGACGCCGGCCTGCGTCGGGCCTACTTCAGCTACAACCACTCGTCGTCCTACGTGGAGCAGGTGCTCGGGTACGCCCACCGCTACGAGCGCGCCGTCCCGCTCGGCTGACCATCCGGGCTCCGGCGCTGATCCGACACGGATCGACCCCGAGAGATCGACCGACTGCGGGCGGGAGGCTCCCGGGGCCACCGACCGTCCTGGGCGATGCCGTGAGCCGCCGGCGGGCCGAACCCTGCTACCTTGCGCGCTGCCGCATGTGCCGACCGTCACACCCGTCGAATCCGGGTTAGGGTCGTCGCAGACTCGGCTCGGATACTCATCAGGGGGAACATCGTGTTGAACCGCTCGGCGCACCGGCGTCGCCTTCTCGGCCTCTTCGTCACCGTTTTGCTGCTGGGCGCCGCGTGCGGCAGCAGCGGCAATGAGAGCAGCTCGTCGGGCGGCGGCGACTCGGCGACGACCACCACGAACCCCGACGCCAACCTCGAGCCGGTGACGGGCGGCACCCTGGTCTACGCCGTGGAAGGGGACACCTCGACGCCATGGACACCGGCGAACATGGTGTGCGCCATCTCGTGCCACATCACCATCCGCAGCGTGTACGACACCCTCACCCTGGCCAACGAGGACGGCGAGGTGCAACCCAACCTCCTGGCCTCGTTCGAGCCCAACGCGGACTCGTCGGTCTGGACCCTGGTGGCCCGCGACGGGATCACCTTCCACGACGGCACGCCCTTCGACGCCGATGCCGTGATGGCCAACATCGAGGCCGACCGTGCCAGCCCGCTCGTGGGCAAGGCCTTCGCGTACATCGACGACGTGGCGTCCGACGGTGACATGACCGTCACCGTCACCATGAAGGGCCCGTGGATCGCGTTCCCGGCCTTCCTCACCGGCCAGCTCGGCTACCAGGCATCGCCTACGTGGCTGGCCGACGTCGAGGCCGGCACCGCCGATGCCGCTGCCCCCGTCGGCACCGGGCCTTTCGTCTTCGACTCCTACGAGCCCGGCGGCACGTTCCGGGCCACGAAGAACCCCGACTACTGGCGCACCGACGCCGAAGGCCGCCAGCTCCCCTACCTCGACGCCATCGAGTACGTGGTGCAGGACCAGGACCAGACCCGGTTCAACGCGCTCACCTCGGGCGAGACCAACATCATGCACACCTCGAACGGCGACACCACCAACCGCCTCGAGGCCGAGGCCGAGTCGGGCAGCATCGAGGTCGACAACATCACCAACAACCTCGAGACCGGCTACGTCCTGTTGAACGTCGGCGACGAGAGCCTCCCCACCAGCGATGTGCGCGTGCGTCGGGCCCTGGCGTACGGCTTCGACTACGAGACCCGTCGACAGGCCCGGTCGGGAGGCGTGCCCGACATCGCCAACGGCCCCTTCCCCCCCGGCACGCCCGGCTACCTCGAGGACACGGGGTTCCCCACCTACGACCCGGACAAGGCCCGTGAGCTGGTCGACGACTACGAGGCCGAGAACGGCCCCATCGAGATCGCCTACAAGACGACCACCGACGAGTTCAACCTGGTGACCGCGCAGCTCTACCAGCAGTTCTGGGAAGACGTCGGCATCGACGTCACCCTCGACCAGGTCGAGCAGGGCTCGTTCATCGGCCTCGCCCTCACCGGCGACTTCGAGGCCTTCGGGTGGCGCAACCACGCCGGGTTCGACGCCGACCAGCAGAACGTCTGGTGGAACTCCGAGAACGGCAACCCACCGCCCGACTTCGGCCTCAACTTCGGCCGCATCCGCGACGACGTCATCGACGAGGGCCTGAACACCCTCCGCACGAACCCCGACGAGGCCGCCCGAGTCGCGGCCGCCGAGGACATCAACCGGCGGTTCGCCGATCAGGTCTACAACATCTGGTTCGAGTGGCCGGTCTGGAGCATCGGCCACAGCCCGTCGGTCCACAACGTGCTCGGTGGCATCACCGAGGAAGGTGACCCCGTCCTCGACGTGCTCGGCATCGGTGGCGCCCACCAGATCAGCCAGATCTGGATCGACGACAGCGGGAACTAGAGGAACGAGAGGCCCCGGAGAGCCGAGGAGCGGGAACGTGGGCTACGTCAGAGGGAAGCTGGTGCAACTCGTCGCGGTGCTGCTCATCGTGACCTTCCTCACGTTCCTGCTCATCAACCTCCTGCCCGGCGGGCCCGAGGTGGCCATCCTCGGGCTCGGGGCCAACGAGGAGTCCATCGCCCAGGTCCGCGCCGACCTCAACCTCGACGATCCGCTGCCCGTCCGCTACGGCCGCTGGCTGAGCGACGCGGCCCAGGGCGACCTCGGCGAGTCGTACGTCAACGGCTCGACGGTGTCGGAGCTCCTCGCCAACCGGCTGGGCGTCACCCTGAAGCTGATGATCTACGCCATGTTCCTGGCCCTGATCGTCGCCATCCCTTTGGGGATAGCCACCGCCTACAAGGCCGACACCACCTTCGACAAGGTCACGGGCACGGTCGGCTTCGCGCTGCTCTCGGTGCCGAACTTCATCATGGCGGTGATCCTGGTCTACATCTTCGCGCTCACCCTCGACTGGTTCCCCGCCACCGTGAAACAGGGCGAGGAGAACCTCTACACCCTCTTCCTGCCCGCCGTGTCCCTCGCCGTCGGCCAGATCGCGGTGTTCATGCGCCTCCTGCGCACCGACATGATCGCCACCCTCCAGGAGGACTACATCGGCGTGGCCAAGGCCAAGGGCATGTCGACGAGGCGCATCCTGTTCCGCCATGCCTTCCGCCCGTCGAGCTTCTCACTGCTCACGGTGGCCGCCATCACCATCGGCAACCTCATCGGCGGCACGATCATCATCGAGCAGATCTTCGCCATCAACGGCATCGGCAAGCTGATCGTCTTCTCGATCTTCCAGCGCGACTACCTGGTGGTGCAGGGCGTGGTGGTGCTGGTCGCAGCCGGTTTCGTGGTCATCAACTTCGCGGTCGATCTGCTCTACGCCGTCCTGGACCCGAGGATCCGCCATGCCCGCGCCATCGCCTGAGTTCTCCGACGCTCCGTCGCTCTCCGAGCGACCCGGGGCCGACCTCATCACCGAGGCCGCCGGTGAACTGCGCTTCGATGCCGTCACCGCCGACGTCACCGCCGACGAGGCGCGCGGCGAGCTCCAGGTGCGCACCCTGGGCGTCGGCTTCTGGATCGCCGTGGCGTGGTTGGGCGGGCTCGTCACGCTGGCCGCGCTCGCGCCATGGCTCCCGTTCATCAAGGACCCGAGTGACATCGACGCACTGGCCCTGCGCGCGTCCCCGAGCGCGGCCCACTGGTTCGGGGGCGACGACCTGGGTCGCGACATCTTCTCGCGCGTGATCTGGGGCGCCCGCGTGTCGCTGTTCATCGGCGTCGCCGCCGTCACGATCGGCTTCCTCATCGGGGGCACCATCGGGCTCACCGCCGGTTACTTCCGGGGCCGCTTCGAGAAGATCGTGATGTCGTTCATGGACATCATGTTGGCCTTCCCCGCCCTGATCCTCGCCCTCGCCCTCGTCACGTTCCTCAGCCCTCCGGGGACCCAGGACGCGAGCCTCGGCACTGTCACGCTGACGCTCACGATCCTCGCCATTCCCGCGCTCTCGCGGATCACGCGGGCCAGCACGCTCACGTTCTCGCAGCGCGAGTTCGTGCAGGCCTCGCGGACGCTCGGAGCCAGGAACGGCCGCATCATCCTGCGTGAGATCCTGCCCAACGTGATCCCGCCGATGGTCTCGTTCTCGCTCATCGCCGTGGCCATCGTGATCGTGGCCGAGGGCGGACTGAGCTTCCTCGGGCTCAGCGTCTCGGCGCCGACGCCCACCTGGGGCAACATGATCAACGAGGGCCGCATCGCCCTCGAGATCGCCCCCCACATCGCGCTCATCCCGTGTGCGGTCATGTTCCTCACCCTCCTGTCGCTCAACTACGCCGGCGATCAGCTCCGGCGCCGCTTCGACGTGCAGGAGGCCCGGCTCTGACCATGGCCCGCAACAAGAAGATCGTCCTCACCAGCCCCACCGCCGTCGGCGACAAGCTCGACGGGCCACTGCTCGAGGTCGAGGGCATCCGCACGCACTTCCTCACCCCGAGCGGCACCGTTCGCGCCGTCGACGGCGTGTCGTTCACCCTCGAACGGGGCAAGACCCTGGGTGTGGTCGGCGAGTCGGGCTCCGGCAAGACCATCCTGTCCCGATCGGTGATGGGCCTCCTGCCGTCCCGCAACGTCGTGCGTCAGGGCGCGATCCGCTACCAGGGCCACTCCATCTCGGACTACTCGCCCGAGCAGATGCGCAGCATCTGGGGCACCGAGATGGGCATGATCTTCCAGGACCCCATGACCTCGCTCAACCCGGTGATGAAGGTGGGCAATCAGATCACCGAGTCGCTCCGGTACCACCTCGACATGGACAAGGGCGAGGCCCGCGAGACCGCCATCGCCCTGCTCACCTCGGTGGGCATCCCCGAGCCCACCCAGCGCGTCGACGAGTACCCCCACCAGCTCTCCGGCGGCATGCGCCAGCGCGTGATGATCGCGGTGTCGCTGGCGTGCGGGCCGCGCCTGCTCTTCGCCGACGAGCCGACGACGGCGCTCGACGTCACGGTCCAGGCGCAGATCCTCGACCTGTTGCAGGCCCAGCAGACCGAGCGCCACATGGCCATGATCCTCGTCACCCACGACCTGGGGGTGGTGGCGGGGCGCACCGACGAGATCGCGGTCATGTACGCCGGCAAGGTGGTCGAGAAGGCACCCACCAGCGTGCTCTTCTCGGAGATGCGGATGCCCTACACCGAGGCGCTCCTGAACTCGATCCCCAAGCTCGAGGACCCGAGCCACACGAAGCTCCAGATCATCGGCGGCCGGCCACCCGACCTCATCAACCCGCCCTCGGGCTGCAACTTCAGCCCCCGCTGCCCGTACGCGCAGCCCCGCTGCTTCGAAGAGGAGCCCCCGCTCCGCGACGCCGACACCCCGGGCCACCAGTTCGCCTGCTGGTATCCCGTCGGGACACCGGAGGGCAGGAAGGCCCTCGAGGACAACGTCGCCGCGGGCGTCGAGGCCGCCCGGTCGGCCGCCGAGACGGGCGCCGGCCAGCCGGTGGGCGCCTGATGGCCGGCAGCGGCACGGCCCACCTGCGGGCCGAAGGCGAGACGCTCCTGCGCGTCGAGCACCTGCTCGTCGAGTTCCCGGTGGGTCGCACCGGCCTCAAGGTGAACGCCGTGACCGACCTGAGCCTCGACATCGCCGACGGCGAGACCATGGGCCTCGTGGGCGAGTCGGGGTGCGGCAAGTCCACCACCGGGCGGGCCATCATGTCGTTCCCCAAGCCAACCGGCGGCAAGGTGCTCTTCGACGGCGTCGACCTGACCACCCTCACGGGTGAGGAGCTGCGGCGCACGCGCACGCGCATGCAGATGATCTTCCAGGACCCGATCTCGTCGCTGAACCCGCGGCGCACCATCGGCGACATCGTGTCGGAGCCCCTGAACATCTGGAACCGGGGCACCAAGGCCGAGCGCAGCGCCCGCGTGGACGAAGTGCTCGACGCCGTCGGGCTCGACCCCACCGTGGCCAAGCCCAAGCGCCCGCACGAGTTCTCGGGCGGCCAGTGCCAGCGCATCGCCATCGCTCGGGCGCTCGTGCTCGAGCCCAAGATGATCATCTGCGACGAGCCGGTGTCCGCGCTCGACGTGTCGGTGCAGGCCCAGATCCTCAACCTGCTCGAGGACATGAAGCAGCGGTACCAGCTCACGCTGGTGTTCATCGCCCACGACCTGGCCGTGGTCAAGAACGTGAGCGACCGCATCGCCGTGATGTACCTCGGCAAGACCTGCGAGGTGGCGACGCCCGACGACCTCCACCGCTCGCCCGCCCATCCCTACACCCGCGCTCTGCTCACGTCGATCCCCGTGCCCGACCCCACCGTGCGCCCCGACCTCGCCGGTCGCCTCACGGGCGAGCTGCCGTCGCCCGTCCAGCCTCCCAGCGGGTGCCGCTTCCGCACCCGGTGCCCGTTGGCCCAGGAGCGCTGCGCCGCCGAGGAGCCCCAGATGCGCCTGGTGGGCAAGGACCACTACGTGGCCTGCCATTTCCCGCTGGTCGACGTCGAGTCGTCGTAGCGACGTCATCACCTCCATGAGCCGATACAAGGAGTCCCTTTCCGTGCCACGCCGTCCGTCCCCTCGTCCGTTCCGGCTGTTGGCCGTGCTCCTGGCGCTGCTGCTCGTGGCCGCCGCATGTGGCAGCAGCGGCTCCTCTGGGGGCGGGGACGGCGCGTCGACCGACACGGTCGTTCCCGGCCAGTCGGACTTCGAGCCCGACACCGCCGAGCCGCAGTATGGCGGCACGCTCACCTACGGCATCGAGGCCGACACCTCGAACCCCTGGGAGCCCCAGAAGGTGCTCTGCGCCATCAGCTGCTCGCAGATCCTACGGTCGATCTACGACCCGATCGCCGAGATCGGCCAGGACGGCTCGGTGCAGCCGGTGCTGGCCGAGACCATCGAGCACAACGACGACTACACGGTCTGGACGGTCAAGGTCCGCGAGGGCATCACGTTCCACGACGGCAGCCCCCTGACCGCCGAGGACCTCAAGGTCAACTCCGATCGGGTGTCGACCAGCCCCACGCTCGCGCTCGCGACCAAGGACCTCGAGTCCACCGAGGTGGTCGACGAGTACACGATCCAGTACAACCTCAAGCGACCCTGGTCGGCCTTCGACTACGTGCTCACCACCCAGGTCGGTTTCGTGGCCTCCGGCGACTGGCTCGAGGCCACCGCCGCCGGGACCGCCCAGTCCGACGAGCCGGTCGGCACCGGGGCCTTCGTCTTCGAGTCCTACGAGCCCGGCGGCAGCTTCGTCGCCACCCGCAACCCCGACTACTGGCGCACCGATGCCGAGGGCCGCGAGCTCCCCTATCTCGACAAGGTCGAGTTCAAGATCTTCGAAGACGTGCAGTCGCGCACCTCGGCCCTCACCTCGGGCCAGATCGACATCATGCACACGGCCAACGGCGACGCCATCGCCGGTCTGCGCACCCAGGCCGAGGCGGGCGAGATCAACCTCATCGAGAACTCGGCCAACGCCGAGACCAACTACCTCATGCTCAATGTCGGCAACCCCGACTCGCCGCTCGCCGATGTCCGAGTCCGCAAGGCCGTCGCCCACGCGGTCGACTACGACACGGTGAACCAGTCACGCTTCGCCGGCACCGCCAACGTGGCCAACGGCCCGTACCCGCCCGGGTCGATCGGCTACCTGGAGGACACCGGCTTCCCCACCTACGACCCCGACAAGGCCCGCGAGCTCGTCGACGAGTACGAGGCCGAGAACGGCCCCATCGAGATCGGCGTCCGAACGACCTCGGACGACTTCAACCTGCTCAGCGCGCAGCTGTTCCAGCAGTTCATGGAGGACGTCGGCATCGACGCCTCGATCGACCAACAGGAGCAGGGCGAGCTGGTGCTCTCCGCGGCCAAGGGCGAGTTCGACGTCTTCCTGTACCGCAACCTCGCCACCCAGGACCCCGACCAGAACAACGTCTTCTGGGGTTCTGACACCGCAGCCGACGTCGGCACACTCGCCATCAACTTCAGCCGGATCCGCGACGACGTGATCGACCAGAACCTCGACATCCTCCGCGAGAGCGCCGATCCGGCCGAACGCCAGGCCGCGGCCGAGGCCATCAACCGGCGGTTCGCCAAGAAGGTCTACAACGTGTGGTTGACGTGGGGCGAGTGGGCCATCGCCAGCCAACTCGACGTCCACCAGGTCGCCACCGGCTACAACCTGCCCGACGGGGGCGAGGCGCTCGGCATCCGCACCGGCAACCACCAGGTCTCCCAGATCTGGCTGGAGCAGTAGCGACCGCCTCCGCGCGGCACGGCGCCAGGGGCTGAGCTTCGGCCGGGCCGCCCGAAGCTGGCACTATGGCGGGATGGCCAACCCCCCTGCGATGGAAATCGACCTCGACGCGATCTACCAGGTGGCGATCACCACCCCGAAGGGCGAGATCGTCATGGAGCTCGACCCGGCGCTGGCACCCACCACCGTCAACCACTTCGTGGTCAACGCCCGCAACGGGTTCTACGACGGCCTCACCTTCCACCGGGTCGTCCCCGGCTTCGTGATCCAGGGCGGCGACCCCGACGGCACCGGCTCGGGCGGGCCCGGGTACCGCTTCGCCGACGAGCCCGTGAAGGCCGAGTACACACTCGGGGCCGTGGCCATGGCCAACGCCGGCCCGCACACCAACGGGTCGCAGTTCTTCATCTGCATCGAGGACTGCCGCGACAAGCTCCAACCGCTCTACAACCTGTTCGGCTACGTGGTCGACGGCATCGAGGTCGCGCAGGCGATCGGCACCGGCGACACCATGACGTCGGTGATCGTCACGCCGCGGGCCTCCGACTGATCCCGGTCGTCACGGGAGCGCCGTAACCGACGTCGTGGAGTTCAACATCGCCGCCTTGCACGAGGCGATCGCCGGCGAGATACCAGACCGGGAGTGCATCGTGTTCCGCGACCGTCGGCTCACCTGGGCGGCGGTCACCGATCGCACGCGTCGCCTGGCCGGCGTGCTGGCGGCCGCCGGGTTGGGCCTGGTGGCCGATCCCGCGGCGGTGGAGCCCTGGGTGTCGCCCCATGACCACCTCGCCCTCTACCTCCACAACGGCAACGAGTACCTCGAGGGAATGCTCGGCGCCTTCAAGGCGCGGATGGCCCCGTTCAACGTCAACTACCGGTACGTGGCCGAGGAGCTCGCCTACGTCCTCGGCGATGCCGGCGCCCGGGCGGTGATCTTCCACGCCTCGTTCGCCCCCGTGCTCGCCGAGGTGCTTCCCATCCTCGGCACGGCACCCTTGCTGCTCCAGGTCGACGATCGTTCGGGCGAGCCCCTTCTCGACGGCGCGGTCGACTACGAGGCTGCGCTCGCGGCCGCCGACCCGGACCTCGCTCCGGGCCTCGCCGACTCCTGGTCGCCTGACGACCGCTACGTGCTCTACACCGGGGGCACCACCGGGATGCCCAAGGGGGTCCTGTGGCGCCAAGGCGACTTCCTGCCCGCCGCGCTCGGCTTCCGGCGCCGCGACGGACGCGAGTTCTCGAGCACCGACCAGGTCGTCGATGCCGCCCGCACCGGGCGCCTGCGCGCCCTCCCGGCGGCACCCTTCATGCACGGTGCCGCCCACTGGAATGCCCTGAGCGCCTGGCTCACCGGCGGCACCGTGGTCGTGCAGGGTGAGCCGGGCCACCTCGACCCGGTCGACATCTTCGCGACCTGCGAGCGCGAGCGCGCCACGTCGCTGCTCATCGTCGGCGATGCGTTCGCCCGCCCGCTCGCCGACGAGTTGCGGACTGGGTCCTACGACCTGTCCGCGCTTCGCTTCATCCTGACGGGTGGGGCGATCCTGAGCACATCGACGAAGGCCGACCTCCTCGAGCTCGTGCCGGGCGTGACGATCGTCGACATCCTCGGCTCGTCCGAGTCGGGGCGCCAGGGGATCACGTCCACGACGACCACTGCCTCCTCGCCGGCGGGTCGCTTCGACCCCACCCCGTCCGCGGCCATCGTGAGTGCCGATCTGACCCGTGTGCTCGCGCTCGACGACCACGAGGAAGGCTGGCTGGCCCAGGGGGGCCGTGTGCCGCTCGGTTACCTGGGAGATCCCGACAAGACCGCCGCCACCTTCCCGATCATCGAGGGTCGGCGGTACGCGGTCCCCGGCGACCGGGCGAGGTACGACGAAGAAGGGCGCATCGAGCTCTACGGCCGCGAGTCCGTCACCATCAACTCGGGCGGCGAGAAGATCTTTGCGGAGGAGGTCGAGCACGCACTGAAGGCCCACCCCGACGTGTTCGATGCCGTGGTGGTCGGCCGCCCCAGCGAGCGCTGGGGCAACGAGGTCGTCGCCCTCGTGCGCCTGCGCGACGGCGCCGAGGTCACCGACGCGGCGCTGCTCGCCGAGTGCGGCCGCCACGTGGCCCGCTACAAGCACCCCAAGGCCATTCTCCGCCTCGACCACATCGAGCGCAGCCCCAGCGGGAAGGCCGACTACCGCTGGGCGCGGGCCGTGGCCATCGATGATGCCGGGGAGGGACCACCCCGCTGACCACCAGCCCGCTCCAGCGCGCCGTCACGCTCCCCGAGCCGGTCGATCTCGCCCTCACCCTCGGTCCCCTGCGGCGCGGACGGTACGATCCCGCGTCCCAACTCGGGGCGGCGGGCTTCTGGCGCGCCACCCGGACCCCTGAAGGCCCTGCCACGCTGGCCGTGGTGGGGCGCGACGGCGCCAGCCGGACCATCAGCGCGACCTTCGACGTGCGCGCCTGGGGGCCGGGCGGCGAGTGGGTGCTCGACCGGGCCCCTGCACTGCTCGGCGCCGAGGACGATCCCCACGGCTTCCACACGGACCATCCCCTGGTGTCACGGCTGCATCGGCGGTTCCCGGGGCTGCGGATCAGCCGGTCGAACGCGGTGTTCGAGACGCTCGTCCCGACGGTGCTCGAGCAGAAGGTCACCGGTTTCGAATCGAGGCGCGCCTACCGCCAACTCGTCCTGAAGCTCGGCGAGCCGGCGCCGGGCCCGAGCGGCCTGATGCTGCCTCCCGAGCCCGCCGCCGTCGCCGGGACCCCGTACTACGAGCTCCACGTCGTCGGGGTCGAACGGAACCGTGCCGACACGCTTCGCCGTGTGGCGTCCCGGGCGCACCACCTCGAGCAGCTCCTCGCCCTGCCGTCGGCCGAGGCCCAACGGCAGCTCACGCTCATCCGCGGAGTGGGGCCCTGGACCGCCGCGGAGGTGGCCCTCATCGCGTTCGGCGACCCCGATGCGGTGAGCATCGGCGACTACCACATTCCGCACCAGGTGGCCTTCGCCCTCGCCGGCGAGGAGCGGGGAACCGACGAACGGATGCTCGAGTTGCTCGAGCCGTTCCGCGGGCAACGCGGGCGGGTGATCCGGCTCATCACCGCGGCCGGCCTCGGCCCGGAGCGCAAGGGCCCGCGCATGGGCCCCAACGACTTCCGGGATCGGTAGCGGGGGTGGCCCGAAGATGGCGCCCACAAGTTATCCACAGGCTTTGCCGGCTATCCATGCACAGGCGGGCGATCGTATGATCCACCTCCGAGGAGGTGTGGCGATGACGAGCTACGAGGTGACGCTGACCGACCGCACGACGGAGAGGATCGACGGCGCCGACGCCTACCAGCAGGAGGGCCAGATGACCACGTTCTTCTGCCGGGACCGTGGCCGTGAGGTGGTCGACAGCTGGAGCACACGGATCGCCAGCTTCCGCACGTCGGAGGTCCTCATCATCCGCCGCTCCGACCGGGTGCCCGCCGCCTGACGGCGGGGCCGCCGCGGTTGGCGGCACGCCGGTGCCGCAGCCCCGGAGAGGCAGCGTGATAGGTTCTCCCGGCCCCACCACGACCCGCCGTGGCGCGCCTCACGATGATCTCCACCGCCCCCGACACCGCCGCCGCCAAGTCCGAGTCGGAGACCGGAGACCGGTCCACATGGCGTCGCGCCCTGCTCAAGGCCGCGGTTGCGTACATCGTCTCCCGGGTGATGGTCGTGGCCGGCGCGGGCGTCGTGGCTGCCCAGCAGGGCGTGGACGCCACCGTCGAGAACGTTCCCCGTCCGGACGCCGCCACCAGCTTCATCGTGCGGGTCCTCGACTCATGGGACGGCAACTGGTACATGGAGATCGTCCGGGGTGGCTACCCGGAGGTGATCCCGCCCAACATCACCTACTTCCAGCTCGAGGCCCGCGCCGCGTTCTTCCCGCTCTACCCGATGCTCGTGAGCGTCTTCGACCGGGTGCTCCCCGGAAGCGAGGTCTTCGCCGGCCTCTTCGTGAACGCGGTGCTCGGCGCCCTTGCCATCTACCTCGTCGGCCTCCTCGCACGCGATCTCTTCGGGGTCAGGCCGGCCGGGCGCGCCATGATCCTCATGGCCGCGTTCCCGGGCAGCTTCGTGCTGAGCTTCGCCTACAGCGAGGGCCTCCTGATCGTCCTGGCCGCCGGCTGCCTCCTGGCGCTCCAACGCCGCCAATGGCTGCTCGCCGGCATCGTCGCCGCGCTCGCCACCGCGACCCGGCCGAACGGGGTCGCCGTGGCTGCCGCCTGCGGCGTCGCCGCGCTCCTCGCCATCTGGCAGCGCCGCGAATGGCGCGCCCTCATCGCCCCGGCCCTCGCCCCCATCGGCTTCATCGCCTTCCAGTGGTACCTCCGGGTGCACACCGACGAGTCGTGGGCATGGTTCCGGGTGCAACGCGAGGCGTGGGCGGAAGGAACCAGTTTCGGTGCCACCGCCGTGCAGGACACGTTCGGCTTCCTCACCCACCCGCTCAACTCGCCGACCGACGTCCTGACCAGCGTCTCGCTGTTCACCATGCTCGCCCTGCTGTGGACCATGTGGAAGAAGCGGCTGCCCTGGCCGATCGTCGCCTACGTGGTGGTCGTGCTCGCCCTCATGCTCATCCCTGCGACGGTGACCGCCCGCCCGCGGTTCCTCTTCACCGCGTTCCCGCTGCTGATCACCGCCGGGGCATGGTGGCCTGACGACGACCGTGACGGTTGGGCGCTGCTCATGGCGCTCTGCGGTGCCGGCCTGGTGACCCTCACCGCGCTGTACGGGGTCTTCGGCGCCATCCCGTGACATCGGGCCGTCGGCTGGCTGCGGCGGTACGGAGCCGCTGGGGCACATGGCTCGCCTTGGGGCTGTTGGCCCTCCTCGCCTACGGGCCCGCCCTCCGCGCCGCCCCTGGCGCGGTGCCGGCGGACACCAAGCTGTACCTGTACCTGGATCCTGGGCGCCAGATCGCCGACGCGCTCTGGTCGTTCGACGCCCGCCAGTTCGCCGGTTGGGTGCCACACCAGACCATCGGCTACCTCTGGCCCAGCGGCCCCTGGTTCTGGCTGTTCGACCACCTCGGCGTGCCCGACTGGGTGGCCCATCGACTCTGGATCGGCACCATCCTCTTCGCGGCCGGGGCCGGAGCCCGGTGGGCCGCACGCCGACTCGGGATCGCGCCCGTGGCCGCCCTCGCCGCCGCGGTCGTCTACCAGCTCTCGCCGTTCATCCTCGCCTACGTGTCCCGCACCTCGGTCCTGCTCCTGCCGTGGGCCGCCCTCGGGTGGCTCGTGGGCCTCACCATCGGCGCCGCGACCCGCACCCGCTGGCGGGACGCCGGGATCTTCGCCCTGATCGTGGCCACCGTCGGGGGCATCAACGCGACCGCCCTTCTCATGGTGGCGCCGGCGCCGATCCTGTGGTTGCTCGATGCCGCCGCGTCGGGCGTCATCTCCTGGCGCCGGGCGGCCCGCACGATGCTCACCCTCGGCGGCCTCTCACTCGGGGTCTCCCTCTGGTGGATGACGGCGCTGCTGGTCCAGATGCGCTACGGCGCCCAGGCGCTCTCGTTCAGCGAGACGCTGGAGGCGGTGTCGTCGACCGCAGCCGTCACCGAGGTGCTCCGCGGCCTCGGCTACTGGCTCTTCTACGTCGGCGATCCGGTCACGCTCGCCACCACCGCCGGACGCGTCTACCAGGAGGACCACCGCCTCATCGCCTATGGCTTCGCCCTGCTCCTCACCGGGGTCGCCGGGCTCGGATTCGTGCGATGGGGACAACGCCGCTTCGCCGGCCTGTGCCTGCTCACCGGCGTCATCCTCGCGGTGGGGGCCTACCCGATCGATGATCCGTCGCCGCTCGGCGCCACGCTGGCCGCATCCTCGCGCTCCACCGCCGTCCTTGCCCTCCGTAGCAGCACGCGCGCGGTGCCACTGGTGGTCTTCGGCCTGGCGCTGGGCGTCGGTGCGCTCGTGACGGCGATCGGACGGTGGCAGCCGAAGGTGGGCATGGCGGGTGCACTGACGGTCTGCCTTCTCGCTGTCGCCAACCTCCCCGCCGCCCGCACCGGGGGCTTCGTCGATCCCGACCTCCAGCACCCCTCGCCGCTCCCGACCTGGTGGAGCGAGGTCGGCGACGCTCTCGACGCACTGCCGCCCGGCTATCGCGTGATGCAGGTGCCGGGCGTCGAGTTCTCCACGTACCGCTGGGGCCATACCGTCGACCCCCCCCTTCCCGGCCTCAGCGACCGCCCGCTCGTGACCCGCGACCTGCTCCCCCTCGGCAGCCCCGGCGCCATGGACACCCTGTACGCACTCGACGACCGCTTCCAGGCAGGCGTGCCCGAGGCTCCCGCCGTGGCGCCCATCGCGAGGCTCTTCGGTGCGGACACGATCCTCGTCGCACCCGAGGTCGCGTTCGAGCGCTATCGCACGCCCCGGCCCGAGCCCACCTGGGACTTCTACCGAGCGGGGGCTGACGGACTGGGTGAGCCGACCACCTTCGGACCGGTGGCACCGAACCTCCCTCCGACGGACAAGCCCGCGGCAGCCATGGTCGACGAGCGGGCACTCGCCCTCGGCGACGTCGGCGAGGATGTGCCCGCGCTCGCCCTGGTGCCCGTGGAGGACCCCCAGCCAATCGTCCGCGCCGGCGGTCGCGTGGTCGTCCTGTCGGGAAGCGGTGACGGCCTGGTCGATGCGGCTGCCGCCGGGCTCATCGACGGGACCGAGACGATCCGGTACCCGGCCGCCATCCCGTCCGACGATCGTGCCGACGCCATCGTCGGGTCCGACCTGGTGGTCGTCACCGACACGAACCGCGTCAGGGCCCGCCAGTGGCGAGGGAGCCAGGACGTGTGGGGCTTCACCGAGGACGGCGTGCACCCTGGGCTCCTCGTCGACGATCCTGCCGATCATCGTCTGGAGGCGATCCCCGACCAGGGTGACGAGAACGTCACGGTCGCGACGTCGGAGGGCCCCGTCCGGGCCACGGCCAGTGCCTACGGCGAGCCGAACGCCTACCGTCCCGAAGCGCGCGCCGCGCTGGCGGTCGACGGCGACCCCGAGACCGCGTGGCTGGTGGCGGACCGCGACGAGCCGCTGGGGCAACGTCTCCGGATCGACGCAGACCATGCCGTGGGGGCCATCACCGTCCTCCAGCCCCACGACCGCCGTCCCGATCGCTGGATCACCGAGGTGCGGCTCACCACCTCGACAGGCGAGGACCGGATCGTCCGGCTGACCGGGGCCTCGCGCTCGGCGGATGGCCAGCGCATCGAGTTGGGCGATCCCGCCGTGTGGTGGGAGCTCGAGATCACCGACACGAACGTACCCCCGGCGCCGATCTATCCCGGGCGCGGCCCAGTCGGCTTCGCGGAGGTGTCCACCGCGCTCGGCCCGAGCCGCGAGGTCGTCAGGCTCCCCACGGACACCCTGTCGCAGGTCGACGCCGACACCCCCGTCGCCATCGTCCTGACGCGACTCCGGACCGATCCGCTCGACCGTTGGCGCCGTGACCCGGAGGCGGCCATGGTCCGCTCCTTCCGATTGACCGAGCCCGAGCAGATGGCCCTCGACACGAGCGCCCGGCTCGACCGCCGGGCCTCCGACTCCGTGCTCGCCGACCTCTTCGATGCCGACACGGCGGTGGCGACCGAGCGCCTGACCGGTGATCCCGCCGCCGGGGGTTGGGCGGCGACCGACGGCGACCCCGCCACCGCCTGGCTCACGCCGTTCGGGTCGGCCGAGGGCGCCAGCATCTCGGTACCGGTGACGTCGGGGGCGCGACCCGATGGCATCGACCTGCAGGTCGCGGTCGGTCCGCACCTCGGCCGCCCGACCGAGGTGGAGATCGGACGCGGTGATGCACACGAGACCGTCCCGCTGGAGCCCAGCGACGCGGACGGCCGGTACCGCATCGGCCTGGGCGACCTCGCGTCGGCGCCGGGCCCGCTCACCATCACCGTCACCGCCACGAACGCGGTCACCACGGTCGACCGGCGTTACGGCGACACCACCCTGCTCCCCGTGGGCATCGCCGAGGTGACGGGACCAGGGCTTGCGAGCCAGGGACTGCCCGCACGGCTCGACACCGGATGCCGCCGTGACCTCCTGCGCGTCGACGGGCGCGCGTTCCCGGTCCGGTTCACGGGCCCCACAGCGGGCGCGCTGGCCGGCGACGAGCTCGTCGTCACACCGTGCGGGAGCGGCGACACCCTCGGCCTCGGAGCAGGCAGGCACGAGGTCGTCGCCGCCCCCGGTTCACGCACGGGCCTCGACATCGACCGCCTGGTGCTCACCAACCCGACCGCTCGTGACGAACTGGCGGCACCGCCACCCGAACGGCCCGAGGTGGTGGTGCGCACCGGCCACGATCGCCGCACGATCAGGGTGGGGCCATGCCCTGATGGCTGTTGGCTCGTCCAGGGCGAGGGCTGGAACCCCGGCTGGTCGGCCAGGATCGGCGGCGACTCGCTCGGCCGCCCCGAGTTCGTGAGCGGGGGGATGAACGGCTGGTTCCTGCCCCCGTCGAGCGAGGAGACCACCGTCCACCTGCGCTGGACCCCCCAGCGGTGGATCTGGGGGGCGATTGCCGCAACGATCGGCGCCCTGCTGGTGTGCCTGGCCCTGATCCTCCTCGACCGCCGACGCGCGTCGGCAGACGGGACCGAGCCGCCTGCGCTCGCGCCACCGTGGCGGGCTGACGCCAGGCGTCACCACCTGGTCTGGGTGACCGCCACGATCGCGAGCGCGTTCGTGGTGTCGCCGTCGTGGGGCCTCGTGGCGCTGGCCGTGTCGCTGCCGCTCGTGGTGGTCCGCCGCTCCGCGCTGGTGGGGCTGGTGGGGCTGGTGGGGCTCGTCGCCATCACCGCCGACCTGGTGCAGTACCAGCGCATCGAGGACCCCGCCGCAGGATTCGGCTGGGTGCAGAACGTCGCACCGGACCACCGGGCCGCGTTCGCCATGGTCATCCTGGTGGTCGCGGCCACGCTGCCGGGCCACGCAAGGCGTGGGCCCCCGAACACGGACACACCGGCGGTTGGCGCAGCCACTGCGCCGGTCGAAGGGGTCGGTCCGCGCGCCGACCGACGCGAGGCCTGACCGCCATGAGCGAGGGGGCCCTTCAGTCGACCGACGGTCATCCCCACGGCCACCGTGTCGTCGTCGTCGGGGCAGGGCCCGCGGGGCTGACGGCCGCCTACGAGCTGGCCAAGAGGGGGTGCCGCGCCACGGTGCTGGAGTGCGATCCGGTGGTCGGCGGCATCAGCCGAACCGTCGAGCGTGACGGTTGGCGCTTCGACATCGGCGGCCACCGCTTCTTCACCAAGGTGCCCGAGGTGGAGGCCCTGTGGCACGAGATCCTCGGGGACGAGGACTTCCTGGTTCGGCCCCGTCAGAGCCGCATCTTCTACGACGACAAGTACTACGACTACCCGCTCAGGGTGGCCAACGTCCTGGCGAACCTCGGGCCGGTCGAGGCGACCCGGTGTGTCCTGTCCTACCTGTGGGCGCGGGTGCACCCCCCCAGGGACACGACGACGTTCGAGGGCTGGGTGGCCGCTCGATTCGGTTGGCGCCTGTACCGCACGTTCTTCAAGACCTACACCGAGAAGGTCTGGGGCATCCCGACCGACCAGATGCCCGCCGACTGGGCCGCGCAGCGCATCAAGAACCTGTCGCTGTTCTCCGCGGCGGTCAATGCACTGCTTCCCAAGCGGAACCGGAAGGGGATCGCGAGCCTCATCGAGGAGTTCCAGTACCCGAAGTACGGCCCCGGCATGATGTGGGAGCGCTGCCGGGACCTCGTGGTCGAAGGGGGCGCGAGGGTCGCCATGAACACGAGGGTCAGCGGCATCCGCCACGAGGGGGGACGCGCCGTCTCGGTCGTGGCAACCCACGCCGGCGAGACCTTCGAGCACCCGGCCACGGAGGTCATCTCCTCGATGCCCATCAGCCACCTCCTCAAGGCCATGGACCCGCCGGTCCCTTCCGAGGTGCGACGGGCCGCCGACGAGATCTCGTATCGCGACTTCCTCACGGTCGCCCTCGTGGTTCCCGAGGACGCCGGCTTCAGCGACAATTGGATCTACGTGCATGCCCCCGACGTCGCGGTGGGCCGCATCCAGAACTTCGGGTCCTGGTCGCCGTACCTGGTCAAGGAGGGTCGCACGTGCCTCGGCCTCGAGTACTTCGTGTTCGAAGGCGACGAGCTGTGGGAGTCGTCCGACGAAGACCTGGTGACCCTGGGGACACGGGAACTCGCCACACTCGGCCTCATCGACCCGGCTCAGGTCGAGGCGGGCTATGTCGTGCGGATGGCCAAGGCCTATCCCACCTATGACGAGCACTACCGCGAGAACGTCGGTGTGCTGCGCGCGTGGCTGGCCGACCATGCGGAGAACGTCCACCCTGTCGGGCGCAACGGCATGCACAAGTACAACAACCAGGACCATTCCATGTACACGGCCATGCTCACCGTGGACAACATCTTCGGCGCCGAGCACGACATCTGGGAGGTGAACGTGGAGGAGCAGTACCACGAGCGGGCCGCCACCGATGACACCCCCGCCACGGGAACCGGGCGCGACGCTCCGGTGCTTCCCCGGGCCGCGTACGACGGGGCGCGCCGCCGGCGAGGTGTCACCGGGGCGTGACCACCCGCTCTTCTCGTAGCCTGGATGCGTCATGACCACCGAGAGGCCGGGCTCGCTGCTGTTCATCATCCCCGCCTACAACGAAGAGGCAGCGCTGCCGCGGGTGCTCGTCGAGTTGGCCGAGGCGTACCCGACCGCCGATGTCGTGGTCGTCGACGACGGATCAGCCGACGCCACCGCCGATGTCGCCCGCCTCGGGGGCGCGGTCGTGCTGGAGCTCCCGTTCAACCTCGGCATCGGGGGAGCGCTCCGCACCGGCTTCCGCTACGCCGAGCGGAAGGGCTATTCGCGCGCCGTGCAGTTCGACGCCGACGGCCAGCACCACCCCGACGAGGTGCCGGCCCTGCTCGCTGCCCTCGACGCCGGTGCCGAGATGGTCGTCGGCAGCCGCTTCTCCGAAGGACACCCCGGGTACCAGGTGGGTCGTCTGCGCAAGGTGGCCATGGGCGCGCTGACGATCACCATGCGACGCATGGCGGGCCAGAACTTCACCGACACGAGCTCGGGATTCCGTGCGTTCTCACGACCCGTCCTCGAGTTCTTCGCGGACACCTATCCGGCCGAGTACATGGAGTCGGTGGAGGCGTTGCTCTCCACCTGTCGTGCGGGCTTCCGCGTGGTCGAGGTCCCGGTCACGATGCGCGGCCGCGAGACGGGAGCGCCGTCCAACCGCACGTGGCGCCTGGTGTACCACTACCTCCGGCTCTTCGTGGTGCTGCTCGCTGCGGCACCGCGTGCCAGGCAGGCGCCCGGAACCGCGGCGGAGAGATGACGGCCTGGCTCGCAGCGGTCGCGGCCCGTGCGACCGGGACGGATGCCGCTCCGGTGGACAAGGTCCACGCCATGAGCATCGGGGGCCGAATCCTCGTCGCGGTGCTCACGGCGCTCACCCTGCTCTTCATCCTCCGTCTCGTCCGCCGCGGTCAGCTTCGAGGGAAGTACGCCCTGCTGTGGCTCGGGGTCGGCGTCGCCATGGTGGGCTTCGCGCTCCACCCCGACGTCCTCGTGCCCATCTCGGAGACGGTCGGCATCAGCTACGAGCCGGCCATCATCTTCCTGGCCGCGATCGCGTTCCTGTTCGTCGTGATCGTGCACTTCTCCTACGAGCTCTCACGGCTGGAGGACCGCACCCGCACCCTCGCCGAGGAGCTCGCCCTCCTTCGCGCCGAGGCCCAGGACCGGAATGGGGAGCAGGGACGGAAGGACCCTCAGTGACCCGTCCCCCCCGGTGACGGGCGCTCGACGGGGCGGGACTCGACGATGAGGCCGTCGGCGACGAAGGGCGCCCACCACCGACCCACCGACCGTTCCAGGAAGAGCACGAACCGCCCCGCCAAGCCGAGGAGCCGGGCCTGAAGGCCTCGGCCCGAGGCCTGCTTCACCGCCGGGACGTAGGTGACGGTGCGGAGATGCTCCCACCCGTGGCGACCGAGCAGGGTGGTGAGGGTGCGCCAGCTGAACAGAACCACGTGGTCGGGGTGGTTGATCTCGGCCCCGGCGAGGGCCGCGAAACCGTTCAGCAGGCCCGACGCGTTGGGCGTGGTGAGCACGAGCGTGCCGCCTGGGGCGACCAGGCCGTGCAGTCCCTCGAGGAACGAGCCCGGGTCGTCGAGATGCTCGATCACCTCGCCGGCGATCACCACGTCGGCTGCCTCGATGCCCAGCGACGCGAGCACCTCGGGGCGCCGCCCGTCGGCGACGTAGGCCTCGTACCCCTGCCCGTGGGCGCGGTCGACCCCCTCCTCGTCGAGGTCGATGCCCACGAGGGACGACGCCACCGCGGCGAGATGCTCGTGTAGCCACGTGCCCGCCTGGGCCTGCATCTCCTGGTAGCCCGAGTCGACGAACCCCACGTGGATCACCCGCTTCCCCCGGGCGACTCCGCTCAGGTAGCCGATCCGGTCGACCACCCGCGCCTCGGGGAGCTTGTGCACCATCGCCAACTGCGCCTGAGCCTGCGCCTGCGCCCGGTCGGTCATGTCGCCCCGGGGATCGCGTCGGCGCCCACGGGGGCGGCGGTGTGGAGCAGCTCACGCAGCGGGGGGCCCGCGCCGTCGGCGAACAGACGGGCCAACTTGTCGAACATGGCGCCGCGCCCGATCCACAGCAGCCGGCTCCCCAGCCGGCCCGTGCCCGGCACGACCCAGAAGGGCTCCTCGGTGTCGAAGTCGTAGGGATGGCAGTAAGTGAGGGGCGCGGGTCCGCCACCGTTCAGCCGCCAGGTGAGGTTGACCAGCGACCACGGGAGCACACGCAGGTAGACGCCACCCATGTAGGGCGCCGCGAGGGGGCCCAGGCGTGCGATGGGGCAGGGAAGCTCGATGAGGCCGCTCGGCCAGGTGAACGGCTCACGGGGCAGCCCGGGGAACCCGTGGAGCGGGCTCCGCGCCGGCAGGACGCTCGACGAGTAGGTGAAGCCGAGGTCGGCGAGGATGTCGGTGGCCCAGACCGTCTCCCGCACAAGCGAGAACGTGGGTGCGCGGTAGCCGATGACCGGCTCGCCCACGAGGTCCTCGAGGAGGTCCTTCCCACGTCGTGTCTCGTCTCGGAAGCGAGCGGGGGACAGCTCGGTCAGCGGGGTGTGGTCCCACGAGTGCAGACCCACCTCGTGGCCGTGCGCCACGCTCTCGGTGACGAGCCCGGGGTGGTCAGCGGCAGCGGTGCCCACGACGAACACCGTGCCGCGGATGTCCCGGGCGGCCAGCCACGCGAGGACCCTTCGCGTCACCTCGGGGTAGCTCCGGTCGTCGCGGGGGTCGGGTTGGTGCGGTTCGACGTCGAAGGTGAAGGTGACGGGTGCGCGTCTCATTGCCCTCCCAGCATGGCCGAGCGGTCAGTACGCGTCGAAGTCGAGGAACTCGTATGTGTCGAGCGCGAAGGTCTCCTGGGGCACCTCGTCGCTCAGGCTGCGGAACAACAGATTGAGGGGGGCCGGCTGGAGCCGCCGTGGCGGACGGATGCCGCGCACCCGAACGTGCGCGTTGAACCCGGCGTAGACCGCCGCCGGTGCACGGTGGAATCGACAGGCCGCCGCCACCGCCCCCCGGGAGGAGAGGACCTCCCCTACCGTCAGCGGTCTGCGGGGGAGGAACTTCACGATCACCGCGAAGGGAACCCCGCCGAAGCGATGCTCGACCGACACGGCCACCAGGTCGGCGCCCACGTGCACCACGTAGCCGCCGCGGGGCTGACCGAGGCGCCAGCGGAGCTGGGCCGGCGTCCAGGACTGCGTCCAACCGGATGCCTCGTGGCGGTCGAGCTCGCCGGCCAGTGACGCGAACTCGGGGGAGGAGAGCCACGCGTCGTCCACCCGGCGGCTCTCGAAAGCGGCCGCACGACCGACCGGTGGGAGCACCCGGACCGGAAGCGGCCCGAGGAATCGGTAGCCGAGGTACTTCAGTGCCCCCGGTGTCGACTTCTCGTTGGGGACGGCCAGGATCCCCATCGCGCCATCGACCCGGGCCCGTTCGTAGATGCGCTTGCCGATCTGCACGAAGTAGCCCTTGCGCTGTGCTCCCGACCGGGTTACGGCGTTGAGCGAGAAGCACACGGGCGCCGGCCCACCGGCGTTCCGCCAGCACTGTGGGATCAGGGCGTAGTGCGCCATGCGGCGCCCGTCCTCGTCGACGCCCTCGTAGATCCCGCCGCCTTCCGGGTTCTGGTCATAGAGCCACTCGAGGTAGTCGGCTCCCTCGAACCGGCGATCGGGCAACTCGGCGTTGAGCAGTTCGGTGTTCAGGGCGTGCTGGTCGGGCACGGCTGTCGGCTCTTCGTTCATCAGGGCACCTCGACCGCTGACGGGGCCACCGAACGGTCGCCGGCGGATCGTTGCCTCGCCCAGGCGTCGACCGCGACCGCGGCGAGCACGGTGAGGATCAGATCGACCGGTGTCCGGTAGCGGGTCACGCCGAACGACGCCGCCGCGGTGAACGTGACCATCGCGGCGATCCCCACGAGCGGGACGATCGTCACCCGCCGTCGGTGCAGCACGACGAGCCCCGCTACCGAGAGCGGGAGGAGCACGAAGTACATCGCCAGGCCCGCCCGCACGGGCCACCGCCCACGGCGTTCGAAGAAGATGTCGAGGTCGGCTCCCTGGAGCGGCCGGTAGACGCTCCACATGCGGCCGATCCGAGCGGCGACGACAACCGGGAGTCGGCCCGTGTGGGCGGAGATGTACTCGGTCGCCAACTTGCGGTGGGCGGTGTCGATCACCGATTCGTCACCGGACGGGAACTGCTTCAGCGTGCAGCTGTCATCCCAGTACCCCAGCATCGGGCCCGAGTAGGCCGCGTCGCAGTTGCCGTAGGCGAGTACCCGCCCGGTGCCGGCCGCGAGGAGCACGGGGTCGTCGAATCGGCTCAGGTTGTAGACCACCCAGGGGGCCATGACCGCAACCGCCACCACACCCGACACCCCGAGCAGGCCGAGCTTTCGACGCCAGGGGACCGCAGGGAGGACGGCGACCAGGGGCACCACGACGAAGATGAGGAGCGTGGCTCCCTCGGACCGGGTGAGGGCCGCGGCGGCCACCGCCAGCCCCAGCCAGGCGGCCCGACCGAGGGAACGCTCGTCCCACAGGCGATAGGCGGCCAACAACACGAGCCCGATCGTCACCGTGTAGAGCGACTCGGCGAGGATCAGGCCGTCGTTGATCCACAGGTTGGGGTACAGAGCCGCGAGGAAGGCCGCCAGGAGCCCCGCCCGGTGCCCTGCCAGCCGCCGGCCGACGAGGCCGATGAGGCCGACGGCGATCGCGCCCAGCAGGCAGGACGCGACCCGTTGCTCGAGGGGCGTCTCGAAGCTGAGCCTCGCCACCGCGGCCAGGTACGCGGGGTACAGCGGCGGGTGGCCGGCGGACGGGTCGAGCCGGCCGTGATCGCGGCACGCAGCGACCGCCTGGTCGTTGCCCATCGCGCCATCGGCGTTGACGTCCTTGAGGCAGGCGAAGGGATCGTAGAAGCCGCCGTGATCGGCGAGCAGCAGGCTCTGGGTGTGGTAGCCGTTGTTGTCGTCCAGGCCCAACGGCAGGTGCTGGTAGCCGACCAAGGTGGCCAGGAGCCGAACGGCGAAGGCCAGTCCCACCAGTGCCGACAGGAGGGCGGGAAAGGACCGCAGGCGTTCGGGCACGGCGCGTCATGGTACTAAGGCACGGCGAGTACGATGCGGTGCCCGGTGGCGGCGTTCCGACCCGGCCCGCGCCACGTCCGATGCCCCGACGGAGTCCCTTCATCCCTCCCCCGCACGCGTCCCGGATCTCGCCATGAGCGCGGGTCCGCCCGCGCCCGAGACCGACGCCGCCCGCAGCACCGGCACCGGCACCGGTCGGGGTGCACGCCGCCTCGTGGCGGCGATCCCCTTCCTGGTGCTCGCCGCCGTCACCTACCTGCCGCTCCTGTTCACGAAGCCGGGTCAGGTGGGCGCGGACACCAAGTCCTACCTGTACCTCGACCCGGGCCGCCTGCTCCACGACGCGCCCTTCCTGTGGGACCCCGGCATCGGACTGGGCACGGTCACCCATCAGAACGTCGGCTACCTGTGGCCCCTCGGGCCGTTCTACTGGACCCTCGACGCGCTCGGCGTCCCCGACTGGGTGGCGCAACGACTGTGGCTCGGGTCGGTGTTGTTCTCGGCCGGGGTCGGTGTGCTCTACCTGCTCCGCGTGCTGCGCTGGGACACTCCCGGCGCACCCGAGGGCACCGGCTCGAAGCGAGTCGGTACGCCCCGATGGTGGGACAGCGGGATGGTCGTCGCCGCGCTCGCGTACACCCTGAGCCCCTACATCCTCGCCTACGCCGCCCGGATCTCGGTGATCCTCCTGCCGTGGGCAGCGCTCCCCTGGCTCATCGCCCTCACCGTGCGATCGCTTCGCCACGGCGGGTGGCGACACCCCGCTCTCATCGCGCTCGTGGTCCTCACGGTCGGTGCGATCAACGCCACCTCACTGCTCCTCGTGGGCATCGGCCCGCTGCTCTGGGTGCTCTGGGCGGTGGCCTTCGCACGAGAGGCGACCCCGAGGCAGGCGACGGGCGCTGTCCTGCGCATCGGCCTGCTCACGGTCCTGACATCACTGTGGTGGATCGCGGGGCTGGCCCTGCAGGGCAGCTTCGGCATACCGATCCTCCGCTACACCGAGACCTATCAGGCCGTCGCCGTCACCACGATGGCCCCGGAGCTCCTGCGGGGGCTCGGCTACTGGTTCTTCTACGGCAACGACAAGCTCGGTCAGTGGGTGGTGCCCAGCACGGGCTACATGAGCTGGGGGGTTCCTCTCAGCTACGGGATCCCCATCCTGGCGTTCATCGCCGGGGTGGTCACCCGCTTCCGGCATCGCGCCTTCTTCGTCGCCCTGATCGCGGTCGGTTGCGTCGTGGGTATCGGTGGGCACCCCTATGCGGACCCGTCCCCGGCAGGCCGGATCTTCCGTGACTTCACGAACGTGGACGCCGGGCTCGCCTTCCGCAGCACGGCACGCGCCGTGCCGCTCGTCGTCTTGGGCACCGCAGTGCTCCTCGGCGCCGGCGTCAGCGCCCTCGGGCGCGCCCTGCCGCGCCTGGCACTGCCGGCCGGCCTCCTGGCGATCGGGCTGGTCGTCGCCAACATGCCGGCCACCTGGGGTGGCAACCTCGTCGATCGCAGCCTGCGACGCCCCGAGGACATCCCCCGGTACTGGCACGATGCTGCCGAAGCCCTCGACGCCGGCGACCACGACACCCGTGTCCTCGAGTTGCCGGGGATCGACTTCGCCGCGTACCGCTGGGGCAACACGATCGACCCGGTGACGCCGGGCCTGATGGATCGGCCCTACGTGGCCCGCGAGCTGATCCCCTACGGGTCGCACGCCTCGGCCAACCTGCTCAACGCCCTCGACCGGCCGCTCCAGGAAGGGATCCTCGACACCGAGGCGTTGGCGCCGCTGGCGCGCCTCATGGGCGTGGGCGAGGTGCTGCTGCGCTCCGACCTCGAATTCGAGCGCTTCCGCACCCCGCGTCCCCGGGCCACCTGGAAGCTCATGAACTCGGTGGCGGGGCTGGGCGACCCGGTCCCGTTCGGATCGCCCGTGCCGAACGTCCCGCGGGCGTCCCTTCCCCTCATCGACGAGGTGGAGCTGGGGAGCGACCCGTCACTCCCCGACCCGCCGCCCGTCGCCACCTTCCCCGTCGAGGATGCCCAGCCGATCATCCGCGCCGTCCCCCGAGCCAACCCCGTGCTCCTCGCCGGCGACGGCGACGGGCTCGTGGCCGCTGCCGGCGCGGGCCTCCTCGACCCGAGTCGGGCCATCCTCTACTCGGCCTCGATGGCGGGCGACCCCGAGGACCTCCAGGCCCGTCTGGCAGACGGGGCCGACCTGGTGGTCACGGACTCGAACCGCAGGCGAGCGAGGCGGTGGAGCGCCGTGCGCGAGAACGAGGGCTACACCGAACGCGCCGGGGAGGAGGCACTCGTGCCCGACCCGGGCGACAACCGGCTCGTGCTCTTTCCCGACGCAGGAACCGACGCGTTCACCGTTTCCGAGCAGCGGGGAGGCGCCACGCTGTCGGCCACGAACTACGGCAACCCGATCACCTACACGCCCGGCGACCGCGCCGCGCACGCCATGGACGGGGACCGATCCACGGCGTGGCGGGTCGGCGCGTTCTCCGAGGTGGAGGGTGAGCGCCTCGTGGTCGATCTCGCCGAGCCGCTCACCACCGACCGGCTCACGCTGCTCCAGCCCCAGTCCGGGGTGCGCAACCGGTCGATCACCAGTGTCCGCCTCCACTTCGACGGGAGCGACCCGGTCGACGCCACCCTGGGCGCGGATTCGCTCCACGGTGACGGTCAGGTCGTCTCCTTCCCCGAGCGGACGTTCACGCGACTCGTGATCGAGATCACGGGTGACACCGTGCCGAACCTGGTCAAGTACACCGGCCTCACCGCCGTCGGCTTCGCGGAGGTCGGACTCGGGGGGCTCCGCGTCGACGAGCTGATCCGGCCGCCGACCGACCTGCTCGACGCGGCCGGTCGGGACTCGATCGATCACGACCTCAGCTTCCTCTTCACCCGGCAGCGCAACAACCCGGCCGAGCCGGTGCGCGTCGACGAGGAGCCGGGCATGAACAGGATCATCGAACTGCCGGCCGGCCGTGACTTCTCGCTCCACGGCGAGGCCCGCATCTCGGCCCAGACGCCTGACCAGATCGTCGATTCGATCCTGGGCATCCCCGACGCCGCGGAGAACGGCGTGACCGCCCGGTCGTCGGCCCACCTGCCCGGCAAGCTCAGCGCCCGAGCGTCGGCCGCCCTCGACGGCGATTCGACCACGGCATGGGAGACACCCTTCGAGTCGCCGCAGGGCAACTGGGTGGACTACACGCTGCCGAGGCGCACCCGCCTCGACCGTCTCGACCTCCAGGTGCTGGCCGACCCGCGGCACTCGGTCCCGACCAGGTTGACGGTCCAGGCTGACGGCGGCGAATCGACCACCGTCGACCTCCCCGCCATCACGACCGGTACCGACGTGGGCCAAACCGTCGACGTCCCCGTGTCGTTCGACCCGATCGCCGGTCGGCGGTTCCGAATCACGCTCGATGCGGTCGACCCCGTGATGACGACCAACTGGTACAGCAACGGGCCCGTGGCCCTCCCCGTCGGCATCGCCGAGATCGGCCTCGCCGACACGACGATCGGTGCCCCCGCCGATGACCTTGCCGCCCCCTGTCGCGACGACCTGCTCGAGGTGGGCGGTCGTCGGGTGCCCGTGCGCATTTCCGGGACCGCCGACGAGGCCGTCGCCCGGGCGGCACTCGCGGTCGTGGCCTGCGGCGATGCCCCCCTCGCGCTGGCCGACGGCGAGAGCATCCTGCGGGCGACGCCGGGAAACCGCAGTGGCATCGACATCGACGCCCTCGACCTGCAGTCCACCGCCGGCGGCGCCGCGGGCACGACCACCGGCAGTCCGGCCGCCGTCGCGCCCGAGGTCAGCGTCCTGCACCAAGGGCTCGTCGATGCCTCCGTTCGGGTCACCCGACCGGAGCAGCCCTTCTGGCTCATCCTCGGCCAGAGCCACAACCTGGGCTGGACCGCGCGCGTGGTCGGCGGCAACGACCTCGGCGAGCCCACCCTCATCAACGGCTATGCGAACGGTTGGCTCATCGATCCGGTGACGGCGGGCGCCGACATGGAGATCTCCCTCGAGTGGACCCCGCAGCGCGTGGTCTGGGGCGCGATGGCCCTCTCCGGCTTGGGGATCCTCGCCTGCATCGGCCTCGTCGTCTTCGACCCCCGTCGTCGGTCGGCAGCGGCGTCGGTCACGCCCGATGGGCTGCGGCCGACGTGGTCCTCGCCCCTCGTCGGGATCGCCCGACCGGCGCCGGGCCGCACGGTCGCGATCGCCGCCATCCTCACCCTGATGCTGATGACCGTGTTCAGCGGGCCGCTCTGGGGTGTGCTCGCCGCTGCCGGCGCGGTCGCGGCCCTGCGATGGCGGTGGGGGCTGCCCGGCGTTCGGCTCGGGGCGGTCGTCGGGCTCGCGGGCTCGGGCGCCTACATCACGGTGTCACAGATGTGGCGCCACTACCCCCCCGACTTCGACTGGCCGAACCGCTTCGAGGCCGTGAACTGGTTGGGGCTGTTGAGCGTCGCCTTCCTGGTCATCCAGGCCCTGATCGACGTCCGCACCGAACGGCATGGGAACGGCGGGTCGTGAGGGCGCTCAAGGTGGGCGCGATCGTGATGGCCATGGTCGTCATCGTGGTCGGCGGCGCCGAGTTGGGCGCACGAGCGCTCGGTGCCTACCTGCCGGAAGCCCTGTTGTGGACCGACAACAGCACCCAGGTGAAGGTGGCGCAGATGGACAGGCTCTCCCGCCGCCTCGGGTGCGTGGACGTGGCCTTCGTCGGGAACTCCATGACCCGTGATGCCGTCGACCCCCGCACGTTCACGTCCGCCGACGCCCCCCACCGCTCGGCCTACAACGCCGCCCTCGACGCCGCCACGCCCGCACTGCTCGAGCAGTGGACGCTCGACCAGGTCGTTCCGCGACTCGACCCCGCGACCGTCGTGCTCGGCCTGTCGAGCTTCGACCTCAACGACAATGCCCGGATCGCCGCCTCGGCGCTCGACAGCTACCAGTCGGCCCCCTTGTCCCGCCAGGACCTCTTCGGGCGCCTCCAGCGTCCGTTCGTCGAGCACTCCGACCTGTTCCGCTATCGCAGCGAACTGCGTGACCCCTTGGCGCTCTGGGCGGGAATCCAGCGGCTCCGCCGAGGCGAGGAGACCGAGCGATCGTCGACCGGCGGGATCGACGGCATCATCGGCCCCGACGGCGAAGGGCTCTCACGCCGCCCGCTTCGCTACCGGGGCTCGCTCGGGCTCCAGCGCTTCGACCAGACCGAGCTCCTGAACGATTTCGCCATCGGGGGCGCCCAGACGGTCGCGGCCGCCAACCTCATCGAAGGGCTCCGGGACCAGGGGATCGCCGTCGTGCTGATGGTCCTTCCCGTGACCCAGGACTACATCGGTCTCCACCCGAACGGGTCCGCCGACTTCGAGCGCTTTCTCACCCGGGCCCGGGGACTCGCCACCGCGACCGGCGCCACGCTGGTCGACGCCCACGACTGGGCGACCTCCGACGCGGCCTTCGCCGACACCCACCACCTCAACGGTCGCGGTGCCCTCGCCTTCAGTGCCGACCTGCCCGGGCTCATGGCCGACGCGGGAGCGCCCACACCCGCCTGCGACCCCGACTGAGCACGCCGCTCACCACCCCACTGGCACTCGGCGGCCTCGGCCAGCCAGAATCGGGCCCATGAGACGACCCGTACTCCTCTTCGCCGCCGCCCTCCTGGTCCTGGCCGCTTGCAGCAGCGGTGACGATTCCACCGATGGCACCACGGCCGCCGGGGGCGAGAGCACCACTTCGACCGCCGAAGGCACCCCTGACACGGTGGACACCGGCGACCTCCCCCGATTCGACACCGTCGCCGAGATCGGCGACACCCTGGGCTGCAGCCTCGAGTACGACGGCATCACCGACGCCGACCGCGAGTACAGCACCTGCGTCTTCGAGGAGGAGCAGGCCCTCATCTACGTGTACACCGATCCGACCTTCGTCGATCAGGTCGTGGCGACCGGCCCGCCGGCGCTGGCGTACGGGCAGAACTGGACGGTCGAGGTCGAGACCCCGGAGACCGCCCAGTTGGTTGCCGACGCCCTGAACGGCGCCGTGGCCGCGCCTGCGCCGGCCGACTGAACGACCGGCCATCGCGGGAGCGCTCAGAGCGGCGGGCACTCCTCGGGGTGGTCGAGGGTGGGTGGCTCCCGCCAGGGCCCGTTCTGCCAGTTGAAGCCGATCGCCACGTTCCACTGGGCCTGGATCGCCTGGAGCACCGGGATGGCGAGCCGCTCGGCCCCCGCGGGGCAGAGGTGCAGGCCGTCGACGCGGCGCACCCGCTGCGTGCTGCCGTCCTCGGCCGGCAGCGCGTCGACCCAGCGACCGTCGGGCCCGTTCAGGTAGTCGCCGGCATCGATGTAGTCGACGTCGCCACTGCGGTTGGCCAGTGCCTCGAACTGGGCGTTGAGGGCGGCCAGTTGCAGGTTGTCGCTCTCGGTCGGGACCGCCGGCATGCCGATCCAGAGCAGCTTGGCGCCCGCGTCGGCGACCATGGCAGCGAAGGGGTCGAGCACGTCGGCCTGGTAGGCAGCCGCCCAGCCGGGGTCCCCGGGCTGGAAGTCCGGATTGGCCCGCTCCCAGGTGCCGATCAACATCACCACGAGATCGGGGCGGAACTCGGCGAGCTGGCTCTGCCAGAGCACCCGTGACGCAGCATCGCGGGAGACGCTCGGGGCCAACTCGAACTTCGCGTCGCCCTCTCCCCCCTCGTTCAGACCGGTTGCCACCGCCGGCGCGAGCCCGTTCATGACCGAATCGCCGGCGAGGATAACCCGGAGCTTGTCCTCCGGCGTGGGCTGGCGACCCCCGGGCGGGACGGGGATGGTGGTGGTCGGCGCCTCGGTGACGGTCGGCGTCGTGCCCCCGGCGAGGGCAGGGCGCTCAGCGTCGGTGGAACATGACGAGGCCAGCACCGCCACGAGGGCGAGCGCAGCGACGGGCGGCCAGACGCGTCGGGACACGACCTTCACGTTGGCCGACCCGGGAACGCGAAACAAGTCGGCGCCGTGTCGTGGGGTTCCCGCGCGCCGCTCACCGTGGCGGCTTTCCCGAAGAACGCTGGAGACGGAGTCGAAGGAGGATCCAGAGGGCCGCGACACCATCGGTCCACTGGATCTTCTTGCCTTCCTCGCGTCCACGGGCCCGGTAGCTGATCGGCACCTCGAAGATGCGCTCACCACCCACCAGGAACTTCCCGGTGACTTCGGCCTCGATGCCGAAACCCGAGGACCGCAGGCTCATCGTGCGCCAGAGCGCGGTGGGCGCGACCTTGAGGCAGGTCTCGATGTCGGAGAGCCAGGCATCGAAGAGAAAGCTGGCCCAGAACGCCAGTGCCTTGTTGCCGAGCACGTACCAGAACGAATAGGCGGAATGGCCACCGTACGACCGCTTGCCGTAGACCACCCGGGCGCCCTCGACCAGGATGGGCTCGAGCAGCGCCGGGAAGTCCGCAGGGTCGTACTCGAGGTCGGCGTCGAGCACCGTGAGGAGGTCGCCCGTGGCCTCCTGGATGCCTCGGCGGAGCGCCGCGCCTTTGCCCATGTTGAGGGGCAGCTGCACCAGGCGGACACGATCGGCCTCGAGCAGGTCGACGATGGTGTCGAGACAACCGTCGGTCGACCCGTCGTCCACCACGAGCACCTCGGTCTCGAGTGGCATCTCGACCGCGAGCAGCCGATCGAGGGCATGGCGCAACGTCGCCCGCTCGTTGTACACGGGCATGACGATGGTGAGTGAGCGTGGGTCCATGCGGCAGTCCTCGAGGGGCGGGGCGACGGACTTGGAGCCGCCGCGGGAGGCTCACCTAGCATACGAGCACCACCCCGCAGCCCCAATGGACCCCTCCCGCCCCCGGACTCGCCCGCCTTGGATCTCCCCGCCCCCGACTCCCGCGTCAAGCTCGGTGACATCGCCGCGTCGGCGGGGCTGTCGCGGATCCACGTGCTCGCCTGGCGCGATCTCGACGACGTCGAGGCCGGCGGCTCCGAGGTGCACGCGGCCAACATCGCCCGACTCTGGTCCGAAGCCGGCATCGAGGTCACCATGCGCACGTCGTATGCGCAGGGCCATCCCCCCGAAGACGAGCGCGACGGGTATCGGGTGGTGCGTCGAGCCGGCCGCTACATGGTCTTCCCGCGCGCTGCGCTGAGCGAGGCCCGGGGTCGCCACGGTCCCCGTGACGGGCTGGTCGAGATCTGGAACGGCATGCCCTTCCTGTCCCCTTTGTGGGCCGGTCAGCCACGGGTGGTCTGGCTCCACCACGTGCACGGCGACATGTGGAAGATGGCCCTGCCACCACGACTCGCGGCCATGGGCCAGTTCCTCGAGCACCGCGTGGCGCCCGTTCTGTACCGAGGCACCCGCATCGTCACCCTGTCCGAGTCCAGCAAGCGCCAATTGGTCGATGATCTGCACTTCCGGGCCGACCGGGTTTCGGTGGTCCCGCCCGGCATCGACCCCCGGTTCCGGCCCGGGGGCGAACGCTCCACCCAACCCCTCGTGGTCGCGGTCGGGCGATTGGTGCCGGTGAAGCACTTCGACCACCTGATGCGAATGATGGCCGAGGTCCGCCGTCTCGTTCCCGACGCCCGTCTCACGATCGTCGGCGAGGGCTACGAGCGCCGACACCTCGACGAGCTCGTCCACGACCTCGATGCCGAGTCCTGGATCACGTTCGCCGGTCGGGTGTCCGACGACCAACTGGTCGACCTGTACCAGAAGGCCTGGGTCGTCGCCAGCGCGTCATCGCACGAAGGTTGGGGGATGACCCTCACCGAGGCCGCCGCCTGCAGGACCCCGGCGGTGGCCACACGCATATCCGGCCACCTCGACGCGGTGTCGGAGGGGCGAGGAGGCCTGCTGGCCGATGACGGGCGCCAGTTCGTTGCACACCTGGTCACGGTGCTCGGTGACGCGGAGCAGCGTGAGCGCCTGAGTCGAGGGGCGCTCGAGCATGCCGATGAGTTCACCTGGGAGGCCACGGCCGCCGGCACCCTCCAGGCCCTCGCCCTCGAGGCGCGGCGCGCCCGCCGCTGAACGCGCCTATTCCTGGTCAGGCCTCCGGCGGTCACGCTTCAGCGCCGAACGCTGACGCTTCTCCTCGAGCCGACGACGCCGCGCCCCCGCGGTCGGACGCGAGGGACGACGGGCGGCCTGCACCGCCAGCGCGTCGGCCAGGACGTCTCGGAGCCGGTCGAGGGCGAGGTTCCGGTTGCGGTGCTGCGACCGCGAGTCGTCCGAGCTCACCGTGACCACCGTGCCGAGTCGGGCCACCAGGCGGGCGCGCTGCACATCGCTCAACGCAGGCGAGCCTTCGACGTCGAACCTGGCGACGGCACGTGTGTGCGCCTTGTTCGCGTGCTGACCGCCCGGCCCTCCCGACGGAGTGAATGACCAGGTCACCTCCGACAAGGGAATCTCACAATCGGTGGCGACACGCAACCGCTCGGACACACGCCGAAGGCTACGCCCCCGAGATGGCGCACGGGATAGGGTCCCGCCGATGCCTGAGGACGCGTGCCCGCCCGTCGTCCTCGTCCACGGGCTCGCGGCCTCGTTCGACCGCACCTGGCTGGACAACGGGTGGGTCGACCTCTTGGATGACGTCGGCCGAGACGTCGTCAGGGTCGACCTTCTGGGTCATGGCGCGGCAGAGAAGCCGCATGATCCGGCGGCCTACGCCGACATGGAGCGCGTGCTCGCCGCAGCGTTGCCACCGGGCCCCGTCGACGGCGTCGGCTTCTCGCTCGGAGCCCGGGCGCTGCTGCGCATCGCCTCCCAGGAGCCCCGGCGGTTCCGCCGCCTCGTCGTCGCCGGCGTGGGGGCCAACCTGTTTCGGACCGACGATCCCGAGCCGATCGCGAAGGCCATCGTCGAGGGCGCCGACGAGGCCGATCGGGTCGGACAGCATTTCTCGCAGTTGGCGAGCAGCCCCGGCAACGACCCCCTCGCCCTCGCCGCCTGCCTGCGCCGTGTCCCACCCCCGCTGGGGCGCGCCGAGCTCGGTGCCATCGACCTCCCTGTGCTCGTGGTGCTCGGAGACCGTGACTTCGCCGGGCCACCCGATCCGCTGCTCGAGGCCCTCCCCGATCCCCACCTCGTCGTCCTGCGAGGGGTCGACCACTTCGCCACTCCGAAAGCGTTCGGCTTCCTCGAGGCGGCGTTGGGATTCCTCGGCTGAACCTCGGGCCCGACTCCCCGGGCGCGGTTCCACATTGCCTCAAGACGCCGGTGCTCCGCCCGATGGACAAGCGGGCGCCAGAAGCGGTCTGGCCGGAGTCGCAGATGCGGGAGGTGGTCTCGGGGGCATGGCTCGTCAGCCCGAAACGCCCACGGTCGGCGATCGCCGGAAAGCCGACCCGCCCGACAGCGGACGCGATCTGGCCTGGGCCGTGGTCGCCTGCGTGGCCAGCGTCCTCATCGCGATACCCAGCCACTTCGGGACGGCGGTCCGCGACTGGCTCGCCGGACCCTCCCGGTTCGAACTGAGCGGCCTGTTCGCCCTCCTGCTGGTCGTCCCGGTGGCTGCGACCGTCTATGCCTACCGCCGCCACCGCGAAGCGGCGATCCACCGCGCCGAACTGGCCCGTCTCGCGCTGTATGACTCCCTGACCGGACTACCCAACCGTCGCTTCCTCGACGAGCAATTCGCACAGACCGTCCGACAATCGCAGCGCTCGGGCGGCCGCATCGCCGTCTTCGTCCTCGACCTCGATCGATTCAAGGTCGTCAACGACACCTACGGGCGCGGGGTGGGCGACCAGTTGATGGTGGCCGTGGCGGCCCGCATCACCGACCTCATCGGGGGCTCCGACACCCTGATTCGGTGCGGCGGGGGTGAGTTCGTGGTGATCTGCTCCGACACCACTGGCGGGCCCTCGGCCGAACGGCTGGCCACCCGCCTGATCGAGGGGCTCGAGACACCGTTCACGATGGGCGCCGACCGTGTCCGTATCTCGGCGAGCATCGGGCTCGCACTGGCCGAGCCGAACTGCTCGGAGCCTGACGATCTGATCCGCGACGCTCGCTCGGCCATGCTCAAGGCGAGGTCCGGCGGCGGCGGCTCCCATGTCATGTTCGACCGCTCCATCGCCCAGCGGATCACTCCCTCGACGGCCGAGCGTCGACTCCGAGAAGCGCTCGAGCGGGGCCAGTTCCGACTGCACTACCAACCCGTGGTGTCGCTTCAGACCCAGCGCATGGTGAAGGTGGAGGCCCTGATCCGTTGGGAGGACCCGGAGCGGGGCCTCGTCAGCCCCGGCGAGTTCATCCCTGCGCTCGAAGAGACCGGGTTGATCGTGCCGGTCGGTGCGTGGGTGCTGGAGGAGGCGTGCCGTCAGGCCCGGCACTGGCAGGAGACCTACGCCGACCGGTCACCGCTTGCGGTCACCCTCAACGTCTCGACCCGCCAACTCGCCCAATTCGACTTCCCCGACGTGTTGACCCGTGCCCTCACGCTGACCAAGGTGGAGCCGAGCCTCATCTGCCTGGAGATCACCGAGGGCGCACTCATGCACGACGTCGAGGCGGCCTGGACGATGCTCCGGACCGCGAAGACGAGCGGAGTGGCCCTCGCCCTCGACGACTTCGGCACCGGCTTCTCGTCACTCAGCTTCCTGCGCAAGTTCAGCATGGACATCCTGAAGATCGACAAGAGCTTCGTGGACGGGCTCGGCCAGAGCAGGGAGGACACCACGATCGTCGAGCACGTGATCGGCATGGCGCGCGGGCTCGGCATGGTCACGGTGGCCGAAGGCGTCGAGACCGCCGAACAGGTGAAGCACCTCCGCAGCCTCGACTGCCACATGGCCCAGGGCTTCTACTACTGCAAGCCGCAGCCCGCCGCGGTGATCGACCAGATAATGGGCGAGCCTTCCTCGGGTGGCTGGCGGCCCGAAACGTCCTCGCGCCAGAACGGGGACTCCGCACCGGCGACCATCGGCATCGACGCCCCGTGGTGACGGGAACGGCCTGGAGCGAGCGTCGCCGGCCTCAGCGGTCGGTGGACGCGAAGCCACCGGCGAGGCGCTCGAGGGCAGAGCCGGAGCCTCGAAGCGAGCCAACTGCGTCATAGGCCTCGCGGCGGCGACGCCAGAGCGCACCGAGGAACCGGGGCCGGAGGAGCTTTCGGACGGGCAGGTAGCCGATCTCCCACACCATCAGCACGCCCCAGAAGGCGAGGTCGCCGCTCGCTCCGCCCGGTCGGAGCTTCACGTGGATCCGCATGCCGCCATGCACGAAGTGCAGGATGTGCTTGTCGATGGCGTCGGCGAGAACCGCCTCGTTCACCTGGATCAGGCTTGCCCGCTCGGCTGGCGGATCGGAACGGCGGTACACCGAGCGGCGCCGGAAGTCGACCACCCAGTACGGCTCGGCCGACGACGGCACCTCGAACACGACGGGCCGTTGGAGGAGCACCCGTGGGACGAGGGGCGGTATCGCGCCGAGGAAGCTCCCCAGGTACGCGGCGAAGTCATCCCACTGCAGCGTGACTCCCTTCTCCTCGGCGGCGCAACGCTCGAGCGCGGGTCGAGCATCCTCGCCACGAGCGGCCAGGGTCGCCTCGGCGTCGTCGAACCAGTCGTGGCCGGTCATCTCGAAACCGCCCGAGGACGACCACGCGTCCCCTGGTGACAGGACCACCAACTCGGTGTGGTCCACCCCTTCGGCTGTGTCGAATTCGGCGCGGACCTCGTTGGGCGTGATCAGGTGCTGGTTGACCCACGTGCTCTCGGGATGCAGGAAAGCCACCATGTTGGCGAACGGCACCGCGAACCTTGGCCGGAGCTGGGCTGCCGCCTCCACGAAGTCCTCGATGTAGGTGTGCCGTGAGAGCAGCGTGAGGTCGGCGGAATCCTCGGCTTCGTAGCCGATGGGGTACGACTGGGCCCAGGAGTGGGTCTTGAACATGAAGGTCGGCGGCCCGAAGTCGTAGCTCACCTGATCGAGCGCCCGCCCCCGGATCTTGCAGTCGTTCAGGTCGGCCAGCACGTCGGCATCGTCGGCGACCACGAAGGCGGTGTCGTCGAACCCGTATTGGTACGAGGCCACGCGCAGGCCGTCGGCCAAGGTGGTGAGCACGCCGTGGCGCAACTCGGTCACCTGACGGAATCCGAGCGACCGGACCTCGCCCGCCATGACGTCGACGCCGAACCTCGACACCAGCACGTGGGTGCCCTTGTCGATCCGGCGCATGGACGGATAGTGGAAGTGATCGAAGTGGTGGTGGGTGAGGTACAGGTAGTCGGGCGCCAGCCACTCGGGTCGGAGCTCGTCCTGTGGCGCGAAGTGCCACCACGACCGCCAGTAGCACGACCCGAACAGCCATGGGTCGACGAGGATCGTCGGCCCCGTGCCCTCTCCTCCGGCACCGTCGGTCTCGATGTAGAGACTGGCGTGCCCTATCACGGTGAAACGCATGTCGCTGATTACGGTAGTGACATTCGAGGCACGACCGATAGCCGCAGTTGCACCGATGGCCGATTCCGCCTGGCGTTGGCCGCGATCGCGTTCGTCGGATTGCTCCTCCGCGTCCTGAACGTCCTGGTGCTGCGGCCCACGGTGGAGCTCGGTGGTCGCGGCTACGTGCTCAGCGGCGACTCGCTCTACTACCACTACCAGGCGAGGGCGCTCGCCAAGGGCCTCGGGTTCATCGTGCCGCTGGGTGTCGACCTGTACCCCGTCACGGCAGGGTCGGGGCTTGTCAGCCCGAGCGCCGCTCACCCGCCCTTCTACTCGGCATACCTGGCGATCTGGTCCCTGTTCGGTGTCGACACGATCACCGGCCACCGACTCGTGTCCTGCCTCCTCGGGACCGGCACGATCTTGATGGTCGGCCTCCTCGCCCGCCGGTTGGCCCCGACAGCCACCTGCTGCCGGGTCGGCCTGGGAGCAGCAACGGTGGCTGCGCTCTACCCCGGCCTCTGGATCAACGACGGCATGCTGCTCTCGGAGTCGGGGGCGATCCTGGCCGTCACGATCGCGACCTATGCGGCCTACGCCTTCTGGGCGCGTCCCACCCTCCGTCAGGCGGCGCTGGTCGGTGCCGCTGTCGGGCTCGCCGCCTTGACGCGGAGCGAGGCCATCGCCCTCCTGCCCCTCGTCGTGCTCCCGCTGGCGCTCCTTCGCGGCGAACGGACCTGGGGTGAACGCATCCGGCTCGCCTCCGTCGCCGGTGCGGCCACGCTCGCCGTGCTGGCCCCATGGCTGATCCACAACCTCACCCGCTTCGAGAACCCGGTGCTCCTCACGAGCTCGAGCGGCGCCGTGCTCTCAGGAGCGAGCTGCGACGGCTCGTGGTACGGGCCGAACATCGGTTTGTACGCGGACTGCTTCGACCCCACCGAGTTGCCTCCGGCCCGACAGGCGGAGCTCTGCGCCCGGATCGACCAGCCGGCCGACTGCCTCGATGACGACGACGGCGTGCGCGCCGTCGTGCTGTCGCTGCGCGACCCGCACCTCTACGACGAGAGCACCTCGGATGCGCCCTACGCCGAGCTCGCCGCGTCCTACACCAGGGATCACCTCGGCCGTCTTCCGCTGGCCGTGGCGGCCCGCGTGGGTCGGGTGTGGGGCCTCTTCAAGCCGAGACAGGGGACCCACCTCGACTACGAGGTCGAGAACCGAGGTCGCGTGGCTTCGTGGCTGGCGCTCGGCTGCTACTACCTGCTTCTGCCGTTTGCGGCTGTCGGACTCTGGTCGCTTCGACGGCGCCGGGTGCCGATCATCCCCGTCGTCGGCGTGATCCTCACCGTGACGCTGGCCGCGGCCCTGACCTTCGGTGTCACCCGGTACCGGGCGACGGCCGAGGGTGTGCTGGTGGTGGCCGCCGCGCTGGGCGCCGACGCCGCCATCAGGCGAGCAGCGAGTCGAGCAGCGGTCGCACCATCTCGATCGTCGTCCGTGGGTTGATGAAGCACAGGCGCATCACCGGATCGCCGTGCCAGGAGGTGGCCCGGACGAAGGCGATCTGGTCGCGGAGAAGGTTGTCCGCCCACCGCTCGTAGTCGACCCGCTCCCAGCCCTCCCGGCGGAACAGAACGATCGAGAGCTCGGGCTGCATGACCAGCGCCAAGCCGTCGCGCCCGTCGATCTCGGCGGCCACGGTCCGCGTCAGCGAGAGCGTCGACTCCACGGCGTCCCGGTAGGCGTCGGTGCCGTGGGACGCGAGGGAGAACCAGAACGGGAGCCCCCGCGCCCGTCGGGAGAGGTGGAACGCGTAGTCGTGCGGGTTCCACTCGTCCCGGGTGACGGCATCGAGGTACTCGGCCTTCTGCGTGTGCGCCGCGGCGGCCAGGGCCGGGTCGCGGTAGATCAGGGCGGCACAGTCGAACGGGCTGTAGAGCCACTTGTGCGGATCGACCGTGACCGAGTCGGCCGCCTCGATGCCCTCGAACCTCCCCCGGGCAGACGGTGCCACCAGGGCGCCGCCGCCGTAGGCCGCATCGACGTGCAACCAGAGCCCTCGCTCCCCGGCCACCCGTGCGGCACCGACGAGATCGTCCACGACCCCGACGTTGGTACTGCCCGCAGTGGCCACCACGGCGAAGACCCCGTCGCCCCCGTCGGCGTCGTTGGCCAACGCGGCGTCGAGGGCCTCCCCCCGGAGCGCTCCCCGTTCGTCACCCGGCACGGCCAGGAGCCCGACATCCATGATCGCGGCTGCCGATCGGACCGAGGAGTGAGCCTCGGCGGTCACCGCGATGCGCCACCGCCCTGGGCGATCCGACCTGCGTGACATGGCTCGGTGCCGGGCGGCGGCGAGCGCACTGAGGTTGGCGGCCGAGCCGCCACTCACGAAGCAGCCTCCGGCCGTCGGCGGGAGGCCGCAGAGCGCGGCGAGCCAGGCCAGTGCCTGGTTCTCGGCGAACACCGCTCCGGCACCTTCCTGCCACGACCCCGCGAAGATGCTGGAAGCGCTCACCACGAGATCGAAGAGGACGGCCGCCTCGGTCGGCGCCGCCGGCACATAGGCGAGGTGGAGCGGGTGGTCCATCGACACCGTCGCCGGCGCCAGCACCTCGGTGAACCGCCGCAAAGCCTCCTGCCACCCCAGCCCCTCGGTGGTGACCGATCGACCCACGAGCGCTTCGAGCTCGACGGCCGACCGCGAGCCGTCGAGCGGGACCTCGCCGCGCGTCCTGCCGGCGACGTAGGCCACGACCGCCCTCGACAACGCCTCGGCGCTCTCGTCGTATCGATGCATCCGGGCGGGATCGGCAGCGTCGCTCACACGGGGAACGTACCGTCGCGCCATGTTGCGAGCGGTGCACCCTTTGGGCTGGCCGACCCAGACGCGATCCCGCGGCCCCGCCGCACCACCTGCGCATCCACCGGCCGGCCACGGTCGTACCCTGGCCGAGTGGCTGACCTGCTCCGGATCGGGAGGCGCCGAACCTGGGCCGGCATGCGCCCGATCATCGAGAGCAGGCTCGCGACCGGCTTAGCCGGCGTCGCGATTCGCGTGGACGACCAACCGTCGATCACGTGGCTTGACGGGCCTGGCGAGACCACGCTGGCAGCCACGATCGGCGACCTCTCCGGGTGGCAGCTCCGCGTCGTGCTCGATCACGGCGAGGCGCAGGAGGGCGACGGCGATCGAGGCAGGATCATCCGGCTCCGGCGCTCGTTCAGTGACGCGGCCCTCGCAGTCGCCGTCGTGCGATTCCAGGCAAGCACCATTCGGCCCTACGACAGCGCCCGCCCCGGGGCGGAGTCGGCCCTGCGGGACCTCCTCGACGTCGATGAACCTGCCGTGAGCGGTTATCCGATCGTGGACGCGATGGCGGGACTCCTGCTCACGGCGCCGGAGCCCGAGCCCGATGAGCCAGTCGGCGGGAGCCGCGCTGATCTCTGGTCTCGGAAGCTCACGAGCGTGGGCTACGACGCCCTCTGGAATCAGGCCTACGCCGACGCCACGCTCTGACCGGCGTCAGTGGTCCCGTCCGGAGGACCGGGCACGCCCGATGCCACGGGTCAGTGCCCGAACACGGACCTAGAGTCGGCTCGATGACGATCGGAGCAGAGGACGTCGGGATCGGGGTGCTCCTGTGGGAGACCCTCAAGGCGGTCTTCTTCCTGCTGCCCCTCGCGCTCACCACCTGGGCGTTCCTGGACGTCGCCCGCCGTCCGTCCTGGGCCTGGGCGCTCGCCGGCCGAAGTCGGGTGAAGTGGCTGATCGGGATAGCCCTCGGCGTGCTCACGCTCATCGGAGGCATCGCCGTCTCGTCGTGGTACCTGCTTCGCGTGCGACCCCTCGTCGCCGCCGCGGAGAACGGCGACATCTCCTCGCCCTGAGCACCGTGCGGTCGCACGCGGGCACGCTCGGCATGGCGCTCAGAAGCCGGGGCGGGCCTCGAGCTGCAGCATGGCTCGCAGCGTGGCGTCGGCGAGCAGCCCGTCGCCGGCAGGGGTGTAGTGGAGACCGTCCTCGGCGCGTACCCGGACCATCTCGCCGTTCGGCCCGATCGGAAGGTCGTTCGCATACCCTCCGCCCGGCGGGCTCGAGACCGTCCCCCAGTCGATCTTCGGCACCGGGAACGTCCGGTAGATCGCGTTCAGGCGGGCCACGTGCTCCTCCATCGGGCCGTAGTAGCCGTTGGTCTGCACCGGTGGCGACAGGACCCAGAAGACCCGGGCGCCCCCGGCCGAGGCCCGCCGAATCATCTCCCTGGCGACCTGTTCCCATGTCCGGTAGGCGAGGTCGCTGTTCGGGAGCACCTCGGTGCCGTCGAGCAGGCGGTAGAGCTCAGGTGGCGGGTTGGCGTAGTCGCAGCACGCCTCGATGACGACGACGTCGGGATCGAAGTCGGCCACCCACCGGTCGATCTGCGTCAGCCAGTCGTTCTCCCCCTGGGGGTAGAGCGGACCCGTGCCCGGCCCACCCGCATATCCGGTGGTGATGCCGCGCTCGCTGAATCGGTCCCGGAAGAACGGGTACGCCTGACCCATCACCGAGTCACCGACCAGGAGCACCCGATCCACCGACGGAGCCGTCGTCGCGGCCACGGGAACGGCGTTCTCGACGGCGTCCGCCTCGGCGGCGAGCGCGCTGGGCGACGACGACGGGGACTCGATCGCCTCGGCGGCCTCGGCGAAGTCGCCGTTCGGCACGGGTGGCGGGTTGATCGTGACCAGGATCACCGAGACTGCCACCGTCGTGATCGCCGCGGGGGCGACGAGCCACGCCCGCGGCGACGTGAGCGCCACCCGTCTGCGGACGGGCTGCTCGAGGTACCGGTAGGACAACACGGACACGAGGAGCGTCAGGCCGACCCGGACACCGAACAGCGGCCCGAGGGCCAACCCGGTCCGCTCGGGCGTCAGCCAGAGGAAGATCGGCCAGTGGTAGAGGTACACCCCGTAGGAGATCATCCCGAGGCGCACGATCATCGATTTCGAGAAGATCGCCTGGACCGGGCCCGCCACCTGCAGCGCGGACAGGATGAGCACTGCCGAGACGACGGCGTAGAGGCCGAGCCCGCCCTCGAACAGCCACGATTCCTGCTGGCCGGTGTGCGACCACCAGTAGACCGTGAGACCGAGGGCCAGTACTCCCGCCGCACCGATCGCGAGCACGGCACCGGCGCGGCGCAGCGGTCCCCGACCGAGCAACAGCAGGGCCAGGACCGCTCCCACGAGGAGCTCCGCGGCGCGGGTGAATGTCGAGTAGTAGACCCGCGCGGTGTCGAGGCCCGGCTCGTAGAGGTTGATCGTGAGCGCCACCGAGCCGACGGCGAGTGCCGCGAGGACGACGCCGAGCACCGCCCGTGAGCCACGAGCCGCTCGCAGCACGCCGAACACCAACAGCGGGAAGACGAGGTAGAACTGCTCCTCGATGGCCAATGACCAGAAGTGCTGGACGGGCGACGGCTGCGTGAAGAGGTCCGCGTAGGACTGGCCGGCCAGTATGAAGTGCCAGTTGGCAACGTAGGCCAACGCGGCGAGCACATCACCACGAAGTGCCTGCAACTGACTGGCATCGGCCACGAAGACGCCGAACAGCACCGAGATGCCCGCCAGGGCCGCGAGCGACGCCGGCATGAGCCGCCGGAATCGGCGGGTCCAGAAGTTGCGGAGATCGATCGCGCGCCGCCGCTCGTGCTCGGTGACGAGCAGCGTGGTGATCAGGAATCCAGACAGGGTGAAGAAGGTGGAAACGCCGAGGAACCCACCCCTGGCCCATTCGAACTGACCATGGAAGAGAAGGACCCCGATCACGGCGAATCCCCGCAAGCCGTCGAGTGCCGGCTCATAGCGGATCTTCAGGCTCTCACCGGACGTCTTCGGTGCCACTGCCTGAATCGCGACCGGCTCGTCGGCCTGCGCGGGCTCATCCGACTCCTCCCGCTCGTCGGCCTGGTCCAGCTCGTCGGCCTGCTCGGGCTCATCCGACTCATCGGGCTCATCGGGCTCATCCGACTCATCGGGCTCATCCGACTCGTCGGGCTGCTCGGGGTCATCCGACTCATCGGGGTCATCCGACTCGTCGGGCTGCTCGGGGTCATCCGACTCATCGGGCTCATCCGACTCATCGGGCTCATCCGACTCGTCGGGCTCATCGGGCTCATCCGACTCGTCGGGCTCATCGGGCTCATCGGGCTCATCCGACTCATCGGGCTCATCCGACTCATCGGGCTCATCCGACTCATCGGCCTGGTCCGGCTCATCGGCCTGGTCCGGCTCATCGGCCTGGTCCGGCTCATCCGACTCGTCGGGCTCATCGGCCTGCTCGGGCTCGTCGGCCTGGTCCGGCTCATCCGACTCGTCGGGCTCATCGGCCTGCTCGGGCTCGTCGGCCTGCTCGGGCTCGTCGGCCGGTTCGGCCTCGTCCCGCTCATCGGGCTCGTCGGCCTGTTCCGGCTCGTCGGGCTCGTCGGCCGGTTCAGCCTGTTCGGCCTCGTCGGGGTCTCCCACCTCGTCGGGACCCGCCGAGTCGGCGCCGAGGGCTCCTGCTTGCTCAGGCTTGGAATCGATCATGGAGGAGGTTTCATCCGGGCGTGAGAGAACTGACCCTCGTCAGCCGTCCCTGCACACCACCGGCACGTTCGGGCACTCTAGCTGCGCCACCCCCGCGCTCCGGCCTCACCCCAGGCTGTTCGGGGGTGGCCCGTAACGCTGGGCCAGGTGGTCGCCCACGGCGCGCCATCTGGCCGCCCCGTTGAAGCCCGGCCGTCGTCGGCCCGGTGCGACGAGGCCCAGCGCAAGCTGCAGCAACGACATGACGAGACGCACGCTCCCGGCATACCGGCCGAAGTGCGACCGCACCAGCAACAGGGTGTTGCGCTCCTCCAGGTAGTCGACCACCGCCTCGCTGCCGCCCACCGCAGGGTTGCGGACCCTGGCGCCGCGCACCAGCCCGACCTCCCAGCCCGCCCTCCGGGCCCGCTCCCCCAGGTCGGCCTCCTCGCAGTACGCGAAGTAGCGCTCATCGAAGAGCCCGATCTCCTCCAGGCACGCACGACGAGCCAAGAAGAGCGTCCCGTGGGGATAGTCGACCGGCTCCCAGCCGTCGGTGACCGAGGCCGACCGCAGGATGCTCCCGAAGTACGGGTCGATGACCGTCGACGCACCGTCCCCCACGTCCGCGCTGATCAGGCCTGCTCGGGGGCGCCGAGCACCCTCGGCGAGCATGCGGGCGAGGCAATCGTCTGCCGGGAGGGCATCGTGTGGCGCGATCGCCACCCACTCCGTCGACGCCGCGTCGGCGAGCCATCCACGCAGACCCACGTTGGCTCCCGGGCCCCAGCCGAGGTTCTGATGCTGCTCCAGCAACCGGGGCGCACGGCCGAACTCGCCCCTCGCCGCAGCAAGACCCGTGCGCAGCACGGCCAACTGCGCCGGTGCCGACGCGTTGTCGACGATCACCGCGTGCACGGGCACACCCTGGGCCCCGAACCTCGCCAGGCTGGCGAGGCACCGCTCGGCCTGGTTCCAGTGGATCAGCACCACGGTCACCGGCCCCATGGAGCAGGGAGGGTATCGACGCGACGCGTGGCACCGCGGCGGGAATCAGAGCGACTTGAGCATCGCGTGCTGCACCAACTCGAGCAGCGCCGCCTTGGTCGACTCTCGATCGCGGGCGTCGCACAGGATGAGCGGCACGTCGGGAGGGACCGCCAGCGCCTCGCGGACGTCGTTCACGTCGTGGGCGAGCATGCCGTGGAAGCAATTGACCGCCACGATGAACGGCACGTCCTGGGATTCGAAATAGTCGACCGCCGGGAAGCAGTCGGCGAGCCTGTTGGTGTCGACGAGCACGATCGCGCCGATCGCGCCGCGCACCAGATCGTCCCACATGAACCGGAAGCGATCCTGACCGGGGGTGCCGAACAGGTAGAGGATCAGATCCTCGCCGAGGGAGACCCGGCCGAAGTCCATCGCCACCGTGGTGGAGGTCTTCCCGGCAGCCCCGCCGACGTCGTCGAGGCCGAGGCTCATCTTGGTCATCGCCGCCTCGGTGGTCAGCGGCTCGATCTCGGAGATCGAGCCCACCAGCGTGGTCTTGCCCACCGCGAATCCTCCGGCGATGACGATCTTCACCGGGAGTGGCACCGCGGCCGTGTCTGTTGCGCCTGAGGCTGCTGCCTCAGAGTGCCTGAAGGCCATTGAGCACCCTTTCGAGAAGCTTGATGTCGGGTCGGTCGTTCGGCGTGGCTTGGGGACGGTTCGTGTCGAGCAGGCCCTCGGCCTTCATGTCACCGACGAGCACCCGGACCACACCAAGGGGCACTCGGAGATGGGCGGAGAGCTCCGCCACCGACAACGGCGCTGCGCACATGGTCGCTATCTGCTTCTGCTCGAGCACGAGCCGGGGAACCGCCGACTGGCCCTGAGGTGTGGTGCGGATGAGCGTCTCGATCGGGAGGTCCGACACAGGGCGCGTCCGTCCACCGGTCAGCGCGTAAGGCCGCAGGCGAGCGCCCAACCGCCGGTCGCCCTGCTCGTCCACCGGAGTCATCGCGGAAGGGCACCCTGCAGCTCTGCCCGAAGCTCCGGAGTGAGAACGCTGCCCGCCTTGTCGACCATGACGGCCATCTCGTACCCGACCAGACCGACGTCGCACTCCGCCGACGCCACGACCGCGAGGCTCGATCCGTCACTGATGCCGGTGACGAAGAGGAAGGCGTTCTCCATCTCGACGATCACCTCGTTCACCGCTCCGCCGCCGAATCGACCCGCGGCGCCATAGGCGAGGCCGATGAGGCCCGAGGCGACCGCGGCGAAGCGATCAGCAGAATCTCGGTCCAAGCCACTCGAAAGGGCCATCGGCAGACCGTCGGAGGAGACCACGACCGCCTCATGGACGCCCGACACACGGTCAACGAAGTGGTTGACGAGCCAATTCAGGTTCTGCGCTTCGGGACTGAGGCCGTTCATGTCCCCTCCTCGGGGTGATCGGATGATGGCGACGGGGATCGGTTCGGCCGGCGGCCGTGCTGCAGGCCACTTCGATAGCGGGACAACATGGCCTGCACCTCCTGGGGAGATCGCTGAGTGGCGGAAACGGCGGGACGCCCGTCGGCGGCGGGTCGACGCGACGGCGTCGGTGCCACCGGCTTGGCCGAACGCTGCACGAGACCTGCCGACGTCAACCGCTGACCAGTGACGCGCGACGGCTTCGCGGGCGCGCTACGAGACTCCGGCGCCGGGTGGGGCGCCGGCGAGGACGGCGCCGGGGGTGCAGCCGGCGAAGGCGGGACCGAAGCGTCCAGCGGTGGCGGGGGCGGTGGCGGCGGTGGCGGTGGCGGCGGTGGCGGCGGCGGCGCCTCGGACACAGGCGGCCGGTCCGCCTGGTGCTGACCGCCGGGCCGGGCCGACGTGCCGCGGTCCGGGGGGCCGACCAGCGAGGCCAACCCCTCTTCGAAGGCGGCACCCTCGGGAAGCGCCTCATGCAGGCTCGTCGGCGATCCGGCCGGCGCGCCTCCACCGGGCATCGATGGAGCCGACGGCTCTGCGAACAGGGGGAAGTCGCCTCCAGCAGGTGCCCCGTTCGGCGGGGCTGCCCCGAAGGGACCGAAGGCCGTGTTGTCGGGGGAGAACGGCAGGTCCTCGCCGGACAGCTCGGGGAAGCCGGCAGTCTGGTGGTCCGGCGGGGCCCAGAAGTCCGCCGCGGGCGACGAGGTCACCGACGGCGGCTGACCCTGGGGTGGAGGGGTTTGCCCATCCCACGGCGCGACCGGTGGGACCTGGGGCGGGGTTCCTTCGATCGGCCCGACGTCGGCTCCGCTGAACGGTGAGAGTGTCGGCAGCACCGGCGGCGCAGGGGTGTCGTCCACGGGCGGCGACTCGGCGAACAGCGCACCGACCGGCGGCATCGGGGGCGGCTCGGGCACCGGGGGCACTGCCGTCGGTCCGCCGTCGGCCGACGGGACCGGCTCGCCCGCCTCTCGCGTGCCGATCGGCGCATCCACGAGCGGTGTGCCGCCGTCCGACACCAGGTCTGGCGGCAGTGAGACCATCGCGCTGATGCCGCCGGCCGGAGCCGCGACCAGGCGCACGCCGATACCGAACCGGGACGCAAGGCGGCCGATCACGATGAATCCCAGCGAACGCGACAGCGCCAGCCCGACGAGCGGCGGGTAGGCCATGGTTCGGTTCGCTGCGGTGATCTGCTCGGCGCTCATGCCGATCCCCTGATCGGAGACCGTGATCAGGTAGCCGGCGTCCTCGGTCCGCTGACCGACCACCTCGACGTGGGTCTCCGGTGGCGAGAACTGCGTCGCGTTCTCCATCAACTCCGAGAGCAGGTGAGCGACGTCGACCGCCACATTGCCGCCCACCATGACCTCGTCCAGTGCGAGGAGGTTGACACGCGTGAAGTCCTCCACCTCGCCGATGGCCACGCGAACCACATCGGCCAGCGCCACCGGCCGGGCGCGTCGACGTGGAGGCTCGGCTCCGGCGAGGACCAAAAGGCTCTCGGCGTTCCGACGCATCCGGGTCGCCAGGTGGTCGAGCTTGAAGAGGTGCTCGAGTTGGTCGGGGTCTTCCTCGCGTGCCTCGAGCTCGTCGATGAACTCGATCTGGCGGTCGAGCAGCGACTGGTTGCGCCGGGCGAGGTTCACGAAGATGTCGCCGATGCCCTTGCGGAGCAGGGCAGCCTGTTCCGCCGCCACCTCGAGGGTCACGTTCTGGATCGCGTTGAACGCCTCGGCGAGCTGGCCGATCTCGTCGCGCGATCGGACCTCCATCGACTCGAGGACGGGTGGCTCACTGGCGGCCACCGCCTCTGGCGACCGGAGCTCTTCCACCAGCCGCGGGATCCGCTCGGAGGAGAGGACGTTCGCCGCCTTCGTCAGCTTCCGAAGCGGTCGGGTGGTCGCCCGTGCCACCACGGACGCCAGGAGCAGGGCGACGAGCGTCGCACCCGCCGCACCCGCGAGGTAGAGGCGGACCGCCTTCTCGGCCGCGAAGCTCTGGGCCGAGGCCTGCCTCGTGACAGCGGTCAGGATCGCTTCCTCGACGGCCTTGTAGGCGTCGAGCCGATCCACCGAGGCAGCGATCCAGTCCTCGACCGGCACGTCCGACCGCCCGCTCCCGCCGAGCGCACCGGCGGCGATGATCTCCGCCTGCAGCGCGTCCGCCTCCTGTACCGCCGCTGAGCCGAGCGCGTCGCGGAGCCGTGCCTTGAAGCCGGCGCTCTGCGACTCGTCGAACCGCTCGAGATGCCCGTCCTCTTCTCTGTCGGCCGTCACGAGGGCATCGAGCTGCCCTTCCTCGAACCCGCCGGAGGCGAGGACCGCGGTCACGCCGGCGGCAACGACGGCGCTGTCCTCCTTCGCCCTCGCCAGCGCGACGTAGTCGTTGAAGGACGCCGCCAGCTCGGGGACGGCGGTGCTACCTGCGACCTCGGCGTCGACCGCGAGGAGCGCGTCGACCACCCCTGCGTACCCGTCGATGGCGGCTTGGACGCTGAGCTCGGAGCCGTCGACCGCGCTCCGGATCTCGTCCAGCCCGTTCAACTGCGACCGGGCGGCGATCAGTCGCTCGCGCATGCCGGCGCTGGCCGACGAGACGTCGATACGCGCCAAGAGAGACTCGAGGCGGCCGATCGCGGCATCGGTGACCTCACGCTGACGCACCAGCTCCTCGCCGCCGAGCTGGCCACCGCTGGCGAGGAACTCGGCGGTCAGGATGCGCTCCAACTGCAGCTCGTGGACGACGGTCGAGCTGGCCGAGGCGACCTCGGCGAGCCGCTCCACCTCATTGGCCGACTTCGCATCGGCGAGGCGCTCTTGAACGCCGATACCAGCCAAGACCGCGAGCACCAGCAATGGCGCGACGAGGACGGTCAGGATCTTGGTACCGACCTTCATGTTTCTGAGCATTGCGGGCCCCTGTGTCGTCGAACGGCTTCCACCGCGACCCAGGGCCACCCGCTCCGCACCGAAGCCGGGTCCCTGGACTGGTCATCCAATCGACCGTCGATCCCTGGAGTTGAGCCGAGGGGACGTCGGCGCTCGTCGGCTCCCTCGGGGGCTTCTGGCCTGCGGTCACCCCCTTAAGGGCTTCGGTCGTCCGCGCGCCGCCAACCGGTCGGCGATACGGTCAGGGGGTGGCCGTCGAAGACCCGCTTGTCGGTGCCGGTGTTCGCGAAGGAACGCTCGGCGAGATCCTGCTGCCCAACCTGCTCCGCTCGCTCGCCGCCTCGAGGAGCCACGGCATTCTGCACCTCTCCGGCAGCTACTCGAGCATCGTCTGCTTCAGGGACGGTGGTATCTACCTCGCCCACGCCGAGACCGGGCCGTCGCTACGCCAGGTGTTCCTTTCCTCGGGTGTGAGCGAGGAGAAATGGGACAGCGCGACCGAAGCCACTCGCCAGGGCGGGACGCTGATCGAAGCGCTCCTCGCCGTCGGCGAGGCCTCACCGGAACGGATTCGCTCGGCACTCTACGAGCACACGCTCAGCACCCTCTTCGAGCTCCTGGTGCCCAACTCCAACCTCTTCCGATTCGGCGCCGACGAGACCCACCAACTGGGCGCCGCCTTCCTCTTCCCGGTCGATGACGTGCTCGATGCCGCGACGAATCGGCTGGCCGAGTTCACCGAGATCGCCCGGTCGGTCCCCTCCACCGCAACCGTCATGGGAGTGTCCCCCCGACTGCCGGTCGGCGCCGCCGAGATCAGGTTGACGGCAATCGAGTGGCAGGTGCTGGCTGCGATCGACGGGCGCGCCTCCGTCGCCGAGATCATCACCACGGTCGGCCAGAGTGCCTTCACGGTCTTCAGCACCCTCCACCACCTGCTCCAGGTGGGCGCGATCGGGCGTGTCGGTCCTGACTGAGCCGCGCGTTCCGGCACCGCCGGCACAACCCGGTCGCGGCGCCCGGGCACTGCGACCGGCGCTGTTGCTCCTCCTGGTCGCAGCGGCGCTCTCGGCCTGCGCCGGTACCCGGCTGCCCGTGGGCGCCGAGGACCCCGCGGCCGCGTCCACCGCAGGCGCGAACGCCGTCCCGAAAGGAGTGCGCCTTGTCGCGGCCCCGCCCGGGCCCGTCACCTTCGCCTTCGGAGGCGACGTGCACTTCGAGGGCCGTATCCGCGGTGCGCTCGATGCCGACCCGGCCGCGTTGATGGCCGACATCGCCCCGTCGTTGTCCAGCGCGGACATCTCCATGGTGAATCTGGAGACGGCGATCACCGAGGGCGGCACGGCCGAGCCCAAGACCTACAACTTCCGGGCGCCGGCCACGGCCTTCGACGCACTCCGGGCCGCGGGCGTCGACGTGGTCACCATGGCCAACAACCACGGCATGGACTACGGGCCGGAAGGCCTGGCCGACTCGCTCGCCGCGAGCGACGCGGCCGACTTCCCTGTTGTCGGCGTCGGGAACAACAGGACCGAAGCGCTGACCCCGTTCGTCGCCGAGGTGCGCGGCCGACGCGTCGCCATCCTGGCCGCCACCGACGTGCTCGACGCCCCCCTCGCCGGTCGATGGACGGCGACCGACTCCCAGCCGGGCCTGGCGTCCGCCAAGGATGCCGAGCCCCTGCTGACCGCGGTCCGGGCGGCTCACGCGGACGCCGACACCGTCGTGGTCTTCCTCCACTGGGGCACCGAGGGAGAAACCTGCCCCAACGGGTCACAGCCGACACTCGCGCAGAGCCTCGTCGATGCCGGCGCCGACATCGTCGTCGGGAGCCATGCCCACCGTCTCATCGGCGCAGGCCGCCAGGGCGATGCGCTGGTCGCCTACGGCCTCGGGAACTTCGTCTTCTACACTTCCGGTGGTCCCGGTGCCGAGACCGGCATCCTGCACGTCACCGCCACCGGGCACCACGTGGACGACTACTCCTGGGAGCCGGCCGAGATCTCGGGCGGGCTGCCCCGCCCGCGCACCGGCGAGGAGGCCGACGCCGCACGCGCCTCCTGGGAGCAGCTCCGGGACTGCACCGGCCTGGCACCGTGACGCCCGGAGGGTCCACCGAAGCTCGCGACCTGCTCGATTTCATCGACGCGGCACCCTCGCCCTTCCATGTCGTCGACGAGGTCGCCCGTCGGCTCACGGGCGACGGGTTCGTGGAGGTGCGGGAAACCGACCGATGGCCCACGCACGACGGTGGCCAGTTCCTCCGTCGCGGCGGCGCACTCGTTGCCTGGGTCGCGGGACCGGCCCCCGCGCCGACCGGCTTCCGGCTCGTCGGCGCCCACACCGACAGCCCCAACCTCCGCATCAAGCCCCGCCCTGACACCGGTCGGGCGGGTTACCGGCAGCTCGGCGTCGAGGTCTACGGCGGCGCGTTGCTCAACTCGTGGCTCGACCGTGACCTCGGGCTCTCGGGACGGGTCGCGGTTCGGGAGGGCGACGGCGTGGGCCAGCGCCTCCTCCGGATCGACCGGCCGCTCCTCCGCGTCCCGCAACTGGCCATCCACCTCGACCGTGACATCGACCAACGGGGGCTCCTGCTCAACCGCCAGACCCACCTGAGCCCCGTCTGGGGGCTCGGGGCGGCCGACGAGGGCTCCTTCCGCCGCCTGCTCGCCAACGAACTGGAGATCGAGGGGGACGAGGTGCTGGCGTGGGACGTCATGGCCCACGACCTCAGCCCTTCGACGCTTCTCGGCCTCGACGAGGAGTTCATCAGTGCCCCGCGCCTGGACGACCTCTGCTCGTGCTGGGCGGGAACGGTGGCGCTCGGTCGCGCTGCGAAGCGGCCTGGTCGCCGCACCCCGGTCCTGTGCCTGTTCGACCACGAGGAGGTCGGCAGCACCTCCGAGCGCGGCGCAGGAGGCCCCCTTCTGATCGCGACCCTCGAGCGACTCGTCGCCGGTCGGGGTGGCACCGGGAGCGACCTGCGACGAGCGCTCGCCGCTTCCTTCTGCGCTTCGGCCGACATGGCCCACGCCGTGCACCCCAACTACGTCGAACGCTCCGAGCCGGACCATCAGGTCGCGATCAACGGTGGGCCGGTCATCAAGGTCAACACGAACCAGCGCTACGCGACCGACGCCGTCGGGGCGGCGACCTTCCGTCTGGCCTGCGAGGTCGCCGGCGTCCCCGTCCAGGACTACGTCAACCGCTCCGACCTCCCCTGCGGCTCCACGATCGGACCACTCACTGCCGCGACGCTCGGCATCCCGACGGTCGACGTGGGGGTGGCGCAGTTGGCGATGCACTCGGCCCGCGAGCTCACGGGAGCGGCCGACCCGGCCCGGTTCGCGGCCGCGCTGACCTGCTTCCTCGACTAGCCCGAAGGGGGAACCGCCGACTCGACGGCATCGCCGAGGACGTCGCTGGCGTCGGCCAGGGCCATGAGCGAGACGATCGCCGACTCGCTGACCAGGGCCGCCTCCACCTCGCGCCGAACGATCAGGCGCAGCTTCTGACACTCGAACACCGCGATCATGAAGCCGTGGCGCGTCACCCCGTCGGGATAGAGAGCCACGACCATGTCGACCTCGTTCGGCGCGGCGAGCCGGGCATCGACCATGGCGGAACGCTGCATGATCGCGGCTTCCAGCAGGCGCGCGAGCCGTTCCGGGGCCATGGCGCTCCCCCCTGCGGTCGGCACGTCGAAGCGGTACCGGAACCGGACCGGTTCGTCAGGACCCGACGGACCGTCAACGGTGATCGCCAGGAGCCCACCGTCATCCTGGAGGCTCATCGCCAGTTGGAACGGTGGTCCCACCTGGGTCACCGAACAGCCGAAACCGCCCAGTGCGCACCAACGCTGCAGCCCCTCGAGCATCGAACTCATGTCAGACCCCGGTTCTCCTCGTGCGAGTCATGCGCCGGAACGCCCCAGCGGCTTCTCGGTCTTCCCGGCATGGTGCTCCTCGCCGGCACGGCGCCCCTCGGCGGCGAGGATACGCCGGTCGAGGTCGTCGATGGCCGACCGCGCCCGCGCGCACTCGGCACGCGCGTCGCCGAGCCGGGCGGCGAGCCCGGTGACGTGAACCGCCATCCGCTGTTGCAGCGCGACCTGGCGGGGCGCAAGTCGCTCCAGCATGGCGAGGCCGTCGACGACCGCGAGACGCCGGTCCTGCCACAACCAGTACCGGGTGTCGTCGAGGGCGCTCTCTGCGGCCACCATCACCTCGCCGTGTACCTCGTCGAGCCTCGCCTCGGCCTCGGCGACGGCCGGGACCGGCGGCGCGAAGAGCCGGCCCGCCCGGCGGGCGCCAGTGGACACGAGGTTCGTCGCCGCCGCCGCCATGGTCATCACGCCCGAGTAGGAGGCAACGTAGCCCGTGTTCGAGGCGTCGATGAAGGACGCGGCCAACCGGCGGACGGCCTGCACGTGCGCTCGATCCATGGCGAGATCGCTCCGGGCGCCGACGAGGACGGCCTCGATGGCCTGCGCTTGCGCCGAGGCCGACCGCATGGCGCCGGCGGACCGTTCGCGCTCGATGACGAGGGTTGCCAGATCGTCCGAGCCGGGTTGGGACACGGTCGGCGCAGCAGGCGTGGCCGCCCGAGCCGGCAGTGCTCGCCTCCTGGGCGAGCGTCGGCGGAGCACCACGACCGCGACGAGGAGCAGTGTCGCCACGATCGCAGCGGCCGCCACGGCCCAGGTCACGGGGCGGGACGACGAGGAGGACGCCGCGCCACTCGGGAGCGCCAACCCGTCACCGATGCCCGCGTCACCCTCCTCTGCACACCGATGGGCATCCCCGGGCACCTCGGCGAGCAGTTCGGTCGCCGCGGCATCGATGGTCGCGAGCGAGATCTCGGGCACCGCGCCGTAGGTCACCCTGGCACTGGACGTCCGATGATCTCGGGCTCCCTGCACACGGCCGTCGCCGGTGGGCTCGGACGTCAGTTCGGTCTCCCGGCAGGACAGATCGTCGGCGGGGTACCGGCTCCAGGTCAACGTGAGCTCGGCGATCGACGCCCCTCCCGGCCGGCGGTACGGACAGAGCAGCGTGAAGCGCACGAGGGTGCCTTGATCGTCGGCCAGCGGCCGTGTGGACCCCGCGAACGGCTCTTCGGTCGAGAGCGGCGCACCGCCGAGCTCCGTCGGGCAGCTCACGGCGTCAGCACCCACCGCGTGCCCGCCCGCTGTCCGGGAGGCCGCGTGGGCGGGAGCACACCAGGCACCGGCGGCACACAACAGCGCGGCCATGACCACGGGACGTCGCCAGCCGGGGGATCGGCGGGCACGCATGACGGAGGCGGGTCGGGCGTGACACGCTGCGCTCATGGCCCACCCTCTCGACGCACTGTCCGCCGCGGAGATCGAGCGCGCCGCTTCCATCGTGCGCCGCGAACGATCCACCGACGAGATGCTCTTCTCCACCGTCACCCTCCGAGAGCCGGACAAAGCGGTGATCGGCACCTATCGGCACGGGGACCCCGTCGATCGAGAGGTCCTGTGCGTGGTCGTCGATGGACCGAATTCGGTGGCCGAGGCCGTCGTGTCGGTGACCGCAGACGAGCTGCGGTCGTGGCGGCACGTTCCCGACGCGAAGCCGCCCCTGTTGTTCACCGAGATCGTGAATGCGATCGAGGTGCTCAAGGCATCGCCCGAATGGCGGCAGGCGCTGGCCCGCCGCGGTGTCACCGACCTCGACTCCGTCCAGATCGACCCATGGCCGGCCGGGGCCTTCGGCGATCCCGCCGAGGACGGCACGCGCCTCACCAGGGTCGTCGCCTACGTGCGTCACGACCCGACCGACAACGGCTACGCCCATCCCGTCGAAGGTGTGGTCGCCGTCGTCGACCTCGTCGCCCAAGAGGTCGTCGATGTCCTCGACCACGGGGTCGTGGCCATCCCGGAGGAGTGCTCCAACTACGACCTCGAACGGGCCGGGCCCCCCCGCATCGGCCTCCAGCCGCTGGAGATCGTGCAGCCCGAGGGTGTGAGCTTCACCGTGGAGGGCAACCTCGTCTCCTGGCAGAACTGGCGCCTACGGGTGTCGATGGACCCCATCGAAGGCCTCGTGCTGCACGAGGTCGGCTGGGACGACGGTGATCGCGTGCGTCCGATCCTGCACCGGGCGGCCCTCAGCGAGATGGTGGTGCCGTACGGGACGACCGCGCCCACCCACGACTGGAAGAACGCCTTCGACGCCGGCGAGTGGGGCATGGGCCGCTTCGTGAACTCCCTCGAGCTCGGGTGCGACTGCCTCGGCGAGATCCACTACCTCGACGCCGTGATGGCCACCGAGGACGGGCGGGCCTCCACCGTGTCGCAGGCCATCTGCATGCACGAGGAGGACTTCGGCATCCTCTGGAAGCACCAGGACCTGCACAGCGGCACCACCGAGGTTCGCCGCAACCGTCGCTTCGTGGTCAGCGCCATCTACACGGTGGGCAACTACGAGTACGGCTTCTACTGGTACCTGTACCTCGACGGCACCATCGAGCTCGAGGTCAAGCTCACCGGCATCATGCAGACCATGGCCGTGGCGGCCGGCGAGCCACCCGCCCAGGCGGTGATGATCGCGCCGTCGCTCGCTGCGCCCCACCACCAGCACCTCTTCAACGTGCGCCTCGACGTCTGCGTGGACGGGCCGGACAACTCGGTGTACGAGGTCGACGTCGAGCCGCTGCCGCCCGGCCCCGACAACCCGCGCGACAACGCCTTCACCACCGTGTCGAGGCTGCTCGAGACCGAGCAGGCGGCGCAGCGGGTCGTCGATCCCTCCCGGAGCCGCTCGTGGAACATCGTCAACCCGTCGGTCCGCAATCGGCTCGGCGAGCCAGTCGCCTACAAGCTCCACGCGGGCCCGTGGCCGACCCTCCTCGCCGGCGAGGCGGCCTCGGTGCACCAGCGGGCCGAGTTCGCCACCAGGAACCTCTGGGTCACGCCCTTCCACCCTGACGAGCGGCGCGCGGCGGGACCGTACGCCAACCAGCACCGAGGTGGGGGCCTTCCCGCGTGGACGGCGGCCGACCGGTCCATCGTCGACACCGACGTCGTGGTCTGGTGCACCTTCGGCGTGACCCACATCGCCCGTCCCGAGGACTGGCCCGTCATGCCCGTCGAGCGGACGGGCTTCTCGCTCACCCCTCTGGGCTTCTTCGACCGCAATCCGGCCCTCGACTTGCCCCGCTCCCCCGGTCACTGCCACCCGTGAGCGGCACCGCCGCGCCGCTCGCGCCGACCGGCCGCTCACTCCCTCACACTCTCGCCCCGGTCGAACTCGTCGGGCTCCGGCGGCCGCATCCACAGGTCGACGGCGGTCCACAAGGTGCGGGACGGCCCCAGGAACACGATCGGGACCACCACGGCGATGCCCACGCTCACCCCGGCCACCGGAGCGAAGGGAACGTCGGGGTACGTGAGCACGATGCCGGCCACGATGGCGAGGAACATGAGCCCGAGCGACACCACCGTGTTCATGGCGATGGCCCCGATCCAGTGACCCTCGACGCGCTCGAGCCACAGCCCGCACCGCGGGCAGCGCTCCCGGATCAGGATCACACGCCGGAAGAGCCCGCCGCTGCCGCAGTGCGGGCAGCGACGCGTGAACCCGCGCCAGAGCAGCACCCGCGGCGGCACCGGAGCGAGGGCCTGATCCACGATGTCACGGTACCGGCGTGACGCTCGACGAGGCCCGAGCGGTGCTCGGCGTCACGGCAGCGTCACCGCCGGCGGAAGTGCGAGAGGTTTACCTCCGGCAGGTGCGGGCGAACCACCCGGACACCACCGATGATCCCCGTGGCGCAGGCGAGCGCACCGCCACGATCATCGCGGCCTACCGCCTCCTCCGTGGCCGACTGCCCGAATCCGGGTTGGCGGGAGCGGAGCGAAGCGCCGGCGGGTCGATGGCAACCAGCGGCGTCGGCGTCGAGGTCCTCTCCGACGAAGCGCTGTGGATCGACGCCGACAGCACCCTGGTCGGCCGATTCCTCCTCGAGGCCGCCGATGAGGTCGGCGAGGTCAGCTACGTCGATCTCTCGAGCGGGCTCGTCCAGGTCACGGTGCGCCCGACCGACGGTCCCACCTGCTGGCTGACCGTGAGCATCCACGAGCGACCAGGCGGGACAGCGCTCGTGGCCACCCTCGAGTCGATCGAGGCCCTGCCGTCCCCTTCGGCCCGGCCGGTCGTGCAGCGTCTCGCCGACGAACTGGGGCGCCGACTCCCACGGTAGGTGGCGATCACCAAATGACTGCGTCCGCCGACACCTGGCCCGCAGCGGGTCGAGGCCGACGGCGTCAACCCTCGAAGGCCTCCACCGCACTGATCACCGAGGCGACCTCCTTCTCGGTGAGCGAATGGTGGAGCGGCAGGCGGATCAGGCGGCCGCTGAAGGACTCCGTGATCGGACAATCGCCCTGCTGCCCGCCGAAGCGCCGACCCATGACCGACAGATGGAGGGGCAGGTAGTGGAACGGGGCGCCGATGCCGCGCAGTCGGAGATGCTCGATGAGCCCGTCGCGGGTGGCCTGATCGGCCAGCAGGACATGGAACGAGTGCCATGACGAGCCACAGCCCTCGGGCACGAAGGGCAACTCGCAGCCACGAGCGGACGCCCATGCCGTGAGCGCCTCGTCATAGCGCGCCCACACCCGTCGACGAAGGGCCTGGATCTCGTCGGCCTCCTCGAGTTGGGCGGCGAGGACGGCCGCGAGGACATCGCTCAGGAGGTAGCTGGAGCCGACGTCGATCCAGGCGTAGCGGTTGACCTCGCCGCGTACGAACTGGCTCCGATTGGTACCCTTCTCCCGGATGATCTCGGCGCGGGCCACCAGCGAAGAATCGTTGAGCACCAAGGCACCGCCTTCGCCGCACGTCACGTTCTTGGTCTCGTGGAAGCTCAACGTCGCCATGGCGCCGAAGGTGCCCAGGGGCTTGCCCTGCCAGGTGCCGAACAGCCCGTGCGCGTTGTCCTCCACGACGGCCAGGTCGTTCGCAGCGGCCAAGGCGCCGATCCGATCCATGTCGCAGGCGATCCCGGCGTAGTGCACGACCACGATGGCCCGGCTCGCCGGGGTGATCCGTCGCGCCAGATCGTCCGGATCGATGTTGCCGGTGTGGGGGTCGATGTCGACGAACACGGGCCGCGCCCCGCGGAGCACGAACGCGTTGGCGGTCGAGACGAAGGTGAACGAGGGGATCAGCACCTCGTCACCAGGGCCTACCTCGAGCAGGAGGGCGGCCATCTCGAGGGCGTGGGTGCACGACGGGGTGAGCAGCGTCCTCGCTCCGCCGAGACGGCGTTCGAGCAGGTCCTGGCAGGCCACGGTGAACGGGCCGTCGCCCGCGAGGCGATGAGAGGCGAGGGCCTCGGCCGCGTACGCGAGCGAGCGGTCGCTCGTGGTGGGCCGGCTGAACGGGACGGATCGAGGTTCCATGGGAAAGGCCGCAACCCTACTTCTGCCTGGGTGCGCAGCCGTTGACGGCACGTCGGCTGGGTCAGCAGCCCGCCCTGTCCGGCCTGCGCGGCGTCGCCGTGCTGGCGGTGCTCTACCACCACCTGCCCACCGCGACCGGGCCCCGCGGCTTCGGCCTCGTGGGCGTGTGCGTGTTCTTCGCGCTCTCCGGATTCCTCATCACCGCCTTGTTGCTCCGCGAATGGGGCGGCAGCGGCACCGTCCACGTCGGTGAGTTCTACCGGCGCCGTGTGGTCCGCCTCCTCCCCGCCCTGGCCATCGTGTTGCCGGTCGTCGTGGCATGGACGGCCCTGCTCGGTTTCGACGCACGGCGCCCTGCGTTCTTCAGTGCCGTCTACCTGAGCAACTGGGCACGGATCAACAACGAGCCGCTCGGGGTCTTCGCCCACACCTGGACCCTCGCCGTCGAGGCCCAGTTCTACGTGATCGCTCCGTTGCTCTTCCTCCTCGCCATGCGCCACCTCCGTGACCGGTGGGTGTTCGTCGCCACGTTGGCCCTCGCCGGCGCGGTCGCCGCGTGGAGGGCCGCCCTCTGGCTGTTCGCTGGTTCGCTCGTGCGCTGGGCCGACGGCGGGCTCCTGATCTACGTCACCCGGGCAACCGACACGCGCCTCGACGCCATCCTCATCGGGGTCGCCGCGGCCTTCGTGTTCACGAGCACACCGATCGTCGTTCCGACCCGTGTCGCGGCCCTTGCCGCTGCCCTCATCGTGGCCCTCGGCTTCGCCGATCCCGAGGGCGACCTGATGATCGTGCTGGGCATGACCGTGGTCCCGGTCGCCGCGGCCATCCTCATCGTGCACCTCGTCTCCGCCGAATCACCGATCAGGCGGATGCTGGCGTGGCGACCGCTGACGGCGGTCGGGCTCATCTCCTACGGTCTGTACCTGTGGCACCTGCCGGTGTACCGGCTGCTCTTCTACCAGGCGCCGGGCCTGCCCTGGTGGCTCGTGGCCGTGTCCGCCGTCGGCCTCACGTTCGCCTTCGCCACCGCCTCCTACCTCCTCGTCGAACGGCGATTCCTCGGGCACCGGCGTGTGCGACCCGGGCCCCCGTCGGCTCCGGTGACACGCGACCCCGTGCTGGTCTGAGCGCGTTACCCACGGGCCGGCCCCGGTCGGCACCGGCGATTTGAGTAGCGATTACTCATGGCACGGCGCCGACGGGGGCCGAAGATGGTCGCATCGGGCGGCGACCGCCGCCCCCGAGGAAGAGGAGTTGTGCATCATGGGCCTGTTCAAGGACATGAAGGACACGATGCGGGCCGCACCGCAACTGATCGGCAACGCCCAGCAGATGCAGCAGAACGCCCTGGTGGGCCAGGCCGCAGCGCAGCGGCCCGTCGACCTCAACGACCCGGTCTGGGCACCGATCGACGGCATCACGCTCGACAAGTACGCCCAGCTCACCGCCGCCATGGCCCGCCAGAACCTGGGCACACCGGACCAGGCCGAGGCCTGGCTCGAGACCCAAGGGGTGGCCACCGGCACGTGGGCCGGCGTCAACGTGGGCTGGGTGAATCGCATGTCCGCCAACGAAGCCGTCCGTACCCGCTACGGCGTGCTGTACACGCAGTCATGACCATGAAGCCCTGGCGTGCCTTCAGCTACGTCTTCATCGCGATCGGCGGCGTGCTCATCATCTGGGGCTTCGTCGCCCGGTCGAACAGCAGCGACGGTGTGACGGGCCTCGCCGGGAACATCCAGGGACAGGCGATGATCTTCAGTGGTGCGATCATGATCTTGGTGGCGCTCATCAACCTGGTGGTCTACAAGTTCTTCCGTCCACTCACCGATGCCAGTGACAACCTCATGATCAGCCAGGGCTACAAGCCCGGGTTCGGCGGCACCATGAAGATGGCGGCGGGGTCGATGGCCCAGGCCAACGCCACCATGGCGGCTTTCAACGCGGGCCCGGCGATGGCCGACCAGCTCGCGGTGAGCGGCGTCGATGGCACGGCCACGGTGACCGGGTCCCGCCCCACCGGTCAGCTTTCGAACCTCAACCCCGTCTACGAGCTCGACATGACCGTGACCGCTGCGACAATGGCACCCTTCGAGGTGACCCACACCAGCGAGGTCAACACCCTCCGGGTGGCCCAGGTGGGGGTCGGTCGGCGACTGCCGGTGCGGGTGAACCCCACAGATCCAACCCAGATGCTCGTTCAATGGGAGAAGGTGCCCGTCTGATGTTCGGTCAGTTCTATCTCTGGATGTTCGTCTCGCTCGCCATCACTGCGGTGGTCTTGTTCTTCGCCTTCCGCATGGTGGCGGGAGCCACCGGGAACACCAAGGCCGGTCGGGCGCTGATGGCCACGGGCGCCGATGCCCAGGCCACGATCCTCGGCCTCCAGCAGACCGGGACGTTCGTGAACAACAACCCCCAGGTCGTGCTCACCCTCGAGGTGAGCCCCCCCGGCCAGTCCAGCTTCCAGGCCCAGGCGTCCACGATCATCCCGTTGGTGGCCGTGCCGCAGGTTCAGCCCGGAAACGTGATCAACGTGAAATACGACCCAAGTGATCACTCGAAGGTGATGGTCAACTTCGGCTGATCTCCCTCGTGTCGGTCCTGCCCGACAACGGCGCACAGGTGTCGAGTGGGCCGTGCCGATCAGTCGGGCAGGGCCTGGAGTCCGACGGTGTTCTGGGTGTTCGCACCCTCGAGGGTGGCCCCGGCCAGTTTGGCGCCCGTGAAGTCGGCGTTCAACAGGTCGGCGTTGGAGAGGTCCGCCCCCGTGAGGTCTGCGCCGCGGAGGTCCGCGTTCTGGAGGTTGGCGCCGGACAGGTTCACGCTGGCAAGCCTGGCATCACGGAAATCGGCGTTCAAGAACGTGATGTTGCCGAGGTCGTTGCCGCGCAGGTCGGCCTCACGGAAGCGGGTGTTGTTGCTACTCACCTGGGTCAGGGTGGCCCCGCGGAGGTCGGCGCCGTCGAAGACGGTGTTCTGGATGCTGGCCTGCGTGAGATCGGCATCGGCGAGGTTCGCGTCGGTGAAGTCGGCATTGAGCAACTGGGCCTGGGTGAGATCGGCGCCGGAGAGGTCGGCGTTGGCCAACCGACCGTTGAGGAGCTGGGCCTGGGTGAGGTCCTCGCCCGAGAGGTCCTTGTCCTCGCAGACCGTGTTGGGCTTGAGCTTGCAGCCATTCACCGAGGGGAAGCCGTCGTCGGTGCTGATGCAGCCGGCAGCGACCACCAGGGCGATCGCAGCAACCAGGACTGAACGCACGGGGGAAGGCACGGCGAGCAAGGTAGCCGGATCCTCCGCGCTCGCGCCGGGTTCGCCTACTCGGGGCGCGCGTCGAAGGTGGGGACGAGGTGGCGGGCGGCTCGGGCCTCGTCCAACCGGCGGACCGGTGCGGTTCGGGGCGCCTCGTGGGCCTGCTCCCCCGTCTCGTCGGAGATCCGTGCCAGCGCCTCGCACAGCGCCTCGAGGGTCTGGGGGCTCTCGGTCTCGGTGGGCTCGATCATCAGGGCCTCGGCCACGATGAGCGGGAAATAGGTCGTGGGTGCGTGGAAGCCCTCCTCCAGCAGGCGCTTGGCCACATCGAGCGCGGTGAGCCCCTGCGCCTTCTTCAGGCTGGAGGTCGACAGCACACACTCGTGCATGTTGGGGCGGTCGAAGGGGATGTCGTAGCTGCCCCTCAGTCGGTGCCGGACCCAGTTGGCGTTCAGCACCGCCATGTCGGACACCCGGCGCAGGCCGTCGCCGCCATTGGCGAGGATGTAGCTGTACGCACGGGCGAGCGCGAGCGAGTTGCCGTGCCAACCGTGGACACGGCCGATCGAGTCGGGCGGCGTCTCCCAGTCGTAGGCGCCCTCGGCGGTGCGCACCGGACGAGGACCCGGCAGGAACCGGGTGAGGCGCTCGGACACGGCCACCGGGCCGGCACCCGGGCCTCCGCCACCGTGGGGCACGGCAAATGTCTTGTGCAGGTTCATGTGCACGATGTCGAAGCCCATGTCGCCGGGGCGCACCACACCCAGGATGGCGTTGAGGTTGGCGCCGTCGTAGTAGAGCAGGCCGCCCACCTCGTGCACCGCGGCGGCGATCTCGGCGATGTCCTCCTCGAACAGGCCCAGCGTGTTGGGATTGGTGAGCATGATGCCCGCCACCTGGTCGTCGAGGACCGAGCGCAGAGCGGCCACGTCGACACAGCCGCGGTCGTCGCTGGGGACGGTGACGGTCTCGTAGCCGCCCAGTGTCACCGAGGCCGGGTTGGTGCCGTGGGCGGAGTCCGGGATGATCACCTTGGTACGGGGAGTGGTGGCCGCGCCGC
>CXWK01000493.1_pt1 | contig 119051 bp, 107 predicted proteins | sample 590851 | NCBI WGS metagenome assembly CXWK01 (sample SAMEA3498364, study PRJEB10139) | wastewater metagenome | biome: wastewater treatment plant; material: activated sludge | place: Denmark | collected 2014-08-01
GATCCTAAGAACATGAGTTCTCGCTCGTCAAATCCGAGATTCTGCAGCCGCTGTCGTGCTCGTGCAGTTGCCGGAGGTCGTCGTCGCGTTACTCAGCCGGCGGCTTCGACGTCTTTGCCGAAGCCCTGTGCGGCTTTCCTCAGCGCTTCGTGCGCGACGAGGTTGGCGTAGCCGTGCGTCAGTCCGTGATCGGTCTTGAGCGCCTTCACGATCTCGCCGTGGCTGCGTCGGGATTCGTGGCCATGGGTTGCGGGGTGAACGGGGTCGCGGTCATCGTACTCCGGTGCCGACCGACGCCCTCCCGATCCTCGCCCGCACTGCTGGGTTGCTGGTGCTCTCCAATCTGTTCATGACCTTCGCGTGGTACGCCCACCTGAAGGAGTGGGGGCACAAGCCGTGGTTGGTGGCGGCTCTGCTGTCGTGGGGGATTGCGCTGTTCGAATACTTGCTGCAGGTGCCGGCGAATCGCATCGGCGCGACCACGATGTCGCTGCCGCAGTTGAAGATCCTGCAGGAGGTGATCACGCTGACGGTCTTCGTGCCCTTCGTGGTGTTCTACATGAAGCAGCCGCTGAAGTGGGATTATCTGTGGGCTGCGCTGTGCATCTGCGGCGCCGTGTACTTCATCTTCCGCGATGGGCCTAAGGGCGGCGCGAGCGCGTAGAATCCCGACGCAGATGGAACCCGTCCGTTTCGGCATCGTCGGCTGTGGCCGGATCGCGAAGAACTCGATCGCGCCGGCAATGCGTGCGCTGCCCGATGCGGTGCTGGTGGCGGCGGCCAGTCGCGAGCGCGCGCGCGCGGAGGAGCTGCGACCGCGCCGCGCCTACGGCGAGTACACCGCGCTGATCGAGGATCCCGAGGTCGAGGTGGTGTTCGTGGCCTCGCACAACGGCGAGCATCGCGAGCTCACGTTGAAGGCGCTGGCCGCTGGCAAGCACGTGCTGTGCGAGAAGCCGCTCGGTCGAAATGCCGGGGAGGTGCGCGAGATGGGGGAGGCCTCGGCGCGCGCCGGGAAGCACTTGGTGGACGCTTTCATGTATCGCTACCACCCGCAGATGCAAGTGGTGAAGGATTGGATTGCGGCGGGGGAGATCGGCGAACTGCGGCGGGTGGACACGGTCTTCACTTTCGAGATTGCGTCGCCGACCGACGTGCGGATGACCAAGGAATGGGGCGGTGGCGCGCTGCTCGACGTCGGGGTGTATTGCGTGGACTTCACGCGCACGATTCTTGGCGGGGATCCGGCGGAGGTTGCGGTCGAGAAGGCGCGCTTTCATCCACAACGCGACGTGGACATGCACGTCACGGCGCGGCTCGGGTGGAAGGGAGGCATCGAGGCTCACCTCGACGTCGGCTTCGACGCGCCCTTCGCGCAGTCGGCGCGCGTGACCGGCAGTCAAGGCACGATCACGCTCGATCGGCCGTGGATCTCGTGGAAGGAGAAGCCGTCGGTGATCCTCGAGAACGCCGCCGGCCGCCGCGTGGTGGATCCCGGCTTCGTGGATCCCTACCGCATCGAGCTCGATCACATGGTCAAGCTCGTCCGCGGTCTCGAGGACGCGCGCTTCCCCCTCTCCGACTCCATGGACACCCTCCGCATCCTCGATCGCGTGAATCACGCCGCGCGCGCGCGCTGACGTTACCTCACCGTTGCAAAGTCTCCTGCGTCGTCGGCTATCCTCATCGCATCGGGAGCGCAGGATCCCAGGAGCGTTTCATGAACAAGCTTGCTCATCGGCTCATCCTTCTTCTCGCCGCATTGCCAGCGGCGGCTTGCGCGCAAACCATGAACGACGATGACGTGCTGGAGAAGGCCCGGCAACTCATAGCCAAGGAAAGCGCTCGAGGAATCCCCATGCTGGATTGGGAAGACGTGCCTGATCTGCTTGCGCTCGGCGGCAGCACGCGAGAGATCGTGGATTTCCCGCGCTCGCCCTATTCCTCGCAGTACGAAGAGCGTTGTAGTGAGGGAATGGTGGCTCTCTGGCTCGTCGAGGGCCTCCGGCGCGGCGAGCCGTTCGCGTCGCTCAACGCGCTCTGCTTCGCCGGTCCAGTCGAAGGGGATGGGTGGACCGCGGCGTCCGAGGCCAACCACGAGCGCGTGAATCGCGCCTATCAGGAATGGTGGGCGCAGGTCCGCGCACTTCCGCGTGACGAAGCCGCCATGGTCGACCCGCTCCTGAGGACCGGGTTGCATTGGCACTAGGGCTCGTTCAGCACCGCATCACAGGATCTGTCTCAGCACCCGCCCTTCCACGTCGGTGAGGCGGTAGTCGCGGCCGTTGTGGAAGTAGGTGAGGCGCTCGTGATCAATGCCCATCAGGTGGAGGATCGTCGCGTGCAAATCGTGAACTTCGCAGGGATGCTCGGTCGCGCGTAGGCCGATGTCGTCGGTGCTGCCTAGGCTGGATCCGCCCTTGGTGCCGCCGCCTGCTAGCCAGGTCAGGTAGCCCTCGGGATTGTGATCGCGACCACCGTTGGTGCCCTGACTCATCGGCATACGCCCGAATTCGCCGCCCCACACCACCAGCGTGTCCTCGAGCATGCCGCGCCGCTTGAGATCGGTCAGCAGTCCCGCGATCGGCACGTCGGTTTCCGGACAGTGCAGGTCCTGATTGTCTTTCAGGCCGAAGTGCGCATCCCAAGAATCCTGTTGGTGCCCGCCGCCGGAATAAAGCTGAATGAATCGCACACCCCGCTCGACCAAGCGCCGCGCAATCAAACACTGCGTGCCGTACCAACGGCTGACATCGCGGTCCAAACCGTAGAGCTGCTTCGTTTCCTCACTCTCATTCGCGATGTCCACCGCCTCCGGCGCCGCCAACTGCATGCGCGCCGCAAGCTCGAAGGACTGAATGCGCGCATCCAGCTCGCGTACGCCCGGCCGCGCCTCGGCGTGACGCCGATTCCACTCCGCGAGCAGATCCAACTGCCGACGCTGATGCATCGCGTCCACGTCCGCCGGCCGCGCCAGATCCAGGATCGGCTGCCCCGAAGCCCGGAAGGGCACGCCCTGATGCTCACTGGGAAGGAATCCAGCGCTCCAGTTCTGCGGCCCCGCGATCGGCCCGCCGCGCGGATCGTACATCACCACGTAACCGGGAAGGTTTTCGTTCTCGCTGCCGAGCCCGTAGTTCAACCACGANNTCCACGCACTTCGAAAGCGCCGGATAACACTCGCTGACCCACGCGCCACTCTCGCCGTACTGCTGAAAGGAATACGGCGACTTCATCAACGGCCCCATACCGTCCTTGAAGAAGGTCTCGATTCCCTCCGGACACGGTTCGCCGTGATGCTTGTCGAGCGTGGGCTTGGGATCGAAAGTGTCCATCGCCGACGGCCCGCCGTACATGAACAGCCAGATCACCGACTTCGCTTTCGGCGCGTGATGCGGCAGTCCCGCCAGCGCACGCGCCACCCCCGGCTCCTGCGCTCCGAGCCGTCCGAGCAGGCCTTGCTTCTGCAGCAGTCCCGCCAACGCCAGCGTCCCGAATCCACTCCCTGCGGTACGCAGAAAGTCGCGGCGGGAGGGAGTGGGGAGACGATTGCGCATCGCATTCAATCCACGTAAGCGAACTCGGACAGTCCGAACAGCACCTGACAGAAGTCGGCGAGGGGACTGGCGCGAAGGAAGGTCGTTGCTTCCGCGCGCTCAGCGACTTTCGGTGCTCGCTGCAGCGCGAGCCAGAAGGCACGCTCAATCTGCTCGGCGCGATCTCCGGGCGCTTCGGTTTCGAGCCGCGCGGCGAAGTGTTCGGCCTGATCGCGCGTGAACTCGTTGTTCAGTAACGCGAGTGCTTGCAGCGGCGTGGTCGTCAGATTCCGACGCGTGCAAGCCTGCTGCGTGGTCGGTCCGTCGAAGACCTCGAACATCGGGAACATCACGCTACGGCGGATGAACACGTAGATGCTGCGCTTCCAAGTGGCGGGACCATCCACCACGCCTTCGTTCCACTTGCGCGTGCTGCCGGTCGCAATTGCGTCGGGGTGAATCCACGGCATCACCGCCGGACCGCCCAACTCCGCATTGAGGCAGCCGCTCGCCTGCAGCATGCGGTCGCGCAGGATCTCGCCCTCCAGCCGCCGCGCCGGCATGCGCGCGAGCAGGCGGTTGTTCGGATCCTCTGCGAGCTTGCGTGGATCGGAATCTTCTCCCTGTTGCCACGCCGCGCTGCTGAGGATCAACCGATGCAGCGCCTTCAGCGACCAGCCACTGCGCACGAACTCGGCCGCCAACCACTCGAGCAGTTCGGGATGACTCGGCGGATCGCCCTGCACCCCGAAATCGCCCGCGGTTGCCACCAAGCCGACGCCGAAGTGATGCTGCCACACGCGGTTGACCGCAACACGCGCTGCCAGCGCGCCGGCACCCTGCTCGACGTCGGTCAGCCACAGCGCGAGCGCCGAGCGGCGTCCGCTGCTGCGCCAGGATTCCAGACGCTCGCGCGCGGCGTCCTCCCACGCGCTCGCGTCACCGCCCGCCAGACCGATCGCTGCCGGAAAGCCGTACTCGATCTTCTCGGTCTTCAGCGCCGGGCTGCCGCGCTCGAGCAGCCACGCGTCCGGCGGCGTCGGGCCGCGATCGCGCACCGCCAGCACGCTGCTGAGTTTGCGCTGCGCGCCTTCGAGGCGCGCGCGCGTGGTCGGAATCACGCTCAGATACTGCCCGCCGACGCGTTGCACGCAATGCACCGCGAGTAGATTGCCGCCGTCGCGCGGCTTGGCCTCGGGCAATTCCACCAGAGCGTATTCCGTGCTGTAGCCGCTCGCACGGTGAATCAATTCACCATTCAGCCACACTTCGACGTCCTCGTCGTGATGCAGCCACAGGGCGAGCGGTTCATCCGCCTCCCACGCGAACTCACGACGCAACCAGATCGCCTCCGTGTCCCAGTTCGTGCCGACGTCCGCGCCCGGCGTCCCGCGCGTGCCGAAGCCGCCTGGACCGCGCGCCCACGCCGCGTCGTCGAAGCCTTCGGACTGCCAGCCTTCACCCGGATCGGTGAAGGAATGAGCCCAGGGCATGCGCCGCGCGCCGGTCATCAAATCCACCGCGCCCTGCTCCTCGGCGCTGCGCAGCGGAGCGTCCCAGTACTCGGTGCCCTGGAAGGCAGCGACCAGTTGGTAGTACTCACGCGCCGTGAAGGGGTCGTACTTGTGGTCGTGGCAGCGCGCGCAACCGAGCGTGACGCCGAGCATCGCGCTGCCGGTGGTCGCCACCATGTCGTCGAGCTCGTCGTAGCGCAGGTCTTCGAGCACCTGATTGTCCACTCGCGGGCCCGCGGCGAGGAATCCGGTGGCGGCCGTCGCTTCGCTGCGCTCCGGAGCGAGTTCGTCGCCGGCGAGTTGCCAGCGCAAGAACTCGTCCCATGGCAGATCGGCGTTGTGGGCGCGGATCGCGAAATCGCGGTAGGGCCAAGCGTTCGGCCGCTCGACGTCGAACTCGTAGCCCGCGCTGTCGGCGTAGCGTGCGGCGTCGAGCCAGTGGCGCGCCCAACGCTCGCCGTAGTGCGGACTGGCAAGCGCACGCTCGATCAGGCGCTGCCAAGCGTCGGGCTGCGCATCGGCGACGAAGGCCTCGATCTCCTCGCGCGAAGGCGCCAGGCCGAGCAAATCGTGCCAGAGGCGCCGGATCAGCGTGCGCCGGTCGGCCATCGGCGCCAGGTCCCAAGATTTCGTTCCCAGTTTCGCGCGTAAAAAGGCGTCCAGCGGATGCCCATTCGCCGGCGGGGTCACGGTGCGCAGCGGCCCGAAGGACCACCAAGCCTCCATCTCGACCGGAATCGGCGCGGCGTAGGGTGCGCCGAGTTCGATCCAGCGCTTCACGGCGGCAATCTGCTCCGCGGCGAGCGCCGGCTTCTTCTTCGGCATGAAGGGTTTTTCGCGATGCTCGAGCAGCCGCAGCAACAGCGGGTCCTCACCCGCGGTCGGGTCGCCGCTCTCGCCGCCGAAGAGCAATTCTTCGCGCGTGGTCAGATCCAGATCCGCCTTGCGGTTCTCCGGATGGTGGCATTCGGCACAAGTCTTCGCGAAGAGGGGCGAGACCACTTCGCGGAAGAGCCGCAGTCCCTCCGTCGGATCCTGAGCAGGCTCCTGGGTCGCAGCCCAAGCTGCGAATCCAGCCGCCAACACCGCCGCGATTCGCTTCACGCGTTCATTCTAAGGCGCGGGCGCGCGCACGCGCGCACCACGCAGCCCACTGCCGTCATCCTCGGTCCACACCGCCAACCAGCCGTCGCCATCAGCCGCCAAGCGCAGCATGCCGGCGGCGCGCTCCGCGCTCGAGTGCGTGATCGAAAAGGTGGCACCGGGAGGGGCGTCGGCGACGCAAGGACTCCCCATCCAGGCGCCGACGCCCTCGCGCTTCTGCAACCAGCTCACGAGCACGCGACCCTCGGTGTTCGCGCACGCGTCCACGCGTCCGAGCGCACCGCCGCCGTCCACGCGCCGCGCCGCGCCGAAGCTGCGCCCTTGATCCTCCGACCACGCGATCTGCACCTTGCTGCCGCCGCCCTGCGTGTACCAGGCGAGCGCGATCTTCGAGCCGGCGACCGCCAGCGCGGGACCATTGACCGGTCAGCCGGGCGAGAACCAGCCGTCCGGCGCGACCACGCGCGCTTCGCTCCACGAAGCCGCGTCCTCCGGCATGCCACGCGCGCAGCAGATGTCACGAATTTCTTCGGCCGTGCGATCGCGCCATGCGACCAGCACCGCGCCGTCGGACAGCGCGACTGCCGTCGTCGGGCAGCAGTCGCAGCAGCGCTCGTCGAGCAGGAGTTCAGGGCCGAGAGAGCCGTCGGCGCGAATCGAGCGTCCGCGCAACTGTTGGCCGGTCTCGCCGTGAGCGCGTCCGTCGAGCCACACGGCAAAGAATCCTCCCTGCGGCAGCGGCACCAGCGAGACGAAGCCGTGCTCTCCGCGTCCGTCGTGATCGTGCAGGCGGCCCTCGACGCGGAGGTCGCGCACGGCGTCCTCGAAGCGGAAGCGCACGGCGTAGTCGTAGGCGCCGGCGCCGATCATCGGCAGCCACGTGTGCAGAGTGCGTCCGGATCCGTCGCGGGAGGAGGCTGGAAGATCGGCCCAATTAAGGAACCATTTCTCGCCGCGCGCGATTTCGCGCGGTTCGCTCCAGCCACCGGGCGCGAGCGCCGCGTGCATCAGGCGCGGCGGATTCTGCTCCAGCCATTGCAGTACCGGGACTGCGTCTGCGCCCACCCCATGCTGCCAAGCGGGCGCCATGCCGCTCGTGCTCGGCGAGGGAAGCGCATCCGAGCTGGCGTCACCCGCCGCCTGCACTGAAGCCAAGCACAGCAACCACAGCATCAGAACCTCACGGACACCGTTCCACCGAGGGTGTGCGTGTCCGCGATCTCCACCAGCACCAAGTCCACGCTCCAGTAGGCGTGACCGGGACCGAGTTCGCCGAGCCCGTGCGAGAGGATCCAGTGCAACTGCTCGCCGTCGTGCTGCACCCCCGCGCTGGTGCGATCGTCGAACCACCATGTCAATCCGCCAATCGCGCGCAGATCCTCGGCGAAGGTGCCGTAGCTCGCGCCGACGTAGCCGTTCACCGGCAGCGGAAAGTCCGCGGGCAAGCTGAAGGGTGCGGTCACGAACCACGCGCGTCCGCTCGGCGTGCCGATGCGGTCGCTGCTGGTGCCCGCGATCAATCCGACGTGGGGGAGGTGCTCGCCGGGCAGGGAGAGCGCGAAATTGAAATTGGGAAGCAATTCGTCCTCCCCCGGGTTGTATTCCAAGGCCACGGAGAGGCGCTGCGTCGCGCGCCACGCCGCCACCCAACGCGTGCGCGCGCGATCCACCGGAGAATTCGGCAGCAGCCGCACACTCAGCGTGAACGGTCGCTCTTGCTCGTCATCGCCAGTCCAACGGACCGGCTGGCCCTCGCCGGGTCACACCGGTCAGGTCGGGACGGCGGCCTGCGGTGTGGTCTGCTGGAGCAGCAGGAGGAGTGCGGCGGTGATCACGGCCTCATCCTAGCCTGTGGATCTCCGCTCTCAATCGCTGAAATGCGCGTCGAGCAATTGTGAGTCGCTGAAGCCGGCGCCGTTGCGCGCGATCCAAGGCTCGAGGAAGGCTGGCGCGTGCAATCGCGGATCGGTGAGAGCCGCGAGGAAGGCGAGCAGCTCGGCGAGCTCGTCGTTGCTGAGATCGAGATTCTGCGGCAACCGCGACTGACCCGCGGCGCGCGCGTCGAGCAACGCTGTGGTGGCCTCTTGCGTGTTCTCGATCATGTCGAAGACCTGGGTGCCCGGGTCGGTTTGGGTCCAGTTGTAAATCGCGTTCATCGCCACCGGATCGAGGTGGTGGCGCAGCACGTCCACCAAATCGTTGTACGCACCGCTATGTCCGTAGGGCGCGCTCAGCGCGACGTTGAGCAACGATGGAGTGCGGAACTTGAAGCGATCCTCCGTCGCGCCGGTGACGCGTGCGCGTCCCCAGTCCTGCGTCGGAGCACCGCTGCCGTTGAGATCGCCCTTGCCGCGTCCGACTTGCGGCATGGCGAGAATGTGGAAGTCCTCGTCCGTGAAGAAGTCGCCCGCGTGGCAGCTCGAGCAACCGGCGCCGCCGTAGGTAGGCGCACGGAAGAAGAGCAGCGCGCCGCGCTTCTGCTGCGCGGTCAGCGCAGACAGGTCGCCGAGCACGTAGCGGTTCCAGGGGTTGTAGGCGAAGAACTGAGACTCTTGATAGGCCGCGAGAGCCAGCGCGATGGTGTCGTAGTGAATCAATTCCACGGCGCTGCCGGTCGGCACTCCGAATGCCTCTCGGAAGAGTGGCAGCCAATCATCCGGGATTTCTCCGGCGCCGACACCGTATCTGCCGATGCGAGCACCAAGGTGATCGCGCACCGTGCTGCGGGGGCTACCGAACTCGAAGGTGAAGGACTTCATCTCCTCGGACGAAGTCACCGGGAAGCGTGCCTGCGCGGCGGCAAGCGTCGGACCGGCGTTGGGATCGCTGGCGGTTGGACCGAGCGAGTCCGGTGTGAAGATCCCGCCGTCGGAGTGTCGCTGTACGCGCCCGTCCCAGAACAAGGACTGCTTGTAGAGCACTATGTTGAAGGTCGTCGGTGAGTTGCGCGGCACGTTGGGGCCACCGTCGTAGCCGACTGCGCCGACGTCTTGTACGCGTCCCGGACCGAGTAACTCCGGATCCGCCGCCTCGACACCGATCGGCAGCGTCAGCGCATCCCCGCCGGCGAGGAGCGGGTGATGGCAGGAGGCACAGGAGGAAGTGAAATCACCCCCCAGCGATTTGCTGAAGAAAAGGTGCTTCCCGAGCACCACCAGCGGATCGTCCACCGTCGGAATGCTGCGACCTTCTTCCGCGACGATCAACTCCGGCCTGCCGGTCAGTCCCTGCTGCACGATCAAGGTGCGCAGTTGGAGATCGATCTCCTGGGAGTAGTGGGGTGCTCCCGAGGAGCCGCCCAAGCAGGCGCCCAGAGCTGCCGTGAGCAGCGCGGCGAGAACGATGAGCAGGGGACGCACTTGCAGTCTCTCTATCGGCAGGAAACGGCGCACGGTGGAGCCGTGCCCTGTCCTTTCTACGCCCTCCAGGCCCGAAGCCCTAGCGGCCGATAAGGAGTGTGCCTTCTTGGCCATCATGAGTCAGCCGCCTCAGGTCCATCCCCTCGTTTCTTCGCAGCCCGCTGCTGACGTCGCGTCGGCTGTGCCCGCGCAGATCGCCTTCACTCCTCCGACGGTGCAGGAATGGCTCGCGCAGCATGCGCAGGAGCCGGCCGCCGAGCGGCGCTCTTTGCGCCTGCGGCTGGCGGTAGTCGAGCATGATCTCGGCCGCGGTCTCGACCTCGGCGGCCGCGAGGACTTCCGCTGCCTGCTGCGCCGCGGTCTCGAGGCCTCCGACGCGGTGATCAAGCAAGCGCTGGCGTTGCTGCGCGACCTCGGCCCGCGCGCGCTGTGCAGCGACGAGGACGGCGATGGTGCGCGGCAAGCGATGGCGATCGCGGCTGCGGAACTCGTGGAACGCGGTCAGTGCGACAGTCTGCTCGTGATTTGCGCGGAGCGCGATTGCAGCGATTGGATCGCACGCCTTCAGCAAGGCTTCGGTCTTCCGGCACGACTCTGCACCGAGGAACGCGTCGGTGAACTCGGCAACGGCGGAGCGTGGGTGGTCAGTCATGCCACTGCGGCCGCGCGCGCGCAGCAGATCCACGACCGCGGCTTCGGCGTGGTGCTCTTCGACGAGATTCACGAATGCGGACGCGAGTCCACCCGTGCACTGCGTCACGCCCTGCGCGAGGATCTGTTCCTCTTTGCGAGGACTTCCTCACCGCTGCACGAAGGCTTCGGGACCCTATACCGCGCGCTCGATGTCGTGCGCGGAACCGTCGCGCATCCGCTCGGAACCTGGGAAGAATTCGTGAGCCTCTTCCTCGGTGGCGACGCCGCTGCGCAGTTCCCGCGCAAGGGCGCCGAAGAAGAGCTGCGCGCACGCCTCTCCGCTTGGATGCGCCGCGAAGCGCGCGCCGAGAGCAATGAAAACGGTGCGCGCAAGTCCAAACGTAGCTACAAGGATCATCTGCTCGAGCCGCAACAGCGCGAAAAGGAGTACTTGGACTCGGCTTGGCGCGCGGCGCTCGGCTTTCCGTCCGGCACCCAGGCGCACTACTTGGCGGCGGTGATCGGCGGTCCATGGGCCTTTGCAGAAGCGGTGGAGAAGGCCATCGCGCACAACCTGGTTGCCGAACCGGCGCTCAAGCGTCTGCTCCAGGATCTGGTGGTGCGCGGACGCAGCATGCGCGAGACCGCGAAGACCGTGCAGGTGGCGCAGATCGCGCGAAAAGTGCAGAAGGACCGCGACGCGCGGGTGCTGATCTGCGTGCGCAGTGGTGCCACCGCCACCGGACTCTCGCATGCCCTTGCGCAAGCCGGCCTCGTGGATCACATCGAAATGGTGAAGGATGGGCAGGAAGGGCTCAACCGCATGGCGATCCAGCGCTTCGTGCTCGGCGAACGGAGGATCCTGATCGTTCCCGATGGAGTTGCGCGCGGCCAAGTCGTGCCCTGCGTCACTGACCTTATCCACTTCGGTCCGGCACTAGAGCCCGCCGAACTGATCGCACGCAACGAGCGGATCGGCGGTGAGAGCGGTACGCGCTGCACTTCGCACCGCCTGATACTGAAGGGCAGTCCCGAGGAACTCGGCGTTCACGCCGCCCAACAGCGGCTCGGATTCCACGAACTCGAAGCGGAACAGGTCGGCAACTGGCTCGCCGATCTCGGCTTTGGCGGCGATGTGAGCGCATGGATGCGCTTCTTGATGAACCGCGTGGCTGCCGTGCTCGACGGTACGCCGAACGAAGAAGCCCTGCTGCCGATGCTCGAGCAGCGCAAACAAGCCGAAGCCTTTCGCAATGAACGTCGGCGCGCGGGAGACCGCGTGCTCGGTTTGCTCGGTCGCGAACTGGTCTCGCCGCGCGGGCGCTATGCAGCGGATGCTCCGCGGCATACCGTCGCGCAATTGGTCGCTGCCAGTCTCGAATTGCGTCAAGGCGGTTGGCAAGTCACCGACGACAAACGCATTCTGCTCGAGCACGAAGGGCGTCACACCGAACTGCGTGTTCCCGAGCGCAGTGGCCGTACTCTTGCACAACCTCCCAGCGAGGACTCCAAGACGCTCGAATGCGAGCCCGGTTCATGGGCTTGGCAGAAGCTCACCGCCAAGTTCCGCGAAGGCTCCGCCTTCTTCCTCGCCGATGCGCGCGCCTATCCGTTGGATCGCGTGCGCAAGAAGCTGGGCGCGAAGCTCGAGCCGCACGGATTGGTGATCGAAAGCCTAAGCATTGCCGAAGCGCACGAAACGGTCGCCGCTTCGCTGCATCTGCGCGCTACCGCCAACGCCGGTCCCGAGCGTCAGGAGGCGTTTGCGGAAGTGCGCGCCTGCGCCGAAGGCCATCAACTCGAAGCTTATCTCGACGCTCCCGAGACGCTGCCGTGGCCCAACGGCGAGCGCACACCGATGGTCCAGTCGCTCGACGGAGGAGTTGCCGAAGCGGTCGAAGACGCGTTCACGCGCGCCGCCGATGCGATCGAGACCCAGGTGCGCAATCGGCCCGCGCTCGCTGCCTTTCTGCAGGAAGCCTGCGCGCGGACGGCGATCAAGCATCGTCCTGCGCCTGAGCTCGGCGTCGCCGCTGCCGTCGAAGGCCTCACCGGTCTGGTTTACCAAACCGTCACGGTGGAGGCGCGCGTGCGCCACCGCGAGCAGACTGCCGCGTGGCCCTTGCGCGTGCGCTGCGTGCCCGTCAGCGGCGTGATCTTGGGAGATATTCCGATGCCCGCGAACGTCGCGGTGGGTGCGCCGTTGTGGGCCTGCGCCGCCGGACACCTGGTGAGCGCGGGTGCCATTACCGCCTGCGCCACCGACGGCTGCACCACCGGTCTGTGCGCAGAGCACGCCGATGCCGACGCCGGGTTGCGTAAATGTGAAGCCTGCGGCACCGCTCGCTGCTCCGAGCACAGCAACGCCTGCGCGGGCTGCGGCACGGCGCTCTGCGCCGAGCACCTCGAAGCGTTGGACTCCGGCAGCCACGCCTGCACCAAGTGCGTGGAGACCCTGGAAGACGGCCGTCGCTATCTCGCCGCCGAAATCGCGTGGTCGGCGGTCAGCCGCCGCGCCGGACCGAAGAGTGAGATGAGGCGCAGCGCCCTCTCCGGACGCTGGGCCTTCCCGGACGAATTGGTTGCCTGCGAAGTTTCCGGCCGCGATCTGCTACCCGAGGAAGTCGCTACCTGCGCGCGTTCCCACAAGCGAGTAGCTCGCGACCTGCTGTTCCAGGATCCGATCAGTGGCATGCTGGCACTCGATGAATTCTTCGTGCCGAGCAGCGTCAGTGCCACGCGTGCCTTGCCGGAGTCCATGGTGCGCAGCGCCGTCAGCGGCCGCTTCGCGCTGCCCGAGGAGGTGAAGACCTGCTCTTGCTGCGATGCGAAGTTGTTGGCGGACGAAGGTGCAGAATGCCCCGAAACCGGCGCTTTCGCTTGTCCGCGCCACATGCGGCGTTGCGCCGAATCTGGCGCAATGGTGCTGCCGGAAGGACTCGGACGCTGTGAAGTTTCTGGCTCGGAAGTGCGTCACAGTCTGCTCCAGCGCTGCGCCGAAACCGGCAAGCGCGCGCGTCCACAGTTTTTCGAGACCTGCGCTTCCTCCGGCGCCGAAGTGCTGCCGGAGAGCATGGAAACCTGCGCTGCGACCGGGCGGCGCATCCGTCGTTCGCTGCTACAGACTTGCGCCGCGACCGGACAAAAGGTGATGCCCGAACACCTCGGCACCTGTTCCGTGAGCGGACGGCGTGTGGTGCGGGACATGCTCGTCGCCTGTGCGGAGACCGGTGTCCTGATGACCAAGGACAAAGCCGTTGCTTGCGACGAAACCGGAGCCCTCTGCGCGCCGGAAGCGCTCGAGACCTGTGCCTCCACTAGGCGGCGCGCGCGGCGCTCGCTGCTCGCAGTGGACGACGTCAGCGGCCAACGCGTGTTGTCGCGCCTGCTGCGCAAGTGCGTCCGCACCGGCAAGCGCACGCTCGCCGACCGCTTCGAGGCCTGCGCGGTGAGTGGCGCCCAAGTGCTGTCCTCGGAGTTGATCGAGTGTCAGGAGACCGGACGTCGCGCGCTGCCGGACAAGCTCGAGCGCTGCACTGCGAGCGGAGTACTCGCGCACCCGGATCAGTTCACCACCTGCGCGGCGACGCGGCGGAGGATTCTGCGTCGCGTGGCCGTGAGTTGCGAAGTCAGTGGCGAACTCGCCGCGCCGGGCAGCTTGGAGACCTGCACGATCACCGGCAAGCAGGCACTGCCCTCGCTGCTCGGTGTGAATGAGGTCACCGGATCGAAGGTTCTCAAGGAACTTCTGGTCTCCTGCGAGCGGACCGGGCGCAAGACCCTGCGCGAGAACCTCGTGCGCTCGGCTGTTTCGGGCGTCGAGATCACGCAGGACATCGCCGTGCACTGCGAATTGACCGGCGCTCCGGCGCTGCCCGAGGAACTTGCCGTGTGCGCGGCCACCGGCAAACGCGTACTGCCCTCTTTGCTCGGGACCTGCCAGATCAGCGGGGACAAGGTGCTCGAGGAATACTTGCAGACCTGTGAGGCAAGCGGGAAGCGCGTGCGCCCGGATCTGCTGCAAACCTGTTCGCGCACCAGTCGCCGTGTGCTCCCGCAGCATCTCGGCGTCTCGCGACTCTCCGGGGATCGCGGAGTGAAGGAATTGCTGGTCACTTGCGAGGCCACGCGTCGCCAAGTCTTCCCGGACGAGCTCGTGTTGAGTGAGCGCTCCGGCAAGCGCATCGGCCGCGATCGGGCGGTGCATTGCGCGGTGAGCGGTTTGGTGGTGGACGTCGGCGAGACCGAAGTCTGCTCGCTCTGCCGTCAGGCAGTGTGCGAGGCCGAGGCCTTCGAAAGTGTCTGCAGTGCGTGTCTGGACCTGGTCGGACGTCGGCAAGGCGTGGCCGCAGGACTTTCGACCGTGGCGGCACTGCAGCGGGACTGCCGCTGGGCGGGTTCGCTGCGCGCAAACGTGCATGGCGACACCGTGCGCGTGTTGGCGCGGCATAAAGTCTTCGGAGGCTTCCGCTCGCCCTGGCTCGTGGTGCTGCGTCGCCCCGGCGTTCACGGACCGGGCGCCCCGGTCCTGACTCCAGCGGCGGAAGGCGAGCACGGTGGTCCGGCGCAGGAGCTCGAGGTCGTGCAACAGGAGCGCATTACTGCCGAAACGCGCAAGACGCTCCGGCGGCTGGTGCAGGAGCAGGCTCGCCTGCACCGTGACCACGAGAAGGCGCAGCGCAACCGCGACCCCGGCGCCTGAGCGCTTCTCGCTAGGATGATTCGGCCGATGGGCGAATCCGTGCCTCCGGTGGATCCTTCCGCATTGCGGACGAGGGCCGCCGTGCTGCTCGGTCCAGCTGCGGAAAGTCTGCTGACCACCGCACGCGGTGCCGCCCTCGCACTCGCTCGGATGCGCGCAGGCTCCGATCTCGACGACGCCGTGCTCGGTCTTGCGCATGCGCAGGCGACGGAGCATCCCGAACTCGCCAGTGAGTTCGCGGGCTGGCTCATGTTGGAGATGCATCGCGCCGGACGTGGACTCGCTGGTCCCGCTTTGCGCCGCTTCCTCGACACCGGTGATCTCGTGCAATCCGTGGCCGGCGATCTTTGGCCCGAGCTCTTCGAGCTCGAGTTCGAAACGCGCGGACAGTTCTTGGCGCTCCTCGCCTCGCGCATGCGCTGGAAGGCCACCGATCACGCCCGCGCGCAGAATGCGGCGCGACGTCGCGAAGACTTACGCGTCGAGCCGCAGGCGGAAGATCTCGACCATGCGCGCTCTGCACCCTCGCCGCTCACTGAAGCGGGGCAACGCGAGGAGCTCGAGCAGCTCGCGCTGGCGTTGGGGCGCTTGCCCGAGCGCGACGCACGCATGATTCGCCGCTGGTTGGCGGGAGAAGATTGGGAGAGAATCGGCGTGGAAGAAGCGCTCGCTCCCGAATCGGCACGCAAGGCGGTGCAGCGTGCGATCGCGCGCGCACGCGAACTTTGCGCGCGCGGGGGTGCTGAATGAGCGAGCGCGCCGACGGGCAGGATCGCGCGGCGATCCGCAAGGAAGCAGAAGCAGCGTTTCGCGCGCATCTGCGCGATTCCAGCGGGACCGATGCGGCCGGTGCCGAGCGCCGCGCGGCGCGGCTGCCGGAGGCCGTCGGCGCGGAGTTCCTCGCCATCCTGGCCGACTACGAAGCGCTGCGCAATGCCGGGGCGGCGCGTGACGCTTTACCGCAGCGGATCGGCGATTTCGAATTGCTGCGCGAGATCGGACGCGGCGGCATGGGGGAGGTGTGGGAGGCGCGCCAGATTTCCCTCGATCGGCGCGTGGCGCTGAAGCTGCTGCACAGCCACCTCGGACTCTCGGAGCGCTGGATCGAACGCTTCCAACGCGAGGCGCAGGCGGGCGGACGACTGGCCCACACCGGCATCGTGACCGTGCACGCGGTGGGTGAGCAGGACGGCCGCCACTTCATCGCGCAGGAACTGGTGGGCGGCGACACCCTGGCGGATTGGATCGAGCGGCGGCGCGCGCTGCCACGTCTGCCCGCGGATCACTTCGACCGCGTTGCGCGCATCATCGCGGCGGTCGCCGATGCCCTGCATTCCGCGCACGAGGCCGGCATCCTGCACCTCGACGTCAAACCAGGAAACGTTTTGTTGCCGGACGAAGCGCGGCCCAAGATTGCCGACTTCGGGTTGGCCGTGGCGGCGGAGGAATCCGCGCTCACGCGCACGGGCGAAGTCCTCGGAACGCCTTACTACATGAGCCCGGAGCAGCTCTCGGCGCGGCGGCTCCCGCCCGACCGGCGCACCGACGTCTTCGCACTCGGAGCCACTCTCTACGAAGCGCTCACGCTCGCGCTGCCCTTCCCGGGCGACACGCGCGAGCAGGTCGCGGGCCGCATCCTGTTGGAAGAGCCGCAGGATCCGCGCCGTTTGCGCTCGCAGATCCCGCGCGACCTCGCCGTCGTCTGCCTGAAGGCATTGATGAAGAATCCGGCGCGCCGCTACCCGGACATGGCATCCTTCGCGGCCGATCTGCGCCGGCACCTCGACCGTCAACCGGTGGCGGCGCGTCCGCCCAGTCCGCTGCTGCGCGCGGCTTCCTGGTTGCGTCGGCATCCGGCTTCGGGTGCGGCGATCGGCGTCGGTGCGGTGGCGATGGTGGCGATATCTCTACTCTGGCTCGACGCACGTGCCGCGCGCGAACGCGCCGACGATTCCGCTGCTGAGGCCGTCACCCAAGCCGCCACGGCCAAGAGCATCGAGGACTTCCTGCTCGGGCTTTTCACGGCGGGGACGCCGGGTGCGCGTCAAGGCGAAACCGTCACTCTCGACGACGTGCTCGCACGCGGTGCCGAGCGCGCGCGCACGGAGCCGGCGGATGATCCGATCACGCGCGCCGCGCTGATGATGGCCATCGGACAGGCCTACTCCACGCTCGGACGCTATGCGGAAGCCGAGCCACTGCTCGCCGACGCGGTGAATCTCCGCCTGCGCACCGTCGGAAGCGGTGATCAGCGCACCTTGGCCGCGATGAACAAACTCGCGCAGCTCCTGAATGCACAAGCGCGCTTCGAGGAAGCGGAGCGCTGGTATCTGCTCGCACAAGAGGGTCACGTGCGGCTTTATGGCGCGGAATCGCCGCAAGAGAAGGAGAACCGTGGCAATCTTGGCTACCTCTACTGGCGCACCAAGCGCTTCGACGAGGCCGAGCCCTTGTTGCTCGCGTCGCGCGAAGGAACGCTCGCGCTGCACGGCGAGGACTCGGAGGAAGCCGCGACGACGACGGGCAACCTCGGCTCCCTGTTCTTGAAACAGGATCGGCTGGAGGAGGCCGAACGTCTGCTCGAGCAAGCGGTGGCGATGCGCCGCGCGAAGGTCGGCGAAAAGTCTCCCGCCTTTCTCGCGCCCTTCGGAGCGCTTGCCGAAGCCAAGGCGCGCCTCGGACGACCGGACGCCGAGGCTGCAATGCGCGAGCATCTGCGACTCACGCGCATCGTGTTCGGCGAGGACTTGCCCGAAACCGCGAACTCCTGGAACTCGCTGGGGTTGTTTCTCGGCGAGCGGGAAGCATCCGCGGAAGCCGTCGCCTGCTTCCAGCGTGCGCTGGAGATCCGACGCTTGCGCCTGCGCGCGGATCACCCGTCGCTGAGAGCGACGCTCGCGAATTTGGTGAAGGTTTTACATCGGCTGGATCGGAATGAGGAGGCGTTGCCGCTCGCCGAGGAGCTGCTGGCGCTGACGCCCCCTGCGGACGAGAGCCGGGCGGGACGCGAAATCCTGTTGGCGGCCATCCGAGAGGCTCTGGCGACCGAATAGGCCGATCCGGGCAATTCGGGTGGGGAGAGCTGCGATTTCCCGGGAATTTCCCGTCCCGGAAGGGCGTATTCGGTCGCTGGCCTTCCAGAGACCGACATGCAGCACCTCCTCATCGCAGCCCTCCTCCTCCCCGCGAGCCAGCAATCGCCCTCGTGGGAAACCGTCAACCTCAACGCGACCGGCGCGCTCTCGAGCGGCGACGGCGGCGCAGCGCGCATGAGCGACGACGCGCGCTACGTGGTGTTTGAGACCCTCGGCACCAACTTCGGGGTCACCGACACGAACGGTAGTTACGACGTGTACCTGCGCGATCGTACGCTCGGCACCACCGAGCTGATCAGCGTGGCGCTCGGCGGAGCGACCGGCAATGCGCGTTCGCGCTGGCCGACCGTGAGCGACAACGGCCGCTTCGTGGTGTTCCACTCCGAGGCCACCGATCTCGTCGCTGGGGACACCAACGGCGTGTCCGATCTCTTCCTGCGTGACCGTCTGCTCGATCTCACGGAACGTGTGAGCGTCGGAAGTCTCGGACTGCAGGCCACCGGCGCAGTGGTCGGCGGAGATCACGCCGCCGTGAGCGATGACGGCAACTTCGTCGCCTTCTCCACTTACGCGAGCAATCTTTCCCTTTTCGACGGAGACGGTTACTCCGACGTGTACCGGCGCGACCGCAGCGGCGATCTCACTGAACTGGTCAGCCTGAACTACCTCGGCACCGACAACACGCGCGGTTTCCATCCTTCGATGTCCGCCGACGGCAGTTCCGTCGCTTTCGACACCAATGGCCTTGCCACCTTGCTCTCCGGCGGCTCCTGGATTCAGTGCTACGTGCGCCACATGGGCAGCGCCGTCAACACCCTGATCAGCCTGAGTCCGATCACCGGTTTCGAAGGCTCTGGCAACAGCGAGTATCCCGAGATCAGCGACGACGGCAGCGTGGTCGCCTTCAGCAGCAAGGCTTGGGACTTGGTCGCCAGCGATCTCAACAGCACCGCACCCGACGCCTTCTTGAGCATTGGCGGCACGCTGGAACTGGTCAGTCTCGACGAGAGCGATGCGCAATCCAACCTCGGCATCAGCCCGCGCGTTCACTGCTCCGACGACGGCCGCTTCGTGGTCTTCCACTGCAGCCCTTCGCAAGTCTCGGGCTTCAGCGGCGCCGCGCACTTCCTCCGCGATCGCGTGGCGGGCACCACCGAGCTGGTGGAGATCCCCTTCGCGTGGAACGCCGTGCATCCCACGCTCTTCTCTTACGGCGCGCGTCTCAACAGCGACGGCACGCGCATCCTGCTCGGCGTTGCGAGCTACATCCCCGGCGCGATCGGCGCCTACAACGTGGTGATGCGCAAGCGCACGGCGGGGCAGGACGGCATCTTCCTCACCGGCAGCACCTACGGCTCGACGGGCGGCAGCGTGAGCTTCAGTGGCACGCACGCGCCGAAGGGAGTTCCCTTCTACATTCTGCGCAGCATGAAGCAAACGGGGATTCATTACGCCGGTCATGGCTTCGACGTCGGCCCCGGCGCGGCGATCCTCGGCGGCGGCACCACTACCGTGAGCGGCACCTTCAGCTTCAGCGGCGGACCCCTGCCCGGTTCGCTCGCAGGGAAGACGCTCTACGTCGAGGCGGCAGCACGCGAAGGCAGCGTCTGGCACGACTCGAACCTACTGTGGGTCGAGGTGCTCTGAGCGCCGTCGGTCCATCGGTCTCGGACAGCCCGGTTTCCGCGAGGGAGCCGGGTTGTCGCTTTCTAGTTGCACCTCCTGGGAGCACTTGGATTGATACTCTGGACCGAGGTGGGGCAGCTTAGACCAATCTCACATCGGACACGACGGCATCGCCTTGCGCTGCTGTTTGGATTGCTTCCCTCATTGGGTTGCCAGAACCAGCCCGGGACAGACATCCAACTTGGTGTCCCAAGCTGCCAGCTTCACATTCTTGGTCTTTCGGAGGCGACCGAGGCGGAGGCCTTCGAGAACGAATGTGCCATGATTGGATTGGGTGAACGACTCGTGCCTGTCCAACTGCTCTTGATCAACCGGAGCGATCACACCCTCTACTATGAATCCTACGGGAAGAAGTGGGAGACAGGTTCCAGCCCGCGCATCAAGCGATTCAGAATTGTCGGAGGGCGTCGGCAGGTGGAGAATTATGGATGTCTCTCGGGCCTGACGCGGGAGTCCCTGCAAGCCGGTGAGGAAAAGCGGTTCCGGCTGCTTCTGGGCCCACACCACCAAGGGCAGGTGCTACAGGTCGTGATGAAGAGCGAGAGTGGGCAAATCGAGTACGCCGAGACGGAGTGGAATTGAGAGAATCGATCAGAGGAGGGGCGATGTTCTCAGGTCCCGCTCTGGGGTTAGCATGGGCACGTTGACGCCAGCCGCGCGCGGTTCCCTTCTCGCGAAATCCTTCCCGCTCCGTTCTCGCGGCGGAGTTCCGGTCGTGCTGGTGACGGGATGCTCCTCGGGAATCGGACTGGCGTTGGCGCGACGGCTCGCCGCTGCCGCGACGCGCGGGGAATGCCGCGCGCTGCTCAGCGCGCGCGCCGCCTCCTTGCACCGGCTCGCGGAAGCGGGAGTGCGTGGCAGTGAGAGTGTGATCGTTCTCCCCCTCGACGTGAGCTCCGACGCTGAACGTCGCAGTGCCGTGCGCCACGCCTTGGAGCGTTGGGGCGGAGTGGACGTGCTCATCAACAACGCCGGGATTTCCTATCGCGCCGCGTTGGAGGACATGAGCGCCGAAGACGAGCGCCTCCAGCAAGAGGTCAACCACCTCGGGCCGCTCGCGCTCTGCCGCTTGGTGTTGCCGCACATGCGCGCGCAGCGTTGGGGGCGCATTCTCAACGTCAGCAGCGTCAGTGGCATGATGGCGATGCCGACCATGGGCTCTTACTCGGCGAGCAAGTGGGCACTCGAAGGCGCCAGCGAATCCCTCTGGTACGAGGCACGGCCTTGGGGTGTGCGCGTCACCCTCATCCAACCCGGTTTCATCCGCTCCGATTCCTTCACTCACGTGCTGACCCCGGCCGGACTCGACCTCGAGCAGAGCGACTACGCCGCGTACTACCGCCACATGAATCCTTTCATCGCGCGACTCATGCAGCGTGCGAGTGCCACCCCCGACGAGGTTGCCGCGCGCATCCTGCACTGCGTCGCACGAAGGAAACCTCCGCTGCGATGGGCGGTGACGCGCGATGCGCGCCTCTTCTATCTACTGCGCCGAATCCTGCCGCGGCGCCTCTATCACGGCCTGCTCTATCGCATGCTGCCCGGCGTCAGCGGCTGGGTGCCGACCGCCACAACGGACGAAGCTGCACGGCGCTGAGCGCCGCGAAGGCTGCCACCACGAATGCGCCGGGCAGCGCGAGCGCGAGCAGCAAATTGTAGATCCAGACCCCGGCGAGACTGCAGATCGTCAACGCGGCCAGACCGCGCGCGAGCAGTGCCGGAGCGCCGACGCCGCGCACGATCAGCGCCGCCGCCAAGGCGAAGCCGGGCACCAGCAGTAGGAAGGCGCCTTCGGGCAGCAGAATCGCGGCGCCCATCGCAGCGAGGAGGGTCAGGGCCAGAGCGCCGGCATCGGCATCGAGTCGCTTCCAACGACGCGCTGCCCAGCCCGTCAGCGCCCAAGCGGCCAGTGCGGCCAGCGCCGCGACCGTGAGTCCGGTCAGGCGCAAGCGCAAATCCGAACCGTGCGAAGCACTCAACGAGAACAGGGAAGGAAAGGCGCGCGTTGCTGCGAAGGCCAGCAGCGCAGGGAGCAGCACCGCGAGCAGCACGAGGCCGACTCCGAGCACCGTCGCGGACATGCGAGCGCGCATGCGGCCGAGCGCGAAGGCGCTGAGCATTGCCAGCAGCGCCGTGATCGCGGGCGTCCAAGCCAAAGGATGGCGTACGAAGGCACGCCCATAAAGATTGAAGTACACCGCGTCGGGGGCACGGAGGTCGCCGGATGCGGAGCGTGCCCAGCGTGCCACGGCGAGCCCTTGATCGCCCATCTGCTGTACGGTGCCCGGATCCAGGCGTTCCGGAGTGTCGAGCGCGGTGTGGTAAGAGGCGAAGCGATCGATGCAGGCAAAATTGAGACCGGGCAGATCCTTGGACAGGAAAACGGTGAGGTCCGTGTCGTTCGGCATGCGCTCGTACACCGCCTTCGCGAGTGAGGAGCCGGCCGGATGCGGCGCACGCGCCAGCGCGGCGATCAGCGCGCCGTTGTCACGACCGGTTTGAAACATCCAGGCCGGCCCGCCGCTCCCGCGCCCTTCGAAGTTCAGCACGAGCGCGATTTCCGCCGCGAGCGAATGCGGCGGCAGGCCGCCATCGCCGCCGAGCAGGAATGCGCGCGCTCCGAGCAAGCCACGCTCCTCACCGTCGGTGAGCAGCAGGATCAGATCGCGCGCGGGGGGGGGATCCGCGAGCGCCAGCGCGCGCGCGATCTCCAGCACCACCGCGCAACCCATCGCGTCGTCTCCGGCGCCGGTACCAGCGGCAACGGAATCGTAGTGGGCGCAGAGCAGAATCGCTCCACGCGCACTGCCGTCGCCCGGGAAGCGCGCGATGAGATTGGCGACCGGCACACCGCTCACCACGGAGTCTTGCACCTCGCACTCGGCGCCGAGGCCGCGCAGTCTCTGCTCGAGGAAGTCGCGCGCCGCCTCGTGGTGCGGCGATCCGACCGGTCGCGGCGCTGCGGCCAGAAAATCCACGTCGGCCATGGCGCGCAGAGCGGAGAAGTTATCGGCGGGCGCGTTGGCCGGCCGAGGAGCCGGAGGGCGCAATCCCTGCAGCGCAAGGCCTAGTCCCGCCGCAACGAAGACCCACGGCAGATGCTTCACGCCAGCACTCTAGCTTCCGCTCGCGTGTGCCGGCGCGCGATACTGGACGCCGATGTACGTCCCCGCCTACGCCGAGCTTTCGGAAGCAGCCGCTGCGACGCTCGCTGCGGAGCATCCTTTCGCGGTTCTCTGCTCGGAGAGCCAAGGCGCGCCCTTCGCGACGCATCTTCCGCTCTTGCTCGAGAGTGAGTCCGGCACACACTGGCTGCGCGGTCACGTTGCCCGCCCCAATCCGCATTGGAGGAGCTGGGACGGCGAGCGGGGGGCGCTCGCGATCTTCCGCGGACCGCACGCCTACGTTTCGCCGCGCTGGTATCAACACGCGGGCGAAGTGCCGACCTGGAATTATCTCGCTGCGCATGCGAGTGGACGTCCGCACGCGATCCATGATCCCGAATGGTTGCGCGCGCTCTTACAACGGCTGGCGGTGCGCTTCGATCCGGAGTGGGGAGCGTTGACGCACCCGCCGGAGACTGCGGCGCGGCACCAACAATTGCTGGGTGGCATCGTCGGCATCGAGATGCGTGTCGAGGAGTGGATCGGCAAGGCCAAGCTCGGACAGAACAAGGTGCCGGAGAATCGGGAGAGTGCCGCACGGCATCTGACGGAGACGGGGGATGCAGGCGCCGCCGCCGTCGCACGGCAGATGCGGGCGCTCCCGGGTCATTGATTCATCAGTCGGCTGACCTGTTTGCGCCAGGTCATCAGCGCGGTGCGCCCAGCATCGGTCAAGACGAGCAGCGTGCAAGGCCGACGCCCCTCGAAGCTCTTCGTGCCGCGCACGAAACCAGCCGCTTCGAGCTTCGCGAGGTGCGTGGCGAGATTGCCGGCGGTGAGTCCCACGCGTCGCTGCACGAACACGAAATCGGCGTCGCCGACGGCCGCGAGAAGCAGGAGCACCGCGAGCCGCGCCGGCTCGTGAACCCGGCGGTCGAGTTCCATGGGTGTCAGCAAGTCGCCCATGAAAACTAGTTTGCCACGAAAAGTTGATGACGTCCAGCCCTCAACTCGCTTTTGCGGGACTCTGGTGGCGTTTGATCCCGCTTGCCGGGAAGATTTCCGCTCTCTCGGCAGGATTTGCCCTTTAGGGTTAAAGTTGGAGTACGCACCAGCGAGTCCCGCACGCCCCCGCGCGGCCTGCCGTGTCCCGACACTCCAGGATTGCCGATGTTTCGTGCCTTCTCCTTCTCCCTATGCCTGCTCCTTGGAGCCGGCGCTCTCGCGCCTGCACTTTTCGCCGCCCAAGCCACCAACCGCAATAGCGTCAGCTCACTCGGCGTCGAGGCCGATCTTGCATCTCAGGCGCCGAGCCTGAGCGCCAACGGGCAGTACCTCGTGTTCAGTTCGGAAGCCAGCAACCTCGTCACTGGTGACACCAATGGCTTCACCGACGTCTTCCTGCGCGACGTGGTGAACGGCACCACCGTTCGCATCAGCGTGACCAGCCTGGGTGTGGAGGCGAACGGCGCTTCCAGCGCGCCTGCAATCAGCGCCGATGCCCGCTTCATCGTGTTCACTTCCGAGGCCGACGATCTGGTCGCCAACGACACCAATGGCGTCACCGACGTCTTCATGCACGATGTCCAATCGGGCACCACCGCGCGCATCAGCATCAGCTCGGGCAATCTTGAAGCCAACGGCGCCTCCACGCGCCCTGCGATCTCAGCCGATGGTCGCTATGTCTGCTTCGAATCCGTCGCCGATGATCTGGTGGCCGGTGACACCAACGCCGCGCGCGACGTCTTCGTCCGCGACTTGCTGATCGGCGCCACGCGTCGCGTGAGCGTGGACGACTTCGGCGTGGAGGGTGACGCACTGAGCTGCGAGCCCTCGATCTCCGATGACGGACGCTTCGTGGCCTACCGCTCCGCTGCCAGCAACCTCGTTCCTCTCGACACCAACCTCAAGCTCGACATCTTCGTGCACGACGTGATGCTCGGAACCACCTCCTTGGCCAGCGGCGGTCTCTCCGGCGCGCAGTCGGACGGGGACTCGCATCATCCCAGCATTTCCGCGAGCGGCCGTTTCGTCGCGTTCGAGTCGGAAGCTGACAACCTGGTGGCGGGGGATCTCAACGGAGTCTCCGACATCTTCGTCCACGACCGCCTCAGCAACGTCACGGAACGTGAGAGCGTGGATTCCGCCGGCCTCGAGGTTTCGCTCGGCTCGCATGCTCCAGAACTTTCGCCTGGTGCCCGCTACGTCGTCTTCACTTCCTTCGCCGACGATCTAGTCGCCAACGACACCAACCTGACCACTGACGTTTTCTGCCGCGATCGTCTCCGCGGCGCCACCACCCGCGCGAGCGTGGACTCGCTCGACGCGGAAGGCAACGCCGCCTCGAGCAGCGCGTCCATCTCCTCCGACTGTCGTTACGTTGCCTTCGCTTCCGAGGCCGACAACCTCGTCGCCTCCGATCTCAACGGCGTCTCCGACGTGTTCCTGCGCGACCGCGGCGCGCTGAACGCCGTCTCAGTGGACACCATCGTGTTGAGTGCTCCCGTCTTCTTGTTGTCGGGCGCAAGTGCGCGCTTCTCCTGGTGCAGTGCACCGCCCTCCACGCAGTGGTGGCTGCTCTACGCGCCGAACAACGTCGGCGCCTCCTTCAACGGGCACCCCTTTGGCGTCGGTCCCGGCGTGAAGATTCTCGCGAGTGGATTCCACGGCACCGAAGGTTCAGGATTCCTAGTCACGCCGCCGCTACCGTTGGCACTCGCGGGCAAGACGCTCTACCTCGAAGTCGCCGCGCGCCTGGGCGTGGATTTCTACGAGAGCAACACGGTGCATCGCGTCGTGCAGTGAGCGCGCGTCAGAAGTCCCACTTCAGTCCCGAACTCTTCCGCTTCCTGCGCGGACTGAACAAGAACAACCGACGAGACTGGTTCATCGCGCACAAGGAGGAATGGCTCGCGCAAGCGCGGGATCCCATGCTGCGCTTCGTCGCGGAAGTTGCGCTGCGCCTGCCTGAGATCAGCCCCCATTTTCTCGCCGATCCGCGTCCGGTCGGAGGCTCGATGTTCCGCATTCATCGCGACGTGCGCTTCGCGAAGGACAAGAGTCCGTACAAGACGCACGTGGCGGCACACTTTCCGCATCTGGAGTCGGAGAACGTGCACTGCCCCGGTTTCTACCTGCATTTGGCGCCCGGCGAGGTGTTCTTCGGCGCCGGGATCTGGCAACCGGATGGGGCAGCGCTGGCGCGCATCCGCGCCGGCATTGCGGCGGATCCACGCGGCTGGAAGCGAGTGGCCGGTGCCACCGCGCTCGCCCAACGCGGGCTCACGGTCAGTGGCGAGAGCCTGAAGCGTCCACCGCGCGGTTTCGACGCGGAGCATCCCTGCGTCGAGGATCTGAAACGCAAGGACTTTTGCGTCGCAGCAACGGCCGGCGAGAGTGAAGCCTGCGCCCCGGAGTTCCTAGACTGGTTCCTCGACCGCTGCCGCGCCTCGACTCCCTACCTGCAATTCCTGTGTACCAGTCTCGACGTCCCGTTCTGATCCCGCTACTGCTCGCACTCGCCGCCTGCACGGCGGCACCGATCGCCCCGGCGGACGAGAGCAGCGTCAAGCCCGGTATCAACGACACCTTCCTCGCCCCGGACGTCAAGGTGGACACCTACGTCCAGCGTTTCGAGGGTGAATCGCGCGAGATCGCGCGCGCGGTGGGGGCGATCGCCGCCTTCTGCGGCTTGCAGCCCGGGATCGCCATCGCCGACGTCGGCGCGGGCACCGGACTCTTCGAGCCACTCTTCGACCAAGCGGTGGGAGAGTTCGGCAAGGTCTATGCGGTGGATCTCTCCGACGCCTTCCTCGGCCACCTCGCCGCGCGCGACGCCGCCGAAGGCTGGCAGCGCGTCGAGATCGTCGCTTGCACGGAGCGCAGCGTCGAACTCCCGGCGCGTTCGGTGGACGTGGTCTTCCTCTGCGATACCTATCATCATTTCGAGTATCCGCAGAATACGCTGGCCTCGATCCGCAGCGCGCTCAAGCCCGGCGGCATGCTGGTGATCGTCGATTTCGAGCGCGTCGAAGGCGTCAGCAGTGAGTGGCTGCTCGAGCACGTGCGCGCCGGCAAGGAAGTCTTCCGCGCGGAAATTGAGGAGGCGGGCTTCCGTTTCCTCGACGAGCCGAAGGTGCCTGGTCTCGAAGAGAACTATCTCCTGCGCTTCCGGCGATGAGGCGCGCCTGCGCGTGCGGCGTCCTGATGCTGTCTGCAGGGATCCTCGTCGCGTGCCAGGAATCGGAGGCGCCGACCGGAACGATCGAGCTCGCCAAGGTCTGGGATCCGGAGTTTCGGGCGATCGTGGAGGAAGATCTCGGACCGACCGGCACGCGGGTGCGTCTGGTTCTCGTGGATCAGAGCGGGCGCGAAGCACAGATCGTGCTCCAGGAAAACGGTCGTCGCTGGGAGCGGGCCGTTTTCGTCTACGACGAAAACCATCAATGGTTTCTGCATCCGGTATCCGAGCGCCGGCCGCCGCTGGTCTTCGTCGATTTGATCTTCTTGCAGATCCGTATCGGCGAGGAGGCCAGGGTCGCACTCGCCTCGCTCGACTGGCGCGAGGTCGGAACCAAGTGGGGCGAAGTCGTCGAAGAGCTCTGCGCAGCGTGCGTCGAGATCTGCCCCTTGCACGGCCACGCCACGCTCGAAGATCTGGTCCCGATCGGCTACGGACTCAGGCCGGATTCATGGCTGGTCCTCCAGTCGGAGCGAAGCCCCCACGCCTGGTCGAGTGTCGCGGGCGGCTGCCTACTTCCTGAGGTGATCAGTTTTCAGCGCGTGCGCTACTGTGCTGCGTGTCGTGCGGCGGAGGCGATCTGGATCGCGGAGGAGTTCCCGCGCGCGCGGTGACGCAGCAGACCCTCATCGGCGAGAAGCGCGACGGTCTCGGGCTCAGCAGCGCCACAGCACTCGTCATCGCCTCCATGGTCGGCGCGGGAGTGTTCACGACCTCGGGTTTCCTGCTCGCCGATCTCGGCTCACCGGCATGGGTGCTGGCAGCCTGGATGCTCGGCGCCGGCATCGCCCTCTGCGGCGCGCTCTGCTACGGCGCCCTTGCGCGCGCTTTGCCCGGCTCGGGCGGCGAGTACCACTATCTCGCGCGCAGTTTGCATCCGACTCTCGGTGTGATGGCAGGTTGGATCTCGCTGCTCGCGGGATTCGCGGCGCCAGCGGCCGCAGCCGCGCTCGGACTTCAGTCTTATCTAGGCCCGGCGCTCGGTCTCCGCGCCGACTGGATCGGCACCGCGGTGATTGCGATCGCCTGTCTGCTGCACGGATGGCGCGTGGCGCCGGGAGTTTGGGTGCAGAACCTCGCGGTGGCGATGAAGCTGGCTGCCTTGCTGCTTTTCGTTCTGATCGGCTCACTCGCTCTGCCAGACGCGGATCCGCACTCCTTCGCTTCGACCGCCGCACCCCTGCCGGAACCGAGCATCGCCGCCTTCCTCGCGAGCTTGGTCTGGATCTCCTTCTCCTATTCCGGTTGGAACGCCGCCGTCTATCTCGGCGCCGAAGTGCGCGAGGCCGATCGCAACTTGCCACGCGCGCTGTGGCTCGGACTCGGCGTCGTGGCGCTGCTCTATCTCGCCGTGCATCTGGTGGTGCTCGCAGCGGCGCCGCCCGCGCATCTCGCTGGCCGCCCGGACGTGGTCGCCGCAGCCGCCGAAGGATTGGGTGGCAGCGTACCCAGCGTGGTGCGAGTGGCCGCCGTGCTCGCGCTGCTGACTTCGCTTTCCGCCTTGATCCAATCCGGTCCGCGCGTCGCCGCACGTATGGCCGAGGACGGAGCCGTCCCACGCTGGCTCGCGCCGACGCAATCCGGTGCCGCACCGCGCGCCGCGACCGTGCTGCAAGGCGCGTTGGCGATCGCGCTGCTCTGGATCAGCGATCTACGCGAGCTGATCGCCTCGATCGGCTTTCTGCTCGGACTCTGCGCGGCGGCGGCGGTCATCGGTCTGCTGCGTCTGCGGGCGCAGCGAGGCGCCGCAGCCGTGCCGATTCCCGGCTGGCCGTGGACGCCGGCATTGTTTCTAGTCACGACGCTCGGCGCCTCCGGTTTTCTCCTCGTTCGCGAGCCGAGCCATGCCCTGCCCGGCATCGGCGTCCTGGTGCTCGGCCTGCTGCTCGCTCCGCGCGGAGCGGAGCGGCCGCCGGTGGGCTGAACGCCCGCTCAAGTCCGCGCTTCCGTGTCCGCAAAGGGGGTGGCGTTCCGTACCCTTGACGATGAATCCCTCGCTCTTCTGTTTCCGCTCCAGTCTGTTCAATGCCACGCAGTCCCGGCCGAATTGGCCGGCACCTCATGCTTACGGCGAAGATCTGGCGGAATGGTTACGCGCGCATTTGCAGTGCGAGGGCTACGCGCTCTCCAAGCCTCACTGGACCGGCCGGGCCTGGGAACTCGAGTGCCGCAAGGGTGAACAGTTGCACGAGATGCGCGTGTGCCACGACGTGCGGGTGGGCTGGGAGGTCAATGTGGTGCTTGCGCGCTCCTGGTGGGCCTCGCTGATGCTGCCGGAACGGGCGGCGCATCCGGATCTGCGCGAGGCGATTCATTCTCTCTTCCTGCGCGAACCGGCCGTGCGCGAGCTGCGCTGGAAGTCCGGGCACGCCGACGAGCGCGTTCTAAGCACGCACTGATCGGCGAGACGCGACGTCGCGCGCCGCTCCGGGCTAGGATGCCGCCGATGGACGCGGAGGTGCGACTGCTGTACGTGGACGAGCATCTCCTCGTCGCGGACAAGCCGGCGGGCAAGCTCTCGGTGCCAGCCCCGGGCGTGGCCGCGCGCAGCCTGCTCGACGATTTGCGCGCAGCGAAGCTGCAACCGTTGGCTGTGCACCGGCTCGATCGCGAGACCAGCGGCGCGATCCTCTTCGCGCGCGATCCCGCGACGCGCGCGGCGCTGGAGGGGATGTTCCGCGCGCGCGAGCTGGAGAAGACCTATTGGGCAATGGCTGCCGGACGATTTCGCGCGGAGGAAGGCCGCTTTTCCTTCCGCATCCTGGAGCAGGGCGGACGCGCTGTGGTGAGTACGCGCGGCCAGGAGGCCGAGACGCTCTGGCGCGTACTCGTCGCGCATCCCGCCGCGACCGAGCTGGAGCTGGATCTCCTCACCGGCCGCATGAACCAGATCCGCGTGCACTGCGCGCACGCCGGACATCCCTTGATCGGCGAGCGCAAGTACGCGCGAGGCAAGAGCTCGCCCTTGCCGCTGCGGTCGCGGCGCGTGGCTCTGCACGCCTGGCGGCTGAACTTCGCGCATCCACACAGCGGCGCACAACTGAGCATCGAGGCGCCCTTGCCCGAGGATCTGCTCGAGCTCCGCGTGCGTGCGAGCATGAAAGCATGAAGGATTACTCTCCAGAAGTCAGTTTCAGGGTTCGCACCATCCCCGGAGGCCGCGCCGGCCGGATGCTGTTGATCATGTGGCTGGCCGGGATGGCCGGGATGATGCTCGGTCTGTTGCTGACCTTCGGCAATCTGCTAGGCGGCGTGGCGGGATTGACGCTCCCGATGCTTTGGATCAGCCTGAAGATGACGCGGCGCGCGGAGTACGCAGTCAGCACAGAGGGTGTTCGTGAAACGATGCTCGATCCACAGGGCAAGCCGGACTCGGCCAAGCAGAAGCGCTACCGCTGGAGCGAGGTCGAGTCCTGGCAGGTGGACTCCGACCTGATCCGCAGCGTCGGATCCCGGCGCTTCATCGAGCTGCGCATGCGTGACGGTTACCGCATGCGCTTCCGCGAAGCGAATGACAAGCCGGAGGATCCGGAGTTCTCGGCTTTCGCGGCGGCCTTGCAGGAGGCCGTCGGTGCGGCGCCGCTTGGTTCCGCTGCGCTGCCGCCGCCGGTTCCCCAGCTTGCGGGCGCTCCCGGACGCACCGCGGCGCGCTCGCCTGCGCCCGCTGCGGCGGCGCCGCCGACTCGCCGCCCATCCTTCTATGAGCGTCCGATCGCAAAGTTGATCACGCTCACATTCATTGCACTGACGGTCGGCCTGTTGATCGTGGCGATCTTCGCGCCGCAGTACTTCGGCGTCTCCGCGTGGTTCCGACTGCTGGTGATCGTGATCCCCGGCACTCTCTACATGGTGGCGCGCAGCTTCGGCCGACGCTGAGGCCACGCGTTAGGAGGAATCATTCCTACTGTGTGGACGGGGTCACAAGGACGCGGCGCGGCGAGGCTTGACCGCTCGGCTCAGGGAACTCCACCAGCAAGAGCGGAAGGCAGGTCTTCATCACGCTGACGAAATCAGGCGTGCGACCGTCGGCGCGGAGTTCACCCATCCACAGCACCTTGCCACCCGGCATCTGCAGCACGAGTTCGGCGCGATGGGAGTACTCGCGCACGGTGTGGCCAGGGATGATGACCGTGTCGGTGACCCACATCGGATGCGAGCGCGTGATCCAGCGACCGTTGCCGCAGTAGCTGCGGGTGTAGAAGGGCTGTGAGCGCTGCACGAAACGGGTTTCGGGCGGAACCCAGTGCTCGTTCTCGCTCACGAAGCCGTGTGCGATGAGCGCAACCTCGGCATCGGGAGTGAGCACGATGCCGCGCTCGGCAAGGGCGGTGACGGCGAGATCCGCGACGATGCGGTCGCGGAGTGGATCACCGGCCCCGGCGTCGAGTTCCAGGCGTACGGCCGTCAGCGTCGTGAGTTCGGGCGCACCGAAGCCGGTGCCGATCACGCTTGCCTCCACGTAAACTGGCGACGCGCAGGCCGGGAGCAGTGCCAGCACGGTTCCGGTCCAAGCAGCACGCAGCATGAGTGGATTCTACGTCACGGCGGAAGTGTGCGCGGAGAGTCTCGCCGACGTGCGCGCGGCCGCCGCGGGCGGTGCCGATCGCATCGAGTTGTGTGAGCAGCTTGCGAGTGGGGGCCTGTCGCCCTCACCACCCCTGCTGCACGACGCACGCGCCGCCACTACTCTCCCCATCTTTGCGATGCTGCGCACCCGCGCGGGAGATTTCAGCTTGCGCGCAGGAGAACTGGCGCAAGTGCTTGCGCAGCTCGGGGAGCTACGCGAAGCCGGTGCCGACGGTTTCGTGTTCGGCGTGCTCACGACGGCAGGAGGCATAGCCGATGATGCCTTGCAGCGCGTGATCGAGCACGCGGCACCACTGCCCGTGGTCTTTCATCGCGCATTCGACCTCGTGGCCGATCAAGCCGAGGCGCTCGAACAGCTCATCGGCTGCGGTTGCGTTCGCGTGCTGACCTCCGGTGATCCGCGCGGCGTCGAACACGGCCGGGAGCGACTTCGCGCGCTCGTGGAACGTGCGGGCGACCGCATCGAAGTGATGCCTGGCGGGGGAGTGCGCGCGCACAACGCCGCCGCGATCCTGCGTGCGAGTGGCGCGCGCTCCCTGCACTTCAGCGCCAAGTCCGATTACTCGCGTTCCTTGCGGGCCGAAGACGTGCGCGCGGTGGTTTCTGCGCTGCGATCGTTCTGACCCGGCGGCCGACGCCGCATGCGCACGACATCGCGCAAGAACCAGGCGAGCACGAACAGGGATCCGGGACCGGCAATCGCGATCGCCATCCAAGTGGCGAGGGTCATGCGAGTTTCCTCCGTGAACTGAACGCGCCGAGGAAGTACGCCACCGCAGAAGTCGGCAGCGTGATGAGAATTGCATACTCGCGTTTCCACCCGCCGAGCGTGCGCGTTTCTGCCTCGGCGTCCCAACTCCCGAAACTCTCCATCAGGAGGAAGAGCGCGGCGGCGCCGAGGAAGCCGCACCACGCCGCCCAGGTGCCGGCGCGTGGACGCGCGAAGCGCGGCGCGAACAATCCGATCACCATGGGCACCAACACGGTGGAGATCAGGATTGTCGCCATGAAGATCCACGCGTCGCGCAGACGATCGAATCGCAATGCGAGCAGCAGGGCGACGCCGAGGGTACCCGCCGCGGCCCATCGCGTGGCCAGCAACAGCGCGCGGTCCGAGAGTTTGCGCTTGAGCATCGGCTGGACGCCGTCATAGACGAGGTTTCCGGCAGCAATCAAAGTGTAGGAATCCACCGTGCTCATCGCGCTGGCGAACAGGCCGGCCACCATCAAGCCGAGCAGCCCGGTGGGAAGCAATTCGGCGGCGACCTGCAGCAGGATTGCGGAGTTGTCGAAGTCGCCGGACAGTCGTCCGTCGGCGACCATCGCCTGGCCGGCCAGGCCGAGATAGACGACCAGCCAGTCGTAGGCTGCCCAGATCACGAGTCCGATCAGAAGAGCATTGCGCACGGCGCGCAGGCTGGTGCCGGCGAAGATGCGTTGATAGAAAGCCGGTTCGATCAGCGGGCTCGCTGCGATCAGCAGATAGACTAGGAGATCTGAGAGCGAGAGGGATCCGCCCGGGGCGAGCATCGCGTCGCCAAGGCGCGCGCGCAGAACTTCGTGACCGCCGATTTCGTGAAGAGCGAACAACGCGGCGATCGCCACCGTCACGCACATGATTGCGAACTGCACGGTGTCGGTGAGTGCGTCCGCGAGCAAGCCGCCCATCAAGGTGTAGATCAGCGCGAGTCCTGCGCCGATCGCCGCGCACAGCACTGGATCCCATCCGAACACCGCTTCGCCGATCAGACCCATGCCGGTGACGGAGAGAATCGGCGCCGAGTAGAAGAAGGAGGCGAGCGCCGCCGCACGCCCGGCCGAAGCGCCGTAGAAGCCGGCCATCGCTTCCGGGAGCGTGCGCGCGCTCAAGCGTTTCAAGCGCGGTGCAACCAACAGCGCGCAAGCCGCGTAGAACAGATAGAAGGGCGCGGAGTAGGCGAAGAAAGCACTGACGCCTTCATGGAAGGCGAGCTCCGAAGATCCGAGTGTGACGTCGAGCCCGTAGTAGGTGCTCACCAGCGTCGCCACGAGGATCGGGGTGGTGAGTCCGCGACCGGCAAGGAACCAATCCTCGAAGACGCGAATGCGGCGCAGCGCGATCCAGCCGATCACCAGCATGCCGAGCAAGTAAACGACGAGGATCGCGCTGTCGAGCGCGGTCCAGTGTTCGGCCATGCCGTTTCGCGGAGGCGGCATGTCGGGGATCATAGGAGACGGTTGCGGGCGCTCCTATGATTCGTTGGTGGTCGAAGGAGCCCCGGACCTGTCGCGGTTGAAGATCGACCGTAGCGTGCAGCCGCACAGTCGTGCCAGCCGCTTGCCGTGGCTCATTCTTCTGCTGCTGATCTGCGCGGGCGGATGGATAGGTTGGAAGCGCGGTTGGCTCGCGCCAGGAAGCGGCGGTCCCGCGGTTGAGATTGCGCGCGTGCAACGCGTGGGCGGTGCCGCGGCGCAGAGCGGCGTGGCCGCGAACGGTTACGTGGTCGCGCGCCGGCAGGCGGCACTCTCCACCGACATCCAAGGACGCCTCGTCGAGCTTCCGGTGGAGGAAGGGACGCGCGTGCGCGAAGGCGACTTGGTCGCGCGGCTCGACACTTCTCAGTACGAAGCGAGCCTCGCGCACAGCCGTCGCTCTGCCGAGGTCAATGTTGCCGAGGTGACGCGCGCCGAACAGGAGCAACTTCGCGCGGAGTTGCAGGCAGAGGGGGCTCGCGCGGGCGAGCGTCTCGCGCAGCAGGCTTACCAGCGCGCGGCAGCACTGGTGGCGAGTGGCGACGAGCGCGCCGCGTTGCTCGAAGATGCCACCGCCGCGCGTGATCAAGCGGTGGCAGCCCGCGAGGCAGCAGAGGCCGGGCGACGTGCGCAGGACGCGGCCCTCGCTGCTGCGCAGGCAGCCTTGGCGACTGCACAGGCGGCCATCCGCGAAGTGGAGGTACTGATCGAGAAGAGCAGCGTGTATGCACCTTTCGACGGAGTGATCACGCGCAAGAACGCCGAAATCGGCGAAGTTGTCAGCGCGATCGGAGCGACCGGACCGAACGCGCGTGGCGCCGTGGCGACGCTGGTGGACTTCGCCACGCTGGAAGTTCAAGTCGAGCTCGCGCAGACGAGCCTCGCGGCAGCGCGCAGCGAGGCGCCAGTGCTGATCTATCTCGACGCCTTCTCCGAGCGCGCCTACCGCGGGAAAGTACGCCAGATCTGGCCGACCGCCGACCGCGTCAAGGCCACCGTGGAACTGCGCTGCGAGTTCTTGGATCGGGATGAGCGCATCCTGCCCGAAATGGGAGTTCGCGTCGTTTTCGTTCCCGATGGCGCGACGGACCAGAAACCGGTGGAAATCCTGGTACCCGAGCGCGCGCTGCGGCGTGGTCCGACGACGGCGACATTCCTCTACGATGGTGGCTTCGCCGTGCGCCGTGAACTCACGGCAATGGAACCCCGCCCGGACGGCCTCGCGCTCGTCGGCGCGGGTCTGGTCGGGGGTGAGCTAGTGATCCTCGATCCACCAGCCGAACTGCGCGACGGAGATGCGGTGCAACGCAAGGAGAACTGATGGCACAAGTCGCATTCAAGAGCGTCACGAAGACCTACACCCGCGGCGGTGAGACCCTCGTGGTCTTGGACGCGATGGATTTCTCAGTGCCGGAGGCGGATTTCGTCGCGCTGATGGGTCCGAGCGGATCCGGCAAGTCCACGATTCTCAACCTCACCGGAGGCCTCGACTTTCCGGACGAGGGCGAAGTTCTGGTGGCCGGCACGCGCGTGGATCGCCTGCGCGGTTCAGAACTCGCTGCATGGCGTGCGCGGCACGTGGGCTTCGTGTTCCAATCCTTCAATTTGGTGCCGGTGCTCTCGGCGATCGAGAACGTGCTGCTGCCTCTGAATCTGCAGCCGCTCTCGCGCGCTCAGCGCCGCGCGCAGGCCGAGTACGCACTCGAAATCGTCGGACTCAAGGATCGCATGAAACACCGGCCGCGGCAGCTCTCCGGCGGGCAGGAGCAGCGGGTTGCCATCGCGCGCGCGCTCGCCACGGATCCGGCGATCTTGCTCGCCGACGAGCCGACCGGTGACCTCGATCGCGCCAGCGCCGATGCCATCATGGATCTTTTGCAGCGTCTGAATTCCGAGATGAAGAAGACGATCCTGATGGTCACGCACGATTTGGCAGCGGCGGCCAAGGCGCGGAGAACCCTCCAGCTCGACAAAGGCGCGTTGGTGGAGCACGCGGGCGCGGCATGAGCGCGACGCCCTGGCTGTTGGCGCGGCGCCATCCGCGCGTGCACTGGGTGCGCTCGTCGCTCACGGTGTTCGCGATGGGGCTGTCCTTCTTCCTGCTCTGCTTCCTGATCTCGCTGCTGACTACTTTGAACGCAGCGGTGACCCAGGCTTCGAGCGAGCGGCTCTTCATGCAGTCCTCGGTCAGCCTCTACGTGGACCTCCCGCGCGATTACTCGCCCAAGATCCGCGCCACTGCGGGAGTTGCCGACATGACGCCCTTCCAGTGGTTCGGCGGCTACTACCAGGAGCCCGCGAACTTCCTCGCCGAGTTCGGAGTCGAGCCCAACTCCTTCTTTCCGATGTACGCGCGAGAACTGCAGGTCGTGGAAGGTCCTGGCGGCACGACCGGCGATGCGGCGCATACGTCCGCGGTCGAAGCGATGCGCGCCGATCGTCGCGCCTGCCTGATCGGTGCCGATCTCGCGCGCGACCCTAAATTCGGCTGGAAGGTCGGCGACACCGTGCCGATCATCGGAACCATCTTTCAGACCGCCGACCACAGCGCCTGGGAGTTCAACGTGGTCGGCATCTACGAGCCGCTCAAGAGCAACGTTGACGGACGGACGATCTGGTTCCGGCACGATTATCTGCTCGAGATGCTGGATTCCGGCCAGGCGACTGGTCCGGACGGAATCGGCGCCTTCGCGATCCAGCTCGAAGCCGGCGCCGACGCTGCGACCGTGATCGCTACCCTCGACGCACAGTTCGCAAGCGGTCCGCAGCGCACCCTGACCAGTACCGAGGCCGCGTTCCAGGCATCGTTCGTGTCCATGATGGGAAACGTTCCCAAGTTCGTCAGCATCATCGGCGGTGCGATCGTGATCGCGGTGTTCTTCGCCGTGATCAATGCCATGCTGCTGGCAGGCCGCCAACGCGTTGGTGAGACCGGCATTCTCAAGGCGCTCGGCTTCGGTGACGCCGCAATCGGCCGCGCGATGCTTGGGGAGGCCGCACTGCTCACGGTGCTCGGCATCGGGCTCGGCTTGCTGATGACCAAAGGCACGGAGGCCGGACTGCGCGCAGGTTTCGGGACTTTTCTTCCTAATTACAGTGTGACTGGCCAGACACTCCTGATCGGGGTTGGCGCGCTCGCTGCGGTCGGACTGATCTCAGGCGCGGTGCCAGCACTCTTGCTCGCTCGACTGCGTCCCAACCAGGCTCTGCGCCACGAAGGCTGATGGCTCTGCCGCTCTCCTACCCTTTGCGGAACCTCGCCGTCCGTAAATCCACCACCATGTTGACGGCCTTGGGCGTGGCCATGACGGTAGCAGTATTCGCCGGCGTGTTCTCCTTGCGCGACGGCTTCCAACGCGCTTACGAAGTGGGTGGCCGAGCGGATCTCGGCATCTACATGCGGGTCGGCGCCAATGCCGAAGGCGAGAGCGGGATCGGCCGTGAGCAAGTGGAGATTCTGCTCGACGAGCGGCCGGAAATCGCCCGCAAGGCGGATGGCAGCCCGATCGCCGCGGCGGAGACTTTCCTCGCCATGTACATGGAACAGATCGGCGGTGGTCTCACCAACGTGCCGCTGCGCGGGATCCAACCCGCCTCGCTCGAGTTGCAGGGTTCCAGCCTGCGCCTGGAGGAAGGTCGTTGGCTGCAGTGGGGGAGCGATGAAGTGGTGGTCGGGCGCCCGCTGACCGAAAGGATGAAGAATTGCCGCATCGGCGACACGCTGACGCTGAACACCACGCCTTTCTTGGTGGTGGGCGTCTATGAACTCCCCGGAGCACAGAGCGGCGAAGTGTGGGGCGACGTCGAACGGATGATGGAAGCGCTGGATCGACCGTTCTTTCAGCGTGTGATCGCGCAACTGCGCGAAGGAACGGATCTGGTGCAAGTTGCTGAGCAAATGAAGGTGGACGAGCGCGCTGCCTCCAAGTTTCTTGACGAGCGCTCCTACCTCAAGGCGCAGACCGGCATGCTCGGCGGCATGCTCACCGTCCTGGCGAGCGTGCTGACTGTGATCATGTCGCTGGGAGCGGTGGTCGGCTCGGCGATCACCATGAGTGCGGCGGTCAGCGCGCGCACCCACGAGGTCGGCGTGCTGATGGCGATCGGCTACTCGCGCGGTGCCGTGGTATTGACGCTACTGATCGAAGCCGCACTGATCGGCCTGGTCGGTGGGGTGTGCGGGCTACTCCTGGCCTTGCCTTTCGACGGCTTGCAGACGGGCATGACCAACTGGAACACCTTCACGGACGTGTCCTTCCACTTTGATCTGACTGTGGTGCTCGCCGCCAAATCCTTCGCGCTGGCTTTCGTGCTCGGACTGCTCGGTGGGCTGGTGCCGGCACTGCGTGCGGCGCGACTGCGGCCGGTCGAAGCCCTGCGTTCGCTCTAGACTGGGGGCGTGCTGCTCCAGAACACGTTGCGCCCGTTGAGCACGGGTCTGCTCGCTGCGCTTTCGGCAGCCGCGGCGCACTTCTTCGTGATTGCCGATGCCGACGTCGGCGTGAAGCTCACCGTCGAGCCGCTACGTGAATTCGTCGCGCTCTGGTGCACTGAATGCCACGGTGGTACGCAACCGAAGGGCAAGCTCGACCTGGCGCGCTTCACCGCCGACGAGGATTTCCTCGAAGACCCTGAGCTCCTGCTCGATCTTCGCGCAGTGATCGCGCTCGGCGAGATGCCTCCTGAGGAGGCGGAGTTCAAGCCCGACGCCGCGCAGCGCACGATTGCGGCCGAAGCCATCAGCGTGCTACTGACGGCCGCCGAGTCCGCCGCCGCGGGAGATCCGGGCGAGCTCGTGCTGCGTCGGCTCACCAAGTTGCAGTACCGCAACACCATTCGCGATCTACTCGGTGTGGAGGCGACCACCGCATCCGAGTTGCCGGCGGACGTTCCCGCGGAGGGCTTCGACGGACTCGGCGACGGGCAGTGGTTCTCGCCGCTGCTGCTCGAAGGCTACGCGGACGTCACGGATGCCGTGCTCGACGCTCTGTATGCGACGCCCGTCGCTCTTGCGAGCTTGCTCACTCCGGCTGCGGCGGCCGAGGACCGCGACGCGGCGCGCACGGTGCTGGCAAATTTTCTTCCGCGTGCCTTTCGCGGATCGGTGTCGGATACCGAGCTGGACGGCCGACTCGCGCTGTGGGACCGAGCACGCGAACGCGGCGCGAGCTTCGCCGAAGCGCTGAGGCCGGCACTTGCCGCCAGCCTGCTCGCGCCGCGCTTTCTCTTCCGCACGGAAGCCGTCGACGGCGATTCCGGGGCGGTGTCGGCTTGGCGACTGCTCGATGATCACGAACTCGCGGTCCGTTTGTCCTACGGCATCTGGTGCACGATGCCCGATGCGGAGCTTTTTCGTGCCGCAGCCGCCGGTGAGCTCGTGAATCGCTCCGGCCGGGAACAACAGATTCGTCGTATGCTCGCCGACCCACGCTCGCGCGCACTCGCAGACGATTTCTTTTCCCAATGGCTCGGATATCGTTCCCTACGTGACTCCGCGGTGGACATCCGCAAGTACGCGGCCTTCTACCAGCGCAACCTCATCACTCCGATGTACGAGGAGGCCGCCCTGAACTGTGCAGCGCTCGTGCGTGAAGACCGCTCGATTCTTCTGCTCCTCGATGCGACCACCAGTTTCCTCAACGATCGCCTCGCCGAGCACTACGGCATTGCCGGGGTCGAAGGAGCTCAGATGCGCGAAGTCGCGCTGCCTGACCGACGCCGTGGCGGCGCCGTCGGCTGGGGCGCGGTGCTCACCATCACGTCGCATCCGCTGCGCACGAGTCCGGTGCTGCGCGGCCGTTGGGTGCTCGAATCCTTGCTCGCGGCGGCACCGGATCCTCCGCCTCCGAACGCGGGCGTGCTTCCTGAGGAAGAAAAGCAGGACGACGGCCTGACGCTCCGCGCTCGTCTCGAACGCCATCGTGCCGACACCGCCTGCGCGGGTTGCCACGCGGCGATGGATCCCCTCGGCTTCGCGCTCGAGAACTTCGACGGCATCGGCGCATGGCGCGAGGCCGATCCCAGCGGTCCCGTGGACGCGAGCGGTATGTTGCCGGACGGCACGCGGCTCGACGGTGTCGAGGGTTTGAAGGACGCTCTGCTCGCGCGCCGCGAAAGCTTCGCGCGCGCCGCCGCCGAGCGCCTCTTCGTTTATTTGGTTGGACGTCCCGCCGGCCCTGCCGATCGCGCCCTGCTCGATCGCGCCGCCGCGCACTGTCTGGAGGAAGACGGCCGTTTCTCCGCGCTGCTCACCGGTATCGTGGAGAGCGCGCCCTTCCTGCGCATCCGCTCCGTTCGATGACTCCGCCGCTCCCGCCAATCTCACGCCGCGCGCTGCTTCGCGGCGCCGGCGCGGCCATCGCGTTGCCTTGGCTCGAAGCGATGGAACCTCTCGCGCGTGCCACGACGGACTGTCGTCGGCCGCCGGTGCGCTTCGCCTGCCTGTTCATGCCGAACGGCGTGTGGGCGCCGGACTGGCGTCCCACTCACGAAGGCAGCGATTTCGAGCTCTCCAAGACGCTGACGCCCTTCGCGCCTCTGCGCGATCGACTGCTGGTGCTCTCAAATCTGCGCAATCGCAACGCGCAGGAGGGGGAGGGTCACTACGTGAAGACCACTTCCTTGCTCTCGGGCGCCAAGGTCCGGCGCACGGGAGGCCGCGACGTGCGCTGCGGCACCACGGTGGATCAATACGCCGCACAGCGCGTCGGCATGGATTGCCCGCTGGCATCTCTGGAATTGGGAATGGATCCAGTGTCGCCGAAGGTGGACATGGGTTACAGCACCGTTTACGGTGGTCACATCTCCTGGCGTTCGCCGGAAGAGCCGGCGCCGAAGGAGATCCACCCGCAGCGCGCCTTCGAGCGCCTGTTTCGCGGCGGAAGGCGCGCCGCCGATCCCGACCGCGACTCGGTGCTCGACCTCGTGCTCGGTGAGGCGAGTGCTCTGCGCGCCAAGGTCGGAGCGCGCGATCGCGCCAAGCTCGAGGAGTATCTTTCCTCATTGCGGGAGCTCGAGCAGCGCATGGTGCGCGTGCGCGCACTGGCGCAGGACGGCGCGGGCGCTCACGCGACCGAGCCTCCTCGTGAACTGGCGGCGGAGGACTTTCAGGCGCGGATCGGGGTCATGCTGGAGTTGATCGCGCTCGCCTTCGTCACCGGCGCGACGCGTTTTGCCACCTTCATGTTCGGCAACTCGGTCTCGGGCCGAAACTTTTCCTTCCTCGACGGAGTGCAGGGCGGTCACCACGATCTTTCGCACCACGAGAACCAGGAGGACAAGATTCGCCAGTATCAACTCATCCAGGAGTGGCACGCGGCGCGCGTGGCCGAGCTCGCGCTGCGGCTCGACGCCCACCAGGACGGCGAGGACGGCAGCACGGTGCTCGACAACAGCGTCCTGATGTTCGCGAGCGGCATCCGCGACGGGAACCAGCACGAGCCCTTCGACCTGCCGATCGCGATGCTCGGCGGCTGGGGTGGCCGCGTCGCCACTGGCCGCCACCTGGCCTTCCCGAAGGATTCCCCCCTTTGTGGAGTTTATCTTTCCCTGCTCGAAGTACTCGGCTGCCCGGCCGCCCGCTTCGGCGACGCGGACCGCCCCTTGCTGACCGTGGGCGCCTGAACTCACCGCGGATCAGGTGTTTTCTAAAAAATCGATTTCGTGATAGATTCGGTGGGACACAATCCCTTCCTGGCAACTCATGAAGCTCCACCACTCCCTGATTCCTTTCGTCGTGGCAATCTCGCTCGCGGCACCCCTCTCGGCCCAGGCCGTGCACTGGAGTCCCGGCGCAGGCGGCAACGGACACTGGTACGAAGCCGTGAGCTCCGGCGCGATCAGTTGGACGGGTGCGGATTCGCAGGCATCTGCGCTCTACGGCGGCCACCTCGCCACCATGTCCGATCTCGCGGAGAACAACTTCTGCTTCGACCTAGTGAACAGTCCCGGCTTCTGGAGCATCAACGTATTCGGCTGTCAGATCGGACCTTGGATCGGTTACTTCCAGCTTCCGGGCTCCTCCGAGCCCGCCGGCGGTTGGACTTGGGTGGATGGGACGACTTCGGCGATCACGAACTGGTATCCGGGCGAACCGAACAACTCGGGCGGCACCGAACACGTTGCTCATTTCTTCAACTGCGGTCTCGGTGGCGGCGGCACCGGCTCCTACTGGAACGACGTGACCGACTCGATCGTCGTGGACGTCTTCGGCTTCGTGGTGGAGTATGAGTTCGCCATGGGGTCTATCGTTCCCGGTGCGGCAGGCGGGCCGAACGGTCTGTTCGCGGAGTGGGGAACGCCCGGGAACACGGTCTACTTCCTCGCCTCGCTGCAACTCGGCTCGACCAACGTGCCCGGCTGCGGCGGCCTCACACTCGGGATCTCCCATCCGGCGGTGCTCGGTACCGGCATCACCAATGCTTCCGGCGGCGCCTCGAAAACGATCATCATTTCAGCCAACATGGCCGGCCGCACGGCGCACTTCCAGGCCGCTGATCGCTCCGGTTGCCGCGTGACGCAGGTCGTCAGCGAGGTGCTCTGAGTTCGACTCTCCTCGCGTTCTCCTCACAACCATGCGCTTCTTCCTCCGGTCATCGCTCGTCGCCGCGGCAGCCCTGCTTGCGCCACCCCTCCCGGCCCAAGCCGTGCATTGGAGCCCCGGCACCGGAGGCAACGGTCACTGGTACCGCGCCGTGAGCACCCCCGCGGGGGTGGATTGGTTCAGTGCCACGGCACTGACCAGCTCGGCCGGCCAGCACCTCGCGACCTGCACCAGCGCTGCGGAGAACGCCTTCGTGTACGGGCTGATTGACGCGCCGCTCTATTGGCAGGCTGATCCTTCCGGCGAGAACGTCGGACCCTGGATCGGTGCTGGGCTGATCCCGGGCGGTCCCAACGGAAACAACTGGTTCTGGGTGACGGCGGAACACTTCATTCATTCGGAATGGGCAGCCGGGGAGCCGAACGGCAGCGGCGATCTCGGCGGGCATTACAGTTCCACGGCGCCCGCGCGCGCCTCCGACTGGGGCGACCGCGATGCCACCGCTCAGACACTTGGTTACGTGATCGAGTACGAATTCCTGATGGATGCGATCGTTCCGGGCGCAGCCGGTGGACCGAACGGGCTCTTCGCGCGTTGGGGCAATCCGGGCGCCACCGTGCACTTCCTCGCCTCCACGCAGGTCGGCGGCGTCGCAGTTCCGGGTTGCGGAGGCTTGGTGGTGAACCTTTTCCGCCCAGCAGTCATCGGCACCGCGGTCGCGTCGGGCAACGGCACTGCCTCGAAGACGATTCTGATTCCCGGTTCGCTCGCAGGCCGCGGAGTTTACTTCCAGGCCGTGGACAAGAGCGCTTGCCGCGTCACGAATCTTCTTTACGAGGTGCTCTAGCAGCATCCTCGCCCGCAACGGTGAGATAGGCTTCGCGGAAGGGCACGCCTTGGGCGGCTGCCGCGAGTGCGCGCGCAGTGGCTTGCAGCGCCGGATCCTCGGCAGCCGCGCGCAGCGCGGACTCGTTCCATTCGAGGGCGGGAAGTAGTCGTGACAAGAGCGGTAGCAGGTCGCCGGTCCGTGCGTGGGCGCGGAAGAGCGGTGGCTTGAGCAATTGGTAATCGCGGTGATAACCGCTTGGGAGATCCGCAATCACGGCGAGTAAGGCCACGCGGTCTGTGAGCACCTGTCGTGCATGAGCGCGCGTGAGTTCGAGGAGATCGGGGTTCCGCTTGTGCGGCATCAACGAGGAGCCGGTCGTGAAGGCGACCGGCAGAGTCACGAATCCGAACTCTTTGGCGGTGAAGAGCCAGAGATCGGCGGCCAACTTGCCGAGATCGAGCGCGATGCCTTCGAGCACGCTGAGATAAGCGAGTTCCGCGCGCCCGCGTGCGTGCTGCACCGCCGTCACCGGATCTTCCGGCGCCGTGAATCCGAGTGTGCGCGCAAGGAAGCGGCGGTCGAGCTTCACCGGCACGCCGTAGCCCGAACCGCTGCCGAGCGGACAACGCGACCAACGCTCCGCGGCGGCAGGAAGATCCGCAGCGTCGAAGCGCAGCGCGGCAGCATGCGCGGCCGCCCAATCGCCGACGGTGGAAGGCATCGCGCGACGCAGGTGGGTGTAACCCGGCAGAGGGAGTTGCCCGTGAACACTCTCGATCTGCTCGAGTGCTGCGATCATTCCCGCCAGAGCCTCCGCGGTGACGGATGCAGCGTCGCGCAGCCACAGGCGGATCGCGGTCGCCACTTGTTCGTTGCGACTGCGCCCGGTGTGCAGGCGCTTGCCGTCTTCGCCGATCCGCTCCGTCAAGCGGCGATCCACTGCGCTGTGCACGTCTTCATCGGCCGCCTCCAGAGTCCACTTGCCTTCAGCGTGCTCGCGCGCGAGTTCCTCCAGTCCAGTGCGGATCCGCGCGTGTGCGGCGGTGTCGAGAAGCTTCGCGCGACGCAGCGCATCCGCGTGTGCGAGTGAAGCGCGCAAATCGTGTTGAATCAACTCGCGGTCCATCAGCCAGTCGTCACCGATGGTGAAGGCGAGCATGGCCGGATCCACGGCCTCGCCGCGATCCCAGATCGGCTTGTGGTGTTGCGTGTTCATGCGGGTTGCGCAACCGGAGCGAGCGCGAGAAAGCGCGCGTAGAAACGGAAACCGGCTTCCAACTCTGCGCGCGTTACGTATTCGTTCGGTGTGTGCGAACGCTCGGTGCGCCCAGGACCGCACTTCACGGCAGGCACGCCCTGCAGCAGCGCCATGTCCGACATGGTGCTGGAGCCGATCGCGCGCACCTTGCCCGCAGCTTCCAGCGCCGCTCGCACGACCGGATGCGCGCTCGGCGTCTCGCAAGGCATGAGCCGCGCGGAGCGCACGCGTACTTCTGCTTGCGGCAGGCGCTTTCGAACCTCAGCGAGTGCGCACGCAGCGTCCAGGTTGGGCGCGAGCCGCGCATCGAGCGTGGCGACGGCGCGATCCGGCACGCGGTTGTGACGATCCCCCGCGTGCAGCACGGTGACGGCCACCGTGCTCGGACCGCATTGCGGATGCGGCGTGCCGAGCGTGAGGCAGGTCGGGAAGTCCGCGAGCTCGCGCGCAGCAAGCAGCAGAGCATTCACGTGCTCGACGCGGCCGACGTGAGCCGCGTGACAGGAGCGACCGCTCCACTCTGCTTCGAGGACGGCGAGCCCGGACTGCGCGTTCACGACTTCCAGCTCGGTGGGCTCGCCGATCACCGCTGCGTCCGGACGGCCGTGGGTGGCAAGCATTTCCTCCATGCCGCGATTGGTGGTTTCCTCCAGCGCGTTGAAGGCGAGACGCAGGCGGAAACCGCCCCGCCCACCATTCTGAAGCCAATGCTCGCCCGCGAGGAGCATGCTCGCGACGCTGGCCTTGGCGTCGTTGGCGCCGAGTCCGACCAGGCGATCGTCCTGCCATTCCGTCTGCCAAGGATCCGCGCTCCAACCCGCTCCAGCGGGCACCGTGTCGAGGTGACTGCAGAGCATCAGCACTGGCGCGCCGGTCGGACCCGCCTCCGCCACCACGCCAGCGCCCGCACGTGTGACCGTGAAGCCCTTGCCGCGCAAACGCGCCGCGAGGTGGTCACCGAGCGCGGTCTCCTCGCCGGAGGGACTCGGAATCGCGACGAGCTCGCGCAGCAGCTCGGTCAATTCTTTCATCATGCGAGCGCGTCCTCGCGAAGTGCTTCGGCGGCGCCGACCGGCTGCGCGCCGTGAGCATTGGGGGTGATCATGGTGCCGGCGCCGTGGTTGGTGTAAAGCTCGATCAGCAAGGCGCGCGGGTCCGAGCCGCCGATGACGTGCACCTGGGACACACCTCCGCTGAGCGCGCGTTCGATTGCGGCGGCCTTCACGAGCATGCCTTCGACCAGCGCGCCATGCGCCCGCAGCGCGCGCAGTTCCTCGAGCGTGAGCGCGGAGAGCAGGGAGCGTGGATTCGCAGGATCGCGCAGAATCCCGGCGGCTCCAGTCGCCAACACCAAGCGGTCGGCGCGGAGCGCGATCGCAAGTTCGGCGGCGAGCAGATCGGCATTGACGTTGAGGAAGCCGCCGGAGCCATCGCTCGCTGGCGGACAAACCACCGGAACGGCTCCGTCGTCGAGCAGCGCCAGCAAGGGCGCCGGGTCCACTCTGCGCAGATCGCCGACCTCGCCGAAGTCCACCATTCCCTCGGTGGTGCCGAGCGGCGGCCGTCGTTCGGCGACGGCGATCCCGGCGGAAGCGGCGCACACGCCGACCGCGGGAGCACCCGCCGCAGAGAGTGCCGCCGCGAGTTCGGTGTTGAGTTCGCCCGCCATGCTCATGCGCACGGCGCGCATCGCGGTCGGACTGGTGACGCGGCGACCGTCCACCTTGCGCGGTTCCTCGCCGAGCATGCGCTGCAGCGCGTCCGCCTGCGGACCGCCGCCGTGCACGATCACCGGACGCGCGCCGAAGGCGTGCACCGTCGCGATCTGCGCGCAGAAGGCCTCGAGTTCGGGGCGCCTCTGCAGGCTGGAGCCGCCGACCTTGACGACCAAGACGCGACCGCTCTGCATGCGCACATGAGGCGCTGCATCAATCAAATCCTTCATGATGGAGTGAGACATGGAATCAGGCGAAGATCTGTTCGAGGACGGCAGTCTGTGCGTGGAGTCGGTTCTCGGCTTGCTCGAGCACTGCCGAGGCGGGACCGTCGAGCACGGCGTCGGCCACGACGACGTTGCGCCTCACTGGGAGGCAGTGGAAGAACCGCGCGCCGCCGACTTGCTCCGGTCCGATGCACCAGTCGCGCAGATCGGCGCGGAAGGCGGCTTCGGCGGTGGCATCCGTCCAGTGGCGCAGACTCGCCCAGGACTTGGCATAGACGGCGCTCGCTCCACGGAAGGCGGAAGCACGGTCATCGGTCACGCTCAAGCTTCCGCCGGCGATCTGCGTCAGCCGCCGCGCTTCAGCGAGTACGCTCGCGTGGAGTTCGTAGCCGGGCGGATGCAGCAGCACCACTTCCATCCCGCGCTGCGCTGCCATGCACAGAGTGCTGTTCGGCACAGCTTGCGGCAACGGCTTGGGATGCCAAGCCCAACTCAGGACGAACTTTGCCCGGCGGGGGATCGCGAGCTGATCCAGAGTGGTCCAGTCGGCGAGCGCCTGGCAGGGATGCCACTGCGCGCTCTCGAGATTGAGCACCGGCACACCGGCGTGGCGGCGGAATCCATTCACCAGAGGATCGGCAAGATCCTCGGCGAGGTCGCGGAAGCCTGCGAATGCGCGCACGCCCAGGGCGTCCACGTAGCGTCCGAGAACTCCCGCCGCCTCGCGCACGTGTTCGGCGGCAGCGCCGTCCATCACCGCGCCGTCGCGCGTTTCGAGTGCCCACAAACGGTCGCCCTGCAGGTTTACCAGATCCATGCGAAGGCGCTGCGCAGCGCGTTGGAAGGAGGCCTGCGTGCGTAGGGAAGGATTGAGGAACAGGAGCCCGAGTGCGCGTCCGCGCAAGTCTGCGGGAGCGGCGCCGGCGCGCAACTCCAACGCGCGCGAGGCCAGGGCCTGCACGGCGTTCTGCGTGTGCTCTCCGAGGTGATGGAAACCCTTCAGCATGGGCGGCAGCAGGGCGGTGTTCATGCCGAGACCGGCAGCGCTGCGAGGGCCGTGGGCAGACGCTGCGCCTGCGTGGGCGTGAGGATGAGCGGCGGGCACAAGCGCAGCACGCGTGGGTCGTCGCAGGTTCCGGTGAGGATGCCTTGCTCGAGAAGCGCGTCGCGTAGAGCTGCAGCCGAAGCGCCTTCCTCCAACTCGAGTCCGAGCAGCAGCCCCTCGCCGCGCACCCGGCGTACGGGACCGACGCCTGCGCAGCCGCGCAGGATCGCGGCGCAGGCACGCACGTTGGGAAGGAAGGCGGGCTCGGCAATGCGCTCCGCGACGTGCGCCGCTGCCGCCAACGCAAGTGGGCCACCGCCGAAGGTGCTGCCCATGACACTGCCGAGCACGCGCGCAGCCCATTCGGCACTAGCAACCGTCAGTCCTATCGGAATCCCACCGCCAGCGCCCTTCGCGGTAGTGAACACGTCCGGCGTCACGCCGTAGAACTGCGAAGCCCAGGCTTCACCGAGCCGTCCGTTGCCGGTCTGCACCTCGTCGAAGATCAAGGCGGCACCGGCCGCCTCGCAGGCGATGCGCAACGCGCCAAGGAAGCCGGGCGGAGGATCCACCACTCCAGCGAGTGACTGGATCGGCTCGAGGATCACGGCCGCGACGCTGTCGTCAATGCCCTTCACGGTGTTCCACGGCAAGCGCAGCACTTCGAAAGGGGGAGTGCCCCAAGCCTTGCCATCGGTGACTGCATTCGCCGCGGCAGTGCGGCCGTGGAAGGCGCCCTGGAAACAGACCACGCGTTGACGCCGCGTCGCCTTCAAGGCGAGCTTGATCGCGTTCTCGTTGGCCTCGGCACCGCTGTTGCTGCAGAACACCTGCCAATTGCCGGGAGGCAAATTGTGCGCGAAGGCGTGGAGGAAGTGGGTGCGGGGCGCGTGATCGAGCAAGTTGGTGGCGAAGGAGAGCTCGCTCCACTGCTGTGCGAGGATCGCGCCGAGTCGCGCATCTCCGGCGCCGAGAGTGTTCACGCAGTGCCCGCCGTAGAGGTCAAGCAGCCGTCGTCCGTCGCGCAGAATCAACTCACATCCTTCGGCGCCGGCGAGTTCAACCGGCAGGCGCTTGTAGGCCGGAAATTCTGCGAGCCGAGCGGTGGCAACGGGGAAGGGAGCGGTGGTGGGCATGTCAGCTACCTAGGCCGGCGACGGTAAGGCCGGAAAGCTCCGGCAGCGAGAGGGCGAGGTTTAGGCATTGCATGCCTTGTCCCGCGCCGCCCTTGACGAGATTGTCGAGGGTAATGAAAACGTGAAGTATTTCTCCGCGTACGCCGGCCGCGAGGTCGGCGCGATTCGATCCGGTGACGGCACGCAACTGCGGAGTCCCGGAGGCGAGGACGCGGACGCAGGCGGCGCCCGCGAAGGCTTCGGCGTAGAGCTCGTAGGCGCTCTTGCTGCTCAGGGGATCGGCAAGCGGCAACGCGGCAGAGAGGTGGATGCCGCGGCTGAACGGGCCCGAGCATGCCGTAAAGTGCAGCGGCGGCGTACGATCCGGGAAGTTGCGCGTGGCCAGGACTTCGGCTTCGTGGCGATGCCCTTCCCACGCATAAGCCCACAGATTGTCGTGGCGGTGCGGATGGTGCGTGGCGGGCCTCGCTTGAGCTCCGCTGCCGCTCGAGCCGGTGACGCCGTGCACGATCATCGGCCGCGCCGGATCCAGCACGCCCGCACGCGCGGCGGGCACGATCGCGAGTTGCATCGCGGTGGCGAAACATCCGGCGGCGGCGATGCGCGGCGCGCGCGGCGGCAGTGCGTGGAGTTCCGGCAGGCCGTAGTGCCACTCCGCACCCGCGGGCGGCAACCGGAAGTCCGCTGATAGATCCACCACCGTCAGGCGCTCGGTCTTTGCGCCGAGCGAAGTGCGCAATGTTTCCCATAAGGGCGCCGTCTCGCCGTGATTCATGGCGAGCAGCAGCGCGGCGGGACCCTTCGCGAGCGCCTCCTCCAGCCGCGGTGCGAGTTGCTCGTGCGGCAGGAGTGGCGCGCCAGGGCAGAGCCTCTCAGCGCCAGCCAGATGCGGGTGCGCATCGGCGAGCGATCCTTCGCCGCCACGCGACGAAGCGCCGGCCAGGCTCAGGTACGGATGCGTTGCGAGCAGGCGGAGGAACTCACCTGCGAGCAGGCCGCGCGCACCCGCCACGAAAACCGGGATTTGCTTCATGAAACGGGTGCGACTTCCTTGAGTCCAAGCGCGGACACCGCTGCGCGCACGAGTTGCTTGCCGCTCTTCAACGCATTCCACGCCGGCAGGCCGATTTCTTCGCGACAGAAGCGCTGGCCGACCGGGGAATCGGTGACGGGGCCGCTGATCACCGCTGGCCGTAGCTTCCAGCGATCCTTCAACAGTTGGATGGCGCCCCACACGCCGACCGGATCCTGCGCGCAAAGCACCAGAGCCGTGATCGCGCTGCTGAATGCCGGATCGGAGAGCAGGGCGCGGACGCCATAGGTGCCGAGCAGTCCGTCGCCGAGCTCGAGCACGATCACGTCCGGCTCGCTCTCGGCGAGGTGAGCAATCAAGGCGTGACCGGCAGGCACGGCGTTCTGCTCGCTGGTGGTGACGACGCCGAAATCGGTGAAGATCGCGACCGGATCCGCGCCACTGTCCTCCATCTGGAGGATGTCGCGGCGCAGCGAAACGCCGCTGAGCTTTCCTCCTGCGACTTTGAGTCCGCGCGCCGAGAGTCCTGCCACCAGCACTGCTGCAGCGGTGGTCTTGCCGGCGTCCATCGCGGTGCCCGCGAGTGCGAGGATCGGCGGCAAACGCGAAGGGAGCGGCGTCAAGGGCAGCGAGGCCGCCGCGATGTTGGCGGGCGAACCGATGCGCTGTCCGAGGTGCGGGAAGTGCAAGATCGAGCCGAGCACTTCGAGCTCGAAGGGTGCGCCGAGCCCCGGCACCGCGCTCGCGCCGATGCCGATCACGCCGCCGAGGTTGAGGAGTTGCAGCTTGTCGCCGACCTCGACGGCATCGGGTACGCGGCCGGCGTAACCGTGCAGAGCATCGCGGTGGCCGAGCGCGCCGGCGATGACGTCACCGGGCTGCAGCGTGACCATGCGACCGTGCAGGTTCTCGAGCACGTTGTAAGTCGTCTTCGCAGTCAACACGCGACAGGCCACGACCGTGCCGGCGACGGCCGGAATGTCGGAACCGAGCACAGCGTGTCGGCTCAAGTGCAAGCGTGCCGTGACCGAGGCGATCTTGTCGAGCAGGACGCGCGTCATTGGATCTGCTCCGAGAGCGAAGGGGGGGGGGAGTTGCGCAGTTGGCGCGCACGCGCCGCCTGCTCGGAGGCACGGTGGTAGAGGCGTGCGGGCTCGGCCCAGATGCGCGCGAGACCGCGCGGTCCCGCCGGATCCGCACCGGCGGCCGGGCGCTCGCCGTAGGCGGCGTCGCTGGCGGTCATCATCGAGTACGGCGAGGCGCTGCCGGTGACGAGTGCGCGACCTCCGGAAAGTTCGACGGTCACCGTGCCACTGACGTGCTCCTGAGTGCTCTCGAACAAGGACTCGAGGTTGCGCATCAAGGGATCGTGGAAGCGTCCTTGGTGCAGCATGCGGCCGTAGAGGTCGCCGAGCTGATCCTTCACCGTGCGCTGATCTTCGGTCAGCACGAGCTTCTCGAGTTCGCGGTGTGCGTTGAGCAGTACCTCGGCGGCGGGAGCTTCGTAGCCGATGCGACCTTTGATTCCCAACACGGTGTCACCCAGGTGGTAGCCGCGTCCGACGCCGCAAGCGCCGGCGATTCGGTTGAGATGCTCGACCAGTTCGTGCCGGTGCCGGAAGAACTCGCCGTCGAGGCGTACCGGCATGCCTTCGCTGAACTCCACCGTCAATGTGCGCGTGTCCTTGGCTTCGCGCGTCCAGTGCCAGGCCCGTTCCGGCAGCGCCTGTTCGGAGCCGAGCGTCTCGCCGCCGCCGATGGTGAGACCCCAGAGGCCGGCATTCACCGAATAGCGGCCACCGGCGGGGGGAAGCGGCAGGCCGCGTTCCTCCAACCACGCGACCTGCTCGGCGCGCTCGCGCGGCTGATCGCGGATCGGAGCCAGCACTTCGACGCGCGCTCCGAGTGCGGCGAGCGCACCGTCGAACCGGACCTGATCGTTGCCCGCGGCGGTGCAGCCGTGGGCGAGAGCGTCGAAGTGTTCCTCCGCCGCCAATCGCACCAGCAGAGTGGCCTGCAGTCCGCGCTCGGCTCCCACCGAGAGCGGATAGGTTCCACCACGCCGCACGTTGCCCGCGATCAGCCAGCGCACGACTTCCGCGAGCATCCGCTCACGTGCGTCGAGCAGGCGATGCGACTTGGCGCCGAGTGCGAGCGCACGAGCCTCGAGATCGGCGCGGGCGGCATCGTCGAGGCCGCCGCAGTCCACCGTGCAGGTGTGGACCTCGTGCCCTTGTTCGACGAAGAGGCCGACCAGGAAGGAGGTGTCGAGACCGCCGGAGTAGGCGAGGAGGATGCGCATGGATGCGGCTAGAGCAGCGACTGGATGCGGCGCTGAACGCGGCGTCCGGTCTCCTTGGAGGAAACCGCGACGAAAATGGTGTCGTCGCCGGCAATCGTGCCGGCGATGCCGTCGAGCCCTTCGGCTTCGAGGGCGCGCGCAAGGCTGCTCGCGGCGCCCGGCTCACAACGGACCACGACCATGTGGGAGCCGGCTGGCCGGCAGCCGCGGAGTAACGGTCGCAGGGCGTCGAGCGGAGTCACCCGCGCCTCGAGTGGCAGGGAGTAGGCACCGGCTGCCTTCACTGCGCCGAGTGCTCGCAGATCTCGCGAGAGCACCGGTTGGCTGGCGCTGATGCCGCGACGCTCCAGCGCGAGCAGAAGCTCGGCTTGGGTCGAGGCGGTGCCGGCCTCCAGCAGTTGCTGGAGCAGAGCGCGGCGAGCGGTAGCGGGGGCAGCCAAGGCCGAAGCATACGCGCGAATCTTTATTCGTCAAGATGAATATTTAGCCGATTGCCGGAGGGCGGCCGAGGCGCCCCGACCGTCCGTGCACGGCTACCCTGGAATGCAGGAGATGACGCCCAACGCCTTCCGCAAGCTTGCACTCGCCCTGTCAGGGAGCGTCGAAGGCGCACACATGGGACATCCGGACTTTCGAGCCGGCGGGCGCATCTTTGCGTCCTTGTCCGCCGACGGGAAGCGCGGCATGGTGAAGGTGTCTCCCGCGGACCAAGGCACGCTCCTGCGCACGGATCCTGAGGCTTTCGTACCCGCCTCCGGTGCTTGGGGCAAGCAAGGTTGCACGATGGTGACCCTCGCTACCGCCGATGCCGCCACTGTCGGCAAAGCGCTGCGCGACGCCCATGCCCTAGCTGTGGCGCCGCGACGCAAGCGCTCCTGAACCGACCGCGCAGTAGGATGATTTGCAACGCGCGGCCGTGGTGCGCCCCGGCCCGCATTCCGCGCATCGAGCCATGCCTCAATACCACTTCAACACCAGCTCTGGCATCCTCGCCGTTCTCGCGATTGCACTAGCGGTCCTGATGATTCTGCTCCACGTGGCTTGTTGCATTGGCATCCACGAGGACGCGCGCCGCTACAGCGTCAAGCACGAAGGCACCGTTCTGCTAGGTGGCATGATGTGGTCATTGGCCGGACTGCTGCTCGGCCCCGCCGCGCTCGGGCTGTATTGGCTCATGCACCACTCAGGCCTCAGCTCCAAGCCCACGCCGGAAACCGCGTCGTGATCACCAAGATCCGACTCGCTGAGAAGTTCGCGTTGATCTCGGAGCCTTGGCAGCCGCGCATCGCAGCCGAACTCAACGGCCAGCAGGTCAAACTCGCACGGTTGCGCGGTGAGTTTCTGTGGCACGCGCACGTGAATGAGGACGAGTTCTTCTTGGTGGTGAGCGGGCGCTTGCGCATCGAGTTGCGCGATGGCGTGATCGAGCTCGAACCGGGTGAGTTCTGCGTGGTACCGCGCGGCGTCGAACACCTACCGGTCGCGCTGCCGGAAGCTGAGGTGGTGTTGTTCGAGCCTGCGAGCACGCGCAACACCGGTGACGCCGGCGGCGCGCGCACACTCACGGAGCTCGAGCGCATCTGAGCTCGGCTGGGTTGCCGCGCACTTCGGGTGAGCGCTCGCAGCGGATGTCGGAGTTGGTGCTGGCCGGTGTCGTGCTCTGAGCTCCCGGACCGCTCCCCTGGACAGATTTCGAGCCGATGCCTACGGTGGCGGGTCTCCCGCAGGCTTCCCCCCTGTGGACGGAATCGAGCTCACGCTTATGTCGCAGTCCAAGCCAACCCGCGCCGTCGTGTCCGAACTTGCCGAGAGCTTTCGGCGTAACGGATACGTGCGCCAACAAGACGTTCAGCGCCTGCGTAGCGAGGGCTACGGCGGCTACAAGAAGGGCGACGAAGTGCGTTTGATCGCGGAATCCAAGGGCGAGCTCCAATCATTGCGCCGTGCGCTCACGCGCGCCGAGTTCACGCCCGGCAAGCCCTTCGAGAAGGGCGCGCGCTGGTGCCAGCCGATCTACGGCCGCGAGGCCGTGAGCCGCTTCCTGCGATTGGTTGCGCCACGAACGCGCGCCGCGCGCTGAGCTTTCGCACGTTGAGCCTCCGCGCGAGCTAGGATGCCCTGCGAGGGGATCATGGTGCAGGATCGCGAGCAGCCCCGCTGGCAGAAGCGTCTCTACGGCGTGATCTTCGAGGCGGACACCGCCCTCGGCAAGGGCTTCGACGTCTTCTTGATCGCGGCGATCCTCGCCAGCGTGTTGCTGGTGATGCTCGATAGCGTTCGCAGCCTCAACGAGGCTTACGGACCGTGGATGCGCGGCGCGGAATGGACGCTGACGATCCTTTTCACGTTCGAGTATGCCGCCCGGCTGCTCTGCGCGCCGGACCGCCGCCGCTATGCCACGAGCTTTTTTGGCGTGGTGGATCTGTTGGCGATTCTGCCGACCTACGCCGCCGTGATCTTCCCGGAAGCTCACTACCTGCTCGCCGTACGCGTACTGCGCATTCTGCGCGTGTTCCGCGTTTTCAAGCTGGTGCAGTACATGAGCGAGGCTTCGCAGTTGCGCCGCGCGCTGGTGGCGAGCCGCCGCAAGATCACGGTTTTTCTCTTCACCGTGTTCGCCTTGGTGGTGGTGATCGGCTCCGTGATGTACCTGGTCGAAGGCGAGGAGAATGGTTTCACCAGCATCCCGCGCGCGGTGTACTGGGCGATCGTCACGCTCACGACGGTCGGCTACGGCGACGTTGCGCCGCAGACGCCGCTCGGTCAAGCGCTCGCTTCACTCGTGATGGTGCTCGGCTACGGAATCATCGCGGTCCCGACCGGCATCGTGACGGCGGAGCTCACGCGTACGGAGCGCGAGCTGCCCGGGGCCTGCCCCGGTTGCGCGGTGACCGGCCATCTTCAGGACGCGCTCCACTGCCGCCGCTGCGGCGTCCCGCTCGGTCGCGCTTGAAGTCGTGTTGATCGCCGCGCTCCTCGCTTTCGCTGGCACGCAGGCGCTGGAGAGCCAAGCGCCGCCGCGTTTGCGCGAGTGGCCGGCACCCCCGGTCGCGGCCGAAGTCCTCGACGGCGCCGCCGCGGGTCGCATCAGCGGGCATGAACTGATTCTCGGTGGTGGGCTCGGGGACCGCGCGTGGTGGCGACCGCTCGACCAGACGGAATGGCGAGAGATCGAGCTTTTCTTCACACCGGGCTGGCACCCGGTTCTGGTGGAGACTCCCGAGGGCCTCTCCGTCCTGGGTGGGAGGGCAGCGCCGCATGCTCCCCATGGCGAGCAGCTTCACTCCTTGCGCTTGCAGGAGGGGCAATGGATCATCACGCCTGAGCCGCACCTCGTGAGTGAGTGCGATGAGCTTGCAGCCATTTGGAGCGATCAAGGTTGGGTGGTCTGGCGTTATCGAGCGAATGCTGCGGTGGGTGCTCACCTTGATCCGCTGCAGAGCTTTGTCATCGAGAGTCGCAAGGATGACCTCCGATGGGATCTTTACGCCGTACCGGGGAGTTCCTCCGACGCCTGCCAGGCCTCCTTGGCAACGGTGCCGAGTGCGAACGGCAGTGCCGAATGGATTTTCATCCGCTCGAGCGCGGAACGGCAAACGACGGAGATTTGGCGCGGCTTCGTACCAGGCGTCTCATTCTGGAGGCTCAGCGCAACGATTCCCGAACGGCTCGAGCGGCCGTGGTCTCAGCGCTTTGGTGCCTCGCACTTGTTGATCGGCAGCCGCGACGACGCGCGCGTTTACGCCTGGCACGCCTCAACCGACACGGTGGTGGGAGCCGGCAACCTGAGCGCGCCGCCCGCGGACGGTCCGATCCGCGTGTTCCCGGAACGCGCGCCCGGCACCGCCAGCCTGCGGTTGCTCGACGGCATCCTCCTACTCGTTTACCTCGGCATGGTGCTGATGATCGGCACCTACTTCGCGCGGCGCGAGAAGGGCAGCGCAGATTGGTTCGTCGCCGGCAGACGCATTCCGGCTTGGGCTGCAGGCTGCTCCATCCTCGCCACGCAGATCTCCGCGATCACCTTCCTCTCGACGCCGGCCGTCGCTTTCGCCACCGACTGGTCGCTGCTGCCGTCGTGGTTCGGCATGCTGCTCTTCGCGCCGATCGCGATCTTCGTCTTCCTGCCGCTGTTCCGAAAGCTGCGCGCGCCGACCGCCTACTCCTGGCTCGAGGAACGCTTCAGTCTTCCCGTGCGCCAATTTGGCGCCGCCTCCTTCTTGATCTTCCAGCTCGCGCGCATGGGAGTGGTGACCTATTTACCGGCGCTCGCGATCGCACACGCGACCGGCTTGCCGCACGAAGCTTGCATCCTGATCTGTGGTGCGGTCGCCATCCTCTACACCGTCTTCGGCGGCATGGAGGCGGTGGTGTGGACCGACGTGCTGCAGGCCTTCGCGATCTTCGGCGGCGCCACGGCCGCCATCATCGTGCTGGTCGCAGGCGCGGGCGGCCCTGCCGAAGTGTGGAGCGCTGCGAGCGAGGCCGGCAAGACGCGCGTCTGGAATCCCACTTGGTCGGTGTTCGCCGACGCCGGCTGGCTGGTGCTGCTCGGCGGCTTCTTCCTCCAATTCGGTCCCTATTCCGCCGACCAGGCAATCGTGCAGCGCTACCTCTCCACGCCCGACGAGAAGTCGGCCGCGCGCGCGATCTGGATGAACGGCTGGCTCTCGGCGCCGGTCGGATTCCTGTTCCTGGTGGTGGGTGCCGGCCTGTGGGCATGGTTTCGCGCGCATCCCGAACGGATCGAGATCGGCATGGCGACCGACGAAATCTTTCCGCTCTTCCTCACGCAGGGTCTGCCGCCCGGCGTCGGCGGACTGATTCTTGCTGCACTCGCCGCCGCCGCGATGTCCACCCTCGATTCAGGCATGCACTCCTGCGCCACGGTGTTGACGCACGACTTCTGGCTGCGCCTGCGACGCACTCCGGTGGACGATGCGCGCGTCTTGCGCACCGCCCGCGGCTTCGCAGTAGCCGCCGGTCTCATCGGCACCGGCATCGCGCTCGCGCTCGCGGCGGGGGAAGTGCGTTCGCTGCTGCTGTTCTTCCTCAAGGTGCTCGGGCTGGTGATGAGCGGCGTGGCGGGCGTCTTCACCCTCGGTGTGTTGGTGCCACGCGCCGGAACATTCGCCGCGCTAGCCGGCGCTGCCGCCTGCACCGCCTTGCTCGCATGGCTCGCCTTCGGCACCTCCGTGCATCTCTTCCTCTATCCGCTGGTCGGCATCCCGACCTGCGTCCTGGTCGGTCTCTTCGTCAGCTTTGCCGCCCCACGCCAATCGCGCGATTAGCATGACCGCATGAGCTCTGCAGTCCTCCACGTCATCGCCCGCATCACGGCTAAGCCCAATAAACTCGACGAAACCGCCGCCATGTTGCAGGGCCTCGTGACAGCCACGCGCAAGGAGGCAGGCTGCTTGCGCTACGACCTACTGCGCAATGCCACCGACCCCGCCGACTTCAGCATGGTCGAGCAGTGGCGCGACGCGGCAGCACTCGAACTCCACTTCAAGACTCCGCACATGCTCGCCGCCTTCGCGCAGGTCCCGGACCTGCTGGCTGCTCCTCCGGACGTGCGCAGCTTCTTGCAGATCGCCTAGAAGGCATCCGCCCAGCGGTAGGCGTCCACCACTGCCTGCGCTCCGGCTTCGCCACCGCGCGAGTTGCCGTGCTCCATGCCGAGGATGTCGTTGAAGCCGCGGGCGTGAATGAACTTGAAGACGTTCTGGTAGTGGATCTCGCCGGTGGTCGGCTCCTTGCGGCCGGGGTTGTCGCCGATCTGGAAGTAGGGGATCTCAGCCCAGTACTTTTCGATGTTGGGAATCAAATTCCCCTCGCTGATCTGCTGATGATAGATGTCGAACAGAATCTTCATCGCCGGCGAATCCACCGCCTTGCACAGTGCGTGCGCGTGCTCGCTGTAGCGCAGGTAGAGCCCGGCGTGATCGCGCGGGTTCAACGGCTCCATCACCATCACCAGATCGTGCGGCTCGAAGACGGCGGCGCCGCGCTTGAGCATCTCGACCGCGTTCGCCTGTTTCACTTCCGCAGGCAGCGCTGCATCGTCGGTGCCGAGCACGATGGTCATCCACTTCGCGTTCACGCGTTTGGCGACCTCCACCGACCGCCGCAGGTCCGCCAGGAAGTTCTCGCGTGCATCCTCCTTGCCACTGCAGAAAGTGTGTTCGTGGAAAGCCGTCCCAAAGTTCGCGACGAAGACGCCCATGCGCATCTCGAGCCGCTCCATCGCCCGCGCGATCCGTTCCTGCTCCTCGACCGGTCGGCCGCTCATCCCATTGTCTTCCCAGGCGCGAAATCCTTCAGCATGCGCCCACTCCAACTGCGCCACCGGATCCTTGCCGGCGATGGCTTCGAACATCCCGAAATGCGGCGCATAGGCGAGGCGGAAGACTTCCCCAGCCCGAGCGCGCGGCGTGGGTGCGAGGACGGACGGCGCCAGGGGCGCGACGGCGAGGGCGGCGAGGCCTTGCTTGAGCAGGGTGCGGCGATGCATTCGCCTCAGGCTAGCCGCCGCCCGCTCGCTCCGAGCGCGTCGTTTCCAGCGTATGAGGGGAAGGCGCCCGATTTTGCGCCTCTCCTTCGTTCGCCATGCATTCATCCCTCAGACGCACCCTTCTCCCAGCCGCCATCCTCGGCCTGGCACTCCTGGCATTCGCCTGCGGTGGCGGCGGTTCTACCTCTTCTGAGAGCTCCGCCAGCCTCGGCATCCTGCTGACCGATGCGCCCACCGACGGCCTCGCCGTCGTGGAACTGGACCTCACTTTGATCCAACTTCGTCGCAGCGACGGCAGTTTCACCGCCAACTTGCTTCCCACGCGTCGCACCTACGACGTGCTCGGGCTTGCAGGCACGCGCTCCCTGCTCGCGCTCGTGAATCCTCCCGACGGCAGCTACGACGGCGTACGCGTGCAGGTGGATCCCGCCTCCGTGCGCATCTACGCCTCCGGCGGAGCAGTCGTTCCCGTGCGCGTGCTGCGCGCGGTGGACCAAGCTTCCTTCTCCTCGCGCGGTGAAGCTCAACTCGTCCTCGGCGCGGGTTTCCGCGATCTCCTCGTGGACGTGGACTTGCTGCGCTCGCTCGCCGAAGATCCGCTCACGCCGGGCGGCAAGACCTTCGAGCTCGAAGTCGAGGCCGAGCACGAGTTCAGCAGTGAGGGCATGGACGAGTTCCGCGGCCGCGTGACTGCGGAAGAGCTGAGCAATTCCAGCTTCACGGTGTCTTTGCTCGAATCCTCAGGCACTTCCTTTGGGAGCGCGCTGGTGTTGGTAGAGGCGGGCGACACGTTGCTCAGCGATGACGGCGCGCCTTTCGCTTCCCCTGCCGCCTTTTTCACTGCTCTGCAGACGGGCACCGAAGTCGAAGTGCACGGCAGCCTCGACGCCGGCGGTCGCATCAACGCGACCCGCGTAGAGATCGAGGACGGCTTCTCCCTGCCGATCAAACTCAAGGGAGACGTGCTCGCCGTGGATGCCGGTGCGCAGGAGTTCGACTTCTTGCTCAAGGAAGTGCGCCGCGGCTCCCAAAGCGTGTTCGCGACGCTCGGGCAACTCGGCGATCCGCGCGTGCTGCGCATCGCCTGGGACGCGAGCACTTCCTTCACCGTCGAGGACGGCGGAGCGGCGAGCGCTGCAGCCTTGACTCCTGGCGCGGAGCTCTACCTCGGCTTCACGAGCTTCACGCCACCCATGCCTTTCCTCGCCGGAGTGCTTGAGTTCGACGAAGACGGCGCTTCCTTCGAGGGCTCCGTCAGTAGCATCACTGGCCTCCCGGGCAGCTTCAGCATGACCCTCGACAGTGACGAGCCGGCACGGCTCTCCGGTGCGATCGTCGGCCCCGTGAGCGTGAGTTTGGCGAGCGTCGGACGCATCTATCTCGACACGGAGACCGAGCCAGCGCTTCCTGCTTCGGCAATCCTGAGCGGTTTGAAGCTCGAGGTCCATGGCAGCCTTGCGGGGCCTCCCGAAGCCGCGACGATCGCGGCCAGCCGAATCAAGATCAAGCCGGGCCGCCTGGACGGCAGGATCACGGCCGTGAATCTCGGTGCGCGCAGCATGAGCGTCGTGGTGGAGGACGTGGATGATCCCTTCGGCGGTCCTGCCCTCGTAGGCACGATCAGCGTGATGGTTCCGGTGGAGGCTTGGCTCGAGGGAGACCGTGGCCAGCTCAATCTGGCACAGGTCCAGAGCCTTCTGGCGGGACTGGGCAGTGGCGAGGAGCTCGGTCTGAGGCTGGAAGGAATCGGGGATGGGGCGGCGGCGGTCACGCTCTGGGAAGCCGAAATCGAGGTCCGCTAGCCTTCACACCACAACCTGTAGTGTGGGTACCACTACAGGTTGTGGTTTCTTCGCTCAGCTCCACGAGAATCGAGCTTCCAGGGGTCCCTAAAGCTGAGATCCGTCCTAGACTCTTCCTGGCGGCGCCCTTGCCCCCAACCCCACTGAGAACGCATCCATGTCCGAACAAGAGATCCTCGTCGTCCAATCCAAGGTGAAGAACTACATCAAGGCCAAGTCCGGCATGAACACGTCTGGCGCCGTCTCCAGCCGCCTCTCTGAGCTCGTCCGTGAGATGTGCGATCGCGCGATCGCCAACGCGAACTCCGACGGCCGCAAGACCGTGATGGATCGCGATCTGCCCGGCTCCGGGATGTAACTCCTTGTTTTCGCGAGCGCTTCTTCTGCTCGCAGCCACGGCGGCCTCCTGTGCGACCCCGCAGGAGGCCGCTGCTCCGTCTCTACGCGGTTTGGCGAGCCGCGCCGGCGTGAGCTGGGCGAGCGGGAGTGGCGGCGCCGTGTTCCGCCACGGCAGCGACGGCGTCTGGCAGCGACTGCCTGCGCCGGCCGGAACGGAGTCGCTCGACTTCCGCGACGTGGAGGCGCGCACCGACGGTGCGCTCCTGATGGCCGCAGGTCCCGGCGCCGACTCGGGGCTGTGGTGGATCTCCGCAACCGGAGCGTCCACGCGCAAGTTGCTCGACTGTCCGTGGCCGGAGGGATTCTTCGACGGCATGGCATTCTGGGACGAAGCGCGCGGTCTGCTCGTCGGCGATCCGGTGGACGGAGCGCTCATGATCCTGCGCACCGAGGACGGCGGCCATTCGTGGAAGCATCTGAAGGAAGCGGCGCGCGTGCACGCGGTGCCGGAGGAGTTCGCCTTCGCGGCGAGCGGGAGCAGCGTCTGCGTGCTGGGTGAAGAGCTCGCGTGGATCGGCACGGGCGGCGTCGGCGGGGGTCGCGTCTGGCGCACTGAGAACGGCGGTCGCGACTGGACGGTCGTGGACACTCCCCTCGCGCAGGGAAGGGAAGCGGCCGGCATTTTTTCCGTGGCCTTCGCCGATGCGCAGCGCGGGGTGATCGTCGGCGGGGATTACCTGCTCGCTGAGGAGCGCGCGCGCACCGCGGCGTGGACCGCGGACGGCGGTCGCAGTTGGACGCTCGCAAGCCAGCCGCCCGGCGGTTATCGCTCGGCCGTGGCCGCGCTGCCCGACGGCAGCTTCGTCTGCACCGGACCCGGCGGGACGGACTTCAGTCGCGACGGCGGTCGCAATTGGGAAGCTTTGCGCGACGCGCAGGGCGCGCGCGTGCCCGGCTTCCACGCGCTGGCGCCGCCCTGGCTGGTGGGTTCGGACGGACGCAAGCAGCGACTTCCGGAGTGAGTATGCAGGAGATCGTCAGCCTCGAGGGACACATCATTGATTCCGATCTGATGCGCAAGGCGATGACGCGCATCGTCGAGGGCGGCGCGGAGTTCGAGGTCTTGGAGTTCCGCGTCGGACGCACCAACGAGGAGCCTTCCTTCGCGCGGCTGGCGGTGCGCGCCGCAGATCCGAAGTTGCTCGATGCCGTGCTCGAGGCGCTCTCTTATCTCGGCGCCGTCACCGCGCTCGGGGACGCGCGCTTCCTTCCCGCCGAAGCCGATGGCATCCTGCCCGACGAGTTCTACGCCACCAGCAATTTCGTCACCTTCGCGCGCGTGCAAGGGGAGTGGCTGCAGGCGGCAGAGCAGAAAATGGATTGCGCGTTGGTCTTGCGCGCGGGCGTGCCCACTTGCGTCAAGCAGCGCTTGGTGCGCAAGGGCGAGCCGGTTGCCCTGCGCGGCCCCGGCATCCGGCTGCGACCGCCCGAGCGCCCGCGCAGCGCCGACGGCTTCGGCTTCATGCACCACGAGATCTCGGCCGAGGTCAACAAGGGACTCGCGATCCGCGCCGCTGCACAGGCGATGCGCGAGACGCGCGCCGAAGGACGCCGCATCGTGTTCGTGGTCGGACCGGCGGTGGTGCACAGCGGCGGCGACACTGCGCTCGAGCGGCTGGTGCGCGGGGGGTGGGTGGACGCGGTGCTCACCGGCAATGCGTTTGCGGTGCACGATCTCGAGAAGGCGCTGCTGAAGACCAGTCTTGGCGTCTGTCAGAGCAGCGGGCGCGCGCTCGAGGGTGGGTCACGCAATCATCTGTGGACGATCAACGCGATCAACCGCGCGGGCGGAGTGCGGGCAGCGGTGCGCGCGGGTCTGGTGCCCTCGGGCGTGATGCGCGCGCTGGTCGAGACCGACACCAAGTTCGTGCTCGCAGGCTCGATTCGCGACGACGGTCCTCTGGTGGAAGTCATCACCGACGTGCTCGAGGCGCAGTCCGCCTACGCCGAGGCGTTGAAGAACGCCGGCATGTGCGTGATGCTTGCGAGCACTCTGCACGGGATCGCGGTCGGGAACCTGCTGCCGGCGAGCGTGCGCACGGTGTGCGTGGACATGAGCGAATCGGTGCCGGTCAAGCTCGCCAACCGCGGCACGCTGCACGCGGTGGGGTTGGTGACCGACGCGGGATCCTTCCTCGGGCTGCTCGAGGCCGAGCTCGCGCTTGGCCGCTAGGGCTTCGGCGCCGGGTTGCCGATTCCGATCACGCCGGTGGCCAGGCGCGCGCCGGCGTTGCCGGTTGGTTGCGTGTGCAGATCGTCGGGACCTGCGTGCACGACGATGCCTCGGCCGACGATTCCATGCTCACCGATGAGAGAGATCCGGGAATCCACCCTCCGGTACTGAGCCTTGCCGCTCGCGTCGGCCTCGAGGTTGCCGAAATCGCCGAGGTGGCGGATCGCGTCGGTCGGTGCACCGTGCGCCTCGCCGGTGGGATTGAAGTGCCCGCCGGTGCAGAGACCGTCCTTGCAGTCGAGGTCACCCCACTCGTGCACGTGGAATCCGTGCAAGCCCGGCTTGAGACCGGTCACGGTGGCTTCGATCAGCACTCCGCCTGCAAGCTGCGTGAAGCTGACGCTGCCGCTCACGGTCTCATTGCCCTGAGTCGGGCGGAGCACACAAACCGCGTGTGTGATGGCGGGCGCGGTGTTGGCGTGATCATGCGGTTCGTTCACGACCACTGCGCAGGCTGGCGCGAACAGGAGCAGGGCGGGGAGGAGAGTGGATCTCATGCCGAAGTTGTACCTGCTCGAATGCGGGTTCCTGCTTCGATCTGTTCGAGGCCGAACGGCGGCGCGGCAACCAGGTGAGACCTCGATCAACCGCCGCGCACGACGACGGGCACGCTCTCGGGATCGAACACGAAGTCGAGCAGGACCACGGTGCCCGGATCCTGCGGCACGCGCACGTCCTTCCACGGCAGGAACTCAGCAGGGTTCACACCACTCACGCTGCCGACGCAGACGCCGACGTAAAGATCCCATCCGCCGGAATCGTTCCCGATCAGGCTGCCGACGACGGGGTGGATGCGGTAGCGGCCCTGCGCGTCGGTCCGCACCGACTCACCCGGAAAGCGCGTGGCGAAGCCGCCGTGGGGACGCACCTCCACCCCGGCGAGCGGCCGCCCGTGCTCGTTCACCACCGTGCCGCAGAGGACGGGACCGTCGGCTGCGGGAGCCCTCCAGGCGGGCGCGGCCGTCTGGCAGGCTTCGAGGAGAGGGATCAGGAGCAGGAAATGCTTCATCACGGGCTTGGACGCTGCCGCCGCATGGATCTTGGCGAGAATATCAGGAGTTTTCGGAGTCGGACGACTTGTGAGGCGGCCGGACTTCCATGCCTTCGAAGCGCCGCAGATTCCGTCGCCAGCACAGGCGCCACGCTACCACCAGAAGGAAGGTGCCGGCGCCCAAGACGAGTGGATGCCGAGCGAGGTAGTCCTCCACGAAGAAGGCCGCCCACACCGCTTCACTCCCGAACCAGACTTGCTCGATCAGGAGGATCGCGATGGACGCTGCCGTGAGGAGCGTGACGAGAGCGACGGCGGTGCCGATGCGGCGGCGCGCCGCGCGGCGCGATGCTGCGGGGAAGGAGCCGATCAACGCCAAGGGAAGCGCGAGCCAAGCGAGTAGGGACCATTGCGCAGTTGCGAGGAAGATGCGCGCGGGCGCGAGTCGCGCGGTGAAGGGCGGTGCAAGCGCTCGTTGGGCAGTGAGCGGTCGTTCACGACGCCAGAGCTCGAGCGCTCGGTGCTTGTTGATCTCGATGCCATGCACCTCGTCCAGCGCACGCTGCAACTGCGCGGCGCCGAACTCCTCGCCGGCATCCGCGGGAACGTGATAGGGATTGAAATAGACGCTCGGCTTGCCGAACACGGTACGCGTGGGCGGTGCGCTCTCCGCAGGGGAGGGCGGAATCTCGGCGCGCCGCCAATAGGCCGGCGGCGGCACCGGCTCCTGCGTGGATCCACCGGAGTAATGCTGGTACTGAAGCTGCACCGTGCCGGCGTCCATCATCGCAGTCGGGGGAAAGCTGCTGCGTAGGAGCACCGCCAGGATCACACCGAGCGCTGCTGCGATGAGTGAAGGCAGCACGATCCATGGGAACACGCGGCGTCGTGCCACAGGTAACGCTCCGAGTCGGCTCAGGACTCCGGTGTTGCTTGCAACCGGCAGCAACAGCCAGAAGATCGGCATCAGCAGGAAACCGCTGCGCTGCACACGGCCGTGGGTGCCGGTGAACAGTAGCAGCATCAGCATCAGGAACAGCAACGCGAAGATGGCGCTAGGACGGAGCAGAACGTGTCCGAGGAGCAAGCGACGGAGCGGTTGCCGTACTGGAGGGCGTAGGGAGTCCGCAGCGCGAACACTCTCGTGGAGTCGCAATCCCGGCGGAAGCTGTGAAACCAAGCCCCTCCAAAGCGAGAATGCGAGACCAGTCCAAGTGAGATATAGAAAGCAATCTGTGAAGAGATCAAAATCAGTCCAGAGTGCCAAAGGAAGGAATGGAGCTGCAATCAATACGAAAAGGAAGAGCCACACGACCGGCGACCGCTGGCTCAATTGCTCTCTCGGCGATTGGGCATGGACACTGAGGGTCGCGAAGCTGAATGCCAAGATCAGCGCAACCGAGCCCAAGGCCAGGCGTCCGATCCACAGCGCGTCGGCCAGGAAGATGCCCGCGACGATCACGTACACGAAGAGCGGTGTGGCGAAGCAGAGATGCAGCACGAGGACGCGAGCCAGAACGAGTTGCTTCGCCGTCACCGGCAGTTGCATTCCCAAGTCGGATACTTTTTGCGAGCGGATCGCGAGCAGCGAACCGTAGAGTCCGAGGGACAGCGCTCCTACCAGCATCATTCCGATCGGCACCGCTGGCGGCGTCATGCCGGAGTGCTCGTAGTTCGGTAGTTCTTGCAGATAGAGCCGGAACACCCAACCCAACCACACGCCGAGCAACGCGGCCACCGGCAGCAACCAGCGCAGATGCCGCAAGTCCGGGTCACGGCGGATCAACGCGGAGATCACCGTTCGGCTCCGGTGAGTTCGACGAAGAGTTCTTCGAGCGGGAGCGGCCGCGCTGAGAGCACGCTGCAGCCGAAGCCGTCGCGGAGCTCGCGTTCGGCTTCGGCTGGAGTGCAGGCGAACACGAAGTGGGTGAGTTCCTCGCGGCGGCGTGCGCGCAGCACCGCGGGGATCTTGACGAACTGAGCAGCTTCCCAACGACCGCGCACCACCGCGAGCGAGTGACGCGCCGCGACCTCGTCGGCCGGACATTCGAGCGCGATGCGTCCTTCGTGCAGGAAGGCGATGCGATGCGCGAGCCGCTCGACGTCACCCATCTGGTGCGAAGAGAACAGGATCGCCGAACCGCTGTCGGCCAGCAATTCGATCGAAGTCTCGAGGAACTCGCGGCGCGCCGCCGGATCGAGGCCGCTGGCCGGTTCGTCGAGCAGCAGCAGCGGAGGACGATGACCGAGCGCGCACAGCAGCGAAGCTTGCCGCGCTTGACCGCGACTCATCGCATGGATCCGGCGCCGCAGCGGCAGCCGGAAACGTTGAACCATTTCCTCGGCGAGCCGCGCATCCCAGTCCGGATACAACTCGGCGTGCAGTGCGAGCAGATCCTGCACGGTGTTGCCCGGAGGCAGCAGCGGCTCCTCGCTGGCGTAGCCGATGCGACGCTTGACTTCGACCGGATCCTGCAGCGGATCCAAGCCGAAAACACGGGTGGTGCCATCGTGCGGTCGCAGCAGACCCAGTGCGAGCTTCATCAGCGTGGACTTTCCAGCGCCGTTGCGGCCGATCAGACCGAGGATCTCGCCGGCGCGGACTTCGAGATCCACGCCGTCGAGAACGGGCACGCCAGGTGTGAAGTGGCGGCGGAGACCGCGGCAGAGGAGCGGGGATTCGTTCATGCGTCGTGCAGGCGCGCGTGCTCCGCGCGCAGGAGGTCGAGGAGTTCGTCGAGCGGCAAGCCGTGCACCACCGCTTCGGCGAGAAGGGCGCGCGCGGTCGCGCGCAAGGGCGCTTGCCGCGCGTCCGCGCTCGGCGGTCGCGCTGGCGTGTCGGCGACGAAGGTCCCGGAGCCTTGACGGCTGAACAGGAAACCGGCGCCTTCGAGTTCGTCGTAGGCCTTCTTGACGGTGAGCGGCGCAATCGCGAGCAGCACGGCGAGCTCACGGTGGGAGGGCATGCGCTCGCCGGGCTTCAGATCGGCTTGTGCGATCGCCTCAATCACCTGCCGCACGATCTGGCGGTAGATCGGGACTTCGGTGCCTGGCTGGACGGTGAGGGCGATCGGCATCGCTGACAACTGTTATAACAGACCATATCACTAGGTCAAGGGGACGCTGCAGAGGGGGGGTGGAGCGCTCCTTAAGTTCTTTAGGAGTCGTTCTGGCGCGCACCGTGCATTTTGCCGAGCAGCAGCGCCAGCCCGAGGCCGGCTGCGGCGAAGGGCAGCACGACCGCAGCCAGCGCGGCAGGACCGAAGCCGATCGCGGCCAATCCTTCGTAGCCCTGTACCACGAGCACGTCGCCACCACGGTAGATCAGGGTGTCCATCAGCGGCTTGGATTGAAAACGCGCGCGGCGACCCGCCACCGTGAACAACACTTCTCGCGCCGGCTTGCTCATCGCGAACTCGGACACGCGCCGGGAGACTTCGACGCCGGCCACCACCATCAGCGCGGGTGCCGCGGCGAGCGCGCCGAATCCGAGCAGAGTCACGAGCGGCACCACCGCCAGCGTGAGCCCGACACCGAAACGAGGAAGGATTCTTCCGGTGAGGAAGACCTGCAGCAGCAGCGTGGCGGAATTGGTGATCAGATCCAGGCGCGCGAGGAAGGCGCCGCGTGCGCCGCGGTCGGGGAACTCGGCGCGCACCATGCCGGACTTCAGCACGTAGAGGAAACCGCTGCCGACCAGAAACAGGAGCAGATAGATCGTGACCGTGCGCAGATAGCGATCGGTGAAGAGCGCTTGGAGGCCGCGCCACCACGGATCACGAGCTTCATGCGCAGCCTCGTGCTGCGCCGTCCGCTGCTCCGGAACGACGCCACGCGCCAAGCGCAGCGCGAACTCGAGCGAAACCGCTGCCGCGAGCACCAGGGGCGCCGTCCCCGTGCGCTCGACGAGGAAGGCGGTGACGGCGTTGCCACTCACCGCACCGAGCGAGATGCCGGCGGCCACGAGACCGAACACGCGTTTACCCTGCTCGCTGCGGAAGGCCTCCGAGGCGAGCGACCAGATCAGGCTGAGGACGAAGAGGTTGTAAACGCTGACGAAGACGTAGAAGGCGCGGTCGGTCCACACGCGGTCGATGCCTTCCGGATCCAGGCTCCGAAACAGCGCCCAGAATCCGACCAGGACGAGCGCGATGAAGCGGTAGGTGAAGCTGACGGTGCGGCGCGGTGTCGAACGCGCGGCGAGGTATCCGTAGAACGGAACCGCCAGCAGTGCGGCGAAAAAGGTGCCCGTCCAGAGCAGGTCCAGCTCGTCGCTGTGGGTCGCCCCGACTTCGTCGCGCAAGGGCCGCAACATTCCGTAGCCGAGCCACAGCAGGTAGAGCGCTGCAGCCGAGCGCAGGACCGGGCGGCCTTCCCCCGGAGCGAGCATGCGGCGGACGGCGGACATCGGCGGAGGGCGCGACAGGCGCCCCAACAGCATGGGGTCGCGCGCGTAGCGTGTTTCCAGGAATCTCATGCACTCGCCCGCCACTCCGTCCCGTCGTCAATTTCTCGCCGGCTCCGCCGCGCTCGGTGCTTCACTCGCACTGCCGCGGGCTTCGCGCGCGCATGGGGCGTTCACTGGCAAGCCCGGCAAGCTGTTGATCCTCGGCGGCACACGCTTCCTCGGGCCAGCCGTGGTCCATGACGCACTCGCGCGCGGTTGGGAGATCACCCTCTTCAACCGTGGCAAGTCGGATCCGGGCGCCTTTCCGGAACTCGAGCACTTGATCGGCGACCGCGACGGGAATCTCGACGCACTCAAGGGCCGTGAATGGGACGCGGTGGTGGACACCAGCGCTTACGTTCCGCGCGTGGTGCGCGACAGTGCGGAGTTGTTGAAGGATCACTGCGGGCACTACGTCTTCGTGAGCACCGTCTCGGTCTATGACGACAAGGGGGAGCCGCTCGATGAATCCTCGCCGGTCGGCAGACTGGAGGATCCGAGCATGGAGCAGATCACGGGCGAGAGCTATGGTCCCTTGAAGGCTCTCTGCGAGGAAGCGGCCGAAGAGGTCATGCCCGGCCGCGTCAGCAACGTGCGCCCGGGCCTGATCGTCGGTCCCGAGGACAACAGCGGTCGCTTCACCTATTGGCCCCTGCGCGTCATGCGCGGCGGCGAAGTGCTGGCGCCCGGGAATCCGGACAAGAGCGTCGAGTTCATTGACGTGCGCGATCTCGGCGCTTTCCTGATGGAGTGCTGTGAGCGCAAGCTCGCGGGTGTCTTCAATGCCAACGGTCCCGGTTCGGGCTACTCGATGGCGGAGTTGCTCTACGGTTGCAAGACCGTGCTCGGCAGCGACGCGCGTTGGACCTGGATTCCGGACGAGGCCTTGCTGGAACTGGAGGTTGGACCCTGGATGGAGATGCCACTGTGGATCCCCGCGAGCATGCCGAACGGCGCGACCGTCTCGAAGAAAGCGGTCGCTGCAGGACTGAAGTACCGGCCCGTCGGTGACACCATTCGCGCCACCTACGACTGGGCGATCACCGAAGTGGGAACGAATCCGCGGGTGCTCGGCGGCAGCCTGAAGCCCGAGAAGGAAGCCGAAGTGCTGAAGAAGTGGGCAGAGCGCAAGGCCGGCGGCTGAGCGCCGTTTGCTACAGCCCGGGCAGGAGGTCCGCCGCCTGCGCGGCCGGATCCTTGGTGGCGATCACTTGTTCGAGCTTGCCGTCCGCGCTGATCACGTAGGTGTGGCGGCGCGGGTACTGATCCTGCGCGCTCTCGGCCGCGCCGTAAGCCAGCGCGATGCTGCGGTCGGCGTCGCTGAGCAGCGCGAAGGGGTACTGGTGCTTTTCGGCAAAAGCGCGGTTGTCGGCCACCGAGTCGAAAGATGCTCCGAGGATCACGACGCCCTTCTGTTCGTACTCGCGGATTCGATCACGGAATCCGCAGCCCTGCTTGGTTCAGCCGGGAGTGTCGGCCTTGGGGTAGAACCACAGCACGACGCGCTTGCCACGCAGATCGGCGAGCCGGACACGACCGCCGCGGTGGTCGGGGAGATCGAAATCGGGAGCGGGGGAGCCGGGTTGCAGCATGGCGATCCGGGACCCGAACAAGCGGCGCAGGAAGGTGCGGAGCATGACGAGCCCAGAGCGAGGATAGCGCGGCTACTCTGCGCTCCGTGGAACTTCTCGACGCGCTTCGCGACCGCCGCTCGATCCGCAGCTTCGATCCGCAGCATCGGCTCAGCGAGGCCGAACTGAAGCATTTGATCGGACACGCGCAGCTCGCGCCGACTTCCTTCAACATGCAGAACTGGCACTTCGTCGCGGTGGTGGACCCGGCGGTGAAGGAGCAGTTGTGGCTGGCTGCGTGGAAGCAGAATCCGGTGCGCGATGCTTCGGTAGTGGTGGTGATCACCGGCGACGATGCCGCACCGCGGCGCAGCGCGCGCTTTCTGCGCCACGCGCCACCGCCAGTTGCGCAGAGGCTCGATGCCTACGTGCAGACGCTCTACGCGCAGAACGCCGCCCTGGTGCGCGACGAAGCTTGCCGCAGCGCGGGTTTCGCCGGCATGGCCATGATGCTGGTGGCGAAGGAGATGGGACTCGACACTTGTCCGATGATTGGTTTCGATCCCGATCAGGTGTCGGCGGCGCTCGGTCTCGACGCCGGGCATCCGCCACTTCTGATGGTGACGGTCGGCAAGGCACTCGCGCCCGCCTTTCCGCGCACCGGATTCCTCGACTTCGCGGAGACGGTGTCCGTAGATCGCTTCGGAAACCACGCGCTGTCGGGCGAGCCGCCCATCTAGTCGGGCAGCGCGGCGAGCAGGATCTCGGCAGCGCGCAGCGCGATGGTGGCGTCGCCCACGCCCGAGCCGGAGTGATTGGCGCAGACCGCCACCGCCACGCGCTGATCCGGAAACACGAGGAGGAAGGATTTTGCGCCGGTCTGTGAACCTCCATGCGCGAACGCGAAGCGGCCCAGCCACTCGCCGACATCGAGTCCGAGGCTGTAGCCAGTCTCCTTGCCGGCTTTGGTGCGCTGAGAAGTGCGCATCAGAGTGCGGGTTTTCGCGCTCAGCACCGGACCGTCTGCGTCAAAGGCGCGGGCGTAGCGCACGAGGTCGAGCGGTCGAGCGAGGAATCCGCCGCCAGGCCATTTGTAGGCGATGTCGTCGCGCGGGACTTCGATGACCTTGCCGAAGTAGGTCGCGTAGAGCGCCGCAGCGTCTGTGAGCTCGGCGGCGGGGTGCTCGGCGCTGACTCCGTCCATCGCAAGCGGCGCGAAAATGCGTGCCTGCAGCAGCGCGCGGTATTCGGTCTTGGCGGCGGCTTCCACGACCGCGCCGAGCAGATTGAAACCGTAGCTGCTGTAGAGATATTTTTCGCCTGGTGCCTGCGCGAGCGGGCGGTGCGCGAACACGCGCAGGCCGTCGCCGACGCGGTGATAGCTTCCGGGTTCGAATCGATCCTCATTTCCGTAGTGCGGCATGCCGGACAGGTGACCGCCGAGCAGGCGTGCAGTGATCGCGCCCTCGGCGTGGCGCGGAAAGTCGGGGAGGTAGTCCTGGATTGGCGCGTCCAGATCGAGCACGCCTTCCTCCCACAGCAGCGCGGTCATGACGCCAGTGAAGGATTTGGACACGCTCGCGAGACGGAAGCGCGTTTCCGGCGTGGCGGCGCGTTGTTCGGCGACGTCCGCCCAACCCCAGGCGAAGGCGCGCGTCTCGTTGCCGATGCGCAGCGCGAGTCCGATCGCCGGTGCCGGATCCTGTGCCGTGGCTTCGACGACGGCTGCGTGCGCCGCCTCGAAGGCGGCCTCCATGCCGGCATCGGGTTGCTGGACGAGGAGAGGGAGAAGAAGCAGGAGGATCGCCGTCACACCGCCATCCTAGGAGCGAATACCATGCTGAGCCCCGACAACTCGGTCGGGCCGTCCATTCATGAAACTGAAGACCACTCGCGGGGGCCGTGTGCTTCCCGCCCTTGCTCCTTTCTTCCTCCTCCTCGGTCTCGGTTGCAGCCACGAAGCAGCGCACGACGCTCTGACTGGCGGCGCTGGCGCCGGAGCCACCACCTCCAAGGATCCGATCAAGTACACCGCGATTCCGGACAAGAACGCGACGGAACTCATCGAGAAGTACAAGCTCGTCTCGGACTACCTCGCCAAAGAGCTCGGCGTGCCCTTCGAGTACGTGCCGACCACCGATTACAACGCCTCCATCGAGCTCTTCAAGTCCGGTGACGCGATGCTGGCTTGGTTCGGCGGCCTCACTGGCGTGCAGGCGGTGGCCGCAGTTCCCGGCGCGCGCATGATCGCGCAAGGCAAGGTGGACCCCGCCTTCAAGTCCTACTTCGTGGTGCACGAAAGCGTGAACCTCCAGAAGTCGGATGCCTTCCCCATGGGGCTCAAGGGCATGAGGTTCACCTTCGGCTCCAACCAGTCCACCAGTGGGCGCTTGATGCCGGAGTACTACATCCGCGAGCACACCAAAACGTCGCCGGAGGCCTTCTTCGGCATGCCCAATGCCTATTCCGGCGCGCACGACGCGACCGCCAAGTTGGTCGAGGCCGGCACTTTCCAAGCCGGCGCGCTGAACTTCCAATCCTACGACGGCATGGTCGCCAAAGGCGACCTCGATCCGAAGAAGTGTCGGATCGTGTGGGTCACGCCGACCTATCCCGATTACAACTGGACCGCGCACCCCGCGCTTGACGGGAAGTATGGGAAAGGTTTCACCGACCGCCTGCAGAAGGCGCTGATCGGCGCCAAAGATCCCGCGTTGCTCGAAGCCTTGCAGCGCAAGGACGGCATCATCGCGGCCAAGAACGAAGACTTCGAGCCGATCCGCAAGCTCGCGATCGAGTTGGGTTTCCTCTAAGGCCGGTAGGCGGTAGCGCGTGGTTGCTGCCTCCTTTTCGCTCCGCGGTGTCGGGGTCCGCTTCGGCGGGACGCAAGTCCTGCACGAGGTGGACCTCGACGTCGCGGCGGGAGAGCGCATCGCGCTGGTCGGTCCCAGCGGCGCGGGCAAGACCACGCTCTTGCGAGTGTTGAACGGCGTGGTGCAGCCGACCTCGGGTCACGGCCTGATGGACGGCAGCGATCTCGCACTGCTCAAGCCGGGGGCCTTGCGCGCTTGGCGTGCGCGCGTCGGTTTCGTGCCGCAGGATCACGCGTTGGTGCCGAACTTACGCGTGGTCCAGAACGTGGTCAGCGGACGGCTCGGCAGTCGTGGGTTCTGGAGCGCGGCGCGTTCCTTGACCTTCCCGAAGTCGGAGGATCTCGAGCATGCGCTGGCCATTCTCGACCGCGTAGGCATCGGCGAGAAGCTCTACGCGCGCACCGACACGCTCTCTGGCGGGCAGCAGCAGCGCGTCGCGATTGCGCGCGCGCTCTTCCAGCAGCCCGACGCCCTCCTCGCCGACGAGCCAGTGGCGAGCGTGGATCCGGCGCGCGCGCGCGATCTGATTCACCTGCTCAGCGAGCTCGCTGCGGAGCGTGGACTGACGCTGATCGCCAGCCTGCACGACCTCGAACTTGCGCGCGAGTTCTTCCCGCGCGTGATCGGATTGCGCGCGGGCCGCAAAGTCGCCGACGGTGCCGCCGCCGCGCTGAGTGCCGCGGAAGTGCAGGCGCTCTATCGGCTGGAGCCGGGCGATGCGAAGTAGCCGCGCGCTACCACCGCCTCCGCTGCCGCTCGGGCGCCGTGGCCTCACTCTGCTCCTGATCACGGTCGCGGCTGCGTTGGCTTGGTGGGGTCTCGACCTTTCGCTCGGTCAACTCGGCGCGGGCAGCGGAGGCGGTTGGTCCTTGGCCGGCGATTTCTTCGGCGCCGCACTGCATCCGGCGCTCGGCTACGAGGCGGAGTTCGTACCCGAGGGCACGCAACCCTTCCTGCTGCGCGTGCTCGAGTCAGCGCGCAAGACGGTGGTGTTCGCCGCCGCGGGCATGAGTCTCGCGCTGCTGCTCGGCATCGTGTTCGGCTGTCTGTCTTCGGAGTCGTGGTGGGAAGGACGCGGGCGCGCGGGCGTCGCCGTACGCTGGGTGCTGCGCGCCTTCATCGTGGCGATGCGCTCAGTGCACGAGTTGCTGTGGGCAGTGGTCTTCCTCGCCGCCTTCGGCGCAGCACCAGCCACCGCGGTGATCGCGATCGCGCTGCCCTTCGGCGGCACGCTCGCGAAGGTCTTCTCGGAGATGATTGACGAAGCGCCGCGTCGGCCGTCCGACGCCTTGTTCGCGCTCGGCGCGACCACCGCGCAACGCTTCCTCTTCGGACTTCTGCCCGCCGCCGCGCCGGACATGGCGGCCTACGCCTTCTACCGCTTCGAGTGCGCAGTGCGCTCGGCGGCGGTGATGGGATTCTTCGGCATCACCACGCTCGGCTATTACCTGCGGCTCTCCTTCGAGAACCTGCACTTCCGCGAAGTGTGGACCTATCTCTACGCACTGATCGCGGTGGTGTTGATCCTCGAGGGGTGGAGCGCGCTCCTGCGGAGGAGGTTCGTGGCATGAATTCCGAGGCCCGCCTCGCCGCGTTCCGCCGCGCGCGTCCGCGCAATCGCCGGCTACGCCTGAGCCTGCTCGCGCTGCTGGTTCTGAGCATCTACTCCTGGTGCTCCGGCGATTTCGACGCCGCCGATCTCTTCAGCGCGCAGCGGCTCGGCAATCTGGAACGCTTCCTGACGGTGGACGCCGTTCCGCGTCCGCTGCGCGACGGCGCAGAGTCGGGTGAGTTGCGTACCTGGCTGAGTGAGCAGTGGAACGGCCGCGGTCTGCAGGCCGCCGGCCTCTCGCTGGCGATCGCAGTGCTCGCGATCGTGCTGGCCGGCGCCGCAGCGGCTTTTCTTTCCCCCTTTGCCGCGCGCAGCTTGATGATCTGCGATCCTTACGTTCCGCACACCCGGCACAACCGCGCCTGCCACGCGGGCTGGCGCGCGATCTGCTCCGCGACGCGCCTGCTCGCAGTCCTGCTGCGCGCGATCCCGGAGTACGTCTGGGCCTTCGTGTTGCTCGCGATCTTCGGTCCCAACGCCTGGCCGGCGGTGCTCGCGCTCGCGATCCACAACGCCGGCATCCTCGGCCGCCTCGGAGCGGAGACCATCGAGAATCTGCCGCCGAGCCCGATGGCGGCGATGCGCGCTTCCGGGGCGAGCCGACGCCAGATCACCCTCGCTGCGCTCTTCCCGCTGGCGCTGTCACGCTTCCTGCTGCTCTTCTTCTATCGCTTCGAGACCTGCGTCCGCGAGTCCACCGTGCTTGGCATGCTCGGCGTGCTCTCCTTGGGCTACTGGGTCAGCGAAGCGCGCGCGCGCTTGCGCTACGACGAACTCCTGTTCCTGGTCGCGCTCGGCGCGCTGTTGGTGATGCTCGCTGACGTCGTCAGCCAACTCGCGCGCCGTTTCGTGCGCGAGAGCGGGCGCTGAGCGTGCTCACTGCCAGGGCGCCGGATTCGGCCACACCGCGATGCCATTCGCGCCGGTGTCGGTCGCGCCACCGAGTGAAACCTTGCCGGTGGTGGTGAGCGCGAGCGGCACGTCGCCGACCTTGCTCATCGTCGCGAGATCGATCACGGAGAAGTAGTTCTCGAACTTGTGCGTGACGTACGCGTACCGACCGCCCACTGTATTGCGTCCGAACGCGACGCCGTGCGCGCCGTCGCCGGTCCAGATCTGTGCGACGATCGCTGCGGCGGCGTTGGGATAACCGATCGGATCGGCTGCTTTCCACGCGTCGATCACGGTTACGTAGCTGCCGCCTGCCGCCACCACGTAGCGGCTATCTGGAGTGAAAGGAACCTGGATCGCACTGGTGCCGATCATCACGTCGCGAATGTGCTGCTCACCCACGAGGTCATAGAAAGAGACGCTCATGCCCATGCCGTTGCCGCTCGCCGCGAGCTTGCCATCGCGCGAGGCGGAGGCGCCGAGTGGGTAGAAACCGGTCGGCAGCAGTGCGGTCTCGGTCAGCGTCGCCGCGTCGATGATGCTGAAGGTTGAGTCCAGCGAGTTCGCGCTGACGATCTTGCCTGAGGAATACCACACGCCGTGCGGACCGTAGCCGGAGAGCACGGAGAGTTGCGGGTAGCCGCCGGAACCGCACAGGCTCCAAGGACCGGGACCTTGCGTGAAGCGGCGCACGTGATTGGTGCCCTCCATCGTCACGTACCAGTAGTTGCCGGACCAGTCGCTAGTGATGTGGGCAGGAGAAGCCCCTACGACGCAAGTGCCGGTGACTGTGCGCGACGCCACGTCAATGCGGCTAACGGTGGCGTCGAACCAGTTGGTCACCACCGCCTCGGAGCTCCCGGCACCGAACCAGATGTTGTGCGGATTGTTGCCGACTGGGATCAAGTCGGTGACGGTCCAGGTCGCCGCGTCGATCACCTGAACCACCCCATCCTTGGCCTTACCGGGCCAGTCCTGAAACTGCGCGCAGATCCAGATTTCTCCGACACCGGGCACTGCGGGGAGGGGGCCGGGCGAATGCACCGAGTAGCTCGGAGGAGTAAAAGTGCCGCCGACGTGTACCTCGGCCTTCATGTAGGGATGGATTCCGCAAAGAAGCGTCTTCACGCCGGGCTGCGCGAAGCGCAGATAGAACTCGCCACCCGGTCCGAGCGGACCGGAGTTGATCCCGTGTTTGCCACCACTCATCAGCCAGTCGAGCTCGACTACCGGGTGATAGGTGGATCCGGCGTTGATGAAGCGCACCGTCTCCCAAGCTTGAACCGCGACTTGAGGCGGGGAGAACCACGGATCTTCGTCGAGGATCTGCACGGTGGCAACCGCGGTCGGGGGGGGGCGGTATGCAGTCGGCAGTTGACTGACGAAGAGCGCTAGCCGGGCGAGGTCTTCGTCGCTGATCGCTTGCGGCGGGAACGCGGGCATGGCCGGAGGATGTCCGGCGCGGACATGGCCCACCACGCTGAACGGGTTGTAGCCGGCGATCGGCGGCGCGATCGCGGTCGGCTCGATCCATGAGGTGCCGCCGAATCCCGCATCGCCGTGACAGGTGGAGCAGTTCGCGCGGAACAGCGCCCGGGGCGACCCCAGCTGCATCGCCGGCGGATGGCCGACGCCGGGGGGAGAAATCGCCGAGAAGGAGGTCGTCTGGGCGAAGGCCGGACCCGCGAACAAGAGCGCGAGGATTGCCAGAACACGGATGGTGAGGAGGGTCGTCTTCACGGGAATACCCACTGGAACTCTAAACCATAGAAGAAGATCTGGATATCTATAAAAGCATCTGAAATAGACACACCTGTCTCCAGGTGGGCTTGCGGTTCCTTGACCCGCGGTCCGCGCGTCTAGCGTGCGAACTCGGCCGGGATCCCAGCGGCTTCGAAGCGCGCGTCGCGGTCGGCGACGAAACGCTGGATGCCGGCGGAGAGATGCTTCGGATCGAGGTGCGCCTCTTCGATGATTTCGTCGAGCGCGCCGCCGGTGCGCCAGCGATCGTCCCAGTCGGAAGTCATCGCGTACTTGGCGGCGGTGGCATGCGCCGTCCACAGCGTCATCGCGATGCGACCACCGTTGGTGATGAAGCTGCTGTTGAACCAGTCCTCCTTCGTCACCAGTTTGTCGCGCCAAACTTGCGGCTGGCGCAGGAAGAGCTCGTGGCTGATCGCGGCGACCAGTTTGACGTTCGGGCCACTGCCGTTGAAGAAGCCCTGCTCCAGCAGTTTGATCACGCTCGCGGTGGAGGAGGTTCCGCGCACGAAGAGGCAGCCGTCCTTGGGACGCGCGGCGTCGTAGTCGCGGATCAGATAGGCACCCTTGGCGGCCTCCATGTGCGAAGCCATGCCGAGCTTGGCGCGGTCGGGAATGCTGACGTTCGGGCGCGTGAGGTGCAGCGCCACGATCGGTGCATCTTTGACGCCGAGCGCCGCCATCAGCACTGGTCCGACCTCGTTCGGTTCCCACGGGTGCAAATCCATCACCAATCCGCGCGGGAAGAGTTGCGTCACCATCGGCGAGTAGATGCCGAAGTGCGTGCGCGAGTCCTCGGCGGTCTCCGGACCGCTGTGGCCGGCGACCCAGATCACCTTGCCGTGCTTGAACGGCGAATCCTGCACCAGTTGTGAGTACAGACGCATCGGCCCGTACTTGAGGTAGGAGAAGGAGCCGTAGGTCGAACACGCGCCCCAGAAGCCTTGAAACTTCTGCTCGGGCCCGTTCGAGAAGTTGGTGCTGGCGAGGCCGCACATCAGGCCGGCGTTGCCGAACTCGGTGATGCAGGTTGGCAGCAGCGCGCCGCCGGTGTTGTTGTTGCGGTCGTACCAACCGAAACCTTCCGAAGCGCCGTGGGCCTCGGCGAAGCCGAGGATGTTGGTGGACTCGGCGAGGTCCGCGCTGCACGCGATCACCACCGGACGGCCGTATTTCTTGCGTCCCACCGCGTTCAGGTAGGCGCCGACCTTCGCGAAACCTTTGCGATTCGGCTGGCTTTCGCCCGGCTTGAAGTAGTAATCCGCGGGCAACTTGGAGGGATCGGTGAGCTCGGGGTCGTCAGCCGGATCCACCTGATTCAGGCGCATGCCAGGAAGCGTCTGCGGCACCGAATCACCAATCGCGACCAGACGGTCGGCGAGCCAAGCGCAGAAGGTCTCGTCGTCGAGCAGCGAGAGCACGGTCTGCATGTTCTTCGCAGTCTGCTCGCGGAAGGCAGCGGCCTCTTTCGGCGCGGGCTGATCCACGCCCTCGAACTTCAGGCCGTACTTGTCGGCGAACTCCTTCTTGCTCGCCCAGAACAAATCAGCATTCGGTTTGTGCGCCGCGCCGTGCGACTTGTAGCCAGTGACGCCGTAACCGCGCCCTTTGGTGGTCTGGAACCAACTGCACTTGGGCTGATCACCGATCGCGAACACGTTTTCGATCAGCGTACGCAGGACTGCTTCGTAGTCGTGACCGTGCGGAGTGCCGCGCGTGCGCCAGCCGTAGCTGTCGAACCAGGACTGCGGATCGCCATAAACCATGGTGGAATAGACGCGCGGATCGATGCCGTTGTCGTTCCAGTCCACCAAGTAGTTGAGGTTGCCGAGGCCGAGGCCCCAGGCGGTGTGCTTGGCTTCGTGATGGCAACCGGCGGTGAGTCCGCCCTCGCCTTCGATCGCAAAAACCTTCACTTCGGAATCAATGCCGGCGGCCTTGGCCGCCATCGCAATGCCGACTGCCGGCGGTCCGCCGTGGCCGCTGGGTCCGGTGTTGGCGCGGAAGATCAAGGTCTTGCCCTCGGCTTCGGCGTGGCCGGGCAGGCCCTTGTTCTTGCGCAACTTCAACAGGTCCGGCCACAGCAAAGTGCGTTCCTCGCCGCCGTGCACCGTGTATTTCGCGTCGCCCGTCTTGGCATGCATGCGGCGCAGCGCTTCGTTGTAGATCGCGAGCATCGCGTAGATCACCGGCGTGCAGTGACCGGCGACGAGCACGAAGCGGTCCTGCAGGCCCTTCTCCGGATGCCGCACGTCCCATCGCATCACACCGGAAAGCGTCAGCGAGACCAGCAGCGGTTGTTTGCTGCGCGAACCGCCCGGATGGCCGCTCTGACGCAGATTCAGCATCAGATCAATCAGTTGATCCACCATGTCGCCGACCTGGGCGAAACGGGCGAGATCGGGCGCGAGCGAGGCGAAGGACGGGGCGGGGCGGGACATGGGACCCTCCCAGTTTAGGGCTACCCGCCGATTCGTTCAGGTACGCACCGCGTCCGGGCGGTTCGAGGCCGGCCCGGCTGGCGGCACCCCGACGCCATGACGTTCGAAGCCGTGCTCCCGCATCAGGTCGGCGGGATAGATGTTGCGGCCGTCGAAGATCAGCCGCCGCTTCATCAGTCTGGCCATGCGCTCGAGATCGGGAAGGCGGTATTCGTTCCACTCGGTGCATAGCACCAGCGCCTCGGCGCCGGCGAGGGCGTCGTAGGGCTCTGTGACGTAATCGACGGCATCGCCGATCAAGGCACGGGCGTTGTCGATTGCCTCCGGGTCGTGCGCTGCGACTTTGGCGCCGCGCTCGAGCAAGCCGCGGCAGACTTCGATCGCCGGAGCCTCACGCATGTCGTCGGTACGTGGCTTGAAGGAGAGGCCCCACACCGCGATGCGTACGCCGCGCAGGTCGTGGCCGAGCACGGCGTCGAGCTTGTCGAGCATCATGGTCTTCATCCCGGCATTCACTTCCTCGACGGCATCGAGGATCTGGAACTGATAACCGTGGTCGCGCGCGGTGTGGATGATGGCCTTGACGTCCTTCGGGAAGCAGGAGCCGCCGTAGCCGATGCCCGAATAGAGGAAGGATTTTCCGATCCGCCCGTCGCTGCCGACGCCCTGGCGCACCTGGTTGACGTCGGCGCCAGTCAGTTCGCAGAGGCGCGCGATCTCGTTCATGAAGGAGATGCGCGTGGCCAGCATCGCGTTGCTCGCGTACTTGGTCATTTCCGCGGAGGTCGGATCCATGCGGTAGATCGGCGCGCCGTTGCGCACGAAGGGGGCGTAGAGATCGGCCATGAGCTCGAAGTCTTCGTTCGACTCGACACCCACCACCACACGGTCGGGCTTGAGGAAGTCGTCCACCGCAGCGCCTTCCTTCAGGAACTCCGGGTTCGAGCAGACCGAGATCGCGTGCTTGGTCTGCTTCTGCGCGCGCTCCTTGACCCGCGCGGCGGTGCCCACCGGCACCGTGCTCTTGTCCACGATCAGCTTCGGTCCATTGGCGCAGCGGCCGATCTGCTCGGCTACTTTCCACACCGCGCCGAGATCGGCAGAGCCGTCGTCAGCGCTGGGCGTGCCGACTGCGATGAACACCACGCGGCATTCCTCGACCGCGGGCTTGAGATCGGTGGTGAAGCGCAGGCGCCCGTGCTTCACGTTCGAGCGCACCAGCTCCTCGAGCCCCGGCTCGTAAATGGGAATCAATCCCTCCTGTAGGCGCGCAACCTTGGCGGCGTCAATGTCCACGCACCACACGGAGTTGCCCATCTCCGCGAAGCAGGTGCCGGCGACGAGGCCGACGTATCCAGTTCCGACAATTGCGATTTTCATGGTTCAGCGGGGCTAGTCGTCCCTCTCTACATCGTCCACGTAGCCGGCTTGGTTGAGGGCCGTGGAGACGTGGTCGGGCTCCGCGACTAGGCGCAGGGGAAAAGCGGGAGTCTGCGGCTCCAGGCGAAGGGAGGCGAGGGCACGGCGCAGGAAGGCGTCCGGGTCGTCCCAGCCCTCGAAGCTGCGCGACGTCCGCTCCGCCGGATCAGCGTTCAGATCGAAAATGCGGGAAACCTTCAGTTTTGCGTCGAAGATCAGCTTCTCGCCGCCCTCGCGCCAGCCGATCAATTCGATCTCCTTGGTGGGCCGCAGCAGGTCCATGCGCACGCTGTGATCGCCACCGCCACCGGCGAGCAGTGGGCGCAAGCTGGCGCCGCTGCGGCCGGTCCAAGGGGTTGCTGCGGCGAAATCGAGCAGCGTCGGTGCGACGTCGGCGAGCGAAACGCTGCCGCTCACGCGCGCTCCGGCCGGTACCAGCCCGGGTGCGCGGATCAAGAGCGGTACGTGCATGACTTCCTCGTAGAGCGTGAGGTGATGGCCGCGATTGCCGTGCTCGAGGAATTCGTCGCCGTGATCGGAAGTGACGAGCAGGATCACGTCATCGGCGATGCCCCACTCCTCGAAGCGCGCGTGGAGGCGTGCGATCCAATCATCGGTGTAGCGGATCTCAGCGTCGTAGAGTGCGAGCAGTTCGCGCTTCAGGTCGTCGGTGAAAGGAATCTCTTCCTTGAGCAGCTCGTCGCCCTTGGTGCGCCCGGAGTCCTGCGGCAGAAAGCGCGCACGGTGTTCTGCGGGCGGAAAGTAGTCGTAGTGCGGATCCCAGAGGTGCAGGAAGAGGAAGAAAGGTTCGCGGTAGCGATCCTTGCGCTCCAGCCAGTCCATCGCCTTGGTGATCACCTGCTCGGCGCACTCGGCGTCGGTATGGGATTGGTCGTGGATCTGCTCGACCTCGTTGCTCTTGCCGGCCTCCGCGAGCTGCGCGCCGGCCTCACGGCTGGCGAGGTAGGCCACGCCCGGCTGATAAACGTCGAAGCCGTGTCCGAAGCCCCAGACGTTGTGAAGGAAAGGTCCGGAGAAGAAGCCAGCAGTTTGATAGCCGCTGCTCTTCAACCGCCCGCTGATCAGTTCGAGCTCCTCGGGAATCCGGTACTTGCGCGTGCGCACGAAGTGTTCGCGCGGATGCATGCCAGTGAGCAAGGTGACGTGGCTCGGCAAGGTCCACGGCGAGGCTGCCGAGGCCTTCTCGAAGAGCGCGCCCTCGCGCGCCATCTTGGCGAGGAAAGGCGTGGTTTCTTCTCCGGGCGCAGTCTCCGAACGATGCCCGTACGGAGTGCAACGATCGGCGCGCAGGGAATCAATCGAGATCAGCACGATCGGGCGGCGGTCGCCGTAATCGGGCGGCTCGGCGGCTTGCTTGGCGCAGGCTGCGAGCGCGAGGATCAGCAGCGGAAGGAAGCGGTCGGCGCGCGCAGCTCGCACGGGATCATTCTAATCGCGCGCGCGGGGTCCACGCCGCCCCGACCAGCATCGCGCAAGGCGCAAGCAAGTGCAGCAGCAGGCGCTCCGGAATTCCCTTGTCCCGCAGACTCGGGAAGAACCAGGGTGTGATCAAGAGAATCACTGCGTAGAGCGCGAGGCCGCCAGTCGCGAGCAGCGCGAGCCAACGCAGCTCCGCTTCGCGCCAGCGGCGCACGGCGATCAGCAGCGCAACGAACACCGCGGGCCACAGCAGTCCCCAGGTCAGGACGTCCGCAAACTCGCTGCCGAAGGCGCGCGCCACCTGCACCCGGCGCTGCAGACCGCTGCCGCCGACGGCTTCCTCTTCCGCTTCCGAGAGCATGGCGGCGGGCACTGTTTCCGCGGGTTCCTCCATGCCGCCGAGCGCTTCCATCAAGCGCGAGAATGAGAATTGCTCGCCGTAGTTCTCGTCAATCGCGGGGAGTTGCGCGCGCACCCACAACCAAGGCGCGATGCAGAGCAACGCGGCGAGCGCGCAGGCGAGTAGCGGCCGCAGGCGGGGGCGCGTCGGCAGCGCGAAGCTGAGTGCCGCCGCGGTGAAGAAGACGCCGCTCAGTGCCAAGCCTTCGTTCTTCATCGCCGTCATGCCGCCGAGCAGCAGACCGGCGCCGAGGCCGGCGCGTCGGCAATTCGCGCGCTGTGCGGCGAGTGCGAGCGCGACGGCACCGGCCAGCATCGCGGCGAGCGGGAGGTCGGCCCCGCCGCCGAGGGTGACGCGGTTGCTGAGGCCCGCCTCGCTCAGATCCTGCGCTCCGAGTTCGAAGAGGTTGCGCACGTAGAGCATGGGCGTGCAGGCCGCCAGCAGCGCCGCGCGTCGCGCGGTGGCGCGCGAGATCCCGCGCAGGGCAAAGGCCACGGCGCCAGGCAAGCACAGCGCCCACCACGCCAACGGCGCCTGCACCCAACGATCGCTCCAGCCGCCGAGTTGCGCAGCCCAGGCCTCCATCACCGGAAGACCGAGCGGGTAGTTCGGATGCGTCGCGATGCGTCCGTAGCCGAGCGGACCTTCGAGCCCGAGCAGGGCTTCGTCGAGCACCGTGCCTTCGTAGTGAAGGATTTTTCCGCGGTAGGCGAAGTGCAGAATCGGGTCGAAATCGTTCAGCGGCAGCGCCAGGGTGAAGAGCGCGGCACCGATCCCGAGCGCGCCGAGCAGCAATGCCGCCGGCCGCGACCAGCCGAGCGGATCGTGCGAAACTTCGCTTGCTTGCCGATGGCGTCGCCACAGCAGCCAGCCGGCGGCGGCGCCTCCTGCGAGGGTCACGCCGTACACGGCAGCGAACGGCAGACCGAACGCAACGCCAGCGGTGCCGAGCACGCAGATCGCAGCGCTTCCGAGCAGATAACTGAGCGAAATCTCTTCCCAGAGGCTGCGCGGCAGCAGGGCGCGCGTCGGCAGCAGGATGCGCCCGATCGCCCAGGCAATCGGCCAGAACAGCAGCGCGCCGAACACGATCACCGTGGCGTCTCCGACCACTGGCGCGCGCGCTCCAAAGGCACGAGCTCCCAGTCCACCAAGCGGAAGTCCACGTTAGGACTCTGCAGCAGCACCCAATCCGCGCCGACCGCCTCCGCGGCGGCGAGCTCCTCGGGCAACAAGTTGCGCGTGGGCGCCGAGGTCGAACGCGCGAGCTTAGTGAGGCTACGGTCCGCCATGTGGAAGTAGCGCACCTGGCTCCAGGTATCGGACTGATTGATCTCATCCACCCAGCGGAAGTACTGCATCACGTAGCCGCTCGCTTCGACCGGATTGCGCAGATAGAGGCGGCGTGGCGCAAGTGCGTAATTGAGCATCAGGAACCAGCGCGAGCGCGTCGCAGCAGTGGGGTAGCGCTGGCCCGCGAGCAGCAGGATGCGCGCCTCGTCGGCATCCGCCTCGGGGATCTTTGTGCGCAGGTGCTCGACGAAGAGTTGGAATTCAGGATCCAGCCACGCCGGCCAGGTCGGTCGGCCGCCATTGATCACTTCGATGCCGACCGCGTCGGTGGCCTCGCCGGGAATCATGGTCGTGAAGTCCACGATCAAGGGCCGCGCGAGCGCCGCCGCGAGGCGAGCCCAGTCGAGTTCCCGATGCGCGCGCTCGTCTGCGATCACGCACAGCAACTGTGCCATCGCCGAGGCGCTGTAAACGCTGTTCGCGTCGCAGCGGCGGATCTCGACGCCTTGCTCAGCCAATCGCTCGAGCGCAGCCTCCACCAACGGCGCGCCGCGCTGCTCCGCCGACGTGCCGAGCACGGCAATCACGCTCTTGCCGCGCGCTGGCAGCACCTGTTTGAGGAGTTGGAGCGCCCCCGTGCCCGAGTTCTCGTGCGGCGCATAGCGCTCGCGGGTGGGAAGGAATCCGTCGCTCGCCGCGAGACCGGTCGCAGCGATCAGCCACAGCAGCACGCCGATGGCGCCGAGCATCTGAATCCTCACCAGCCAGGCAAGCGGCATGGCTGGAGGATACTCTGGAGACGTTGTCGGCCCAAACTCCGATCAAGTACCGCAGCGTGCTGATCGCGCTCGTGATCGGCGCGCTGCCCGCACTCCTCACGCCTTGGATCGCGCCGGATCTGCTCCGAGGTCACGATCTTGCCATCGCCGCCGCAGCGCTGGCACTGCTGCTGCTTGCGGTCCGACTACCCTTGCGCCCGCTTCCGTTCGCGGAGCGGCATCTGATCCTCCTTGCGCTCACGATCGCAGCCGCACCGACGCTGCTCGGGGCGTATCGACTCGCCGCGCCGGTGAGCAACGACGAGGGCGCTTACCTACTCCAAGCCGAACTCTTCGCCGAAGCGCGGATCGAGGAGCCGATTCCGCAGCCCGCCGAGGCCTTTCGCCGTCGTCAGGTGCATGAGAACGAGGAGCGCGGCGTGCGCTTTGCCAAATACCCGCCGGGTACTGCGCTCGCGATCACGCCGGCCACCGCGCTCGGTTTCCCCGCGATGTCCACACTGCTGGCGGGTGCTGCGAGCGTGCTTCTGCTGGCCGCCGTCGGACGGAGTCTGGGATTGGCGCGGCCCGCGCTCGCGGCGCTGTTGTTGGCGCTCTCGCCATTCTTCCTGCTCGTGCAGACGAGCTTTCAATCCCAAGTGTATACCTTGCCCGCCGCGCTCGGAGGCTATCTCGCACTGTTGCGCGGCGCGCGCACCGCCACGCCGCGCCGGGCTTGGTTTTGGGGAGCATTGCTCGGTGCCGGTGCCGGTTGGATTTTCCTCTGCCGGCCCTTGACCGGACTCGCTTTCGCCGCCGCTTGCGGCTTCGGTGCGCTTCGCTCGGACCGCCGCGCGCCTCTGCTGTTCGGCGCCGTCCTCGCCGGACTTCCGCTCGCCGCCCTCTTCCTCGGCTTCAACGCGTGGTGGACCGGAGACGCCTTCCAAACCCCCTACGATCTCTACGCGCGGAGCATCGGCCCCTTTCGCGCCGACGGTTCCCCGCTGGACGTGTACGGCAACGGCGCCTTCCTACCGATGCTGATGGATCAGTGGGGCCGTTGGTCGGTGGCCTTCGCTGGAATCCTCGGCGCCGTCGCCCTAGGTTTCTGGGGTTTGTTCCGCGTGCGCGCACGCGACGGAGGCGCTGGCCTCCTCTTCGCCGCGGCAGCACCGCTCGCCTATTCCTTTCACTGGTATCCGGGGCACTGGGCCTATCTCGGGCCGCTCTATTGCTATGAGTCCCTTGGTTTGCTCATCGTTGGCGCTTGCCTCCTGCTGCAGGAGCTGCCGCCGCGCTGGAGTCGCGCCTTCGCCCTCGCTGCTCTCGTCGCCGGACCGGTCGCTTTCAGCGCCCGTTGGCCACTCATGGTGAAGGAATCCGATCTACGCAGCCTGCCAGAGCGTCTCGCGCGCTCCGAGACTCCCCCTGGTGCGGTCGTTTTGCTGCCACCGGGGCTGCGGAGCGTGGATTCCGCGAAGTACTGGAGTCCCTCGCGTCCACCGCGCGACGCACAGGCGCGCGTGCTACTGCGTGCGCTGCCGCAGCGGAGTCTGCCGGAACTGTTGCGGGAGGCGGGCTTGGAAGACCGTCCGGTGTATGGCTTCGTGCCGGACGAGCGCGGGGGTGGTCGCCTGGAAGCTCTGAAACTCGAGCTCTAGCGGTTCTTCAGCAGCCTGCTGAGCTCCGCTCAAGGGCTGGTGTCCGGCGCCCACGAGACGCGGCGCAGTCCAGTCTCGAGCTCCAGGCGCATGCGACCACTTGCCGTACTCAGCTCCCACGCGCCTGGCGTGAGCATCGTCCAGCGCACGAAGCCGTCATCACCCGCGGCGATCAGATCCAAGACCTCTCCATCGCGTCTCAGTTGCACCGGCTCCATCGCAGGCAGTCCGGCGACTTCGAGCTGTGCCACCGAGATCCCCCATTCCTGTACGGTTTCTTCAGGCGCTCCGTCTCGGCTTGCGAGCATCCAGGCTGGACGCGGCACGCGTCCAGGCGCGAAGACCTGCAAGAGCAGTGGGGCCGCCTCGACTTCGCATTCCACGAGTCCAGCCTCGTCCGCGAAGGCCAGCCAAGGCGCAGACTCAGGCTCAACCGCAGTGCGCGCCAGCATCAGCGCACCTGCGAGTGGCGTACCATCCTCCAGCGTCAGCCGGATGCGCAAGGTGGCTTGCTGGAGGGGCGAAAAGCTGGCGGGAATGTCCTCCAGGGCATCGAGACGAAGCTCGAGGGGGGGGGAGAGCCAGGGACCCGCCTCGCGCACGCGATGACCGGGTGCCCAGGCGAGCAGGCGCATGGGTGCGGTGGAGCGCAGCGTGAAGCGGCAGACGCCCGCCGCGTCAATCGAGGCAGTCTCTACCGCGGGATCGGTCAGGATCACCACGCCGTCGGATGCAGGGGAGCCGTCGGCGCGCAGAAGTGTGAAGGAATGCTCGCGTGCGGACGCGGGGGCGGCCTCCTCCGGAAGCGCTTCGACCGGTGGCAAGGATGGCGCCGGCGTTGGCGCATCCTGCAGCGCGAGGATGCCCAGCACGACCGCGACGGGAAGCAATGGGACCAGCAGCCAGGGCAGGAAACGTCGCATCAGTTGCTCTGCGTGCGTTCGGGCAGGGTGATCCGCAACGAACCCTCGGCATCGGCGGGTACGAATACCTGCCAGCTCTTACGTTCCGCTCCCTGGCCGTAGCTCAGGGTGTAAGGACCGCTGGGCACCGGGCCGGTGGTCGTGCCCCGACGGCCGATGTTGAAATGTTGAACGAATCCTTCGTCGGAGGTGGCAAGCGGTGCCAGTTCGGTCTGCTGACTGCTCACCTTCTGATCCCCGTTCTCGATTTCGATGCGCAAGGTTCCGGTCCGGAGCAGGAAATCGGCGCGCGATTCGCGTCCGGCATCCACGCGCAGGAGCCTGCGCGAGAGACCGCGCGGATCGCGGCTTCCGTCGTCGTTCCACATGCCGCTCGGCCACTGGCCGGGCGCGCAGACGATTAGCAAGTAATCGCCGGTCTCGACACCTCCGATCAGGAAGCCGCCCTGGTGATCGGTCTGTGTGGCGCGCATGTTGCGTACTGCATTGCGCGCGGCCACGCGGGGATCGGTGTCGGTGGTGGCTTCCTGCCGCACCAGATAGACCCCGTGATTCACTGCAGCGAGGCCCGCGCTGCGCACGTTGCCGAGCACCATGCCGCGTTCCTCCAAGTTCAGTCGGAGGCTGGCCTGGATCTGCTCACCCGCGGGCACCTCGAGGCCGTCGAGTCGGCCGAGTGCGGTTCCACCTGGGAAGGAGAAAGTCTCGCTGCTGCCGAGCGGCGCAGGATGCAGTTCCAAGGAGTAGATGCCAGGCGCGATCGCGCTGAAGGAGAAGCTGCCGAAGGCGTCCACTGGCGCGATCAGCGGATCACGGCCCGGACTGCGCAGCGTGACCTGTAGAGCGGTGAGCGTGCGCAGATCTCCCTCGACCTCGCCGAGGATGCCGCTCATCGGAGACATGCGCAGTTCCAGATCGGTGAGAGATTCCACCAGCGGCAGGTCCTCTGACTCCGACGGCGACCACGCCCGATGGTGCAATTCCACTCGATAGTCGCCGGCCAGGAGACCGTGGAAGGCGAAGGCACCGTCGGCGGCGGTGGTCGCGGAGTGGATCACCGCGCCCCCGCGCATGGAGGAATCAATTCCCGGCACGCGGTTGTTGCGCGGCGCGCTCAGCTTGCGCAGCAGAGCACGCGCACCGGCCACGGGGGTGCCGTCGGGCGTCAAGGCGCGACCGCCGAGTTGCAGGCCTTCGCGCAGGATCAGCAGCAGCGCGGGCGATTCGAAGCCGCGTCCGTCGGGACGCATGCGGATCGAATCCGACATCGCGGGGAGGTGAGAGTCGTCCCACGCCACCACTCGGAAGCGGCTCTCGTTGGCGTTGCTGAGGTCCGGACGCAAGACGAAGCTGCCGTCCGCAGCGCTCAGCGCTTCGACCAGGATCGCCGTCTCGTCGGGCGGTTGTCCAGGGTTGCTCCGGCTGCAGAGTGCCACGCGCACGCCGGCGGCCGGACGATCCGGCTCGATCTGCACCACACCTTGCAGCTCGGGCATCGGCTTCAGCACCAGTTCGACGCGCCTCGTGAACTCTTCCTCCCTGTCGAGGTTGCGTTGCGCGATCCACGTGCCCTCGCCGCCCGCGCTCAAGGAGATCGAGCGCAGCGCCATCGGCAGCGCGAAGCGGAAGCTGCCGTCGCTGGCGCTGAAGGTCTCGAGCTGAAATCGCCGGTTCGGGCTGGGCAGGCCGGAATCCACCTCGGCTTTGACGCGAATCTCCGCCCATCCTTCGCGCGCCGCATTGAGCACGATGCCATCGAGCCAGCGAATCGGTAGGAGTTGCAACTCCAAGCCGTCCACCCGCTCGCCTTCCGCGGCGGAAACGCCTGCGGACCAAGGCGAGAAGCCGGCCTCGGATTCCGCGCGCAGACGCACGCGTCCTGGTCCGAGCCGATTGAGTTGAAATGCTCCCTCACGATCGGTGATGACGGGCTCCAACTGCAGCGGTTCGATTTGGCCGAGGTCGGCGCCGGGGGAGAGTACGGTGAGATCGGGATAGGCGCGGATCGTCGCGCTGGCAACGGGTGCGCCTTCGGGACTCGTCACGTGGCCGGCGATGATGAAGCCACGTGCGAGCGCAAGATCGCCGAGATCGCGCGTGCGGCCGGGCCAGGCCGGCAGATTTTCCAGCCGCAGTAGCGCGTGCGCGGCGTCCGAGACGAGGATTTGGAAACGCAGGCCGTCGCGGGGCGCCTCCGGAAAGGCGAAGCGTCCGTCGGCACGCGTTCGCACCTTCCAGTCGGCACCGAGCCGCTCGGCGCGATCCTGACGATCGCGTGCGCCGCCCCAGCCGACCAATCCGACCGCCGTCACTTCGGTGCCGGCGGCCGGCGAACCGTCGCCTCTCAGCACGCGGCCGGTGAAGCTCGGAATGCCGAGCTTCGGGTCGTCGAAGGCGCCGAGGGAGCCATGGCCGCCACGACCGGCTTCATCCACGGTGGTGCGCGCGGTATCACCCGCGAGCGCTCCGTTGTCGAGGCCATCGGCTGCCTCCGTCGCACTCGCGGCGGAGGAGCTGCCCGTATCCGAGGCATCCGACCTCTGACTGGGCTCGTCGTCGGCGAACAGCAGCCACGCGGCCAGCGCAAGCACGACCAGGAGCAGCGGCAGGGCGAGCCGGGAAGCCAAACCTCCTCATCCTACGCGCAAGCGCGTGGCGCGTGACGGGAAACGGGCTTCGCGCAGCAAGCCTACAATCCGCAATTCTCGCGCATGAAACTTACCCGCACGCTCTTCGCCACCCTGCGCGAGGTCCCCTCGGACACCGAGGTTGCCTCCCACGCGCTGATGGCGCGCGCCGGCTTCATTCACAAGCTTGCAGCGGGCATCTACGTCTATGGACCAATGATGTGGCGCGTGTTGCGCCGCGTTGAAGGCATCGTGCGCGACGAGCACGACCGGGTCGGCTGCCAAGAAATGCTGATGCCGGCCGTTCAGCCGCAGGAGTTGTGGCTGCAGAGCGGACGCTGGGAACGCTACGTCAACGACGGCATTCTCTTCCACTTCCAGGACCGGCGTGGCAGCGCGGTCTGCCTGGGTCCGACCCACGAAGAAGTAGTGACCGATTTCGTGCGTAGCCGCGTGCAATCCTGGCGCCAGTTGCCGGTCATTCTGTATCAGATCCAGACCAAGTTTCGCGACGAGATCCGCCCGCGCTTCGGCCTGATGCGCGGCCGTGAGTTCATCATGAAGGATGCGTACTCCTTCGACGTCTCGCCGGAGGCGATGAAGCTCTCCTACGCGAGCATGCGCGAGGTGTACCGCGCGGTCTTCACGCGCTGCGGTTTGCGCTTCACGCCAGTGGAGGCCGACAGTGGCGCGATCGGCGGGAGTGGGAGCGAGGAATTCATGGTGGACGCCGATTCCGGCGAGGACGCGATCGCCGTGTGTCGTGCGACCGGCTACGCCGCGAATCTCGAGAAGGCGACTTCGCGGATCCCGCCGCCGCCGACCGCGCCGGCCCAGGTGCTCAAGCACAAGGAGGCGACGCCGGAAGCGCGCAGTTGCGACGACCTGCAGCGCCTTTTCCCGGCACTTCCGCTGGCACGCATGCTCAAAACGGTGGTCTACCAAGCGATCTGGAACGATCGCGAGCAAGCCGTCGCCGTGCTGTGCCGCGGCGATCGCCAGCTCAACGAGGTGAAGATCCTCAACCATCTCGGCGCGCTCAAGCTCGAGCTCGCCGACGAGACGACGGTGCGCTCGGCCACCGGCGCGGCGCCCGGCTTCGCGGGCCCGATCGGACTCAAGCCCGGCACTCGTCTGCTCGCCGATGCATCGGTCGAAGGCGTACAGGGCTTCCTCTGCGGCGGTAACGAAACCGGCACGCACTGGCTGGATGTCTGGTTCGGACGCGATCTCGAGCAGCCGGAAACTGCCGACTTCGGTCTGGTGCAAGCGGGCGACGAGACCGCCGACGGGAAGGGACGCATCGAGATTACTCGCGGCATCGAGGTCGGACACATCTTTCAATTGGGAACGAAATACTCCGAGGCGATGGAGGCTTGGTACAACGACGAGCAGCAGAAGAAGCAACCGATCTGGATGGGTTGTTATGGCATCGGCGTCAGCCGCGTCGCCGCAGCCGCGATCGAACAAAACCACGACGAAAACGGCATGATCTGGCCGTTGCCGATTGCGCCCTACGCGGTGCATCTGGTTCACATGAAGCCCGGTGACGAGGCGCAGGACGCGCTCGCTCAGGAGCTGCACGACGCCTTGGAGGCGCAGGGCGTGGACGTGATTTGGGACGACCGCCCGAAGGTTTCGCCCGGTGCCAAGTTCAAGGACGCCGATCTGGTCGGCGTGCCACTGCGGATCGTGGTCGGTCGTGATGCCGCGCAGCGCGGCGTGGAGTGGAGCGAGCGCGCGCGCACGGGCGAGAAGGAAGCCATCGGCGCCGACGAGGCGATCGCGCGCGCCTTGGCGCGCTGCCGCGAGGCGAGGAGAAAAGCGTGATACGCCGAGTCGGCCTACTGCTCGCAGCCGCGCTCCTCGGCTTCGTGGCGGGGGAGCCGACGCAGGAACCCGGCGCCCTGCGCGCCTGGCCCAGCCTGGAAGCCGCGGGACCTCGCGCGCCGGATGCGATCGCCTGGGAGCGCGCCGGTGAGCACGTCGGCAAATCGGTCACGCTGCGCGGGCGTGTGGTGCGCGCACACCGCAGCGACAAGGTCGTCCACCTCAATTTCCGCGAGGACTGGAAGGGTAGCTTCCAGGTGGTGATCTTCGCGAGCGCGTGGTGCGATTTCCCTGCACCTCCCGAACAGCTCTTCCTCCAGCGCGAGATTCTCGTCTCCGGAATGGTGAAAGATTATCAGGGGACTCCGGAAATCGTGGTGGAATCTCCGGCGCAGCTCCGGATTGCCGACGGCACCGCGGTGGCGGCCAATCCGCCGCTGACTGGGATCTCCGGGGCTCGCCTGCCGCCGCCGACGCGACTGCCCGGCGTACGCGTCGCGACTTGGAACCTCGAAAACTTCTTCGACGGTTGGGACGATCCCTTCCACGGCGACGAGCGCACCGAACCGGCGCTGGTCAGTGCACCGCGACGCCAGCGCATCGCCGACGCACTACGACAGCTCGACGCGGACGTGATCTGCCTGCAGGAAGTGGAAAACCGTTTTGCACTCGAGGAGTTCGTACGTGCATACCTCCCCGATTCCGGCTACCAGACCGTATTGATTGAGGGCAACGACGAGCGCGGCATAGACGTCGCGCTGCTCTCGCGCCTGCCGATCGAGTCGGCCACTTCTCATCGACATCTCCGCTTCACCGACGAAGCCGGTGTCGAGTGCCGTTTCCAGCGCGACCTCCTGCGCGTGCGCATTGGCGGCGCTCTCCAGGCCGACGTGTTCGTCGTGCACTTCAAGTCGCAGGGTGGCGGCATCGAGTCCGATCAAGTGCGCGTCGCCGAAGCACGCGCGGTCGTAGCGATTCTGCGCGCCGAACTCACGCGCGATCCGCGTTGGCGCGCGCTCGTGGCCGGCGATTTCAACGAAGTGCTCGGCGAGCCAACGCTCGACGCCTTCCTCGACTCGCGAGCCAAGGGCGGTGCTGGTCTGGCCGATCTCTGCTCGGGGACTGAGACCCCGAGCTACCACCAGGCGCCCTACGTTTCGCGGATCGACTTCTTGCTGGCCACCCCCGCGCTACTCGCCGAAACGGCGGAGGCGGGGGTGCGCGACCAGATTCCGGGCGTGGATCTACGTTGCGCCAGCGATCACTATCCTGTCGCCGCGCGCTTCGCTCCGCGCTGATCAGCCGAGGATCTCGTTCCCCGGCTTCACCTTGCGGAAGTCGCCGCGGGGCGCGTCACCAGGCGCGAGTTCGAAGATCTCGCGGTGCACGATGCGGCGCAGCTCCACGTCCACCAGCACGGTCTCGTTGGGTCGGATCACTGCCTTCAAGGTCTTGGGATCGGCGGTGATCTCGCAACTGCGGTAGTGAACGAAACCAGCTTCTGGCCGCGGCGTGATGCGCATGCCCAGTGCCGGAGCTCCGGGATGCGCCTTGCGCAGCAGTTCGTCGGCTTCGCGCGGGTCTGGTACCGCCGGACCCGCGACCATCGAATCATGATTGAAGAAGTAGCTGAGCACGTTCTTCGCGCGCAGGTTGCGCTGACGATCCTTGAAGAATCCCTGCGGCAGTTGGTTCGGATCGTGGTCGGCGCCGGTGAGCTCGAGGTCGAAGTCCTGCAGAGGATGCCCGGCGTCGTCGCGGATCCTGAAGGTCACTAGGCTGGTGCGATCGTGGATATAGCTGCGGTCGGGGAGCAGGCGGACTTTCTCGATTTCGACGAGCTCCTCCTTCTGGATCCGCTCGGTGTCGGCGTCGAACTGATCGCACAACTTCGCATAAGCATCATCGCTGCCGATGCTCAGACAGCGAAGAATGGCCGCGCTGCATTCCGCCCCGGCGCCGCCCACCTGCGGTGCGACTGCACGCATGATGCCCATTTTCTCACCTGAGTGCGCGGCGCCGGAGATCAAGCGGAAAGCGGTGCGGGGTGCGCGGATCGTCCGCGCGGCGGGAACCAAGGTGGATGCCTGCTCGCCGGTGCCCTGCACCAGCTTGAGCAGGGAAGCATTGAGATTCGCGGCCGGCACGCGCACCACTCCGTCGCTGCCGGGTTCACCGGTGTAGGAGTTGAGGTGGTCGTAGAAGCTGCGATCCACGCGTTGCCCGGTGAGCACGAAGCTGTAGGCGCCGCCGGCGGAAGGCTTCGGGAAGCGACCGCGGATCCAGAGTTCGTTCAAGCGCCACGACTCGTGGCTGCCGTGCTCCAGCCAATCGAGCACGCCGCTGCCGGGCTCGACACCGCCGGCCCAGGATTTCATGCGGCTGAGCCGACCCTTGCCGAGTTGCGCGAGCGCGCTGCCAAAGTTCGCCGGTGCGAGCATCACCAAATGACTCATCGGACAGGTGGGCTTGTCGCGCTTGGCGCCGTAGTGATCCCACCACCAGGCGCGTGCGACCGGACCTCCGGTGCTGTGCGTGATCACGGCGAAGCGCTCGCCGCGCGCAATCAACGCCCCGAGTTCCCGCTGCACCGCCGCTTCCATCCCGCGCGCGAGATCCTCCACGCGTACTTCGTCGTGGAAGGAGACGTACTTGGCAAGCTGCAGGTCGTGCAGCTTCAGTGAACGCCCGGCTGCCGCGGCTTCGGCCGCCAGACGTTGCGGCAATCCGCCATAGGTGTCGGTGTCGGTGACCGACCAGCCGTGAACGAAGACGAGCGTCGAGGGAAACTTCATGCGTCGGCGATTCTACGCTCCGAAACCGAAGTCAGTTCCACTCCGGCTCGCAGCCGGGCGGAGGCTCGCAACTGCCGCCGTAACACGCGAGCACGCGGCGCGCGCGTTCAGCCGGATCCACCACGGCGAAGAGGGCTTGACGCTCGGGAAACTCGAGAGGGAGCTGGAGCAGGAGCACGTCGGCGAGATAACCGACGTGTGCGCACTCCGGGATGGCAAGGTCTTCGCCGATCCGTTCCCGCAATGCTCTCGAGAGTCGTTCACGCAAGGTCGCGGGATCACTCAGCTCCACCTTCGGTTCGACGAGTTCCATCACTCGCACACGGCGATAGAGGCGCCCGCTCGCCACTTCGCCCAGAATCTTCACCCTGCGCTCGCCCTGGAGCACCACGTTCCAGCGGCCGTCGCTCAGGCGATGGCACTTCACCACTCTGCCGACGCCGCCGATTTCGTACACCGGCGGCGCGTCGAAGTACTTCGCTTCGTAACCCGGCTGCAGCGCCGCAATCACCAGCCGTTCTTCGCCGGCGCTCACCATGTCCGCGATCATCTGCCGATAGCGCGGCTCGAACAGATGGAGCGGGATCACCGCTTCCGGGTAGAGCAGCACTTGCGGAAGCGGAAACAGCGGCAGTGTGCCGGCGACGGGCGAGTGATCGCTCAACAGGCGAGACGGCGGGAGAACTCCGCGAGGCTCGCATCCAGAGTAACGCGCGGCAGCCGCCAGATGAGATCCTCGCTGAGATAGCGGCGCACGAAATCGGCACCCAGCGCGTGTCCGGGGCCCTCCTGCGCGATCAGCGCGTCGAGGGTTGCGGCACCCCGCTCGGCGGCTGCCTCCAGCGGTGCAGAGGCGGCGGAAAAGTCGAAGCCTGCGCGGCCGATCCAACCCGCGAACACGAAAGGGAGTCCGGTGAGTTGCCGCCAAGCTTCGCCGAGATCGTGCGGCCGCCATTCCGGCGACTCGGCGCAGGCGCGCAACGCTGCGTCACCGATCAACTGCAACGCGTCTGCGTTCGCCTGCTGAGCCGCGTCGAAGGGATGAATGCCGAATGGGGCCTCCATGACCTCAGCCTGCGTCTGCCAGAGGTCACGCAACAGAATGCCGGCGAGAGCGCGTCCGGTGCGGCTGGCCGGGTCAGCGATCCAAGTGCGCACGGCGCGTGGGGACGCCAGCTCGGGACGCGTGAAGAGGAGCACCGAGCGAATGGGGCCGTCGGAGGCAATCACCGGTCCTTCCTTCCACATCGGCAAACGCGGCGCTGCGGCGGCGAGCACGGAGGAAGCGAGGGCCACGTCGAGCGAGCCATCGGCGAGTCCGCGCGCGAGCCGGCTCGGTTCGGCGATGCACAATTGCACGCGCGAGTCCCGCTCGAGTCCCGCAGTGAGCGGACGTGCGACCAAATACGGCACCGAGCCGACCCGCAGCATGTCCTTCAGACCGCCATCGGCTGCGGCGGCGCAGCCAGCGCGCCGATCGTGTGCGCATCGTGCACCTCGAATCGGCGTCGTTCGCGGTAGAGCGTGTCGCGTTCCACCGGAATGCGTCCGGTCTCACGGATCAAGTGATGAATTTCTTCGCGCGACAGGGATTGCGGCGTCTCTGCGCCCGCGTCGTGGTAGATGCGCTCCTGGGTGACGGTGCCGTCGAGGTCGTCGGCACCCATGCCGAGCGCGGTCTGCGCCACCGCGATACCGAGCATCACCCAGTAAGCCTTGACGTGCGGTACGTTGTCGAGGAAGAGCCGGCCCACGGCAATCGCGCGCAGGCGTTCGGCAGCGCTCGGGAACGGTAGGTGGGAGAGTTCGGTGTTGGCCGGATGAAAGGCCAGCGGGATGTACGCCTGGAAGCCGCCGGTCTCGTCCTGTAGCGCGCGCAGCTTGCTCATGTGGTCCACGCGCTCTTCAAGGGTCTCGGTCATGCCGTAGAGCATGGTGCAGTTGGTCTTGAACCCGAAGTCGTGGATCCCGCGTGCGAGCTCGATCCAGCGTTCGGCCCCCATCTTCTTGGGATACAAATCCTGGCGCACGCGTTCGCTGAAGACTTCGGCGCCACCACCGGGCATCGAATCCAAACCCGCTTGCTTGAGGTCGGTGAGCACCTCCACGAGCGGCTTGCGCGCCGACTTCACGATCTGATCCACCTCGACCATGGTGAAAGCTTTCACCAAGATGTCCGGACGCGCGGCTTTTGCGGCGCGGCAGATGTCGAGGTAGTACTCGTAGGGGAGCGCGGGCCACACGCCGGCCACCATGTGAACCTCGGTGGCCTCCGGGTTCGCCGCCACGAGTTGATCGTGGATCTGTTCGGGCGTCAGGCAGTAGGCGCCGTCGTCACCGGGTCGGCGCTGGAAGGCGCAGAAGGAGCAAAACTTGTTGCACCAGTTCGTGTAGTTGATGTGGATGTTGACGTTGTAATAAGCGTCGTGCCCCCAGCGCCGTTGACGCGCGCGGTCGGCGAGGGTGCCGAGCAGGCTGAGGTCATCGCAGCGCAGCATGGCGAGCGCCTCGGCCTCGCTCAGGCGGATGCCGGCGAGCGCCTTCGTCGGCACCCCGCTGAGCCCGCAACGCTCCGCGCGCTGCTCGAGGGCGCCGATCGAGATTTCCACGTCGGCATCCTAACAGGCCGCAGCGGATCTCCGACGGGCGCTAGAATCCTGGCGAGCATGGAGATCGGACTCGTGGAAGCGGCGCAGCGACTCGGGGTTTCCCCCGAGACCGTTGAGCGCTGGGCGCGGCAGGGGCGCCTCGGCGTCGTGCGGCCGAGCGGTGAGTTCCGCGTCGGCGAGCAGGAGCTGCTGACATGGGCTGAGCACCAGGGCCTGCGTCTGCGCGGCACGCTGCCGAGTACAGCGACCGAGCCCGCAACCCCCGCGTGCTTGCCGCCGCTGCAAGCTGCACTGAGTCGAGGCTCCGTGGTGAGAGAAGTCGCGGGCTCCGATCCCACCGCAGTGCTGCGAGCGCTGGTCGAAGCCGCGCCACTTGCAGCCGACGCCGATCGCTCGGCGCTGCTCGAGCAACTGGAAGCGCGCGAACGGATGGCGTCCACCGGGCTCGGTGGCGGCGTGGCGTTGCCGCACCCGCGCACCCCGTCCCGCGATTTCGTCCACGAGCCCGTGATCGTGATCGGTCTGCTCGCGCAGGCAGTGGACTGGCGCGCGCTGGACGCGGCGCCGGTGCGCACGGCGATCCTGCTGGTGAGCCCGACGCCGCAAGCTCACTTGCAGGTGCTGTCCCGGCTCGCCTTCCTGCTGCGCGAACCGCGCTTCGCCGAGTGCCTGGCGGGCGGCGCAGGGGCCGACGAGGTCATGAAACTCGCGGCGATGCTCGAGCCTCCGCTCACATGAATCCGGTCGCGCACTTCCGCGCACGCGGAGCGCGCAGGGAGCCCTGGATTCTCGCTGCCCTGGCCGTTCTGGTCGGAGTGGCTTCCTCAGGAGTTGCGGTCTTGCTGCGCGAGGGCGTGCACCAACTCTTCCAGGCCTTGGCGCGCTATCGCGAGATGTGGTGGGCAGTCTTCCTTCCCGCGATCGGTGCCGTACTCGGCGTGTGGATCGTGCGGTTCTTGTTCCGCGAGAAGCCTGGGCCGGGCGTTCCGATGGTGATCGAAGCCGTTTCGAGTGGCGGCGGTCACATGCGCAAGCGATCCATGTTCAGCCGCCTCTTCGGCAGCATGGTGAACGTCGCGAGCGGAGGCTCCGCTGGGCTCGAAGGGCCGACGGCATTCAGCGCGGCCGCGGTCGGCAGCGTGCTCGGCGCGGCGATGCGGGTCGGTGAGCGTCAACGCGTGCTGCTGGTCGCCTGCGGTGTTGCCGGAGGGATCGGCGCCATTTTCAACGCGCCACTCACCGGAATGATCTTCGCCATGGAGGTCGTGCTGGCGGAGTGGACGCTGGGCGCCTTTCTCCCGATCGCGGTGAGCGCCACCGTTGCGACCGAGATCGGGCAGGCCGTGTTCGGCCGCAGTGGAGCCTTCGCGGTGTCAGAATTGCCGGCCTGGGGCACGGCCGACCTCGCCGCCTGCGCGGTGCTCGGCGCAGGAGCTGGACTGCTCTCCTTAGTGCTCGTGGCGCTGAATTTTCGGGTCGAGGCCATCACACGGAGAGCAGCGCGCTCACGTTGGTTCGGTTGGCCCGGCGCGATGGCGATGATCTGTGGGCTCGGCGTCGGCGCGATCGGATGGATGCTGCCCGAAGCGATTGGTGAAGGTTACGAAACCGTGAACCTCGCGCTCTCGGGCCGTTTCGAGGATGGATTGCTGGCGCTCGCGCTGCTCGGCGGCGCGAAGACGCTCGCCACCACGCTCACGCTCGGCAGCGGCGCGCCGGGCGGCATCTTCGCGCCGTCACTGGTGCTGGGTGCGGTGCTCGGCGCGCTGTTCGGCAACGCGTTGCAGCTCATTTTTCCCGACGCCGGTTTTGCTCCGGCTTCCTTCTTCGCGCTCGCGGCAATGGCGGGATTCGTCGCAGGCACCATGCAGGCGCCCTTCACCGGAATCCTGCTCGCGCTCGAGACCACCGAGGGTTGGAACGGCACGCTGCCGCTGATCCTCGTGGCAGTGCTCGCCACCTTGGTCTCGCGCACTTTCCTGCGGCATTCCTTCTACACGGCGGAGCTGGCGGAGCGTGGCGCGCTGCTGCGCCCCGGCACCGACAAGCGCATCCTTGCCGATCTGCACGCGAGCGAGATGCTCGATCCGGATCCGGTCAAGATCTCGGCGGGCAAGACGTTGGAGGATCTTGCGCGCATGCTGCCGACCACCAAGCGCAATCACTTCGCAGTGGTGGATGAGGAGGAGCGCCTGCTCGGCATGCTCGATCTCACCCAACTACGCGGTGTGATCTTCGACGATTTCGTGCGCAAGGTGACGCCGGTGGACACGGTGATGGACGTCACGGTGCCGCGCATCGGCGCTGGCGATTCCCTGCTCCACGCGATGGAGATCTTCGAGACACGCTCGGCCTGGGTGTTGCCGGTGGTGGACGAGCAAGGGCGCTTCCTCGGCACCCTTTCGAAGTCCACGCTCTTTGACCGTTACCGCAATGAGTTGATCGTGCAGACCAGCGAGCGCAGTTGAGCTTCTGCTAGGCTGCGCGCGTGGATCGCCGCCGCTGGCGCAGGCTCGCCGAGCAGTTCGACCGGGACGTCACCGACACGCCGCGGAACGACGCGCACGGTGTGATTCGTCGCGAGATCACGAAGGCAGCCGGAGAACGCTGCAATCGCACGCTGGTGGATCTCGGCTGCGGTCCCGCCACCTTGATCCGCCGTCACGCGCCCTTGTTTGCGCGCGCGGTGGGAGTGGATTTCGCCGATCCGGTGATCGCGCTGGCGCGCCGCCGTTGCGCGAGCCGGCCGAACGCGGAGTTGCTCTGTGCCGATGTCGCGCGCGCGGGCGATTTGCTGCCGCGGACGGCCGACGTCCTCGCTTGCATGAACGTGGTGACTTCCACCAGCGCGCGCAAACGCGAGGCGATCGGGCGCGCACTCGCGGCAGTGGCGAGACCGCGCGCCACGCTGCTGCTGGTGGTTCCGGCCTTCGAGTCGGTGGAGCACGTGCACGCCTGCTGTCTGGCACGCAACTACGAAACGCGGCCTCCGCCGCGCAGTGGGCTGATCTCCCGCGCCGGCGACGCGCAGAAGTTCTGGACCGAACGCGAACTTCGCACGGCGCTCGCGCGCTGGGGCTTCACCGGCGCGCGCCTCGAGCCCGTCCGCGTCCCGTGGAGCGACGAAGGCATGAACGCCGCCGACATGCGCGGATTGGCGGGTCCGTGGGATTGGCTGGCGGTGGCGAAGCGTACGCAGGCATGATGCCGTTCGCAGTGCTTGCCTTGAGCGCTTGGGCGGCCTTGCTGTTGGTGGGGGAACGCGTCCTTCCGCTGCGTGCGCCGACGGAGCGCTTTGCGCCACGTCTCCTCACCAACGCCACGCTGGCGACACTCCAACTTGCGACGGCGGCGTTCGTGGTGATCCCGGTGGCGGAGATGATCCGCGCGGCCCTTGGCGCCGAACAATGGGACCTGATCCCCGCACTCGAACTGGGTGCATGGACCTCGGCGGCGTTCGGCATCGCCTTGCTCGACGGGAGCTTCTATCTCTGGCATCGCGCCAACCACCGGCTCCCGTTCCTGTGGCGATTTCACCGAGTGCATCATTCGGACCCCGACCTCGACCTGACCACTGCGCTGCGATTTCATCCTGGCGAAGTGCTGTGGTCGCTCCTGCTGCGCTTGATCCAGGTCCTGTTGCTCGGCGTCACTGCCCAAACCTTCCTGATCTACGCCGTTGCGTTTCAGGCTGCGGTATTGTTTCACCACGCCGATCTGCGCCTACCCGCGCGGCTCGACCGCGCGCTCGGGTGGCTGATCGTCACGCCGCGCCTTCACGGCGTGCACCATTCGCGGCTTCAGGTCGAAACAGATTCCAACTTCGGCGTGCTGACCAGCCTGTGGGACCGGATGGCGCGCACGCTGCGCCGGGCGAGAGACGACTCCCGCGTGCGCATCGGCCTCGACGAGTTTCCCACCGATCCGAACAATCGGCCGCTGCGCGCGCTCGCGATGCCCTTCCGTGGCGGCATCAGGGAAGCGTGACCGTGAGCTCACCACCGCCGACGGGGACGATCAGATCGAGCGTGGCAATGTAGTTGCGTTCCAAGTCTTCGACGCGAACGAGGTAGCGGCTCGGTGCGAGAGTCAAGGGCCACGGCTCTTCGCTCGACATCCAACTTCGCGACAACAATCGCTCTTGCTCGTCGAGCAACCACAGACGTCGGCCAACTGCAGGTTTCTGCTCGAATCGGAGTTCCACCGAAAAGCCGAGAGGAAGTCGAACCACGGAATCCTCTTCAGGATCCCGGCCATGCTCCCAGACGAAGGCGACGAGCCCCCAGCCTTCCCGCCCTCCAGCGATCGCTTGATAGCGTCCAGCGTCGGCCTTGATTGCAATGCTGCCTTCCGAGTTCGACACCGCCATGGAGCGGCGTGGCTCCTCGGGCCGCACCCACCCGTGGATGGGAAAGATGAGTACGCGCTCCTTCTCGAGCGGCGTTTGCTCCGGCGAGAGCACGAGCAATCGCAGCGTGGATGGCGCGTGCAACGGCACTTCTCCAAGGTCGAGCATTCCTCCGGGAGACACGGGAAGCTCTCGGTACCCTGTGCCGTATCCACTGCGGCTGAGTTCGAGATCCAAATCGTCCGGAGGCACGAAATCGAACTCCAGCCTCCCATCTTCTCCACTTTTCGCCCGTGGCCCGCCACCTCCCCAAGCGTGCGAAAGCTGAGCTGTCACGCCTGCCAGCGGCTCGCCGGTCTCTCCGTCTACGGCGCGCAGTCGCACTCTCCCGAAGCGAGAGCGGAGGGCGTTCTCGTCCACGACCAGAACCACGGGGGCAATCCCCTTGTCCAGTCGGACAGTTCCGAGCAGGATCCGATCAAGCCATACGGCGACGTACTTCGGTTCGAGCTCCTTGAAGCTCAAGGAGCCGATGCAGCCGACCGGCAGAGTTCCGCTTGAAGGATCAGGTCTCAGAAGCGAACCATATTCGTTCTCGAATTGGCGTCTAGATCCCGAAATCCGATCGGATGCGGTGGATTCCTCCAAGAGCAAGGCATCGAAGCGATAGGAATGGCGCGTCAGTTTGGCGGTCTGCGCAAGCCATTCTTCCAGTGCACCGCCGCCCAGGGTGCGAACACACAAAAAGCGGGTACGGGCACGCATCAGGTGAATGGTGTGCCGTTGTACAGAAGGCTCGTCCAAGAGGGTGATCGTCGGCTCAGGATCGAGAAAACCTTCAGCTCGAATCTTGAACCGGTGCTCACCAGGCGAAAGATCTTCGATCAAGAAGTTGTGGGATCCCGCTGCGAGAGCAGTCCAATCGGACTTTCCGTCAGGGGTTGTCCAGGACAGGCTGACCTGGTCGGCCGGAACTCCACCTTGGTAGTCCAGAGCTCCGAGGAGCGAGACTCTCCCTTCGGTGGATGACCACGCGCGCAGCGATGAGTTACGCGTTGGCGTGCTGGCTCCCTCGATCTCCGCTGACACTTGATGCGCTTGCGTTCTCTCCTCCTCAGACGGGGGCGGCTCCGCAATCACCGGCGATGGGGCTGCAGGTCCTCGGGGGTTGCTGATCACCGGTCCCTGCACGTCATGGAGCAACCACCAAGTCAGCACGATGCCTACGGCTTCCCCGAAGCAGATCAGCGGCCATCGCTTCAAGGGAGGCGCACCTCCACGATGGGCTCCAAACCATCACTCGGCACGGTGAATTCACCCCTGGCAAGCTGCAGTCCACCGGCGTCAACCAGTAACCAGGTGTGCAATCCCGGCCCGAGCGCTACCTGCGTCGGCAGCTCAGACTCGCTGATCGGTTGCAGCGGAGCGACTCCGTCCACCAGGAGAACCACATTGCGTCCGATCGCGCTGCTTGCTTCGCTTCGTAGGAGAACCTTCCGACTGCGTGCGAGTCGTACTTGTGATGGGACACCGCTCGGTACGGAGGCTCGTGATTGCGCTGGAGCCAGGTCACTGCCCGAAGGAGGAAGGATCGTAATGATCCAATCGCCGCGTCCGAGCCCTGGATGGCGTGCAAGACCCTGCTCGTCACTGGTCGCGCCCGAGTCGTTCCAGAAGCTGATCCATCTCGGATGATCGGCGGGATTCCAGAACAGGAGGCGGGCCCGCGCGAGCGGCGCTCCATCGGGGCCTTGAACGCGACACTCGAAGGGATGGTTTGCTTCGAATCGCAACTCTCCGAGGTCCAGGGTCTCACCGGCGGTGAGGACGACCTGCCTTTGGAGCCGAAGTTCGCCGGCCATCGCCGTGAGCTGATAGACACCCGGCAGCACGCCGTGGCGCTCGAAGGTGGCCGAAGTTCCGAGGCGCTTCAGGCCCAGCCAAGTGCGAGCTCCCTGCAGGTACGCAGTGGCCTTTTCAGGAGGCTGACCGGTGCTCGAGTTCACCAATTCGACGTGGATGTTTGCGAGCATTGCCAGAACGCTGACCGGGTCCACGATCAGATCGAGTTCCGTCACGGCGGATTCGAGCAGGTGCACTCCGAGAAGTTGATGACCAAGGAGCAAGTGCAGAGCCAGCGGTGGCCGACTCCTGAGAGAGAGGTAGCCGTCAGGCGCGAGTCCGTCTGCCGTGAAGTCGGCACCGCGCCAAGTGGCATGCGGTGATCGAAACTCACCTCCATCGGCGGAGAGCGGCAAGCTGGGCATGGCTTCTCCGGTCGTCGCGTAAATGGAAGGGATCCCGACGAAAGCCTCGAGCATTTCATCACTCTCCTTCAGCACCGTGAACAGTCGTCGTCCGTCGGGCGAAAAATAGCGCACTGCGATGTTTGCAGAGGGCTCAAGAACGATTTCGTGGTATTGCTCCGTCGGACTGGCGAGGATCTCAACGGTTTCATTGCGGTCGTAATGACCCTTCGCACTCGCGTCGATTCGTACCGATCCTGGAACCAGTCCAGGGAAGAGCACGGCGGATCCGACTCTCTGAGCTGCCGCTCTGGTGCCGTCGGCGATCTGGATCCCGACGCCGCCATTCAGAAGCTCTCCTTCTGGATCGGCGACGCGGACGAGGAGGTCGATTGCTGCTGCATTCGATTCCGTTTCCATCCGTGTGGGAGTCTCGCTTCGGAATGCTTCTTTCCCGATGTGCGCAGTTTCCGTCGACGAAGGTCCCAGGCTCCGCTCGTCGAGACCCTTTGCCGTGGCGGTACTTCCCCCGGGTGACAAGAGCCCAGCTAGGCCAATCCAGACGATCGCCAGGACGAGCGCGAGCAGCTTCCAGGGATCCCGCATCACCTGGATTCTAGACGATGACTTCGCTCGGTTTCCTTCCCAATCCCGGCTTACTCGTGCCGCAACGCCTCGACCGGATCGAGGTTGGCGGCGCGCCATGCCGGGTAGAGCCCGAACAGCAGCCCGATGCCCACCGAGATCCCGAAGGCCAGCACCGGGCCGCTCGGTCGCACGATCGTGCGCATGTCGGCGTATCGCTCCACCAGGAAGGGAATCCCCAATCCCAGCGCGATGCCGGCCAGTCCGCCGCCCACCGCGAGCACCACGCATTCAACCAGGAACTGCAGCACGATGTGCCGCTTTTTCGCGCCCAGCGCGCGACGAATGCCGATTTCGCGCGTGCGCTCGGTCACCGTCGCCAGCATCACGTTCATGATGCCGATGCCACCGACCAGCAGACTGATCCCTGCGATGCTGCCGAGCACGATGTTGAAGATGCGCTTGGTCTCCTCGGCTTTGGCGAGCAGTTCGAGCGGCACCACCACTTCCCAATCGCGCTGCGTGTGATTACGCCCGAGCATCTCGCGCGCGGCGCCCGCCGCCAGCGGCACGCCCTCCGGTGTCTCGATCTCGAGCACGATTTCGTGCAGCTCCACCTGCTCCATCTCGCGCGAACCGCTGCGGATCTTCACCTGCATGTCGCCGAACCAGCGCGTGCCAGTGGAGAGGGGCACGAAGATCTCACCGGTGACCTCCGAGCCGGGCGCCGCCGCGTCGTCGCTCAGTCGCAAGCGCGGCAGCAACACGCCGACCACGATGAAGTAATCGGCGCCGATCTTGACCTCTTGGCCGATCGGATTCTCGAAGGGCGAGAGCCAACGCGCCACCTCGTAGCCGAGCACGCAGACGTTGCTGACGTTCTCCTCGTCGTGCTCGCTCAGGAAGCGTCCGTCCGACACCATGCGGCCAGTGACGTCAATCCACTGCGGCGCCGTCGCCAGCACGCGCGGATTGAGTGCGCGCTCGCCCATGCGCACCTCCTGTTGCAACTGCCGCACCGGGATCGCGCGCGAAACCCAGGGAAAACTTGCCTCGGCACGCCGTAGGTCGGCCTGCGTCAGCCCGTAGGAGAGCACGCGCGAGGCTTGCCCGCTGGCGAGATCGTCGGGCGGCTTCACCGAACGCAGGATCACGTTCTGGCTGCCGAGTTCGCGGATCTGCTCCTGCGCCTCTTCGCTCGCGCCTTCGCCGATCGCGAGCATCGCGATCACGCTGCTCACGCCGAACAACACGCCGAGGGTGGTGAGCAGACTGCGCAACTTGTGCAGCATCAGGCTCTTGAAACCGAGCCGCACCGTCCGCATCAGGGCGCCCATCTTCACGGGCGCTTGTCTCCCGGCTCGACCTTGAGCACCTTGCCGTCCTTCAACTTCAGCATGTGTTGCGCGCGGCGGCCGACCGAGGCCTCGTGGGTGACCAGCAGAATGGTCTTGCCCTCGGCGTGGAGTTCATCGAACAGGGATAGAATTTCCTGTGCGGTGGTGCTGTCGAGGTTGCCGGTGGCCTCGTCGGCGAGCACGATCGGTGGATCGTTGATCAAGGCGCGCGCGATCGCCACGCGTTGCTGCTGACCACCGGAGAGCTCGGTGGGGCGGTGATCGAAACGTCCACCCAGCCCGACGCGCTCCGCGATCATGCGTGCGCGCTCTTCGGCGTGGGCCGGTTGATCGTCGCGATAGAACACCGGCACCAGGATGTTCTCGAGCACGTTGAGCTGCGGGATGAGGTTGAAGGACTGGAATACGAAGCCGATGCGCGTGCCGCGCAGTTCGGAGAGTCCGTCGTCGTCGAGTTGATTGACGTCGGTGCCGTCCACGCGATAGGCGCCGCCGGTCGGCCGATCAATGCAGCCGAGGATGTTCAGCAAGGTGGACTTGCCGCTGCCCGAGGTGCCCATGATGGACCAGAACTCGCCGGCGCCGAAGGCGACGCTCACGCCGTCGAGCGCGCGCACTTCGTTGTTGCCCATCCGGTACACGCGGCTCACGTCCACCAGTTCGGCGACGGGAGCGCGTGCGTGGGTATCGCGCGGCGAATCAGGAACCACCGCCGCCCTCGCCCGTACCTGCGCCGGGAGTCGGACGGCTGCCGCCGCGGCTGCCCGGCGGCCGTCCGCCGCTGGCGCTTCCTTCGCCACCAGTACTTCCTTGACCGCCCGTCTGCGGCTGGCCGTAGCTGCCACCGCTCGTGCCCGAAGTGGGAATCATTTCCGGCACCTGCGGCTGCTCGCTCTCCGGCTCCGGTTCCGGCTTGAATCCGGCTGGCGGATTGAGCGCGACCACTTCGCCGGCTTCGAGCCCGGAAAGAATCTGCACCCAGGCTTCGGAGCTCGCGCCGGTCTCGACCACGCGCTGCAGTCCACCGACGAAGCAGATGGTCTTGCCACCGCTGCGGTGGATCGCTTGCACCGGCACCGAGAGCGCATCGTTGATCGAATCCACCAGGATCTCGACGCTGCAGGACATGCCCGGCTTGGCGTCGGCCGTGCCGTCGCGGATCGCGATCTGCGTCTTGAACTGGCGCAGGTTCGGATTGGTCCACATCGAGCCGCTGTCGGGCACCAAGGCCACGAACTGCACCTCGCCGTTGAACTCACTACCGGCGATCGCGCTGACGCGGATCTTGGCCGGCATCCCCAGACTCACCTTGCGCACGACGGACTCGTGCAAATTGACTTCGGCGATCATGCCACCGGCTTGCGGGATGGAGAGGATCTCCTGGCGCTCCTGCACCTCACTGCCTTTCTGGATGATGTCGCTCTGCCCACGCCAGCTCTCGGTGCGCTTGTACACCACGTAGCCGGAAGACGGCGCCTTGATCGTCGCCTTGGTGATCTGGTCGAGGTACTTGGTGAGCTTCTCCGATTCGAGCGTCAGCTTGGAAGTGCTGGTGCGCACGTCGGCTTCGATGTCCACCAATCGCGCCGCCGCCTGCAGATTCACGCGTTCGAGCTCACGCTCGGCCTCCTGGATCGCGGCACTCAGCCGGGTGTTCTCCTTCGGGTGATCGAAGTCGCGGAGCAGCGCCTTGCTGCGCTCCGCCTGATTCTTGCGGATCACGGCCCGCTCGCGCGCGAGTTGATCGGTCTCGAGCTCGGTACGGGTGATAAAGCCCTGTTTCTCGAGATCCACCGACCACGTCAGTCGGTCCTCGGCCTGCGCCAGCTCCATCTCCGCTTGCTTGATCGCTTCCTCAGCCGCTTCCTGCTTGTTCGGCCAGTCGCCCTCGAGGTACTTCCGGAGGTCGGTGCGCGCAAAATCGAGCTTCTGCTCCGCCTGCGCGATGTCACTGGCGTTCTGACTCTTCTGGATCGCGAGCCGCTGTTCGGCGGTGGTACGCGTCGCCTGCGCGTTCTGCACCGTGATGTCCTGCGCGACCTTGCGCTCGAGCAGACCGGCGACGTCCAACTGCACCAGCACGTCGCCTTCGTTCACGAAGGAGCCTTCCTCCACGATCTCCAGAATCGCGTTGCGTCCCTCGACTTCGCTGTACACCTTGGCGGAGTTGCGCGCCGAGAGGTTGCCGCTCTGCACCACCGTGACGTCGAGACGGCCGCGTTTGGCGATCCAGCCGTTGGTCTCGGCGACGACCGCTTCGCGAAACCAGCCGTCTTCGCGCCAGCCCGCCCACGCGAAGCTTGCCGCGGCGACCGCGACGATCAGGAGGGGAAGTACGCGGGACTTCTTGGATTGGGGAGTACTCATGGTGCGGGAATGGGAAGGATCTCGATGCCGTCGGTGCTGACTTCGATCAACTCGAGGTCGGAATAAAGTCGCAGGCGCGAGATGCCGAAGTCGCGCAAGGCCGAGGAAGCCGCGTTCTGTGCGGACAACAGCGAACGTTGGGCTTCGAGCAGGTCACGCGTCTGTGCGCGACCGGCCTTGAAGTTCAATTCGACGCTCTCGACGCGGCGGCGCGCCAGTTCAACCGCGCGCTGCTGCACCTTGAAGCGCTCGCGCGTGCTCTGAGCCTGGCGCAGATCGTCGCGCAGGTCGGAGACCACGGCATCGCGTAAGGATTCCTCCGCGCGCAGGGCCGACTGGAGGGAGAGGAGCGCGGAGCGATAGGCGTTGCGGTCGTCGAGGTTGTCAATCGGCAGATCCCAATCGAGACGCGCCGACCACGGCAGCGAACCGTCGCGAAAGGCGGCAGGACGACCTTCCACACTGGACGCGCCGAGACCAACCGTGAGATCGAGCCCCGCGCTCAGCGCGTCCGCGGAGATGCGTGCGCGCCGCTCCGCATCTTCGCTCGCTTCCGCGGTGTTGAGGTAATCGAGTCGGCGCGACAGCGCGATGCTGTCCAAGGAATCCACCGGCAGGGCGTCGAGGTCGCTGCCGTCGAGCACGCGCAGATTGTCGAACTCGGCCGGATCGAGAGTGAGGGCCGCTTCCGGCGGCAGACCGAGCCTGACCTTGAAGTTGTCGAGTTGCGTGCCGAAGCGCGCGTAGAGCTCGAGCAGGCGTCCCTCGGAGGAGAGCAGATCCTGGCTGGCTTGGTCGAGCTGGATCGAGGATAGCTTGCCGGCATTGGCATGCGCCTCGTTGCGTGCCTGCAGGAATCGCAGGTTCTTCAGGTTCTCTTCCTCGTTCGCGATGGAGTCGAGCGTGAGGATGATGCCGAAGTAATCATTCGTCACGTCCACCGCGAAGGTGCGGCGGAAGCGTTCGAAGGAGCGCACTTCGTAAACCAGATCGCGCTCGGCCTGGGTGAGCGGCTCCAGCACCACCTCGCGCGCGGCACCGCGCAGCAAGGGCTGCGTGACCGAGAGCGAAAGTTCGCTGAGCGCGTCCCAGCCGTCACCGGTGGAGATCGCGCGGAACAAACTGCTGCCGATCCCCGCCACGATGCGTGCGCCGCTGCCGAGCAGACGATTCATGCCGAGGTCGGCATCCACCGTCGCGTTGTTGGCATCTTCGCCGTTGCCGGTGACGCCTGCGGATCCATCGAGCGTGAAGCGCGTGGAGAAACGCCACCGCTCCAGAGTCAAGTCCAGCGCAGCGCGATAGAGGCGCTCCTTGCGATCCTGATAATCGCGGCTGTTGGCCGCGGCGATCTCCAGACATTCGACGATCCCGATCGCCTCGACCAGCGCGTCCGGCTGCAGCAGCAAGCGCGCGCGCAGACGTTCGGCGGCGGGTTCGACCGTGAAGCCTGCCGGCCGGTCGAAGAGTTCGGCGCGGCGCTCGTCGAGCAGGGCATAGACCTCGGCGTCGGCTTCGCTGGCGTATTCGGCGGGGGCAGCACATCCGACCGCGAGCAAGGTGGCAGCGAGCGGTAGACCAGCGAGGCGGTAGCACTTCATGCGCTCACGGCCTCGGCCATGCGGCGGCCGTGGCCGGTGGCGGCGGCGCCACTGGCCTCAAGCTCCCCGGGCAGGGGATGAGGGCCGCGTTCGTCCACGATTTCGTAACGCTGATTGCGACGACGAGGAACGAAACCCGCTTCCCGGATGGCGGTTTCGATTTCTTCCAGTTTCACGAGCTGATGACAGCCCGCTGCGCTGACCACGTTCTCCTCCAGCATCGCGCTGCCGAAGTCGTTGCAGCCGAAGCGCAGACCGAGCTGTGCCGCGTCCTTGCCTTGAGTGACGAAGGAAGCCTGATGGTTCACGAAGTTGTCGAGGAAGAGGCGCGCCACCGCGATGGTGCGGAAGTAAGGCGCGTGGGTGGCCTTGCGCCAGCCGCCGGCCAGCAGTTGCTCGCCGAGCGGATTGCCGCCGGGTTGGAAGGTCCAGCCGATGAAGGCCGTGAAGCCACCGGTGCGGTCCTGCAGGGCGCGGAGCCGCTCGAGGTGCTCGATGCGTTCGGCCACGCTCTCGACGTGCCCGAACATCATCGTGGCGGTGGTGCGCATACCGAGCGCGTGCGCTTCCTCCATGATCCGCAGCCATGCGTCGGCACTGGTCTTGCGCGGAGCAATCACTTCACGCACACGATCCACCAGGATCTCGGCGCCGCCACCCGGCATCGAATCCATGCCGGCGGCGCGCAGGCGGCGCAGCACTTCCGGCGTCGGCAGCTTGGAAACGCGGCCGAGATGCTCGATCTCGGGCGGACTCATGGCGTGCAGGTGGAGTTTCGGCCAGCGCGCCTTGAGGTCGCCGAGCAGTTCCTCGAACCATTCCACGCCCAAGTCCGGGTGATGCCCACCCTGCATCAGAATTTGCACCCCGCCGACGTCCACCGTCTCCTGCACCTTGCGGTAGATGGTTTCGCGATCCAACACGTAAGCCTTCTTCGCGTCCTTCGGTTTGGCGTAGAAGGCGCAGAAGCCGCAGTCCGTCACGCACACGTTGGTGGGATTCAGATTGCGGTCCACGATGTAGCTCACCACCGGCTCCGGATGGTGACGACGGCGGACCTCGTCGGCCAGGAAGGCGAGGGTCGCGAAATCGGCCTGCTCGTGCAGGCAAAAGGCCTCCGCCGCAGAGATGCGCTCTCCGCCCAGAACCCGATCCGCCAGGGCTTGCACCTGCATGGGGATCCCATTCTAGTCGCGCAGCAGCCCGAGTCGCCCTCTCCGAGCGAGAATCAAGTGCCCGACCACGGCTTACGACCGAGGAGAACGGCGCTCGCGCGGTCCGAGCCGGGCAGGCGGCTAGTTGCTTTCCGGATGCTCGGCTTGCCGCATCCACGCCAGCGCGGGATCCGCACGCGCGATCAATCGTTCCCATTGCCAACGCCAACCGGTAGTCCAGACCTCCTCCGCGTCGAAGGGCAACAGGAACCAGGAGCCGCCGGCGATCTCCTCCTGCAACTGACCGGCGCTCCAACCGGAGTAGCCGAGGAAGAACCGCAACCAACCGCCGGCTTGGGCGAGTTCGCGCGCCGCCTCGACGCCGCCGCCGAAGTGCACGCCGCGCTCGACGGCGCGCCCGTGCTTCGGCGAGGCGGGCGAGTCGTGCAGCAGGATCAGTTGATCGGTCCCGACCGGTCCGCCCCACAACAGCGGCATGTTGCCGGCCTCGCCGAGATCTTCTCCGGGCAGCACGGCGGGCACGGCGAGTTCAAGCGGCCGATTGAGCACGAGCCCGACGGTGGCGTCTGCCTCGTGCGCACAGAGCAGCACGACGGTGCCCTCGAAGTTCGAATCGTCGAGCGGCGGCCGCGCGATCAGGAGGCTGCCGGCGACGAGCTGCACACTCATCGCGGCGCTCCAGCCTGCTCCGCAGCGCGCATCGTGTCGATGCCGGCGATCTCCTGCTCGACGGCGCGGCGCAACGGATGCGTGGGCGCAGCTTGAAGAAAGCGTTCCAAGGTGCGGCGTGCGAAGCTCAGTCGGCCGAGCTCGTAGTAGATCGCAGCGAGGCTGCTGGCGTAGTCGAAGCTGGAGGGATCGGTCTCGAAGCAGCTTTCGGCGAGGGACAGCGCTTCGGCGTGACGGCCGAGCGAGGCGAGCGCCTGCGCCTTGCCGCTGCGTGCGGCGATCAAACTCGCATCCAAGGAGAGCGCGCGCTCGTAGTGACCGAGCGCTTCCGCCCAGAGTTCGCGGTAGCGCGTCTCGTCGTTCTGCGCCTGCGCCTCGAGGGCCAGCCATCCGGAGCAGTTGCCGAGCCCGGTCCAGCCGATCGCGGAGTTCGTCCAGTGCCCTACCACTTGCTGATAGACCTGCTGCGCGGCGCGCGCATCGCCGCCGATGAACAGACTGTCGCCGAGTCCGAGGTTGCCCATCTCGCGCTCGATCGCGGAGACGAAGACCTGGTCGGGGTTCACCTCCAAACTGCGTTCGTAGGATTCGAGGCCACGTTCGGCCCACTTCTCGCGCTCCCAGTCGTCCGGTGCGCGCTGCGCCTTCTCGAGCATGAGGCGTCCGTATCCGAGATGCGGCGTCATCGCATCGGGGCTCACTTCGCGCGCCCAGAGGAAGAATTTTTCTTCCTCCTTCCAGTGGGGAAGTTGGGTTTGGATCGAGGCGGCGTGCAAGAGCGCGAAGCCGCCGAGACCGAAGACCGCGAGCTGGCCGGTGTCGGCGCGCGGGAAGAGCCGCACGAGCAGCCAAGCGAGGAAGGCCACCGCTACGAGCGCGAGTCCGGCACTCGGCAGATAGGTGAACCGCTCCTCGAAGGGATATTGGCCGAGCGCGCGCGTGTTGAGGATTGGCGCGAGGCAGGCGAATAGCAGGCCGAGTCCCACCAGCACTACGGGTGAGCGCGGGCCGCGCCGCAACCAGAATACGAAAGCGGCGAGCGCCGCGGTGACGCCGAGGAGCGCGGGGATCCAGCGCTGCGGACTGCTCCAGCTCAGATCGAGCCGCAATGGGTCGAAGATCGCGTGCGGCCACGGCCATAGGATCCAGCCGAGGTAGCGGCCGAGGAGTGAGAGCGAGAGCGTCCACTCCTCGAGCGGTGGCAGGAAGTGCCAGGTGTTCTGCCGATCGAAGCCTGCGAGTAGGGAATCAAAGGCGAAGGCGCGCAGGGTCCAGAGCACGAGCGCAGCGGCACCGAGCGCTACGAGGGCGCGCGCGCGCGGGAGTTGCGCGGGTGGCCGCAGCACGATCCAACCCACTGCAAGCAACCAAGCACCGATCGCCGCCTCCTTCGAGAGCATGCCGAGCAGCAGAAGTAGTGAGGCAAGCAGCAGGCGTCCGCGCGCCAGTGCGGTGAGACCGAGGAGCGCAAAGAGTGCGGCGAGCAGATCGGGCGCGGAGGAGATCCAGGCCACCGCCTCGATGTGCGTGCCGTGCAAGGCGAAGAAGAAACCTGCCAGCCCGGCGAGGCGCGCCGAGAGACCGAGCGCGAGTCCGAGCGCGACGAGCGCCGCCGCGCAGGCGGCGTGCAGCAACAGCGAGACGAGGTGGTAGCCGGGCGCCCAGTCGCCGAAGAGCTGCCAGGATCCCGCCAGGAGCCAAGCGCCAAGTGGGCGGTAGAACCCGGCTGCGGTGCGCAGCGGACTGATGACCTCCCAATAGGGCTTCTGGAAGGACTCGAGCAGCAGCCCCGGCTCGCCAATGCGCGGATTGCGGGTGATGAGCTCGTGGTCGTCGTAAAGGAAGCCGCCACCCAGCATGGGTAGGAAGACCAGCAGCGCCGCCAGCGCGGGCAGCAGCATGGCGACGCGTTCCTTTTTCATGGGCGCAACAGGTTAGCAGGCACGGGCAAACGCCGTGCCGAGGAAAGCGTAGGGAGGAGAGGTGAATTCCGAGCGCTCCGAGACTAACTTGAGCGGCGTGCCTGGTTCCCGTCGGCCCCTCGTCCTCGCCGTCCTCTTCGGCGGTCGTTCGGAGGAGCACGAAATTAGTCTGCGCTCCGCGCGGACCGTCGTGCGTCATCTCGACTCGCAGCGTTATCGCGTGCGCTTGGTCGGCATCACGCGCGAGGGCCGCTGGCTCTCGCAGTCCGGCAGCGCGGAGTTGCTGGAGGGCCGCATCCCCGCCGAGATCGGTGGCGCTCCGGCGCTCCCGCCCGAGGTGGACTGTGTGTTCCCGGTCCTGCACGGTCCGTGCGGAGAGGATGGCACCCTGCAAGGTTGGCTCGAGCTTCTGGGCGTGCCATTCGTCGGCAGCGACTGCACGGGTGCGGCGCTCTCGATGGACAAGAGCCTCACCAAGCACGTGCTGCGCAGCCACGGCGTGCCGGTGGTGCCTTGGACCGACCTGTCGCGCGCGGATTGGGAACGAAATTCCGACGACTGGACGGCGCGCTTGATTCGCGAGCGCGGCTTGCCGTGCTTCGTCAAACCGGCCCGACTCGGATCCAGTGTTGGCATTTCACGCGCCGCCACCGAGGCCGAGCTGCGCAGCAGTCTCGACGAAGCCTTCCGCCACGGCGAGTACGCCTTGGTCGAGATGGCGGCGGCATCGCCGCGCGAACTCGAGATCGCGGTGCTCGACGGCGAGACTCCGGTGATCAGCCTGCCCGGTGAAATCCGGGTCGCCGCCGAAGGGAGCGGTTGGTACGACTACGCCAACAAGTACGAGAACGACTCTGCTCAGCTCTGCGTACCGGCGGAAGGGCTCGCCCCGCGGCTCGCCGAGCATCTGCGTGAACTCTCCTTGACCGCGTTCCGAGCCCTGCGCATGAGCGGACTCGCGCGCGTGGACTTCCTACTCGACGGCAAGAGTGGACGCTTCTACCTCAACGAGGTGAATGCGATCCCTGGCTTCACGAGTATCTCGATGTATCCGCGTCTGCTCGAGCAGAACGGCATCGGGCTCGGTGAGCTGCTCGATCGCCTCGTGCAGGCCGCCCTGACCCGCGCCGCCGAGCGGCCGCAAGCCGCCCCGGCGCCCGAACGCTCCGCGCCCGCCGTGGCGGCGGCTGGCGGCGCCCGAGTCGGGGGCTTCGGCTTGGTCTAGTCGTCGGCGAGCAGCAGCGCGAACGAAGCGCGCGCGAAACTTCCGTTCGACCCGGTTGCTTCCACGCTCAGCGTGAGCGCGCCGGGTCCGGTGGTGTGCAGAATCCAGCGGCCGTTCGCATCGCGTTCGACGTAGCCCTGGCCGGGACCACCGATGACCCACTGCAGATGCGGCTCGCCCTGCGCGGGGTCGAGCAGGTCGAGGCGCAGTTCGATGCTCTCACCGGCGACCGCCTCGCTACGCAGCGCGCGGAACTCGCGGATCTGCGGGCGCGGCAGGCTGCTTCCCTCTTCGAGCAATGGTGCGCGCAGAATCTTCTCATCCACGGCGCGCGCGATCTCGGCGAGGTCCACCGTTGCTGCCGAGCGCGCAGAAGTCGCCGACACGCGCACGGCGACGTTGCCGCGCACGAAGGCGATCCACGCGAACGCGCTGCCGCCTGCACCGGAGGGACCGGCGAAACCGGCATCGCCGAGGCGCAGCCCGAGCTCGTCGAGGCTCGGCATGCGCTGATCCGATTGCAGACCCGCGAGCCAGTCCACCATCAGCTCCTGCGCAGGAGCGACTCCGTCGGCCACCCAGGATTCGATCACGAAAGCCGGGGCGGCACGCTCCTCGCCGACGCGCCGGAAGCCGCGCGTGATCCGACCTTCGGCGCTTTGCAGCGGCTCGGCATTCCAGCCGCTGAGGCCGAGCTGATTGGGAAGACCTTGGCGGACCGCGCCCTGCGGCCAATTCGCCTGCGCGTAGCGCTGGCTGGTCTGAGTGCGGTGCAGAACCTCCAAGTCGCTGCGGGCGGCGGGTTCTTGAGCGGAGAGTGCCGCCGACGGCAGGAGCAGCAGTGCGACGGCGCAGAGCGCGTGCAGGAGAGCTTGCATGAGGGAGAAATGTTTCATGATGGTCTTCCTTACTGCAGGCCGGGGAGATTCTCGACCGTTTTGGACACGGTGTTGGTGGAGGACAGCACGTCGTAACCGTTGGCACCGGCCCACAGTCGTTGCACGTTCCAGCCGGGGACGCCCGGCAAGGCTGAGGCGTTGCCGTCCTCGTCGAGCTGCATGCAGGAATCCGAAACCGTCACCGCGCCGTCGTCGGTGACGATGTGGTGGTAGGAGAAGGAGTGGCTGCTGCCCCAGAGGTTCAAGGTGTAGGCCGGGGCGCCGATGCCCCAGATCGCGCGCAGGAACATGGAGCCCAATCGCACCGGGCGCATGTTGGTGGCACCCATCATCGAGAGCATGGTGGTCGTGGCCCCCATGTTGTCACTGCAGTTGACGAACACGCCGGAGGCGTGGAAGTTCAACAGCCGCGCGAGGTTCATGTTGTTGGCGCCGAACACGTAATAGTGCGTGGCGCCGCCGTCGCCGCCGAGCGGGTAGGAGTCGTACTTGACGCCTTCGATCGGTGCGGGGATGCCGCCGTTCTGGCCGAAGAAGCCCTTGATGTGGACCTCGGTGAGGCCGCGTTGGTCCGCCGTCGCGAGCCCAAGGGTATTCTTCCAGGAAGAGACGTACTCGGCGACCTCGACCCACGGACCGGTGTACTGCGTTCCTGAGGCGCCGCTCTTGAACTGCGGCGGTCCGAGCAAAGTGTAGAAGCGCAGCGCGATCGGTTGCGTGCCCGGCACCGGGTACCACTGCGGATCCCCTTGCTCGCGGTACTCCCAGCGCATCGCGAGGGTGCGGTCCTCGCGGCCGACCTCAGCACTCAGGGGATCCAGGTCGAGCAATGCGGTGCCGCCCGGTGTCGCGGCCGAGGCTCCGACCACCGCTTCGGCGCCGTCGCAGGCGACTCGCAGTTGGCAACCGTTCACCGGATAGTTCGTACCGGCCGTGAAGCCGTTCTTGTTGACGGTGGTGGAACCGAAGGTCAATTCCAGCCGCGGGCGCGCGCCCATCACGTAGCTGAGCGGATAGTTGTGCGTCGTGGCTTCGTAGTTGAGGCCGTCGAGCACCGGCGAAGCGGTGTCGTCATGCACCGCGACCGGCGGACGTGGAGATCCGTCGTTCAGGTCCAGATCCGCGGTTTCCCCGACGGGCGTCACGTTCACGTATTCGTGAATTGCCGGCGTCGCGTAAAAGGCATAGGAACTGCCCTTCATGAAATAGACCATCTGGAATTCGTTGTCGAGTCCCGGCGAGTCCTGCGCCTCGATTTCCGTGACGCCGAGGCGCACCAGCGTGAGCGGGCGCTCGATCGAAGCGAAGCCCGCAGCCTGGACGCGCAGCGCGTAGTCATCGAGAGGGGCTCGTACTCCGGCATGGTTGCGACCGTCCCACTCCACGCGCGTCGCCGGCGCGTTGCTGAGCAGCGTTCCGGACCAAAGATTCATCACCACGACACCTCGGTGCAGGAGTTCGACGGACGCTGCGGCGGGGGTTGGCGAGAAGCGCAGTTCGAACTCGATCCAGGCTTCGCCGTCGGTGAGTTTGGGATCGGCGATGCGCGAGGCGCCCAAACACACGAACTCAGGAGGCCGCCGCGAGGGAGTAGTGGGACTCGGCGTCTGTCCGGCAGCGGGCGCGGACAGGAGGAGCAGGGTGAGCGTGGTGCACAGCATGCCGACCCGCACGATGGTAACCGTTGGACTCAGCCCTAAAGGCGCCCTTTTCTCGCCTGCCCGAGCAGCGTCCTGAGGTAGAGTTTGGTCGGACACTCCGGGTGCGCCTCATCGAGAGCTTCGAGGAGAGCGGCAGCCTCGGTGAATCGCTCGCGCTTGAGCAATTGCTCGGCCTCGCGCAACTTGCGGGAGAGCGCCTTGTCGGCTTCCTCACGCAAGGCTTCCGCGCGCTCCGGATCGCTCTCCAGGGCGAGCCGAAGCGGACCGGCCTCAGCGGCGCGCGCTGCGTATGCGCAGCCTTCGGCGCGGCGGAGCTCCTGCCAGTGGTCCAACAAGCGACCGCTACGGGCGGTGGGCAACTTCTTGGCGAGCGCCTTCGCGACGAAATCTTCCTGCTTCTCGCTCAGGAGGAGGCGAAGCCTCTCCGCGCGCGCTTGCCATCCGAAAGCGCTGACGCCACGTGCGAGTTGCTCGAAGCGCGCGAGGGCAGTGGGGTCGGCAGGGTCGCGTGGGAGTGAACGTTCGAGTTCCTTGAAGCCCTTTTCGATCATCACGCCGAGCGACGGAGCGAGGGCTTCGGCAATCGCGGCCTCGAAGTCCCAGCCGTCGCATAGCTTCAGGAGGCGGTCGAGTGCGATGATCGCCGTCGCCTCGTCGTTGGCGGCGGCGCTGTCGCGAATGCGTCCGAGCTGCTCGTCGAAATAGCGCCACGCAAGTTCCACGCGCTCGAAGAGCGCCGGGGCGGGCACCACCGGCCAAGCGCGCAGAGCTGCGGCGAAGACTGCGCGTCGCTCCGCGCAGGCCGTGGCGGTTTCCTGTGCATAGGGTCGCCAGAGCGGATCGCCGACGAACACCGCCTGCCAGCTCAGCAGTTGCGAGGATGCTACGGCGGCTTCGCCGAAGCTCCAGCCATCGGCGATGCGCCTCCAGAACACGCCTTCGTAGGGGAAGCCAACCGTATAGGGCTCGAAGACCGTGCCGCAACTCGCAGTCGCACCTGATTGCAACAGCGGTGCCACCCAGTTCGCCGTCGGATCGCGCAGTGTGTGCGCCGCGAAAGAATGTAGATGGACTGCAATCGCTCCGGTGCGAAAGCGCGGAACGCCATGCCAGCCACGCTGATCTCCGGCGTACCAGCCCTGGTAATGCAGCAGGGTGCGATCGGTGAGATCCACCACCTCCGGCAGATCGTCGGCGGCGAAGGGGAGTCGCAAGCGTTCCCACGCGGTGCGCACACTGCGCATGTGCACGTCGCGCTGACCGTAACCGTCTTCCTCGTCGGTGAGGCCACGCGTGTCGAGGAAGGACTCGCCCACGCTGCCGAAGAGTTCCGCGAGCACCGCCTTGGAGGGCAGCGCCAGCGCGATCGCGAAGCTCGGCCCGTCGAGACGGATCACGCCCAGCACGCCATCTTCCAGAGCGAGCGGTGCGTCGCGGTCGAAGAGCGGGGATTCCACCCAGCCGGAGTGATCCTGAGGTTTGCGTCGGAGCAGCGCGAGTTCGCTGTCCACCGCCGCCTCGTTGCGGTCGGTGCCGTTGCGAGCACTGCCGTCGAAGCCGACCTGCTCGCGGATGCCGAGTGGCACGCCATAGACCGGAATGATCCACAACACTCCGGCGCCTGCTTCGCTCTCGAGGTAGGCGCGCAGAGGCGCGGCGATCTCGAAATCGTAGGCCGCGCGGGTGATGAGCTCCTCCGGTGGTGCATCCACCAGAAACTCGCGTGCATCGGGCAATTCACGCCAGGCGCGCCAGGCAGCGGCCACTTGATGACCTTCCGGCACGTTGCGGTTGATCAGCAGCAGCACGCCCGGGTCGCTTTGCGC